>Ga0207701_10002878_pt1 | contig 17780 bp, 15 predicted proteins | sample KBSSwiSSwithPhiX_FD_184294 | JGI IMG/M metagenome (GOLD analysis project Ga0207701, IMG submission 184294) | Switchgrass rhizosphere bulk soil microbial communities from Kellogg Biological Station, Michigan, USA, with PhiX - S5 (SPAdes) (version 2) | ecosystem: Environmental > Terrestrial >... | reverse complement strand
ATAGATGACTTGACCATCTCGTTGTCGACCGATTCGTTGTCGACCGATCGCAGGAGGCCGTCCCAGTCGAGCGTGGGACCATCCGCCTTGAGCAGCAGGACGGCGTCGAAGAGAGATGCCAGGAAGCTCGGTTGAAATCGGTACGTTGTCATGTCGTTGAACCATGCCGCGGCGATGTACGCCAGTTGGACCTCGGCACTCAGGTGGCCCGCGTCCGTGCCGTGGTAGAGCGAGACGTGCCTGTGAGCCTGAAGATGCTCCGGGCGAAAAATCGCCGCCCCGTGCACCGGGGCCGACTCAGGAAACAGCGCTATGTGGAGCTCGACCAACGTTCGTCGCCGTGCGTGGCGCAGCGGCGCGCCATGATGCTGGCCCGGCGCGTCCGGGTACGGAATCCGCTCGAATCCGCGGGCCAACAGCTCTTCGGCGACCTTGTGTTCGTCGCTCGCAGGCACCAGGACGTCCAAGTCGCCCATCGGACGCATGTGCGCCGCGGGATACAGCCGGTCGCCAACCGAAAGGCCCTTCAGCAGGGTCGCCGCGACACCAAGGTCGCGGCACACGTCGAGCACGGCGACGGCCGTCGCCACCAGGTTGGCATGCCGAACGCGCGCCGTCAGGTCTGCCGCGAGCAGCGACCGGGCCCACTCCGCAGGGACGTCCTCGCCGTCCGACGCCGTCCAGCGCAACAGCGGACCCAAGCCCGCCCGCAGGATCCAGTCGAGCTGCCGATCGTCTTCGCCGTGTTGGCGCCAATCGATGTGCGGGCGGCCGCGCGACACCGTGTCGGATCCGCTCGAAGCCGTGAGCAAAGCCGCAGCCAGTGGCAGAATGGGTCGGTAGGGTCTCGAGACACGCAACAGTGCACCGCTCATAAGGGGTCGGGCGGCGCGCGGTTTGCCAAACGCGCAGGGAGACATGAAATGGACACAGCGAGCATCGGGCGTTCCGATTTCACCATCTCGCGCGAGGTGAACGGTGAAACGTTGGTGCTGGATAGCCGGGCCGAACTCATCCACCAATTGAACCCGACGGCGACCTTCATATTGCAGCAAGCGCAGAATGGGAACAAGGCCGGAGAGATCGCGGCGGCGCTGGCGGAACAGTACGAAGTCGATCTCGAGACCGCACACCGCGACGTGGCCGCAACGCTCGCCCGGCTCAAGGAACTCGATCTCATCACCAGCCGCTGAGTTTTCGGTGGCATTGCTCGGACGGAGGACATGATGTCTGACAGCTCTCGACGCGATTTCGTCAAGAAGGCGATGTACGTCGCTCCTGCCATTCTGACGCTCGCCGCCGCGCCGGAGTTCGCCAAGGCGGGATCCGACAAAGACAAAGACAAAGACAAAGACAAAGACAAGGACAAGGACAAGGACAAGCCCTAGTCCGGTGACTGACGCGCGGTGCCTAACTGACGGACGCGAGCCTCAGCCTCTATATCCTTGGCGAAGCCGTCGAGGTCGTCTGCGACGACCCTGCGGCAGCGAGGGCGCTCCGAGAGAACTATGAAGCGCTTTCGCGCGACGCCTCCGGGGGTGCGAATCTCCGCTATCGCGTAAGCGCTGAGCCGTCGACGTCGGGCTTCCTCCTACGCAGGCACGACGGCTGCGCCCTTCTCGCCGCCGACCTCGGCGAGCTTGTTTTCCAGCTGGAGAAGGCCATCATCGTCGCCCTCCAGGAAAGCCGACCCGACCTCCTCTTCCTCCATGCCGCTGCCTTGGAGCGTGACCGAGCCGCTTGGCTCGTTGTCGGCGCATCGGGGGCAGGCAAGTCAACCACAGCCTGGGGACTGCTTCACCATGGCTTCAACTACCTGAGCGACGAGCTTGCTCCGATCGACCTCGACACGCTCGAGGTTCTCCCCTACCCGCACGCACTCTGTCTCAAGCGGCGGCCACCGCCGCCGTATCTGATCCCGGCCGAGTCTCTTGACCTCGGAAGGACGATCCACGTACCGGCGCGATCCCTTCCGAGCGTTTCCCAGCTCGATCCATGCGCTTTGCAAGCCGTGTTCTTCGTGAGCCAGGACACTCGGCGGCACGAGCCCGTGCTGCGCCGCGTGAGCACGGCCGAGGCGGCGGCCAAGCTGTATGTGTCCACGCTGAACGCCCTGGCTCACGAGGCTCGCGGCCTCGACGCCGTGGTCAGGGTGGCGAGTCACGTCCCATGCTTCGTGCTTCAGGCTGGCGACCTCGAATCAACGTGCAAGCTGATGGCCGCCACCGACATCCGGGCCTCTGACGTTGCCGATCGCGTGTGCGGAATTTCACGCATTGCCCGAATTCCGATCGGTTAGGGAATCCCTTCCCGTGAATGCGGGATGGCGCACGGCCGATTGCGGCGCAACCTTCGTTACTTTTGTAACGCGGCGGCGGGAATACGCCGTACGGGGAGCGGAGGGAAATGCTGTCGGATGGTGCAAGGGCGAGAGTCGACTCGCCGGTCGTTGCCGTAGTCGGGTTGGGCTATGTCGGACTGCCCTTGGTCATCGAGTTCGGCAAGCGGGTTCGCACGATCGGCTTCGACATCCAAGCGGACAAGGTCGACAAGTGCCGCCGGGGCTGCGATCCGTCGCGAGAGCTTTCCGCGAGCGAGATGCGGCTGGCGACCCATGCCGAGTACACCAGCGACCCGTCCGCCCTGCGCGGCGCAGACTTCATTCTGGTTGCCGTTCCGACGCCCGTAGACAGCGCGCACATCCCGGATTTCGGCCCCCTTCTCTGCGCCAGCGAGACCATCGGGCCGCACCTCGCTGCCGGTTCCACCGTTGTCTACGAGTCGACCGTCTACCCGGGGGCCACCGAGGAAGTCTGCATCCCGGCGCTCGAGCGTTCGTCAGGGCTCGTCTGGAAGAAGGACTTCTTCGTCGGCTACAGCCCGGAACGCATCAACCCGGGTGACCGGCAGCACCGGTTGACCAATGTCGTCAAGGTGGTCGCCGGCGACACCCCGGCGACGCTCGACAAGGTCGCCGATCTCTACACGACGATCGTCGAACCCGGCGTGCACCGCTGCAGCAGCATCATGGCCGCGGAAGCGTGCAAGGTGATCGAGAACACCCAGCGCGATCTGAACATCGCCCTGATGAACGAGCTGGCGATCATCTTCGATCGGCTCGGGCTCGACACGCAGGAAGTCCTCACGGCGGCCGGAACGAAGTGGAACTTCCTGGGCTTTCGGCCAGGGCTGGTCGGCGGCCACTGCATCGGGGTCGATCCGTACTACCTGACGCACAAGGCGGAGATGCTCGGCTACCACCCGCAGGTGATCCTCGCCGGTCGCCGCATCAACGACGGCATGGGCAAGTACATCGCCGAGCAGACGATCAAGCAGATGATCGCCAGCGGCAGCTATGTGAAGGGCGCCCGGGTCAACGTCCTCGGCCTCACCTTCAAGGAGAACTGCGCCGACCTCCGCAACAGCAAGGTGATCGACATCATCCACGAGCTGAAGAGTTTCGGCGCCGAGGTCTTTGTCCACGACCCCCAGGCGGATCCTCACGATGCGATTGCTGATCTTGGCGTTGAGCTGTGCACGTGGGACGCGCTGCCGCGCGCCGACGCGATGGTGGCAGCGGTCGCGCACCGCGAGTACCGGGAACTGACGACAGAAGACATTTGCCGCAAGCTCGTCCGTGGCGGCTGCTTCGTCGACGTGAAGTCCGCCTACGACGCAAGCCCGCTCGAGGCCGCAGGCGTGCACGTCTGGCGCCTTTGAGGCCGATCGGTCCGAACAAGAAAGAGCACGCCGATGCCGATCGCCGACAACGTGACGCTGGGATCGAAGGTCTCGATCCCGCACCCCGAGCTGGTCAATCTCTACGGCTGCAGCGTCGGCGACGGCAGCCGGATCGGCACCTTCGTCGAGATCCAGAAGAACGCCGCCGTCGGCGCCCGCTGCAAGATCTCCTCGCACACCTTCATCTGCGAGGGAGTCGTCATCGAAGACGAGGTCTTCGTCGGCCACGGCGTGATGTTCATCAACGACCGCCGCCCGCGAGCGACCAACGACGACGGCAGCGCCCAGACCGAGGCCGACTGGGTGCTCGAGCGGACCCGCGTCCGACGCAGCGCGTCGATCGGCAGCAACGCGACCATCGTCTGCGGCGTCACCGTCGGCATCGGCGCCCTCGTCGGGGCGGGTGCCGTGGTGACGCGAGACGTCCCGGATCACGCCATCGTCGCGGGGGTGCCCGCACGGATCGTCGGAGACACCAGAACGAGGAGAGCAACTTGATCAGCATCGGAATCATCGGCTACGGCTATTGGGGGCCAAACCTCGTGCGCAACTTCGCCGAGACGTCCGAAGCGGCGATTGGCGGCGTCGCCGACTTGGATAGCGCCAAGCTCGCTCTCGTCGCGCGCCGATTCCCCGGCGTGAAGGTCACGACCGACTTCACCGAACTGCTTCGCGATCCATCGATCGACGCGATTGCGATCGCGACGCCGGTGCATACGCATTACGAGCTGGCACTCGCCGCGCTGCGTGCGGGCAAGCACGTCTGGGTGGAAAAACCGATGACGGAGCACTCGCACCAGGCCCGGCAGCTGATCGACGAGGCCGAGCGCCGGGGGCTCGTCCTGCTCGTCGATCACACCTTCGTCTACACCGGCGCCGTGCAGAAGATGGCAGAGCTGATCCACGCTGGCGAGCTCGGCAAGCTCTACTACTACGACTCGATTCGCGTCAATCTCGGCCTGTTCCAGCGCGACGTCAGCGTCATTTCCGACCTGGCGGTACACGACTTCTCGATTCTCGACTTCCTCGTCCGGGAACAGCCTTCCGCCGTGTCGGCGAGCGGCACGAACCATTTTCCGGGAACGCCAGAGAACCTCGCCTACGTGACGCTGTTTTACGACTCCGGTTTCATCGCCCATGCGAACGTGAGCTGGCTCGCCCCGGTCAAGGTGCGGCAAGTGCTGGTGGGCGGCAGCAAGAAGATGATCACCTATGACGACCTCGAGCCGAGCGAGAAGATCAAGATCTACGACAAGGGCATCAGCCTGACCGACGACCCGGAGAAGATCCAGGAGATGCGTGTGGGCTACCGTACCGGCGACATGTGGGCGCCCAAGATCGGCGTCGCCGAGGCGCTCGGCACCGAGAGCGCCCATTTCGTCGATTGCATCGTCAACAAGAAAGTGCCGCGGACCGACGGCCAGCTCGGTCTTCGCGTCGTCGAGCTCATCGAGGCAGCCTGCCGTTCGATGCGCTGCAAGGGCGCGACCGTCTACACGCAGAACGAAAGGAAGGCCGCGTGATCCCGTTCGTCGACCTCAAGGCCCAGTACCTCTCGATCAAGACCGAGATCGACGCTGCCATCCTGGGTGTACTCGACTCCTGCCAGTTCACGCTCGGTCCGGAAGTCGCGGCGTTCGAGCGCGAGTTCGCGGCGTACTGCCAGGCACCGCACGGCATCGGGGTGAACACCGGCACCAGCGCGTTGCATCTGGCTCTTCTCGCCGCCGGCGTGGGTCCGGGCGACGAGGTCATTACCGTGCCGTTCACCTTCGTCGCGAGCGTCTCGGCGATCGACTACACCGGGGCGACGCCGGTATTCATCGACATCGACCCGCGGCGCTTCACGATGGATCCGCAGGCGATCGAGGCCGCCATCACCGAGCGCACGAAGGCGATCATTCCCGTGCACCTCTACGGTCAACCGGCCGACATGGATCCGATCATGGAGGTCGCCAAACGGCACGGCCTGGTCGTGATCGAGGACGCCTGCCAGGCGCACGGAGCCGAGTACAAGGGCCGCCGCGCCGGCAGCATCGGCGACCTCGGCTGCTTCAGCTTCTATCCCGGCAAGAATCTTGGCGCCTACGGCGAGGGCGGCATGGTCGTGACTGCGAGCGCGGAGCACGCCCGCACGATCCGCATGCTGCGCGACTGGGGCGCGGAGAAGAAGTACCAGCACGTGCTGAAAGGCTTCAACTTCCGGCTCGAGGGCATCCAGGGCGCCGTGCTGCGCGTGAAGTTGCGCCACCTCGAGCGCTGGACCGAGGCGCGCCGCAGCGCCGCCGCACGCTACGACACGCTGTTCACCGACAGCGGCGTCGCGACGCCCTGGGCCGCGGCAGACTCGAGACACGTTTACCACCTCTACGTCGTCCGCTCGAGCAATCGCCAGGCGTGGCAGGACATCCTGGCCGCCCAAGGGATCCAGACAGGGATCCACTACCCGACGCCGGTCCACCTGCTGCCGGCATTTGCCGATCTCGGCTACAGCGCGGGGCAATTTCCGCACTCCGAGAGTGCGGCGAACGAAGTGCTTTCGCTGCCGATGTTTCCGGAGCTGACCGCCGCGCAAGGAGATGAAGTGGCACGGGCGGTGATCGATCTCGTCGCCCCCTCGGCACAGGCGGTCGACATGGCACGTGCCGTGTGATGCAGGAGGCGTCGTGAACGGCACCGAAGGTGCAGCTCGGGACGATGCTCCCCGGCTGCTCATCTTCCCTTGCAATGGCAACGCGATCGAGTCGCTCGACTGCATCTGCGACGCCTATCGGCTGATCGGATTCGTCGACGACACGCCGCAGAAACAGGGCAGCACCGTGGCCGGTCATGCGGTACACCCCCGCTCGGCGCTCCACCGCTGGCCGGACGCGAAGGTGCTCGCGGTGCCTGGCAGCCCGCGGTCATACCTGCAGCGGCGCGCCTTGATCGAAGGGCTCGAGATCGGCGCCGACCGATGGGCGCGGGTCATTCACCCGACGGCGCGGATTTCGCCGCTCGCTAAGGTCGGGAACAACGTGCTCGTGATGGCAGGCGTCGTCATCACCAGCAACGCGGTGATCGGCAATCACGTTTGCGTGTTGCCGAACACGGTGATCCACCACGACGCCCATATCGGCGATTGGAGCCTGATCGGCTCCAACGTGACGGTCGCAGGCAACACGTCGGTCGGTGACAACTGCTATATCGGCAGCGGCAGCGTCGTCATGGACGGCCTGACGATCGGGGCTGGCACGCTCATCGGCCTCGGCAGCACAGTGATCCGCAGCGCCGCTTCGGGCAGCCGAATCGCCGGCAACCCGGCGCGGCCTGTCTGAGATCGGAACACGCGCGTCGAGGCAACCTGGTGCCGGGGACGGTCGCTATCGCGCCCATTCAGCGGGTCGTGAACGTCCATGTTCGGTCGACGGCCAGCGCATTGCCGGCGAGATCCTTCACGCGCGGGTCGCTCGTGCCGCCTTCACCGTCGCCGTATAGGTCGTCAACGCCGCCAGATTCGCGTTCGGGTTTAGCGTGACTTGCCGGTTTTGGTCACCCGGTGGGCGGGTGAACTGAAAGCCGGAACCATGCCGAGGCACCTCGCGTTCATTGCGGTTGCCGCCGGAGCCACGCAACCAAGGCTTGCGCGAGCAGGTCATTACCCTGCCGATTGAAGTGCGCATCGTGCCGCCAGTGGGTTGAAATGCCCTGGGCATTCGCCTTCAGCAATTCCTCGAAGGCAGGCACATAGCCGAACTGGTTTTCGCGACACAGCTCGTTCAGCCGCGCCGACAACGACCCGTCGTCGCCGAAGTAGCGCGTCACGTCGACCACGACCATCCGGCCACCTTGGCGCGCGATTCTCTGCCCGAGTTCCTCCAGCACCCGCACGCCTACAACGGCAAACTCCGCTTCGGCGTCAGTAGGGGCAGCCGTGGCGTCGCTGCCAACGCGACGTCTTGCGCCAACGACGGACCGAAGAAGTCCGAGCGCATGGTCGCTGACTTGCCGCGTGTAGTACGGCACGATGAGCTGGGTCCGCCTGCGCATGCGCTGTCCGTCGAAGTCCTGCTGGATGCGGGCGTTCTGCGCATCGACGAATTGCTGGAAGTCCCGGGCAGGCTCCAGGACCAGCCGGTTCTGTTCGAGCCGGAATGTCGGCCTGACCCAAAGCTGGAACCGACTTTCGGGAAACGCCCCGCTCTCGAACTTGGTGACGGCGCGCCGCATGTGCAGCCCGGCGACGAAGACGGCAACATAGTCCGGCCGGTACGACTTTGCGTACTCCTCCCAAGCCAGCAGATATTGGCCGACGCCGAAATTGGAGATCCCGAAGTTCAGGGTCTCCCACACCGGCCCCGCACCACTCCGTACCGAGTTGAGCAGGTCCTCCGTTCGCTTGACTGCCGTCTGCTCCATCGGCACCTGCACCGCTTCGATGAACGAATCACCAAGGAACGCGATTCGCTTGACCCCGGACGGCTTTTCCAGCTGCCGCTCAAGGTCGCGAAAGCCGAGCCGGTTCGTGGCGACGGTTACGTCGAACTCAGCGGCGTACCAGTAAGGGCCCGCCCATCGCCATCGCAGCCCCGGCACCTGCTTCCACCCGAGGACCCTGTCGGGTTGCAGGAACAGGACGTCGTACGATGGCCGAAGCCAGGCGATCGCCTGCAGCCCCATTTCTAGCGCAGCGACCAGCCCCAGCAAGACCAGCAGGTTGATCGCCACGACTTTCAGGGCGTTGCGGCTCATCGCGCCCTTTCTCGTGATCGGTGAAGGCCCGAGCGCCGGCATCAGCCGGCTGTTCGCTCGACGACGGCGCGAGACGATCCGTTCGTCATGGCGGCGGGCCGACTGACGCAGGGCGGAACAGGTCTCCCATCCGGAGCCCCCCGTTCGGGGCGGCTGCCGCATAGTCGTTCCAGGCCAGCACCTCGAGCGGGTCCGCACCTTGGCAGCGCATGGCCTCCACCAGCGCCCGCGCAAGCTGAAGGTCGGTCACCAGCGCGATGCCGAGGTCTGCCGAGTGACGGCGGATCAGATAGCCGTCGGGGCGGCCCTGCGCGTCGTACTCGCGCGGCACGTTGATGACCAGGTCCACGAGCCCGCGATCCATGATGTCGGTGGCGCAGGTGCCCTGGCCGGCGAGTTTTTCGACCGCCACGCAGTCGATGCCGAGTTCCGACAGCATCTCGGCCGTGCCGCGCGTTGCATACAGCGGCAAGCGCAGTTCATGGACGAGCGCCCGCGCCTCGTCGACGAAGCTGTACTTCTCGGCAATGGGGCCGAGTGACAGCAGCACCCCACGCGTGGGCACGCTCGTTCCGACGGCCAGCAGCGCGTGCAGCAGCGCTTGGCCGAGATCCTTGCCGAAGCACGCCACCTCGCCGGTCGAAAGCATCTCGACCCCCAGCACCGGATCGGCCCCGGCCAGGCGCTCGAACGAGAACCGCGGGGCCTTCACGCCAACAAAGTCGAGCGCCAGGCTGCGGTCGACGATCTCGCGCGAGACGCCGAGCATCCGGCGCATCGACTCGCTGGCAAAGTTTTCACCGAGCATCTTGGAGACGAACGGGAAGCTGCGTGACGCGCGCAGGTTGCATTCGATGACCTTGACCGAGGTACCGCGCGCGAGGAACTGCAGGTTGAACGGCCCCGTGACGGCGAGCGAGCGCGCCAGCAGCGCCGCGATCCGCCGCACGCGGCGTATGGTCGCGATCGACAGCGTCTGCGGCGGCATCACCAGCGTCGCGTCTCCGCTATGAACGCCGGCGTCCTCGATGTGCTCGCAGATGGCCGACAGCACCAGGTCGCCGCGGTCGGCGACCGCGTCGATCTCGATCTCGCGGGCATGCAGCTCGAATTTCGAGATCACGACCGGATGCTCGCGCGAGACATCCAGCGCGCGGTCGAGGATGCGGCGCAATTCGTTCGGCTCACGAGCGACCGCCATCGCCGCACCGCTCAGCACATAGCTCGGCCGCACCAGCACGGGATAGCCGCCGAGCCCCTGCACGACCGCTTCGACCTGCGCCGCATCGACGACGTGCGCCCACTCGGGCTGGTCGATGCCCAAACCGTCGAGCAGCGCGCCGAACTTGGCCCGATCCTCCGCCCGGTCGATCGACTCGGCGCTGGTGCCGAGCAGCGGCACGCCGGCCCGTGCGAGTTCAAGCGCGAGGTTGTTGGGAATCTGGCCGCCCATGCTGACGACCACGCCGTCTGGTCGCTCGTACTCGCACAGGTCCAGCACGCTCTCGACGCTGATCTCGTCGAAATAGAGCCGGTCGCACACGTCGTAGTCGGTGCTGACGGTCTCCGGGTTGTGGTTCAGCATGATCGACTCGTAGCCGAGCGCCATCGCCGCTTGCGCCGCGTTCACCCCGCACCAATCGAACTCGACACTCGAACCGATTCGGTACGTGCCCGAGCCAAGCATCAGTACCTTGCGACGCCTAGAGGGTGCGACATCCGACTGGCTGGCGCCGTAGGTGGCATAGAGGTAATTCGTCTCAGCGGGGAACTCGGCAGCCATCGTGTCGATCAGGGCGTAGCCCGGTAGGATGCCGCTGGCCTTGCGCTGGGCCCGGATCGTGCCGGCGGGTGCCTTCAGAAGGGCGTCGAGCGTCCCGTCCGAGAAGCCGAAGCGCTTGGCCTCGAGCAGTGCCGCGTTGGACAGTGGAAGCGCCGCCGCCGCAATGCGCTGCCGCATTTCGACCACCGAAGCGATCGCGTGCAGGAACCAGCGGTCAATGCGCGTCAACGCGTGGATGGCGTCGACGTCCATGCCGTCGGCCAGTGCGCGGGCGATGGCGAAGATGCGCAGCGGCGTCGGTCCCTGCAGATGATCGGCGACGTCGCCAAGCGCGAAGGCGTCCGGGTCCAGCCCGTGCGCACCGATGTCGAGCATGCGAATAGCCTTTTGTATCACTTCGGGGAAGCTTCGGCCGATGGCCATCACCTCCCCGACGCTTTTCATCTCGGTGCCGATGCGGGTCGACGCGCCGTGAAACTTGCCCAGATCCCAGCGCGGGAACTTGCACACCAGGTAGTCCAGGGCCGGCTCGAAGTACGCGGTCGTTCGGCCATTGACGCTATTCGGGATGTCAGGCAGCGCATAGCCCAGGCAGATCTTGGCGGCGACATAGGCGAGCGGGTAGCCGGTCGCCTTGCTGGCCAGCGCGCTCGATCGCGACAGACGCGCATTGACCTCGATGACCCGGTACTCCGGCCGCTCCGGATGGAGCGCGTATTGGATGTTGCACTCGCCGACGATGCCGAGATGGCGGACCACACGGATCGCGGTCGAGCGCAGCAACTGGTGCTCTTCGTCGTTGAGCGTCTGCGTCGGAGCGACGACGATGGAGTCCCCGGTGTGGACGCCCATCGGGTCCAGGTTTTCCATGTTGCAAACGGTGATGCAGTTGTCGTGGGCGTCGCGCACCACCTCGTACTCGACCTCCTTCCAGCCGGCCAGACACTCCTCGACGAGGACCTGCGGCACCTCGCCGGCGAATGCGCGCCGCAGCGCCGCCTCGATCTCGTTGTCGCTGCGGACGATGCCACTGCCTTTGCCGCCGAGCGCGTAGCCGCCCCGCAGCATGACCGGAAGGCAGAGCTGGGCGATCGCGGACCGCGCCGCACCGGGTGTGTCGCAGGCCACGCTGCGCGCGGTGGCGACGCCGATCTCGGCCAGCCGTTCCTTGAACAGGCGGCGGTCCTCGGTATCGCGGATCGCCTTGATCGGCGTGCCCAGCACCTGCACGCCATAGCGGGAAAGGACCCCGGCGTCCTGCAGGGCGAGCCCGCAGTTGAGCGCGGTCTGCCCACCGAACCCGAGCAGAATGCCGTCCACATGCTCCCGCGCGATCACCTGCTCGACGAATTCGGGAGTCACCGCCACCAGGTAGACCCGGCTTGCCAGCGCTAGGCTGGTCTGATTGGTGGCGATGTTCGGGTTGACCAGGACGGTGAAGACGCCCTCCTCCTTCAGCGCCTTCAGAGCCTGCGATCCGGAGTAGTCGAACTCGCCCGCCTGACCGATTTGCAGCGCGCCGGACCCAAGCACCAGCACACGCCGCGGCTTCCTAGGCAGGTGCACGCCGTACATCCATCAGTCCCGCTTGGCGCGCACGGAGATCGCACGCAGGTAATCGTCGAACAGGTAGCCGGCATCTTGGGGTCCCGGGCTCGCCTCAGGGTGGAACTGAACGCCGAAGTGCGGGCGCAAGCGCGAACGGATACCTTCATTGGTGCCGTCGTTGACGTTCCGGAACCACGGCTCCCAGTCATCAGGCAGCGACGCCTCGTCCACCGCGTAGCCGTGATTCTGGCTCGTGATGTAGCAGCGGCGGGTCAGCAGGTCTTGCACCGGCTGGTTGACGCCCCGGTGGCCGTAGGGCAGCTTGTATGTGTCGGCGCCGATCGCCAGCGCGAGGATCTGGTGACCCAGGCAAACCCCGAAGACTGGCAGCCGTTCATCGGCGATCAAGCCGCGCACCTGAGCGACCAGTGGGGCAAGGTCCTTCGGGTCGCCGGGGCCGTTGCCGATCAGCACCCCATCGACTTCCTTGGCGAGCCGAGCGAGGTCTGTGGTCCAGGGCACGCGCATCACGTTGACGCCACGGGCGACCAGCGAGCGCACGAGGTTGTCCTTCGCGCCGACGTCGATCAACAGCACCGTGCGCTCCCCGCCCTGATGGAAGCGAGGCTCGCTGGGCGCCACCATGCGGAACACGTCGTCATGCATCTCGACCGCGGCGGCCTGCCGGCGCGCCTGCTGCAGGTCGATCTCCGCAGGAAAGATCCAGCCGTGCATCGTGCCGTGTTCGCGCAGCCGCCGGGTCAACGTTCGGGTGTCAACGCCGCCCAGCCCGGGAATGCCTTCTGTCGCCAGCCAGTCAGCCAGGGAGCGCGTCGCCGCAGGGTGGCTGTAGGCGTCGACGGGGTTCTGCACGACGAGGGCCTGCACCTGGATGTGGTCGGACTCGTAGGGCCGGTCGATGCTGCGTGGCTGGCGCGGCGGTGGGACGCCGTAATTTCCGATCAGCGGATAGGTCTGCACCAGGATCTGGCCGCAATAGGACGGGTCGGTCAACGCTTCGACATAGCCGGCCATTGCCGTGTTGAAGACCACTTCGCCGGAGACGGGCTTCAGCGCCCCGAACCCCCGGCCCTGCAGCTCGGTGCCGTCCTCGAGCACCAGCCGCACGGTGGCGTCCGAGCCAGGGCGGCCGTCCACTGAGCCAGCTGAAGGCCTCCTTTCGTCCGTTGCGAGTCTGGCCAAGTCGGCCGTCTCAGTCGAGCTCGAAAGCAGTTTCGTAGTTCTGCTTGAGGGCCGGGTTTTGCTGCTTCTTGGCAAGGTAGCAGTTGCCGATCGCCAGCACGTCGAGATCCGTGCCCATGAAGCAGCGGAAGGCATCCTCCGGCGTGCAGACGATCGGTTCGCCGCGCACGTTGAAGCTGGTGTTGATGAGCACGGGGCAGCCCGTGAGTCGCTCGAACTCCCTGATCAGCGCGTGATACCGCGGGTTCGTCTCGCGATGCACCGTCTGGATGCGCGCCGAGTAGTCGAGATGCGTCACCGCCGGAATGTCGCTGCGCAGCACGTTCAGCTTGTCGATGCCGAACAGCCCGCGCTCCTCCGGCGTCATTTCGCGGCGGCGGAAGCCGGCCACGTCGGCCACCATCAGCATGTACGGACTGTCGCCATCGAGCTCGAACCAGTCGCGGGCGTGCTCGCGAAGGACCGACGGCGCGAACGGTCGGAACGATTCGCGGTACTTGACCTTCAGGTTCAGCGTCTTCTGCATCGTCGGCGAGCGCGGATCGCCGAGAATCGACCGGTTGCCGAGAGCGCGAGGGCCGAACTCCATCCGGCCCTGGAACCAGCCGATCGCCTTGCCTTGCGACAAGTCCATCGCGCAGGCGGCGAGCAGCGACGCATCGTCCAGGCGCTGGAAGCGTGCGCCGCTGGCCTTCAACGCACTTTCGATTGCATCCTGCTCGTAGGCGGGCCCCAGATAGGCACCGTTCATCTTGTCGGCGCCGGCCTGTCGAGGCTGGGCGAGCTGCAGGTGGTAGCCGACCAGCGCCGCGCCGAGCGCGCCGCCCGCATCGCCCGCAGCGGGCTGGACGTAGATGTGCTCGAAACAGCCGTCGCGCAGCACCTTGCCATTGGCCACGCAGTTGAGCGCGACGCCGCCCGCCAGGCACAGGTTCCTGAGCCCGGTCTCCTGATGCAGCGACCGGGTCAGCCGCAGCACGACGTCGTTCGTCACCGCCTGGATCGAGGCCGCGAGGTCCATGTGACGCTGCGTCAGCGGCTCGCTCGGCTGGCGCGGCGGCCCTCCGAACAGAGCATCGAACTTGGCATTCGTCATCCTCAGGCCGGTGCAGTAGTCGAAGTACGACATGTCGAGCCGGAACGAGCCGTCTGGCTTGACGTCGATCAGGTGCTCGAGGATCAGGCCGGCATAGCGCGGCTCGCCGTAGGGCGCCAGACCCATCACCTTGTACTCGCCGGAATTGACCTTGAAGCCGGTGTAGAAGGTGAAAGCCGAATAGAGCAGCCCGATCGAATGCGGGAAGTGGATTTCCTTGTGCACCTCCAGCGAGTGGCCCCTGCCGATCGCTGCAGAGGTGGTCGCCCATTCGCCGACGCCATCCATCGTCAAAACCACGGCCTCTTCGAAAGGGGACGGGAAGAAGGCGCTCGCGGCATGACTCAGGTGGTGCTCGCTGAACAGCAGCTCCTGGTTCCAGCGCCCGGTGGAATCGAGCTTGCGCAACTCCTTCTTCAGGAGGTCCTTCAGGAACAGCTTTTCGCGAAGCCAGAGCGGGATCGCCATCCGGAAGGACTCGAAACCGCGCGGAGCGAATGCCAGGTAGGTCTCAACCAGACGCTCGAACTTGAGGAACGGCTTGTCGTAGAAGACCACTCGATCAATCTCGTCGAGGGTCACGCCCGCTTCGCGCAGGCAATACTGGATCGCCTGAACCGGAAAGCGCATGTCGTGCTTCTTGCGCGAGAAGCGCTCCTCCTGAGCTGCCGCGACGATGCGGCCGTCATCGACGAGCGCGGCGGCGCTGTCGTGGTAGTAGGACGAGAGACCGAGAACGTGCATGCGGCGCTACCGTCAGAACAGTGTGTAGATGAACGGAGCGATGGCCGACCCCTGAGCCAGCACGATCAGCAGGCCGAGGAGCGCCATCATCAAGAAGACCGGCCACAGCCAGTACTTCTTTCTGCTGCGCAGAAAGCTCCAAAGCTCCTTGATCATCTCCATCCGGACCTCCTAGAAGGGGTGGGTCATCGAATCGGGCCGCGGACCCGGGGGCGCCCTTGGGCGCCAGTACGAGGCGGCAGGCGAGTCGCGCTTGAGCTGCAAGGGGTCGGTGCCGGCGAGCTTCATCGCCAGGCCGATCGGTACCATCACGCCGTAGTAGAGCAGGCCGAGCGCGATCGGGCTGACGATCTTCGACAGTAGTAGGCCCAGCTTCATCCACCACCTGTTGAGTGGCGCTAGCCAGCGCGCTCGCAGCAGCGCCACCAGCAGGAACGCCGCACTGACGCCGAGCGCCCACCAGCGCGGCAAGCTCCCATGGAGCAGCGGCCAGGAGCCGATCAGCAGGAAGGCGGCCGCGAAGACGAGACCAAACGTCCGGTCGGACGAGCCTTCGACCTGTTGAACGCGCGTGTAGTCTTCGTGTCCCATGTTCGCCTGTTCTTTCGAGTTGGGCCGGGCGGCGTCGCCGAACCTTCAGCGCGTCGTGAAAGTCCAGGTCCTGGTGGATGCCATCGGGTTGCCAGCGAGGTCCTTGACTCGCGGGTCGCTGGCCCCGCCACGAACGTTGACCGTGTACAGCGTCAATGCCGCCAGCGTGCTTGATGGATTTAGCGTAACTTGACGCGTAGCGGCGTCGTAGCTCACTGTCGCCGGAATCAACTGGTTCGCCGGGTTCCTCAGCTCGACGGTGCTCGTGATGACCGTCGCCGGGTCCATCGCCTCGCTGAACGTCGCCGTGACGTTGGCGGTGCGCTGCACGTTGCTCGCACCGCTGGCCGGCGAGACCGCGGTCACCGTCGGCGCCGTACTGTCGACGACTACCGTGAACGACCAGCTGAAGCTGGCCGCCAGTGCGTTGCCGGCGGCGTCCTTGACGCGTGGATCTGTCGCGCCCCCACGCACTGTCGCGGTATAGGTCGCTCCGCTGGCGAGCGTCGGCGTTGGGTTCAGCGTCGCGACCCGGGTAGTCGCGTTGTAGCTGACAGCCGCCGGCACCAGCGTGTTCGCCGCGTCGCGCAGTTCGACGGTGCTGGTGCCGATGGTCGTCGCGTCCATCGCCTCGCTGAAGGTCACCGTGACGTTGGCGGTGGCACTCACGCCGGTCGCCCCGCTGGCCGGTGTCGGGTTCGCGACCGTCGGCGGGGTCGTGTCAGCGGCGATGGTGGTGAACGACCAGGCGCGGTCGATCGCGAGCGGATTGCCGGCGGCGTCCTTGACGCCGGAGGGTCCGCCCTTGACCGTCGCGGTGAAGGTCGTCGACCCGGCGAGCGGCGCACTGGGCGTCAGCGTCGCGACCCGGGTCGTCGCGTTGTAGGCGAACGTCGTCGGCACGGACACGCCACCGCCGTCGCTCAGCACGAAGGTGCCACCATTGACCGTCGTCGCATCCATCGCCTCGCTGAACGCGGCGCTTACGACCGCCGTCCGGCTCACGCCGGTCGCCCCGCTCGCCGGCGTCACGGTGGTCACGGTCGGCGGCGTCGTGTCGGGTCCAGTGGCGCCAGGGTTGAACTCGACGTCGACCCAGTAGTTGGTCGACTGGAAGGTCGAGATCGGGAAGGCGGTCGCTGCAGCGTAAGCGTAGACGCCGTTCGCGCCTGACGGGGCGTGCAGCGGCGCCCGGTCGATGGCTGACGCGAAGTAGCCGCTGGAGGCCGCATAGCCGCCGTTCGGCGCGAGATAGGAGGCGACATACGTCGTGTTCGCGCTGATCGCGATCGGGCTCGGGAAGTTTGCCTGCTGCCAGCCCGAGCCGCTCTCGTTGTTGAACGTCACCGAGGCGAGGAGACTGCCGTTGCTCGACCAGAGCGAGCCGACGTGGGTTCCGGTGTTGGCCGGGCCCTTGTAGAAGCGGATGCCCTTGATCGACCCGCCGACATCGGAAGTGAACTTTACGCCGACGTTGACGCTGCCGCTGTCGGCCTCGCTGGCGACGGCTGGCACGGCGCTGGCCGAAAAGAGGGTGCAGGGACATGTCGCCGAGCCGCCTCCAGCGACGCTGATGCCAACGATGGGGCCATTGGCCTCGATGTTGCCGCTGTCATCGACAGCGCGAGAGCGCAGCGTCACCGCGCCGCTGGCGCTGGGCGTCCAGTTGAAGCTCCAGCTGGCCCGGCCGGTCGCCGGATGCCAAGTGGCGCCGCCGTCGACGGACACCTCGACTCCGCCCACCACTCCGCCGCCGGAGTCGGTCGCAGTACCGGTGATGGTCACGGGCGTGCCGACCTCCAGGGTGCTCCCTCCGGCCGGGGCCGTGATGGTCGAGACCGGGGCCACGGCATCGGTCGAAGCGGCCGCTGGGATCAGTCCCGGCATCAGCGTGCCGGGCTGAGCGCCCATGTCGGCCAGCAGGTTGACGGTCGCCTGCTGCATGCGGACATCGGCGGGTGGACCGCTCGGCTGATGCGCCGCATCGAGTCCCCAAGCGTACTGAATCGTGCCGGCACCGAACACACGGGCGCCGCTGGCATGTCGATAGAACGTGAGCGAGTGGGTCACCGGGCCCGAGCCGTAGGTGCTGCCGTAGTCGAGCAGCACCGGGGCATTCGGCACCGTCGTAGTCGACAGGCGCACCAGGCCGGGCGGCCGTGCGCCGTTGTCGGCGTCGATGTCCCATTCGTAGCCGAGGGTTCCGTTCGGCAGCGTGGCGATAGCCGAGTCCGCCAGCGTCGCGACCGTGGTGTTGCGCCAGAAGCGCATCTTGCCGTCCGCGGCCGGCACGAGGATCGACGTCGTGGCACCGCCGTTCACCATGAAGATGGTGCCGCTCAG
>Ga0207701_10002877_pt1 | contig 17781 bp, 11 predicted proteins | sample KBSSwiSSwithPhiX_FD_184294 | JGI IMG/M metagenome (GOLD analysis project Ga0207701, IMG submission 184294) | Switchgrass rhizosphere bulk soil microbial communities from Kellogg Biological Station, Michigan, USA, with PhiX - S5 (SPAdes) (version 2) | ecosystem: Environmental > Terrestrial >... | reverse complement strand
TTCATTTATGCAACCCGCAGGTTGCCTATCCAGGTCCGCCTCGGTCGCCGACATTCCGGCACCGCGGCTGTCCGTCGGTCTGCAGACTCAGACGGACCGCGCGGAATCACGCGTCACTCGAGGCATGCCAATTGCCGCGTGATCGATCGGAACGGGAGGGACCAGTAACGAAGATCGCGTCGGCAGGAGGATGTATGTCTGTAACCGCCGCAAATCAGGTGAACGTGGAAGGTCACGTGGCCGGGGGCTTCGAGCGAGTGCGCGACGTCTTCGCCGAGAACTTCACCCGGCGCCACGAACTCGGTGGTGCGTGCTGCGCCTACTACCGCGGCGACAAGGTCGTCGATCTGTGGGGCGGGGTTCGCAACCGGCAGACCGGTGAGCCCTGGCAACGCGACACGATGGTAATCGTCTACTCGGCGACGAAGGGCCTCGCCGCCATGACGATGGCGCTGGCGCACTCTCGGGGTCTGCTGGACTACGAGGAGCGCGTCGCCGCCTACTGGCCGGAGTTCGCGCAGCAGGGAAAGGAGCGTGTGACGGTGAGACAGCTCCTGGCCCACCAGGCGGGACTCTTCGTCCTGGACGAAGACATCGATCGCACGCTCGTCGCCGATCCCGATCGGCTGGCCGTAGTGCTGGCGCGCCAAAAGCCGGCGTGGGAGCCAGGCAGCCGGCAGGCGTATCACGCCATCACGCTGGGCTACTACGAGAGCGAACTGATGCGCCGCATCGACAAACATGGTCGAACGATCGGTCAGTACTTCCAGGATGAGATCGCCGGCCCGCTCGGCCTGGACGTCTACATCAGGCTGCCGGAGGCGATCCCGAACTCGCAGCTCGCGACCATTGCCGCACCGTCGCTCCGCGAGCGGCTCCTTGGTTTCCCTCTCCGGTTGACGGTGGACGTGATGACGGGACGGTCGAACATCGTGCGCGCCCTCAGGGGCTCGGAGTTCCCGCACGACGAGCAGCGCGTGTATGCCCGCAACTTCGAGGTGCCGTCGGGAGGCGGCGTCGGCACGGCGCGCGGAATAGCCCGGGCGTATGGCGTGTTCGCCACGGGCGGCCATGAGCTGGGCTTACGGCAGGAGACGCTGGATCTGCTCGCGGCGCCGGCAGTCCCGCCCGCCCGCGGCTTCTACGACGAGTGCATGAAGGGCATCGCGCACTTCTCGCTCGGGTTCATGAAACCCAGCGAGGGCTGGCGGTTTGGCAGCAGCCCTGCCTGCTATGGGTCGCCGGGCTCCGGCGGTTCACTTGGATTCGCCGATCCGGCGGCAGGCGTGGGCTATGCCTACGTGACGAGCCAGATGGGAGCGCATCTGACTGGCGATCCGCGCGACATCGCGCTGAGAAACGCCCTGTACTCGGCGATGCACGACCTGCCCGCCACAGGCGGGAATCGTCTCGTCGCATGAAGTGTTGTCGTGGCGTCGGGCAGTACGTGGAGGCGGGTCCACAGGCTGCTGAAAAAACGCGGCCTGAAGTTAGAATTCAGAACTTAGAAATCAGAACGCAGGCCGAATTCGGCAAATCTTGAACTTCTGAGTTCTGAGTTTTCACTTCTAAGTTCAGGTTGCTGGCTCTTTCAGCAACCTGCAAAAGGCCCGACGCCACGTACGGTCTGAACCCTCCTCTTCCTGCACCAGTCTTCCCTCCGCAGTTCGGACTCATCCCGGGGGCCGTCCCAGCAATCGGAAGCGTTCAGCTCACGGCGTCAGCCGCAAATCGCCCAGTCGGCCCGGACCAGATGAAGAGCCGCTCGATTGGCGGGCATCGTCGAGGTCGCCGGCGTGTGTGTCGCGCGTATCATTTACGTAAGGAAAGGAAGGGCACACATGTCCCGGAGCACCCGGACGATCCTGCTTTTCGCGGCGATTGCGCTTCTCGCGCCTCTCGGCACCACGCTGCTGGCCCATCACGGCTGGGGAGAATACGACAGCCGGAAGCCGCTCACTCTCACCGGAACGATCAAGCAATCCGGCTATGAGAACCCACATTCGTTTGTCGATCTCGATGCTGACGGAAAGACGTGGCATGCCGTGCTCGCGCCGCCCTCGAGAATGCAGGCGCGGGGCGTTCTGCGTGAGCAGATTCAGCAGGGAGCCGTGGTCACGGTGATGGGCTTTCCGCACAAGACCAGGACGACAGAGATGAAAGCCGAGCAGATCAAGATCGGCGACAAGACGACCAATATCCGCTGAACGCTACCTGGCCGCCGACAGCAGTTCCAGCAGTGCGGCCGCAACCGGCTCTGGCTTCTCGTGCGGCACGAAGTGCCCCGCCCCCTCGACGATGTGCTTTGCGATGATGCGCGGCATCGTCTGGCGCTCGGCCGGGGTGATAGCCGGGTCGACGCGGCCAAGCGTGTCGTCCGCACCGTGCAGCAGCAGCGTTGGCACCGTGATCGGCGGCCTGGCCGCCAGGCGACGCTCGGCATCCTGGAAGCGCGCCTCGCCAGCCGCGTTGAAATTGCGGTGGCGATAGGAGTGGACCACGCAGTCCACGAAGTCGGGGTTGTCGAACGACGCCGCGGTCTGGTCGAACATCGCGTCGCTGAACTGCCAGGTCGGCGACCACTCGCGCCACAGGAGCCGGCAGAAGCCTCGGCGATCCTGTTCGAGGCCGTCGCGGCCGATCTCGGTGTTGAGGTACCACTGATACCAGAGTCGGCGGGCTCCGTCAGCTCCTCCGGGCCGGCCACGCGTAACGGTGTTCTGAATCGAATAGCCGCCGATCAGAAGCGCGGCCCTCACCCGGTCCGGCCGAAACACCGACGCGACCGCAGCGGCGCGCCCACCCCAGTCGTAACCGGCGACCGCAAAACGCGCGAGGTTCAGCGCATCGGCAAGATCGATCACGTCCTGTCCGATCGCGGCCTGTTCGGCCGTCCGCGCGGCGTTGCGATCCAGGAACCGTGTCGGGCCAAACCCGCGCAGGAACACGGAGATCGCGCGGTATCCGGCCCGTGCCAGCACGGGCGCGACCTGGTCGTACGCGTGGGCGTCGTCGGGAAAGCCGTGAAGCAGCAGGACGGGAAACCCGGACGGGTCGCCGACCTCGTAGTAGCCGACTTCCAGGATGCTGGTGCGAGCCGTGCGAACGGAAGTGGTCTGCGCCTGGAGCCGCGCTGCGGATGCGGCGACCACGATGCCAGTGGCACTTTGCAGGAAGGTCCGTCGAGTGGTGATCATGCTGATTCGAGGCTCGTGACGCTATCACCTCACGGGGTTCTGGAGCGTCAACTGCCGCACCCACAAACCGCGCGTCTGCTCCCGCGTATCCGTGAGCGGCGACGTGAACAATCGCGAGAGTCCCGCATTTTCCCCTTGGGTCGGAGGCGCCGGCGTCAGACCGCCGACACCACGCAGCCGTTCGACGGCTGCACTCGAGAGCTGTGCGCCCCCGATCGGCATTCCCGCGCGCGGCGAAGGCAGTCGCGCGAACGCGTCTTCAAGCGAATCGACCGGCTCAGGGCTCGCGAACACGAGGAAGTGTTCTCGTTCGCCCTGGGTGGTGACACGCCAGCGGGTAGCGCCGGGAACGGTCACCTCTCGTCCTGCCGGCAATGGATTCGTGAGTCGCTCGCCACTCAATGGGAACTCGAGGAACGCCGCACCTTTCTCGTCCTCGTTAACCACGTACACGTAGAGCGGCACTGACGCCTGGAGCTTCAGGAACAACTCGTCGCCTGGCGACACGCTCGCGTCGGGAAGGAGGCGATCGGCTCCGGACCTGCCTGCACGGAAAAATGCGGCCTCGATGTCATAGAAGTTGTTCAACGCAGCCGTCGGCGAAGCCGTTGCAACGACCGTTTCTGCCGTCCGTTCGTCCCCTGCGCTGCGCGATGCGGAGTTTCGGGACGTCAGCCACCACCCGCTCGCGCCGGCCGCCACCAGAAGAATCGACGCCGCCAGCGGCACGCCCCATCGCCGCAGCGAGGCAGGCAGCCACGACGCAGGCGCGACAGCGGCCCCCGGTCCAGCGGCCGTCGACGTGACCCGCACGAGCGCGTCTTCGAACTGTCCCAGGCTCGCAAAACGCTCGTGGGGCTCGGGGGCCACGGCCCGCTCGACCGCGCGCACGAAGTCGTCCGGCAAATCCGGGCGCGCGTCGCGCAGGTGACGCCGTTCGCCTCGCCGGTGCGCGTCGACGAGGGCGATCACGGAATGGCCCGCAACCGGATAGCTGCCCGTAACCAGGTAGTACAGCAGCACCCCGAGCGCGTAGATGTCGCTCGACGCCGAGCGTGGAAGTCCTTTCAACACCTCCGGCGCCAGGTACACCGGGGTTCCAGCCAGGAGCGCCGTCGGGTCGCCGGTTTCGTCGGTGAAGGCCTGACCGGCGCCAAAGTCCATGAGAACGATTCGTCCGCCCACCTCCCGCATGACGTTGTGCGCCTTGATGTCGCCGTGCAGCACGCCGGCCTGGTGCACGGCCGCCATCGCGCGGCACAAATCGCGGCCGATGATCGAGGCTTCCTGGGCGCTGAACCGTCCATTCGTGCGCAGCAGGTCGCGGAGCGTGGTGCCCTCGACAAATTCCATCCAGAGCCCCATGTGCTCGGCCGTCTCATCGACTCCGTACACACGGACCACGTTCGGGTGACGCACGCGGGCGAGCAACTGCGCTTCCTTGAGGATCCGATTGGCCTGGGCCCGCCTCCCCGTTCCGGCAGACGAGAGCAGCTTCAGGGCGACGTCTACGCCGAGCCTTGCGTCATTGGCGCGGTACACGGTGGCAAATGTGCCCTTGCCAATCGTGTCGAGGATGACCAGGTGGCACCAGCGCTTCGGTGAAATCCCCTCGACATCCCCATCAGCGGGAGGAAGTGTCTTCGCGGTCGGCTCGTCCTCGCGATCGGCGCCGCGCAACGCCGTCAGCAGTCCCTGGAGGTCCCGCAGCGCATTCAACGTGGCCGCCTCGCTGCCACCGGACAGACGGTGCTCCTCGTCGGACCACGACACTGGCGTGCCTTCGGCGATGGCGCCGGCAATCGACAGCAGGCGATCGGTCTCGCTCATGAGAAGCCTCCGCGGTGGTCTTTACCCTGCTCCGCTTACCTCGCCGAACAGCCACGCCTTCGCGAGTTTCCAGTCCCGCATGACCGTCTCGGGCGAGATCTCCAGGACGGCTGCCGTCTCCTCCACCGTGAGCCCGCCGAAGAAGCGCAGTTCAACGATCCTGCTCTGCCGCTCGTCCCGCTCTGCCAGCGCTGTGAGTGCATCGTCGAGCGCGACGATCTGCGGCGCGGACTCGAGGGCCGCAACACTCGTTTCGTCAAACTCGACGCGAACGGTACCGCCCCCGCGCTTCAGGTATTGCCTCGCACGCGCATGATCCACGAGGATCCGGCGCATCAACCGCGCAGCCATCGCGAGAAAGTGCCCGCGATTCTGCCAATTGACTTCCTTCACCCCGTCCAGCCTCAGGAACGCCTCGTTCACCAGAGCCGTCGCCTGCAGGGTATGCCCCGTTCGCTCCCCCGCCATGCACTTCCGCGCGATGCGGCGAAGTTCCTCGTGCACCAGCGGGACGAGCTGCCGCAGCGCCACCTCGTCGCCTGTGCCCCAGGCGAGCAGAAGCTGCGTGATCTCGTGGGTATCGTCTGGAATGGCGCGATTCTACGCCTGTTCCGTAACGTTCGGTCATCTGACTGGCGCTTCCCCACGTCCACGGCTGAGCCGTCCGCCGCCCGCGGCAAACCGGCCGGGGCCACCAGCCTGCTCACACACATAGGCGGGAAACCGTGCCCGGAACTGGCACGGGATGCGCCGGCTACTTCGTTTCCGGCATGAGCGTGACCTTCACGTAGTTCTTAGGGTCGAGATAGGTCATCGCCGCAAGCTGGATGGCATAGCCGTTCAGTGCGGCGATCTGAGCGGGTTGCTGGATGGCCGCCGCGACGTTCGCCCCGTCGCCGTCCTCGTACTTGCGCGCAATCTGGCCGAGGAGGTAGCCGTTCTCCTGGCTGGTGCGGTCGAACTCGCGCAGGAGGACCTCCCGCACGCGACCCACCTGCTCGGGCATCAGCAGGTTCGTCCTCACGAACTCGATCTCCTCGAACACGCGCTGCACCAGGCTGTCGACGCGAGCCGGGTCGCACGTCCAGTCAATGCGCACCTGGTATTGCGGCCGCGGGAGCTTGTTCGCTTCGGGCGACGCCGTGATGTTGTAGGTGCCGCCGAGTTCCTGCCGAATCGCGTCGCTCAACCGCGACTGCAGCAGCAGGACCGTCGTCCGCAGCGCAAGCACGTTCGCATCGTCGTAAGCGAACGGACCAGCGAAGACGATCGAAACCTGGCTTTTTGGCGCGATGCCTTTCTGCACCGTTTTTTCGACGACACCCCTCGGTGGAACAATGCCGAGATCGCGCCAGGTCTCGTGGGCGCGCGTCGCGGGAAGGCTGGCGATGTAGGTTTCAACGAGCGGCCTGATGCGTTCCGGCGTGAAGCTGCCGACGAACATGAAGGTGAAGTTGCTCGCATCGGCGAAGCGCGCCTTGTAGAAGGCGAGCGACTTTTCGAGGTTCCAGCGGTTCACCGTGTCCGGCGTTTCTGGCTGGCGCCTCGGGCTGTTCTGGCTGAGCGTGGCGTCGAGCGTCTGATCGAAGACCACGTCGGGGCTCGCCATCTGGTTGCCGAGGATGCCGAGGGCCTGCGACTTCATCGCGGCAAATGCCGTCTCGTCGGCGCGAGGCTGCGTGAACCGCAGGTAAATGAGCTGGAACATCGCCTCGATGTCCTGCGGCGTGCTGCCGCCTCCCATCCCCTGCCGGATTTCACTGATGAATGGACGGACGGCGACGGCCTTCCCTGAGAGGATCCGGTCCAGCGTCACGGCCGAGAACTTCCCGACGCCTCCCGCGGGGATGACATCGTCGGCCGCGCGTGCGGCGATGAAATCGGCATCGCTCGCGAGCGACGTACCGCCGGGAGCCGTCGCCCGGAACAGGATCTGATCGACACGCAGGGTCGTCGGCTTCAGCACGACCGTGGCGCCGTTCGAGAGCGTCCACTCGGTGACGCCGGCCCCTGGGTGCTGCGTGGTCTTCACGATGCTCCCGCGCGCAGGGGGCGCATCCATGAGTTTCTGGCCTGACGCCGCGTCGACGTATGCCTCGAGCCGCTTCGCCGACGCCGCGCTCACCGCAGCCGCGAGCTGCGCCGCATCAGGCAGCACGACACCGGCCGTTTCCGGCGCCGACACGACAACGAAGCGATTCTGCTCGGGGAACCAGTCGGCGGCGAGCGCATTGACTTCGGCCAGCGTGATCGCCGGGATGAACCGGCGATGGAATGCGAGTTCCTGCCAGATCGTGGGCAGCGCCTCGGACTGCAGGAAGTTGCGCGTGTACTCGTCCGCGCGGCTCTCCGACTCGCGATCCGGACTCTCTGCGACCACGCGCTCGGAACCGGCCATGTTTTCCTGCTTCGCCCGCTCGAGTTCTGTAGCCGTGAAGCCGAACCGGGCGACCCGCTGGAGCTCGGTGACCAGGGCGTCGAGCCCCCTGGTCACGCCGTCGTTCGAGACGAGCGCCTGCATCACCGCCTCGTCCCTGCTCCTCGGAGCCGGGAACAGCGCGCGCCCGGCCCCGGCGTTGAGAAACGGAGGATTCGCGCTCTGGCCGATCTCACCGAGCCGATCGCTCAACATCGAGGCAAACAGCTGGTCCAGCATGATGTCGCGATAGCCGCCGACCGTTCCCTGGTTGCGCGCGGGACGCAGATTGCTGACCCGCACTGCCGTCGCGGTGCTTTCCTTGTCGGTCACCACCGCATACCGCGTGGCTGCGCGGTCGACGATGTCGAACGCGGGCCTGGGACGCTCGGATTCGGGGTTCGTCAGCGACGAGAAGTGCTGCCTGATCATCGAGGCGACAGCGGTGCGGTCGACGTCGCCGACCACGATCACCGCCATGAGGTTGGGACGGTACCAGTCGCGGTAGAAGCGAACCAGCTGATCGCGCCGCGCCTTCTCGATGACGGCCGGCGTGCCGATGGGCGGACGATCGGCGTACCGCGACCCTTCGAACTGCACACGGCGAACCTTGTCGGCCGTGCGTTCGTCAGCGCCAAGGTTCATCCGCCACTCGGCGAGCACGATCGGACGCTGCCGTTCGATGCCGGCGGGATCGAAGGTGGCGCCGCCGGCCCAGTCCTCGAGAACCGTGAGCGCCCGGTCGAGGACGCCCGGCCTGTCTGTGGGCACGCGAAGGGTGTACTGCGTCTCGTCGAAGCTGGTCGCCGCGTTGGCGTCGGCACCAATGCTCAGGCCAAGCGACCCCAGAAAATCGTTGATGCCCTGTCCGGGAAAATGCGTCGACCCCTCGAACTGCATGTGCTCGACGAAGTGCGCGAGGCCGCGCTGGTCTTCATCCTCGAGGACCGACCCCGCCTTGACCACCAGCCGCAGTTCGGCCTGCCGCGCGGGCCTGCCGTTCGGACGGATGTAAAAACGCAGGCCGTTTGGCAAACCGCCGACGAGAACCTCGGGGTCGATCGGCATCTGCTGCGAAAGGGCGTAGGAGGCGACGGATGCCGCAGTGGCTTCGCGGCCGGCAGGAGCCTGGGCATAGGCCAGCGGCACCGCGAGGGTCAGCAGGCAGGTGGTCAGCGCGCCGACGACGGCGCGCCTACCGGTCTGAATAGTCATATCGAATCCTATGAAACCACAGTCGTGAACCCGCTCTAAACACGATCGTCACACCGTGTTGGCCTGCCAGTCATGTCGCTACGACATAGTCGCATGGCATGACGGTCCCGCGCAGCCCGATCTGAAGACCCGACGCCACTACCGGCCGTCACTCGGCGAGAAACCGGTGCACGAGGCTCACGGACACCGACCCTTCGCCGACCGCCGATGCCACCCGCTTCACATTTCCCGCCCGCACGTCTCCGACGGCGAAAACACCAGGCAGGCTGGTTTCGAGATGGAACGGCGGTCTCTTCAGCGGCCAGTTGGCGTGCGCCAGTTCCTCGGGCGTGAGGTCGGTGCCGGCCTTGATGAAGCCATTGGCGTCGGTCACAAGGCAGCCGTCGAGCCACGCGGTATTCGGCACGGCACCCGTCATCAGGAAGACGTGGCGGATGGGCAGCACCTCTGTCTCGCCCGTCTGGCGGCTGCGCCAGGTGACCCGTTCGAGTTGAGCGTCGCCCTCGAGACCGACAATCTCGGTGAACGGGTGCAGCGTGATCGTCGGACTCTCCTCGATTCGTCGAATCAGGTAGCGCGACATGCTTTCGGCCAGACCCGCGCCGCGCACCAGGACGTGCACGTGCCGCGATGCCTGGCTGAGGAACACGGCGGCCTGGCCGGCGGAGTTTCCGCCGCCCACGATGACGACTTCGTCCGCTCCGCAGATCTGCGATTCGATGTAGGTGGCGCCGTAATAGATGCCCGCGCCCTCGAACCGCTCGAGGTTCGGAATCGGCGGTCGCCGATACCGGGCGCCCGTGGCGATGACGATCGCGTGGGTGTGCAGCTGGCCGCCTCCTTCGAGCTCGATGGCGTACGGCCTCAACGCGCACGACAGCGACACCGCACCGCGCGCAATCATGATCTCCGCGCCGAACTTCTGTGCCTGCAGGTAGGCACGCGCGGCAAGTTCGTTCCCCGATACGCCCGTCGGAAACCCCAGGTAGTTCTCGATCTTCGAACTCGACCCTGCCTGCCCGCCTGGCGCCGTCGTCTCGACCACCAGCGTGTCGAGGCCCTCGGACGCGGCGTACACGGCGGCCGCGAGTCCTGCGGGGCCCGCACCGACGACCACCACGTCGCGGATCTTCCTGCCGTCCACCGCTTCGTTGAGGCCGAGGCACTCGGCCAGTTCGCTGTTCGACGGATTCATCAGGACGTTGTCGCCCGGGCACAGGACGATCGGGATCGACTCGGGAGCCACCTGGAACCGGTCGACCACGTGCTGCGCCTCCGGATCGCGATCGAGATCGAGGTAGGAGTAGGGATACCCGTTGCGCGCCAGGAACTCCTTGAGGCGCAGCGTCCCGGTGGAGTGGCTCGACCCGACCAGGACGACGTCGCCGCGGCCGGAGGCCATCAGCGCGACACGCCGGAGGATGAACGCGCGCATCAGGATCGCGCTCAACTCACTGTCGATCTGGATAAGTGTCAGCAGGTTTTCGCGTGGGAGTTCGATCGCCGTCCCGTCGGTCCGCGCCCGAGCCCGGACGATGCTGCGGCGGCCCGAAAGAGTATGGACGTCACCGATGAATTCCCTGGCACCGTGCACCACCACGCGTTCTTCACCGGTGCTCATCGGCCGCACGATTTCGACCGCGCCCTTCGTGACCGCGTAGAAACGTTCGATAGGTGCGCCTGCTTCGATGAGAACCTCGCCGGCCGAGAAGGCTCGGGTTCGTCCGTGGCTCGCGAGCCGGTCCATCTGCTCCGGCGTCAGGCGCGGGAACATCCGGTCACGGTCGGTGCCGGCATCTCTCTTCGGGCTGCCGGCACGGTTACCGGTGGACATGGCGGTTTCTCCTGGAATGGTTCCGCGGTTGCGCGTCTCAGCGGCCGAGGTCTACCACGTCGGAGAGGTGACCGGTCCGTCTGCGCTACGAAGTCTCCAGTATGGCATCCCGCAGTGCCAGGGCCGCAGCGTCGAGCGCGGCCTCGAACTTCCGCTGGCCGCCGCGGCGATGGGCCGCGCTGAACTGCTCGACCGGCAGGGCCTCCGCAATGCGCGGCAGCCAGACGTTCTGCACGGCCCCTTCCCAGGGACGGGGCCGGTCTCCAGTTGTGTGCCGAATGCGTTGCGCGGATCCCAGCAGTTCCGCTCCCAGCTCGAAACGGTGGCTCATCGCGGCCCACGCGGCGGCGGTCTCGAGCACGTGGGACCCGCAATTTTCCTGGATGCTCTTGAAGACCGTCAGGGCATCCGCGAGCACTCTCGCGCCGGCCGTCAGATCGCCCTTGAGGCACCAGATGAAGCCGCGCAATTCGCAGGCATGTCCGATGTCGAAGACGGCGCCAAGTTTTCTCGCTTCATGCTCGGACTCGTCGGCAAACTCAGCGGCACGGTCGAGACTGCGCTCGGTCTCGAGCCATCCCCGGATCATGAGCGTGCGCGACATGGCCGTGGAGTCGCCAATGGCTCGTGCTTCGGCAAGCCCCACGTCCATCGTCTCCCGCCCCGCATCGGTCTGGCCCATGCCCCACTCACATGCACCAAGGTAGGTGAGGCTCAACGCCCGCCGCATCGCATTGCCTGCACGGCCATTCACTTCGGCTGATGCACGCATGATCTCGGCGCCCCATTTCCAGTCGCCGATCATGAACGCGAGGCCGCCGGCACCGTACAGCACCGACCCTTGCACGTCGACGGGCGCCCGGTCCACGAACGGAAGGAGGAGCTTCAGCATGCGCGTCCGTTCGTCGAGATAGCCGACGCCGGCGACCGCAAGGATGCGAAGGCCCGCATCGTACCGGCCGGTCTCGTACGCCCACTCCAGGGCGACGCGAAGACTCTCGCGTTCAGCTGCGACTGTTGCGGTCATCGCCTCCCGGCGGGTGCCCTCGACCAGGGTCGTGGCCCACGACAGGTGCCGGTGTCGCAGGTCCGCCATCTCCCCGCTCGCGACGAGCTGATCGCGTCCGAACTGGCGGAATGTCTCGAGCATGCGGTATCGCATCCGTCCGCCAGCCTCTCGAGTCGCGACCACCATCGATCGTTCGACAAGGTGCGCAAGCCGATCGGCGAGATCAACCAGCGGCAGGCGCGCGTCGGAGCACACGCGCTCGGCCCCCGCCAGACTCCACGAGTTCGGAAACACCGAGAGGCGATTGAACAGGAGCCGCTCGCCCTCAGACAGCAGGTCGTAGCTCCACGACACAGCCGCCTCGAGCGTCCGCTGGCGGGGTACCGCGCCCCGGGACCCGCCGGTCAGCAGCCGGAAGCGATCGTCGAGCCGTTCGGCGATCTCAATCGCGGACATGGCGCCGACTCGCGCGGCCGCGAGCTCGATCGCCAACGGGAGGCCATCGAGGCGGCGGCAGATCTGGGCGATGGCGCCGTGGTCCCGCTCGTCCGCCTCGAAACCCGGGCATGCAGCGGCCGCCCGCTGGAGGAACAATCGAACCGATTCGGCGCGCGCGATCGACACCACGTCCTCGTCGCCGTGATCCGGCACGCTCAGCGTGCGCAGCCGCCAGACGACCTCTCCAGGCACGCCAAGTGTTTCGCGGCTTGTCGCCAGCACTGCCACCTCGGGGCAGGTGGCCAGAAGACGCTGCACCAGCGAGGCGCACGCGTCGATGACCTGCTCGCAGTTGTCCAGAACAATGAGGAGCGACTTCGAGCGGAGGTCTTCACATAGTGCGGTGCCGATGGAGCGGTCCGGCCGGTCCCGGATGGCCATCGCCTGTGCCACGGTGGCGTCCACGCGGGTGAAGTCCGAGACCGCAGACAGTTCGACCATCCAGACGCCGTCGGCAAAACGCTCGAGCAGCGCGGCGGCGGACTGGAGTGCGAGGCGCGTTTTCCCGGCTCCCCCCGCCCCAGTCACAGTAACCAGGCGTGAACCGCCCAGTGCGCGGGACACTCCGTCGATGTCGTCGTCTCTCCCGACGAAAGGCGTGATATGAACCGGAAAGTTATGGGTGGCCGACCCGGGCGAGGCCAACGCAGCCGCATCGCTCTTCGTTGCGCCGATCGCCGGTTTCAGTGCAACAAGACGGGACATCACGTCGCGAGCCGATGCGGGTCGAGCCGACGGCTCCTTCCGGAGCAACTGGCGGATGAGGTCTTCAAACGGTCCCAGCCGCTCGAACGATGGTTCCGCGTACAGAATCGAGCCGATCAGGTCGGCCGACGTCGAGGTTTCGAACGGGTGAGCACCAGAGACGAGTTCGTACAGCGTCACGCCGAGACTCCACAGGTCCGTTCGCGAATCGACGGCGAGACCCCGCAGTTGCTCCGGAGACATGTAGCGCGGCGTACCCATGACGACGCCAGGGCGCGTATGGCCGGCAGCCGTCACGTCATCAACGGCGTCGGCAACGAGCTTCGCCAGCCCGAAGTCGACGATCTTCACGAGCCCTTCAGGGCGGAACATGATGTTCTCGGGTTTGATATCACGATGCACGATGCCGCGGGCGTGGGCCGCTGCCAGCGCGTCTGCGATCTGGAGCGCGATATCAACGGCTTCACCCCATGGCACCGGGCCGCGACGCAGCCGATCGCGCAGCGTGCCGCCTTCGACAAACTCGGTCACCATGTACGGGCGGCCGTTGTCGTCGCCGTAATCGTGGACCACGAGAATGTGAGGGTGATTCAGCGAGGAGGCTGCCTTCGCCTCGGCATGGAACCGGCGCAGCCTCTCGGCGTCCTGGGCAACGCCCGGCGGCAGCCATTTCACTGCGACCGGCCGATCGAGCCGGGTGTCTACGGCGAGATAGACTTCTCCCATTCCGCCGGCGCCCAGCCGCTCCGTGATGCGGTAATGCCCGATCACGCGGTTGACGAGCTCGTCGGGCCGCTCCGATGTGGGCCCACGCGTAATTGCGTCTCCAGCAGACCGTTCGTCGCCCTCCATCGCATTCCTCGCTGAGTTCCGCGCGGCGAATCCTACTGCAGCGGCGACGGCCGTTGAAAGAATTCCGGCCAGCCCGTGGCAGTGCCGGCTGGAGAATTCGTCGCGCTGGATCCGCTGCTCGTCACTTCAATGAACTCGCCGCGGGTCGCCCTGCGCTATAAGATCGAGAACGTGTTTCTGCGGGCGCTGGCTGCATGATGTACGTCGATTCCGCACTTCTGGATTTCACCGAACGGTTGTGCCGCCACTTTCAATCCTGGAGCGGACGCACGAACGTCTGGCTCGCCTTCCAGCTCACCAATCTCAGCATCATCGTTTACTTCGCGTGGGTGGCCGTCCTGTACTGGCTCACCGGCATGCTCGCGCTTCGGGTTTTCGTAGCGCTCTTCTGCGGCGGCGTGTTCCTCGTGTTGACCCGGACGCTCTTCAAGGTGTCGATCGAGACATCGGAGACGCAAGCCTACCGGCGTGTAGCGCAAGGCCTCAGGAATCCGCGGCGCATCCGCGACGCGCAGCTGCGGATTGCGTTCCTCACACTGTCAGTGCTGCTGGCCTGGCCGCTGTGGTTCGCATATGTGACCCTCGGCTTGCGGTTCATGCTGCTCACCGAAGCACTCGTCGTCCTCACGACCGCGGTTCTCTATCTGCTGGCCTGCGACCCGCTGCCTCCGTCCGAGAGCAAGGTACGTGAGTGGATCCGCGGCCTGGCGCCGGCACGTAACGCGAACGCGAACGTTTCCGTTGATTAGAGGGAGTGAGAGATGAAGTTGACCGACCTTCTGCTGGGCGAGTTCGATCGTGAAGCACCGCGCACGCGCCGCGCACTGGAGCAGGTGCCGCTCGACAAGGACGACTGGAAGCCGCACCCGAAGTCGATGGCGCTAGGGCGCCTGGCTGGACTCGTCGCGTCGATGCCGTCCTGGGTGCCGCTCATCATTGGCCAGGACGAACTCGACCTGACTCCGCCTGCCGGCCAGGGGGGCCAGTATCGACCGCCGCCGACGAGCGAGCTTGTCGCCACCCTGGACAAGCACATGGCCAGTGCGCGTGAGATCCTTTCGAAGACGACCGACGACTTCCTGCTGACCACCAACTGGCGCCTGCGCGCGGGCGGCCAAATCGTCGGCGACGATCCGCGCCACATCGTCCTGAGCGACACGATCAATCACTGGTCGCATCATCGTGGACAACTGACCGTTTATCTCCGGCTGCTGGATTGTAAGGTGCCGCCGATTTACGGGCCGTCAGCCGACGACGCGCGGTTCCTGTAAACGCTGCCCCGGACCACTACCATGTCACCGACACGACGCGACTTCATCAAGTCGACGGCGGCCGCGGCGGCGTCAGTCGCCGCATACGGCCCCCTGGCCCTGGACCTCGGCGCGCAGACGCTGCCCGCGCCGGCGGCCGACAGTGCCGCACTCGATCTCGCCAACCTCGCGCTCGACGCCGCACGCCGCGCAGGTGCGTCGTACGCGGACGTGCGGATCGGCAGGTATCGCCGCCAATCCATCGCCACGCGCGAGCGGCAGGTCTCAGGCGTGAGCGACAACGAGTCCTATGGGCTTGGCGTCCGCACACTGGTGGACGGCAGCTGGGGTTTCGCGGCCACGAGCACGATGACGCGTGAATCGGTCCAGCGGGCCGCGGCGGATGCCACCGCCATGTCGCGCGCGGCGCGCATCGTCCGCAAGCACCGCGTTGAACTCGCACCGGCGACGGCGGTCACCGGCACGTGGATCACCCCGGTTCGCAGGGATCCGGTCGACGTGCCGCTCGAAGAGAAGGTCGCGCTGCTGCTCGCCGCCAACGAAGCGGCGTTGAAGGTGCCGACTGTTCGTTTCGCAAGTTCATCGCTGTCGCTGCTGCGCGAGGTGAAGACACTGGTGACATCCGAAGGCACGAACGTCACGCAGACGATGATTCGGGTGGGTCCTTCGTTCCAGGCAACTGCCATCGGCGCCACCGGCGAATTCCAGATCTACGAGCACGAGATCGCCCCGCGCGGCAGCGGCTGGGAATACATCGAGTCGGTCGACATGCGCGGGAACGCCGAGCGCTGGGCGGCACTGGCCGCCGAGAAAGTGTCGGCGAAAAGCGTCGAACCCGGACAGTACGACTTGATCCTCGACCCGACGAACTTGTGGCTGACCATTCACGAGTCCATCGGCCATTCCACGGAGCTCGATCGCGCTATCGGCGAGGAGGCCAACTACGCCGGCACGAGCTTCGTGGCGCCGCCCGAGAAGATGATCGGCCAACTCCGTTTCGGACCGGCCTTCATGAACATTCGCGCCGACCGCACGCAGGAAGGATCGCTCGCGCGCGTCGCGTGGGACGACGAAGGAGTGCCGGCCGACGACTTCCTCGTCGTCGAGAAGGGGCTCTTCAAGGACTACCAGACAACCCGCGAGCAGGTGGCCCGAATCCAGAAGCTGACCGGCGTCTCGAGGTCGCACGGCTGCTCGTTTGCCGAATCGTGGAACCGGGTGCAGTTCCAGCGCATGCCGAATATTTCGCTGATGCCGGGCGAACGCGATCTCACGCTGGACGATATCGTCGCGGCCACTGAACGCGGGATCGTGGTCAAGAACCGAGGATCGTGGTCGATCGATCACCAGCGGTTCAACTTCCAGTTCTCGGGGCAGACGTTCTACGAAGTTCGAGGCGGCAAGATCGTCGGCATGCTTAAAGATGTCGCCTATCAGAGCAGCACGCCGATCTTCTGGAACTCCATGGACATGATTGGCGGACCGTCGTCCTACTGGATGGGCGGATCCTTCAGCGACGGAAAAGGCGAGCCCTCGCAGGTGAGCTCGGTCAGCCACGGCTGCGTGCCGTCGCGCTTCAAGAACGTCACGATCCTCAACACGAGGCGGACGTCATGACGCTCCAGGGCTCGACGACCGCTGACGGCCCCGGGCTGCTCACCGAACAGCAGGCGAAGCAGCTCACCGATCGCGTGCTCGCGATGGTTACGGACGTCGACGATGCGCGCGTCAATGTCGTCAGCGAGTGGAGCGGCAACACCAGGTTCGCCGATTCGAGCATCAGCACGTCGGGCGGGATGACCAACACGTCGGTGTCGATCTCGGTGACGATCGGCCGAAAGCGCGCATCGGCATCCACCAACGTGCTGGAAGACGCCGCGCTGAAGCGCACGGTCGAACTGGCGTCGACGCTGGCGAAGCTCTCGCCGGACGATCCCGAGCTGATGCCCGAACTCGGCCCGCAGACCGTCCGCGCGACCAACGCGTACGTGCAACGCACGGCGATGCTCGATCCCGAGATAAGGAGCGGCGCGGTGAATCGGGCTATCGAGTCGGCGTCTACAGCAGGCCGTTCCGCGGGGTCGATCTTCACAGCCGGCTACCTCGAAGCGAACGCGCGGGCGACCGCAGTCGCGACGCGCCGCGGCCTGTTCGCGTATCACCGCTCCACGGATGCTGACCTGTCGGTGACGGCGCGGACACCGGACGGCACCGGAAGCGGATGGGCGACCGGCGGCGCCCGCGACTGGGGACAGGTCGATCCCGCATCCATCGGGCGAATCGCCGCGCAGAAGGCCGTTGCGAGCCGGAAGCCCCAGACAATCGAGCCCGGACTCTACACGGCGGTGCTCGAACCGTCAGCGGTCACCGACCTTGTCCCGCTGCTCGCCGGCGCGTTGAATGCGCGCTCGGCGGACGAGGGACTAAGTCCGTTCTCGAAGCCTGGAGGAGGAACGCGGGTCGGCGAGAAGGTGATGGACGAACGGGTGACGCTCTACTCGGACCCGTCGGATCCACAGCTGCTCGGCCAACCGTTCGATTCCGAGGGGCTTCCGCTTGGCCGCACGGTCTGGGTCGAGAACGGGATTCTGCGCAACCTCGCCTACTCGCGTTTCTGGGCACAGAAGCAGGGCCGGCAGCCGACCGGGCCGGCGTTTGCGGGCGGGATGGCGCTGGCGGGCGGTACGAAGTCGACCGAGGAGGTCATTGCCGGCTGTACGCGCGGCATCCTCGTCACGCACTTCTTCTACATTCGCTCGCTCGATCCGAGGACTGTGCTGCAGACAGGGCTGACGCGCGACGGCACCTTCCTGATCGAAAACGGAAAGGTCATCCGCGCCCTGAAGAATTTCCGCTGGAACGAGAGCCCGCTGCTGATGCTGAATCGGCTTGAGGAGATCGGACGCCCTGTCCTCACGACGGCGGGGCGCCTGCTGCCTGCGCTCCGCGTGCGC
>Ga0207701_10002876_pt1 | contig 17788 bp, 14 predicted proteins | sample KBSSwiSSwithPhiX_FD_184294 | JGI IMG/M metagenome (GOLD analysis project Ga0207701, IMG submission 184294) | Switchgrass rhizosphere bulk soil microbial communities from Kellogg Biological Station, Michigan, USA, with PhiX - S5 (SPAdes) (version 2) | ecosystem: Environmental > Terrestrial >... | reverse complement strand
CAGGTTCGCAATTTCCTGCGCACTGGGATCGGTCTGGTTGAGACCGCCGTCCCGTTCGTTGCAATTCGGGTCGACAGCGCAACGGGCAAACTTTTCCTGGAAATCGATTTGCTGCTGGGCGAGCAGGGTGAAAAGCCGATCGGCTTCCTCATTTGTCATTCCGATCGATTGCGCGAGGCGCGGATACATGTTGCGCATCATCATTTTCTGTTCGAGCAACATGCCCTCGCGCTGTGCCGGATCAGTGAGCATCTTCAGCGTTCGACGGCTCAGCTCGACCTGCATGTTCTTCTCGTCGGCTTCCTTGCTCTCAGCTTGGGCGAGTGGCGGCGTGAACGTCTGTTGCACGACCGGCGGTGCGGAAGGCAAGGGCAACTGAGCTTGCGGGGCAGGCGGCGTTTGCGCGATGGGACCGGCCACTGCGTGCGAACGCCCACGCTCGAGCTGCAGTTCGCGCGCGAAATACACCGTGGTGCCGGCCAAGGTTGCCGAAACCAGTGTCAGCGCGATGACGATGATGCGCATGAATCGTGTATATGCCGGCGCGATCCGCTCGTCTAGGTCAGCCATCCGTCAATGATGCGGGGCAGCACCCTGGTGGCAGGACCTGGATGGAAAACAAAGCCCCGCGGCACATCGTCCATCTCCAGGCAGTTCAAAACCTTGTCCGCATCGCCTCTCGCCGCATCGACCAGCGAGGCTGCGGGATAGACGCTGAGTGAGGTCCCAACTACCAGGACCTTGTCGGCGGCAGCGACGTACTCGCGCGCCTCGCTCATGAATTGCGTCTCTTCTCCAAACCACACGATGTCGGGCCTCAGCTGCGTCCCTTCTGCGCAGAGCTGTCCGATCTCGATAGGCGCGCCATCGATCCGGTAGCGCCGGCGAGCCGGGCCGGTGCCACGTGCGTAAGACAATTCGCCGTGGACATGCAGCACCGTGGTCGATCCGGCGCGCTCGTGCAGCGCATCAACGTTCTGCGTGACCACGACCACCTCGTACTTTCGCTCGAGCGCGGCAATGGCGAGATGGGCCGCATTCGGCTGGGCCTTCCACGCCCTGGCACGCCTTTCGTTGTAGAACTCGAGAACGAGCGCGGGGTTTGCGCACCAACCTTCAGGGCTAGCCAGGTCCTGCCAGGAATGCTGACGCCACAATCCGGCCGCATCACGAAATGTCGGCAGGCCGCTCTCAGCGGAAAGCCCGGAGCCCGAGAGGATGACTATTTTCTCGCGCATGCCCGCGGATCCCGGCGTAGTGGAGCTTCCACCACGCTCCTCGCTAAGCTTTGGCGCGCTCGCCGAAAGACAGTGACGTCTGACGCTGCGACTGGCTCTGCGACTGGCTCTGCCCGTTCATGCGCTGCACGCCGCTGATCTCGCCCGAGGGGAAATAGATCTCGGCGAGTCGTGAATGCACATTCGAAATACGCAGCTGGATGTCGTCGATGAGCTCGTGCAGGCCGGGCTGATCGAGTGTCGCGAGCGGCGCGCGCTGTATGAACTTGGCGGCGCCGTCCAGAACTTCGAGCACACCCTCGCTGCGCGGCAAGGGTGTCAGCGAATTTTCCAGTTGCGTGAGGCAGTACAGGCACGAGCGCGGGAACTGGTCGTCGCGCAGCAGGAACTGGAGCACATCGATGCGCTTCACGCGTGTGCGCATCTTCAGCCGGTACATCTGGTAGCCGGAGAGCGACTTCAACACGCTCATCCACTGCACGGTTTCGAACGGCCGCAGCTCGGGAGTCTCCGCCGGCAGTAGTTGGGCGGAGCGTACGTCGACAATTCGGCTGGTCATGTCAGCCCGTTCGAGGTTGCGCCCCAGCGTGCTGAACGTGTGCGCGTCATTGCGGTTCATGGTGCCGTCGAGCATGCCGGACAAGGACTGCAGTGTGACGACGACGCGCTTCAGGAAATCGAAGCGTGTGCGCTTGTTGATGCCTGCCGCAAGGTCCTTGCTGAATTCGGCAAAAAACTCGTTGAGCAGTTCCCAGGCCTCGATCGGCAGGATCTCGCGAAGGGTGCGCGCATTTTCCCGCGCCGCGGTGAGTGAGCTGCAGATCGAGCCGGGATTCTCCTTGTCGGCGATCAGGAAGTTCACCACGTCGCGCTCTTCGCCCTTCGTACCCTTGGTGTCGAACTCCGCGCGATTGCCCGAGATATCCACCAGCGGCAACCAACCCGGCGCGATGCCGCCCGGAAGGTCGAGCAGCAGGTTGGTGTTCACGCCGATGATGCGCGCGGTGTTCTCCGCGCGTTCGAGATAGCGCGAGAGCCAGTAAACGTTTTCGACGACGCGGGCTAACATTTAGTTGTCAGTATCCACGATCCAGGTGTCCTTGCTACCGCCGCCCTGCGAGGAGTTCACCACCAGCGAACCCTTGCGCAACGCGACGCGCGTGAGGCCGCCCGTTGTCACCGCGGTCTGCGGCCCGGAGAGGATGAACGGTCGCAGGTCGACGTGCCGCGGCTCGAGCTTGTCATTCACGAGCGTGGGCACGGTAGATAGTGTGACGACTGGTTGCGCAATGAAGCTGCGCGGATCCGCCTTGAGCGAATCGGCGAACCTGGCACGCTCGGCTTTGGTAGACATGGGGCCCATGAGCATGCCGTAGCCGCCCGAGCCGTCGACCGGCTTCACCACGAGCTGATCGAGATGGCTGAGCACATGTTCGAGCTGCTTGGCCTCGCCGCAGCGATACGAAGGAACATTGGGCAGGATGGCGTCTTCGCCCAGGTAGTACTTGATCATGTCGGGCACGTAGGTATAGACGAGCTTGTCGTCCGCGACACCCGCACCAGGTGCGTTGGCGAGCGCCACCTTGCCCGCGGCCCAGGCTCGCATCAGGCCCGGCACTCCAAGCGAGGAATCCTTGCGGAACACTTCCTGGTCGAGGAAGTCATCGTCGATGCGGCGGTAGATGACATCGACGCGCGTCCAGCCACGCACCGTCTGCATGTACACGCAGTCGTCGCTATCTACCGCGAGGTCACGGCCCTCGACCAGCTGGCAGCCCATCTGGCGCGCCAGATATGCATGTTCGAAATACGCCGAGTTGTAGATTCCCGGCGTGAGCACCACGACTTCAGGGCGCGTTTCCTTGCGTGGGCTCAAGGCACTCAGCATGTCGTAGAGCTGCGAGGGATAGTCGTCCACCGGCAGGATGGCGGCGCTCTCGAACAGTTCCGGAAACACGCGTTTGACGACCTGGCGGTTCTCGAGCATGTAGGACACGCCGGAGGGGACGCGCAGGTTGTCCTCGAGCACGTAGACCGTACCGTCCTTGTCGCGGATCAGGTCCGAGCCGCAGATGTGCGCCCAGGTGCCGAGCGGCGGTTTTATGCCCTTGACGTTGGCACGAAAGTTTTTCGAAGTCGCGATGATCGAGGCCGGCATGAGGCCGTCCTTGATGAATTTCTGCTCGTGGTAGACGTCGTTGATGAAGAGATTCAGCGCGGCGGCGCGCTGGATCAGGCCCGCCTCGATCTTCTGCCATTCCTTACGGGTGATGGTCCGGGGAATGATGTCCAGCGGCCAGGCGCGGTCGATCGAGCCGTCCTGCTCGTGGTAGACCGTGAACGTTATGCCCATGGCCTTGATTGCGAGCTCGGCCGCCTGTTGGCGCACGGCGATCTCGTCGCCGTCCATATCGGTGAGATATCGCATCAGCTGGCGTCCGGCTGCGCGTGCGCCGCCGCTGGGGCCCACGAGTTCGTCGTGGCATCCAGGGGAAGGGTATGCAGTCCAGTCGGTTTTCATTGTTTGCGGGTACGCTCGACCCAAAAATACCAGAGCCGAAAATTCGCGTTCAAAAAAGTGCGTAGTGGCAGTGTGCGCGCATCCCGATGGTGCTGAGAGCCTGTTTTTGGCGCAATTTGGTGCGCAGTGTCTAACAGGGGCCCTGTGTAGAATGCAGACGTGTCCATACATGTCGCACTCAATCACGTCACGCACTATCGCTACGACCGGCTCGTGGCGCTCGGACCACAGATCGTCCGCCTGCGTCCCGCTCCCCATTGCCGCACGCGGATCATTTCCTATTCGCTGAAGGTCACGCCGGGCAATCATTTCATCAACTGGCAGCAGGACCCAGAGGCTAACTACCTCGCCCGCTACGTCTTCGCGGAGAAGACGCGCGAGCTGCGCATCGAGGTGGACCTGGTCGCCGAGATGGCGGTGCTCAATCCGTTCGATTTCTTTCTCGAGCCGTACGCGGAGACCTTTCCGTTCGGCTACCAGGGCGTGGACAAGCGAGACCTCGCGCCATACCTCGTCATGTTCCGCGGCGAACCGCTGTTCAAGGAATACCTGCGCACGATTCCCAGGGAGCGCAAACGCACTATCGATTTTCTTGTCGAGCTCAACGCCAGGCTCGCCAACGACATCAAGTACCTCATTCGCATGGAGCCTGGCGTGCAGACGCCCGAGCTCACGCTCCGGAAGCAATCCGGATCCTGCCGCGATTCTTCGTGGCTGCTGGTGCAACTGCTGCGTCACATGGGTCTGGCGGCGCGATTCGTCTCCGGCTATCTCATCCAGCTGACCGCCGACATGAAATCGCTCGATGGCCCGTCGGGCCCGGAGAAGGATTTCACCGACCTGCATGCCTGGTGCGAGGTCTATCTACCTGGCGCGGGTTGGGTTGGCCTCGATCCCACCTCGGGCCTGCTCGCGGGCGAAGGCCACATTCCGCTTGCCTGCACGCCCGAGCCCGTCGCCGCCGCGCCGATCACCGGCGCCGTCGACAAGGCGGAGGTCGAGTTCGAACACCACATGGGTGTCGAGCGCGTCTGGGAAGCGCCGCGCGTCACCAAGCCGTACACCGAGGAGCAGTGGACGGAGATCGAAAAATTAGGCCATGACATCGACGCGCAGCTGCTGTCGGGCGACGTGCGGCTGACCATGGGCGGCGAGCCCACGTTCGTGTCGGTGGACGATCCGGATGGGGCCGAGTGGAACACCAAGGCGATGGGGCCGGACAAACGACGCCTCGCCATCGAGCTCTACGACCGCCTCAAGAAGAAGTACGCGCCGCAAGGGCTGTCGCACTTCGGCCAGGGCAAGTGGTACCCGGGCGAACAGTTGCCGCGCTGGTCGCTCAACTGCTTCTGGCGCCGGGACGGCGAGCCGATCTGGACGAATCCGGAATTGCTCGACAACGAGAAGCAGGATCGGGGCGTCACGCCGGGCGTGGCCGGGCTGTTCCTCGCAGGCGTTGCGGAGCGGCTGGGTCTCGCGCCCGAGCATATTTTTGCGACGTTCGAAGATGCGTTCTATTACCTATGGCGCGAACGGCAGCTTCCTTCGAACGTCGACCCATTCAAATCGAAGCTCAGCGATCCGCAGGAACGCGCGCGACTGTCGAAGGTTTTCGAGCAGGGTCTGGACACCGTGATTGGTCACGTGCTGCCCGTATCGCGTGATGCTTCGGGGACGCGTTGGCGCACCGGTTCGTGGTTCCTGCGCCGCGACCGTTGCTACCTGATTCCCGGGGACTCACCCATCGGCTACCGGCTGCCGCTCGATTCGATGCCCTGGGTCAGCAAGGAAGACTACCCATACATATATGAGCCGGATCCGATGGCGCCCGCCGCGCCATTGCCGAAGTCCGCCGATATTCGCCGCCAGTTCATGGGCGAGACGATCGAAGATCGCGCCAGGGAAGCGGCCGGAAATGCCGCCGGCGCTGCGCCCAAGGCACGAAAGTCCGCGCGGCCTCGCGAGGGCGTCGTGGCGCCCGATTCGGCGCCGGGATTCCTGAAGTCTGCGACCGAGATCACGCGCACCGCCATGTGCGCCGAGCCTCGCAACGGCTCTCTCTATATATTCATGCCGCCGACCGACAAGCTCGAGGAATACCTCGAATTGGTCGCCGCGGTCGAGGCGACCGCCGAAGCCATGGATACGCCGGTGATTCTCGAAGGCTACGAGCCGCCGAAGGATCCGCGCCTGAACCGCTTCAGCGTGACACCCGACCCCGGGGTCATCGAGGTGAACATCCACCCCTCGGGCAGCTGGGATGATCTCGTCGATCGCACCACACACCTGTACGACGAGGCGCGCAAGGCGCGGCTAACTACCGAGAAGTTCATGATCGACGGCCGCCACACCGGCACCGGCGGCGGCAACCACTTCGTGCTCGGCGGCGCGACGCCGGCCGATTCCCCGTTCCTGCGCCGGCCTGACCTGCTGCGCAGCCTGCTGGCGTACTGGCACAACCACCCGGCGCTCTCCTATCTCTTCAGCGGTCTGTTCGTAGGACCCACTTCGCAGGCGCCGCGCATCGACGAAGCGCGCAACGATTCGCTGTACGAGCTCGAGCTGGCGTTCAAACAGTTGCCTTCCACCGGCAAGCCGGTGGCGCCCTGGGTCGTCGACCGCCTGTTCCGTAATCTGCTCATCGATTCCACCGGCAACACGCATCGCTCCGAGTTCTGCATCGACAAGATGTTCTCGCCCGACGGCAACACCGGACGTCTTGGCCTGCTCGAGATGCGCGCCTTCGAGATGCCGCCGCACGAGCGCATGAGCCTTACGCAGCAGCTCATGCTGCGTTCGCTGATAGCGCGTTTCTGGCGCGAACCCTATGAACCACCGCGCCTCGCGCGCTGGGGTACCGAGCTGCATGACCGCTTCATGCTGCCGTACTTCATAGACAAGGATCTCGCCGACGTCATCGCCGAGCAGAACGCGGCGGGCTTTCCGCTCAAGAGCGAGTGGTTCGCGCCGCACTTCGAGTTCCGCTTCCCCAAATACGGTGATTTCGCGACCTTCGGCGCCGAAGTGGAATTGCGCCAGGCGCTCGAGCCCTGGCATGTCATGGGCGAGGAAGGCGCGGCGGGTGGCGCGGTGCGCTACGTGGATTCGTCGGTGGAGCGGCTGCAGGTGCTGGTCACTGGCCTCGCGCCCGACCGTTATGCGATTACCTGCAATGGGCGACGAATCCCGTTGCGGTCCACGGGCACCGTGGGCGAGTTCGTCGCCGGTGTGCGCTACAAGGCCTGGGCGCCACCGTCCGCGCTGCATCCCCTGGTTCCGGCACATGGACCGCTGGTTTTCGACCTGGTCGACACCTGGATGAATCGCTCGATGGGTGGTGCGCAGTACCACGTGGCCCATCCGGGCGGACTCAGCTATGAAACCTTTCCGGTGAACGCCTTCGAATCGGAAGCCCGACGCCTGGCGCGATTTGTCAGAATGGGTCACACGCCGAAGCAAGTCGCAATCCCCGAGGATGCGTCAAACATCGAATTCCCGTTCACCCTGGACCTGCGTAAAGTCTGATGCGTGGCGGCAAATGACATGCGCGCGGTGCTCGAGCCGGCGGACCTAAAGCGATACGACGAGTTGACCGACTCGCAAGGCGCGATGCGTGCACATTGGCGGCCGCTCATCGACCGTCTGCGCGCCGACGAATCGCCCGACGCCGTGCGCCGCTCGCTCGAGCTGACGCGCCGCCTGGTAGTCGAGAACGGCGTCACCTACAACGTCTACGCCGACCCGCAGGGCGCCGACAGGCCCTGGGCACTGGATCCTTTGCCGTTCGTCCTTCCGGCCGCCGAGTGGCAGGCCATCGAAGCGGGAGTCGCGCAACGTGCGCGGCTGCTCAACGCGGTGCTGGCCGACCTCTATGGGCAACAGCGATTGCTGGCCGAGGGTCATATCCCGGCGGAACTGCCTTTCGGTCATCCTAACTACCTCTGGCCCTGCCACGACCTCAAGCCCGCGGATGGCAACTGGCTGAATCTGTACGCCGCGGATCTGGCGCGCGCGCCGGATGGCCGCTGGTGGCTGCTCGCGGATCGCACCCAGGCACCGTCGGGCGCGGGCTACGCGCTCGAAAATCGCGAGATCCTCGAGCAGGTGCATCCCGAGGCCATCCCCGACATGGGCGTGCGACGCGTGCGCGGATTCTTCGGCGCCTTGCGCGAAAAGATTCTCGACGCTGCGGGTGACGAATCGCCGCTCGCCGTCATTCTCACGCCCGGCCCCTACAACGAGACCTATTTCGAGCACGCCTATCTCGCGCGCCAGCTCGGCATGCCGCTGGTCGAGGGTAACGATCTCACGGTCCGTGGCGACACCGTGTTCCTCAAGACGCTCGGCGGACTGCGCCGCGTGCACTCCATCCTGCGGCGCCTCGATGACGATTTCTGCGATCCGCTGGAATTGCGCGGCGATTCCGCGCTGGGAGTGCCCGGGCTCATCGGTGCGCTGCGCGCCGGTCGTGTGGTGATTTCCAATGCGCTGGGTACGGGCGTGCTCGAGTCGGCCGCGTGGCTCGGCTTCCTGCCGCCCGTTGCCGAGCGGCTCATCGGCGAAAAGCTGTTGCTGCCGGAAATCGCGACCTGGTGGCTCGGTGAAAAGCCAGCGCTCGAATATGTACTCGCCAATCTCGATCGCCTGGTGATCAAACCTACCTACCCGAACCAGCGTTTCGAGCCCATGTTCGGACGCGAGTTCGAAGGCAAGGAGCGCGATCTGCTCATCGAGCGCCTGCGCAATCGTCCCTATGCCTATGTGGCGCAGGAACATGTGCGCCTGTCGCAGGCGCCGGTGTGGAAATCCGCGGCGACATCGGAGCTTGGCACGCGAGCATTGACGATTCGTGTATACGCGGTGGTGACGCCCTCAGGTGTGCGCGTGATGCCCGGAGGCCTGGCGCGCGTGGCCAATGAAGCGGCTGCCGACGTGGTGTCGACGCAGCGCGGTGGTGGCGCCAAGGACGTCTGGGTACTCAACGAGAATCCACACGAGGACACGCTCACCTCGATTCAATCCGGGAGGTGGGCCACCTTGCAGCGTCAGGACTACATCCCTTCGCGGCTGGTCGAAAACCTCTTCTGGCTTGGCCGCTATGCCGTGCGCTGCGAAAACACCGCGCGGCTGATGCTGCGAACGCTGGCCGCGCGCAGTGACGCGCGCGTGTGGGCACACTCCCGGCAGATCTGCCGCGATCTCGGTGCGGTGTCGGCTGAAACTGAGATCTTCGATGCGCTGCGTTCGCGCGACTCTCAGGGGTTGCAGACCGACGTGAGACATCTCGCCTGGTGCGCATCGCAGGTGCGTAACCGCCTGTCGGCGCGTTATTGGCGGGGCGTGGTGGGTTTGCAGCGCCAGATGCAGGAGGCGATGGCGACGAGCGGCAGCAGCCGCGAAGTCTACGAACGAGTACTGCTGTCGCTCGCCGCGCTGACCGGCTTCTCCGAGGAAGACATGATGCACGACGAGGGCTGGCGCGTGATGCGCCTCGGCCGCCGCATCGAGCGCATGCATTTCGTGGCGAGCATTCTCATGCGCCAGCTCGAGAGTCCGCACGCGACCCGGCCCGAGGCCGTGGAGTGGCTGCTGGACGTCTGTGACAGCACGCCTATCTACCGCGCACGGTACCTCGGCGCACCGCGGCTGTCACAGATGCTCAACCTGCTGCTGTACGACGACGGACATCCCATGGCGCTGATGTTCCATCGCCGTTCGATCGACCGGGACCTCGATGAGCTGGCGCGCAGCCTGAACGGTGAACGTGAGCGCGGTGCGCCGGACGTGCCGCTACTGCCGCAGGGCTCTGCGGAACTGCTCGATGCGACAGGAGAGGACGGTGATGCAGCCCGCGCCGACCTGGCCGGCGAACTGCATGCACTCGCGGCGCGCACCGCGGAATTGTCCGACCGCCTGTCGCGGCGGTACTTCGCGTTGATCGATTCCGACGCGCACGCGTTGGCGACGTGAGCCTGTCATGAGCCGCAAGTACCGCGTCCGCCACGAGACCACCTACGAGTACGCCGCCGACGTCGTGCACTCGCATCACCTGCTGCACCTGGTGCCGCGTCCCGCGCCGTATCAGGAATGCCTGGAGCATGAGATCAGCATTACGCCGGAAAATCATCGGCGCGTGGATCAGCTCGATGCCTTTGGCAATCCGCTGATCCGCATCGAGCTCGCGCAACCGCACCGCGAGCTCAAGGTCGTTTCGCAGATGCAGATCGAAGTGCACGTGCGCCCCGCGGTATCGCCCGAGACCACCAGGCCTTGGGAAAGGGTGCGCGACTCTTTCGCGTATCACGGCGCCTGGCCGTCGCGCGACCAGCTCGACGCGGCGCGCTTCCGCCACGAATCTCCGCACGTGCGCGTGAAGCAATCCTTCACCGACTACTCCGCGCAATGTTTTCCGGAAGGGCGGCCGATACTCGCCTGCGCGGAAGCGCTGAGCACGAAGCTGCATGCGGACATCCAGTACGTGCCGGGCGTGACCACCATCAGCACTTCTCCGACCGAAGTGGTGGAAACCCGGCGCGGCGTCTGCCAGGACTTCGCGCACCTCATGATCTCCTGCCTCCGTTCGCGCGGCCTGCCGGCGCGCTACGTGAGCGGCTACCTGCGCACCAATTCCACTGCGGCTACAGGCGGTGAGAAGCTGGTCGGCGATGCGGCTTCTCACGCCTGGGTGGCAGTGTGGAGTCCGCCGTACGGCTGGATCGAATTCGACCCCACGAACGGCTGCTTCGCAGGCACCGATCACATCGCGGTAGCCTGGGGCCGGGACTTCGGCGACGTGTCGCCTTTACGTGGCGTGATCCTGGGCGGCGCCGATCACAAATTGTCGGTGACGGTGCTGGTGGAGTCCGACTCGATCGCCTCACGCAACGATGCGGCGTCGACGGAACGCACGTAGCGCACGATGTTCTTCCACATCGAGTGGTAGCCGTAGCCACCGTCGATGAGCTCCGTCAGCGCGTCCTCCGGCGTCCAGCCCTGCTCGAGAACGCGGTACATCGCAGACATCAAGCCCGTGCGGTCCGCGCCGTGCTGGCAGTGGATGAGGAACGGACCGTTCTCGGCCTTCTTCAGCATGCGCATGACTTCGATGACGTGTTTGTCATCGATGCGCCAGGTCAGGATTTTCACGCGCTCGGTGCGCAGCGAGGTGCCCTTCACTTCGTCTTTGTCATCGTTGAATGCGCGCAGGTTGATGATCGTGCGGATGCCGAGCCTTTCCAGGTTCTTCATGCCGAGCGCCGTGGGCTGCTCGCTTCGATAGAGCGTGGGAGAGATGCGATGCAGGTTCGACACGCCCTCCATCTCGACGGGCTCCGCCCACTGCACAGGACGTACGGCTGCTGCGGCAGGAATTGGAGCCGACGCTTCCTGCGCCAGCACTGGCGCTGCGAGCACCGCGGCCAGGCAACAAATTGCGATGGACTTCATGGGGACGAGGATATCAGGGCGACCACGTCGGCTGCAGCGCCCGGTCGGCCGATGCGCGCAGCGGCGGCGCTCATGGCCGCAAGACGCGCCGGCTCGGCCATCAGGTTGGCGAGTTTGAATACGAGCGTCGCGCCATCGACGGCTTTGATGGCGGCGCCGGATTCGAGTAGATAGTCGGCATTGCGCTCTTCCTGGCCAGGAATGGGTGAAACCAGCAGCATCGGCCGTTGCTTGGCCAGGCATTCGGAAACCGACAGTCCGCCGGGCTTGGTCACCACCAGGTCGGCCGCCGTCATCACACGCTCGACGGTGGTGGTGAAACCCAGCGGAAAAAGCTTGCCGGGATGCTGCCTGGCGAGCGCTTGCAGACGCTGCAGCAGTTCCGCGTTGCGCCCGGCGAGCGCGACGAGCTGCGGCGGATCCGGCAGGCGCAACACCCGCTCCGCCAGCGTATCGAGGCCGCCGACTCCCGCACCACCCGCCATCATCAGCACGGTGAATGTTTCAGGCTTGAGGCCGAGCTCGCCCGCGCATATCGCGCGATCGAGCGGCGCGCTGAACTGCGGCATCACCGGGATGCCGGTGACGGTGATGCGTTCGCGCGGAACCCCGCGGTCGGCGAGCCTGAAGGCAACTTCTTCGTTCGCTACGCAGTAGCGGTCCACGTGGCTGTGCACCCACAACGCGTGTACATCGAAGTCGGTCACCTGCACCCATAGTGGCGGCAGAGATCGCCCTTTCGATTTCTGGCGCGACAACAATTCTGCCGGCAGGAAGTGCGTGCAGAGGATGACATCGGGTGCGAGGCGTTCAATCTCTGCGTTGAGTTTGCGCGTGTTGAGCTCTTCCGCCGCGCGTTTCAGTTTGCCGACCAGTGAGTCGCGGCTTGGCCGGTCGGTCTTCGAATACAGGTAGGACCAGAGCTGCGGAAGCTTTTCCACGAGCCGGATGTATTGCTCGCCGTAGAGCTTCCTGAAGTCCTTCGGGACGAGCGTGAGCAGGTCGAGGTGCGTCGCGATGAGCGGCGGTTTCGCGGTCGAGGCCGCTTTGACGACGGCATCCGCGGCGCGTACGTGGCCGGCGCCGGCGGATACGGACAGCACCAGCAGGCGGCGTGGGCTCAGAAATTCTCCGGGTGCCTGGCCATGCGCGCGGAATACATCGCCTTGATCTTCGGCAGGTCGACGGCCACGTCGCCCGTGGGCGTGAACGGCGCCATGATCCGGACCAGCCGGTTCGCGTAGTCGAGAGCGACGGGAACGATCGGCACGTTCGCTTCCGTGGCGATGTAATAGAAGCCGAGCTTCCACTCCTTCACCTTACCGCGAGTTCCTTCCGGAGTGATGGTGATGGACATCTTGTCGCGGCGTGCGAATTCCGCAACGCAGGCGCGGACTATGTTTCCACCCTTGGAACGGTCGATGGGCATGCCACCGAAAGCGCGCGCCAGGATGCCGAGCGGCCAGAAGAACACCGTGTGCTTGGCCAGCCAGGAGTTGTCGAGGCGCAGTACCAGGTAGGCGCAGAAGCCGTGGAAGAAGTCCCAGTTCGACGTGTGCGGCGCCACGATCAGCAGGTACTTGGGAACGTTCGGAATGTTGCCGGCGATTCGCCAGCCGGAAAGCCGCATGAGAAAAACGCCGAGATGACGGCGCCAGCGCGCCGGAACCTGCGGCGCCAGGGGCGGAAGGGTCGGAAACCCCGAGTCGATGAGAGGAGGAGACGCGGAAGGGTCGGCTGGGCCATTCATGCCGCGCGATGGTAGCCGATATGGCCAAACCCCGCGCTTGGCCGTTACCCGCAGTTCTCGAACCCTTCAGGTGGGCGGTCGAGAGGCGGACACCGTTCCCCGCTAGAGGGGGGATGGGGGAATCGGTGTCCGCGCCTCGCCGTGTTCGAGAGTGCGGTCGATAGTTAGCTCCTCTGGGTCACTCAGCTCTTCAGCGGAATCGATTTGAACGAAACGATCTCACCGGCCGGCGTGGCCTTGCACGAGGCCTTGGCCAGCAGTTCTTTCGTCTTGGCGTGGTGCGCGTACACCGTGAAGGCGTTCGGGTCCACGAGGTCCGAGACGAACACGCTCGGCGCCTTGACGGTGTAGGCCGGCAGCGATTCCGACTTGGTCATGGTCTCGACCAGCGCCTTGCTGCACGCGGCGAGCGCGGGCGTCACGGCGGCGGTGCCGGCGTTTGAGTAGGCGGCGAAGCTCATCAGCGACGCCATCACCAGATATTTTGAAGTTCGACGAATCATGTTGCACTCCTAACAATGTTTGAAAACCACGATTGTCAAACTACTCGCATGCAGCTGCACGAACAAACGAGAAGATTGGAGTCACGCATCAGTTTTCCTCAACCGTCCTGCAAGACTCTATTAACCACGCGCACAAAGCGCGAATGTCGTCACGGTTTTCGTCTTCGGTTCGGACTAATAAGGTGTAGTCCTCCTGCGTCACGAGTTCGTCATCGAACACGCGCTTGAGACGGCCGCTCGCGAACTTGCGACGCGAGAGCTCGGCGGGCAGCAGCGCGATGCCGATGCTCTTCTCGGCGGCGCGCGTGGCCGCGGACATCGAATCGATGCGCACGATCTGCGCCGGCTGCAGCGCTTTCATGCCGACCGCGGTTGCCCAGCGATCCCAGTCGTCGCGGCGCGCCTCGTGTACCAGCAGCGTGTGCTGGTTCAGGTCTTCGTAACGAAGCACCGGACGCTCGGAAAACAGTTCCGGCGAGCAGGCCGGCACCATCGTCTGCGCGAACAGCGGATGCGCGATCAGCGAGTTGTTCCACGGCCCGGTTCCACATACCACCGAGATGTCGGCCTCGGCGGCGTGCGTGCGGCCGTGCACGCCCTGCGTTTCGATGCGCAGGTCGATGCCGTCGTGCAGCTTCGAAAATTCCGACAGCCGCGGCAGCAGCATCTCGCTCGCGAAGTACGCGGGAACGTGCAGCCGTACGCTGTTGCGGCCGTAACGCGCGCGCAATTGTTCGGTGACAGATTCCAACCGCATGAACAGATCGTCTATCTGCTCGAGATAACGCGAACCGGCATCGGTGAGCGCGAGAGCACGAGCACTACGCGAAAACAGCGGCAGGCCGAGCTGCGTTTCCAGCGTCTTGATCTGGTGGCTCACCGCCGACGGCGTGATGCAAAGCTCATCGGCCGCGACGGCGAAGCTCGAATGTTTGGCGGCGATCTGAAAGGTCTTGATGGCCTTCAGTGAAGGAGTACGCATTCCATTGGATCACCCAGGGACTCAGCGAAAAAGCTGCGATGGCCGGAGTAAAGCAAGCTGCGTGCCAGCCTGGGAAATGACGTAAGTACATGTTCTTATTCGATACGCCCTGTTGACGTGCCGTCAGATTGTTCATCGATGGCGCGTGTTTTGCCGCTTTGCACCGGCAACGGAAAAGGGGACATTCCTCATTTCGTTGTAACAATCCTATGCGTCCGCTCCGGTTCGCACATGAAGCGGATTGTTACAACGAAATGAGGAATGTCCCCATTTCCGTTTCTTTTTCTTAATCCGCGCGCCATCGGTGGCTCATGTGCGGAGTCGCAATATTTACTCGCTGCAATCGGCAGCGACAACCGGACACCGATATGAAAATCCTCCCGACTCTGATGGTCACCGCGTTCATGACCGCCGGTAGTGCGTTCGCCGCCTCCACGCAGGCTCCCACTGCCACGCCTGCGGCCGCGACGCCCGCCACGAAACACGCTTCCACGTCGCATTGCGAAAAGCTGGCGCACGAAAAGAAGCTCAAAGGCGATGCGGAGAAGCAGTTCGTCAAAGATTGCAAAGCAGGCAAGACGGCCTGAGCGCGCATTTCTTCTGCTGCGCCCGGCGTGATGCGCGCGATCGGCGCTTCACCTGACCTGTGCGACGCCTGCGGGCGCCTCGCGCCGGGCGGCGGCAGGAAATTCGCAATGCACGACGAGGCCGGGCGCGTTGTCGCCGAGCGTGAGTTGTGCGCCATGCAGACGTGCGACGGCCGCCGCGAGCGACAGCCCGAGTCCGCTGCCCGAGGCATGTGCCGGGGCATCACCCACGCGCACGAAGGGACGCAACGCCGCCGCGCGGTCCACAGCCGCGATGCCGGGCCCGTCATCCGCGATACTCAATGACACGCCGCCCGGAGAATTCCGCACACTCACGCGCACATGTCCGCCGGCCGGCACGTACTTGAGAGCGTTCTCGAGCAGATTGGTGACGAGTTGCGCCAGCAATTGTCGATTGCCGGTGACGAGCGCGGGAATCGGCGCGTCGAGCGCTACGTGCAGCCCGGAGGCGAGCATGCCCGGCGCGTACAGCTCGACCATGTTGGCCGCGAGTGCCGCGAGATCCAGTTGCTCATCGTGCGTGGTGACACCGCTGGCCTCGGTGCGTGCAATCTGCAGCAGCGTCGCCAGCGTGCGCTGCACTCGATCGAGATCCTGCAGCGCCGGCGCGATGAGCTCGTGCGCTTCCTTCGGAAGACCAGTTCGCAGCTGAGCCTCTTCGAGCCGCACCCGCATTCGGTACAACGGGGTGCGCAGGTCGTGAGCGATGCTGTCGAAGGCGGTGCGCAGCGTGGTGGTCTGCTGCTCGATGCGATCGAGCATGGCGTTGACGGCGACCGCGAGCGCATCGAATTCATCGTGCGATCCGTCGACTGCCAGGCGCTGGGTGAGATCGCCCTGCATGATGGTTTCGCAGGTGGTGGCGTAGGCGCGCACACGCCGCGCCGTACGACGCGCATACGCCGCGCCGAGCAGCCACACGCAGAGCGCCGTCAGCGCGATGCCCCAGGCGGTGGCCAGACCGAATCGACGCAACACATTGAGGCGCTCGCTGGTGTCGGCGCCGACCAGCAGCCAGTAGCCGTTCGCCAGGTGTTCGATGCGCGCCTCCACTGGGTGCAGCACCGATTCGCCACGCTCGTGCGCGTCGATATCGAACTCGACCATGGCGGATTCCAGGGCCTCGCGCCCTACGGGCACGACATCGCGAGGCCATGCGGTGAGATTGCCGGCCACCGGCCGGAAGTTCGGATCAGCGAGCAGGAACACCGCGCCGGTGCGGCCCCAGCTGTCGGCGCGCAGGCGCAGCGTCGCGGCCACCTGGGCGATGCCACCGAGGCGCAGGTCGTCCGACAGGTCATCGACCTCGGCACGCACCACCGCGCTGATCTCGCGTTCCAGCGCATTGCGCGTCAATAGATAGACGGACAGCAGCACCGAGCTGGTGAAAACGGTGACCAGCATCGCGTAGAGCAATGCGAGGCGAGCCGACGAGAGGCGCAGGGTCCCGCCCGGATGCCGGGCGTCAGTCGCCATCGCGCAGCACGTAGCCCGCGCCGCGCACCGTGTGCAGCAGCGGGCGTTCGAATCCCTTGTCGATGGCGGCGCGCAGGCGGCTGATGTGGACGTCGATGACGTTGGTCTGGGGATCGAAGTGCAGGTCCCACACCGCCTCCAGCAGCATCGTGCGGGTCACGACCTGGCCGGCGCGCCGCGCGAGGAATTCCAGCAGCTGGAATTCCTTGGACGTCACGTCGATGGGGGTGCCCGCGCGAGTTACCTTGCGGCCTAACAAGTCGAGCTCGAGATCGGCGATGCGGATCCGGGTGGTCACTTCCGGCTGGTTGCCACGGCGCAGCAGCGCCTCGATTCGCGCCAGCAGTTCACCAAACGCGAAGGGCTTGGTGAGGTAATCGTCGCCGCCGGCGCGCAGGCCCTCGATGCGGTCGTCCACCGACCCGAGCGCCGAGAGGATCAGTACCGGGGTGTGTTTGCCGTTCTTGCGCAGCATGGCGACGATGGACAGGCCGTCGAAGTGCGGTAACTGGCGATCGGCGATGATGAGGTCGTACAAACCCTCGGTGGCGCGAAACAGGCCTTCGCGGCCGTCGGAAGCGATATCGACCACGTAGCCGCTTTCGCGCAGGCCCTTCGCCAGGAACCGGGCGGCTTCCGCGTCGTCCTCGATCAGCAGCAGGTGCATTGGGTGCGGAAGTTAGCACGTCGCCACGCCGCGTCGCGCTTACGAATACTTAACGCGGCCCTAGTGGATCTGGGTCATCGCGCGCAGCAGGGCGCCGGCGTCGGCCGGCGGCAGGCTCAGGATGCGCTCGTATACCGAGATCGTGATTGCGCAAACCTTGGTGCGGTCGGTGCGCGCGTCTTCGGCATGGGCAATCATCTGCGCGTCCGCGCCGTACTGCTGGTAGGTCGCGTTGATGACGCTGGCGAGGTTGTCTTTCACGGCCTCCGGCGACGGCAGCGGCGAAGGCGTTTCGCTGGCCGTGCGAATGACTTCGCTCATGAGCCCGAGTGTGCGCGCCTGCGTGCCTTCATCGATGTAGCGGGCGATATCGGGAGGACCTGCCACCTGCGGAAACCAGTAACGGAAGCACGCATCGCCCGGCGCCTGTTGCAGACGATGCGCTGTGGCGATCATGTCGTTCATGAGCGCCAGCACGGAGTCTTGCGAGGCATGCGCGAGACTGCGCGTGGCGAGCAGGCTGATCTCGGAATTGGCGAGGTTGATGAAATTCTCGCGGCGCGTTTCCTCGCGCGCGTACAGCTTGTATTCATCCAC
>Ga0207701_10002875_pt1 | contig 17788 bp, 16 predicted proteins | sample KBSSwiSSwithPhiX_FD_184294 | JGI IMG/M metagenome (GOLD analysis project Ga0207701, IMG submission 184294) | Switchgrass rhizosphere bulk soil microbial communities from Kellogg Biological Station, Michigan, USA, with PhiX - S5 (SPAdes) (version 2) | ecosystem: Environmental > Terrestrial >... | reverse complement strand
CTCGAGGAAGTCCGCCGTTTGCGCGCGTTCGAGACGCCTTCGCAAAAGCATCGCCGCAAGGCGAGAGCCAACGCCAAGCGCGCGCGAATGAAGTTCCGATTCAATGCCTGAGACGGTTACAAAAGTTACAACGAGCTAGACCCGCAAAGAGCGTTGTAACGATGTAGCGGTTTCAATCATTCAACGAGCAAGCAGCTCCCTGATCGCCTTCACCAAGCCGTCAATGTCGTGGCGGCGCGCCTCGACATCGACGTTGAGTCCATTATCACGCACGGTTTTTGACGTGATCGGGCCGATGCTGGCAACACGCATTCCCTTCGGCCACGGCAGCCCGAGGGCCAGGAAATTCTCGACTGTTGAGGAACTTGTAAAAGTGATCAGATCGGCACCGCCTTCGGCGAGTTGGCGCTGCGCGCCGGTGGCATCGCGCGTCTCGGGCACCGTCTGGTACGCGAAAGCTTCATCCACGATTGCTCCCGCAGCCGAGAGTTCCTTGGGCAAAACCTCGCGCGCCTTCTCAGCGCGCACCACAAGGATGCGCTCGTTTTCAATGCTTCCTTGTTTTTTGAATTCACGCATGACCGCTTCGGCAACGAAATCTTCTGGCTGAAGATCGACGTGCAGGTGGAAATCTTTTACCCGTTGCGCGGTCGCCGGTCCGATCGCCGCGATGCGTACTCCGCCGATCTCACGAGCGTCATCGTAAAGCTTAAAGAAAATATCGAAGAACGCTTCAACGCCGTTCGCACTCGTGAACACGATCCAATCGTAACCGTGCGCGTCCTGCACGAGCTCTGCGAAGTCGCGCAGGTTGGTCGGCGGCTCGATTCGGATTGTGGGTAATTCGATCACGTGGGCGCCGAGCGCGCGGAGCTTGTTGCTTAAGATGCCCGCCTGCTTTCGTGTTCGAGTAACCACAATCCTTTTTCCCAGAAGCGGGCGTTTTTCATACCAGCTTAGCTCTTTGCGCAGCGAGACGACGTCGCCAAACACCACTACTGCCGGCGCTTCAAAATTGTTCGCCTCGACTTTTTGAGCAATATCCGAAAGCGTACCCGAAAGCGTTTCCTGTTGGCCGGTTGTGGCCCAACGAACCAATGCAACTGGCAAATCGCTGCGCACGCCGTGCTTCAGCATCTCGCTGGTAACGGCGCCGAGGCGCTCCACGCCCATTAACATCACCTGTGTGCCGCCCAGTTTGGCAAGCGCCCCATAATCGATTGCGCTTTCCGTTTTGATTGGATCTTCGTGGCCGGTGAAGAATGTCACATGCGAGTTATACGCACGGTGCGTTATTGGAATGCCCGCATACGCCGGTCCGGCGATGGCCGAGGTGATACCGGGCACAATTTCAAATGGAATTCCCGCAGCGGCGATCTCTTGTGCTTCTTCACCGCCTCGGCCAAACACAAACGGATCGCCGCCTTTTAATCGAACGACCTGCTTTCCTTCGCGCGCTTTGTCGATCAGTAGCGCGTTGATTTCCTGCTGGGTCCGGCTTTCGCCCGGTTGTTTGCCGGAATAAATGATTTCCGCACCGTCCCTTGCCCAACGGAGGATATCGGGATTTGCCAGGTGATCGTAAACAATGACGTCCGCATTCTCGATGCATTCCTTCGCATGCAAAGTCACAAGACCGAGGTCGCCTGGTCCTGCGCCCACTAAAAAGACTTTCCCATTTTTGCTTCCGCTAGCACTCATGTTTTTCAGTCTTGCTCGATTTTTCGCAATAATTCGGCTGCTAGTTGGTCACCTTCGTCGGAAGCGCCCTCAACCTGAGCTTGTCGCGGTGCCGGCGATTCGCCTTCGAAGACTTGCGCGCGCATTTTCATCTTTCCAGTGGTGATGGTCGCATGCACCCCGACTGGAGAATTGCAATCACCGTGCAGCCCACTCAGAAATTCTCGCTCTGCCTGGAGACAAAGCAACGTTTCGCGACTGTTTACCGACTCGAGAAGCGCTTTTGCGATTTTATCGTCTGCACGAATTTGAAGAGCAATGATTCCTTGACCGCCTGCTGGCAAAAAAATTTCGGGAAGCAGAATCTCAACAGAAAATCGTCCACTTTCACAGCCGATTTCGGTTTGGTTTGTCGGAAAGCCGAGGCGCTCTAGTCCCGCGCGAGCCAACACGATGCCGTTCCATTCACTCTCTGCGAGTTTGCGCAACCGAGTTGGTACGTTACCGCGCAGGTCAACAACCTTGAGGTCTGGACGTTTCCAATGCAGCTGACGTTGCCTTCGCACGCTGCCCGTGGCCACCGTCGCGCCATAGGGAAGAGAAGCGAAACCGCCGGGGTGTTTGGAAATTAGTACGTCATCGACTGGTGCACGGGTAAGAACTGCCGCGATTTGTGCTTCTGGGCTTGTGTGACTCGGTAAATCCTTCGCACTGTGAACTGCGATATCCACATCTCCGGCCAGAAGCGCTCGTTCGATTTCCGCCGTGAACAATCCCTTTCGACCAGCATGGACGTCGACAACTGTTGTGTTATCGCCGCGTGTCACGATGATCTTGGTCTCGATTTCGATGTTCGGATGCTCCGTTCGGATCACCTTTTCAACCAGCAGAGTCTGTGCGCGCGCAAGCTCGCTGCCACGTGTGCCGAGTGTAATTTTGGCGATCATCGCGAGAATGTAGCGCGCGATACCTTGCAGGGAAGCTGTCAGCTTGGCTAGAGCTCGGAAGCGCGGAGCGGATTTTCGCCGAGCGACGAGGAATGCTCGGTAGCCTGCGAGAGACGACTCAATCCTCGTGAGATCGAATCGAAAAAGTCAGTGACATGATCGGCAATCATGGCTTCAGCCGCTGCCACCTGCTGTTGTCGAAGCGCGAGCGATTGCTCCGCGACAGAGCGTATTGAATCGATGTCGTAAAGATAAACGCCTTCCAATTCATTTACGCTGGGATCAACGTCTCGTGGCACAGCAACGTCGATAATGAAAAGCGAACGATCCAGGCGTTCCCGTAACATCGGCGCGAGTATTTCGGATGTCAGCAACGGCGTTTCCGATGCTGTTGACGTGAGAAGAATGTCGATCTCCCGACATTGCGCCACCCAATCATCGAAGGGCACGGCGCGCCCGCCTACGGTCTGTGCCAGCTCTCGCGCGCGATCCAGCGAGCGGTTACTCACTCGAAGATCAGTGACGCCGCGCGAGACAAGAGCACGTGTGGTGCGCTCGCTTGTTTCACCTGCGCCAAGCACAAGCACTTTGCACTCGCTTAACTTACCAAAGATGCGTTGAGCTAATTCGACCGCGATGGAACTGACCGACACCGCGCCGCGCGCAATGTCCGTATGCGTGCGTACCTGTTTTGCTACGCGAAACGCGCGTTGAAATAAGCGGTGCAAATAAGGCCCGACCGCTCCCGATGTTCTGGCTGATTCGTATGCCTTTTTTGTCTGTCCAAAGATCTCGCTCTCGCCGACGACCATTGAATCAAGGCCCGAGGCGACCCGAAAAATATGCTTCACGCAATTGTCAGCCTCATATCGGTAGAAAGGGGGGGCGAAGTTGTGAACGTCACTACCAATGTCAGTTGTTAGGCAGCGGGTAATCTTATCCGTCGAGATCCGTCGATCCGAGACAGCATACACCTCCACCCGATTGCATGTCGTGAGCAGCAACGCTTCGGCGCAACCGGCTTCGCGAATGATCGATTCGGCCGTGGCAGTACCAGCGAACTGCTCCAGAATCGCAACGTTCGCGGTGTGATGGCTCAGTCCGATACAGAACAGGTTCATGGTACGTGGTGCAGCTCGGCGGTGAAAGTGATTCCCCACAGAAGCGCTAAAGCAGCACTGAAACCAATTATGCATAACGCGGCGACGCGTTTTGGCGCCAGCCACTTGAGATGACGGGCTTGCAAGATTGCCGCATAAAGCAGCCACAACGCGATCGCAGCTACGACCTGAATTCGGGGTAACGGGTGCCCGGTAAAAAACCCGCTCACGATGCCTACAGTGTAAAGTGCAAAACCCCACCACAGCAGTCGCGTGATCGCAGCGAACAAGTTGGTCAGCGGCGGTAAGTGATAGAAAATCGAATGCAAATGGTGCGTCTTCAGCTGGCGCTCCTGCAGCAGGTACATAACCCCAGCGATACAAGCCAGCGCGAACACACCATAGGCGACGAGCGAAATCGACGCGTGAAATTCAAGCCAGGAATTTGCTGAAACAATCACCGAGTGCCGGATATCAATCGGCGCGATTAGGGCAAAACCCTGCAGCAATAACACGAGAGGCGCCGTGAATGCGCCCATCAGGGAAAGCCGATAAGCCGGCCCTATTACCATGTAGACTAGCGCCACCGACCAGGCGAGAAAGGCAAACACCTCAAACAGGTTTGTGATCGGACAGCGTCCCAACTCCTGGCCTCGAATCCACAAGAACGCTGTCTGAAAGATAAAACCTAGTCCGATTGCGATGAAATTGAATCGGATAGGGCGAAACACTTTTGCACGCAACTCGATCACGGTGTGCACAACCGCGGCGAGAAAACAGAATGTCGAAGCGATTAGAAAATAACGATCCACTGGGGCATCTTATTTTAGGTTGCCGTTCTTAGTTGGCAATCTCTGCAACAGCGCCCGTCCACACCAATGGCGAGTAACTACCTTACAGTTCTAAGCGAGGTTGCCACGGCGATCCGGATTGACGTTGGACTGCAGCCCGCTAGCGTTCGCGCCAATGGCTTCCGAAATTATTGAAAAACTCAGCGCTGCTGTGCGCGATGTGTCCGATTTTCCAAAGAAAGGCATTGTGTTTAAAGACATCACACCGCTCCTGAGCGATCCTGTCTTGTTCCGTGCGTCGATTGATTTGTTTGTGGACCGCTGCCGCGAAAAGAACGTCGACAAGATTGTCGGCATTGATGCACGTGGTTTCGTATTCGGATCCGCTGTGGCATACGAACTTGGCCTTGGCTTCGTTCCGATCCGAAAACGCGGCAAGCTTCCCTATACGACGGATACCGCTAAATACTCGCTGGAGTACGGCGAGGCGGAAATGGAAATGCACACAGATGCAGTAGAAAAAGGCGAACGGGTTGTGCTGGTGGACGATTTGCTCGCCACCGGTGGAACTTCGGCCGCCGCCGCGGTGCTCCTCCGAAACGCCGGTGCGAACTTGATCGAGGCACAGTTCTTGATTGAACTCGAGTTCCTCGAAGGCCGAAAACGACTCGAACCGACGCCAGTTACGGCGTTTCTGAAATACTGACTTAATTCGCACGACGCAGGTCAGGGCGTTGTGCGGGGGCGCTTGTCCGACGCGCGTAGATTTTCGCTTTTGAATTTGCGATCTAGATTGTTCGGCAACACCAGAAGCGATGAAAGGGTCTCGAGAGCTGGAGAAAGTATTGGCGCACGCCGAAAGCCGTCTCGCCCCCACAGGCACACGGCGTCCCACTGAGGTACTCCCGCTATACAAAAAATTTCTCAAGGTCGAGGAGCACCGCTTGCGCCTGAGGCATCAGGCTGGGGGAGGCGGACGCGAGATTTGCGTGCACCGAGCGGAACTGGTTGATGTTTTATTGCGATACGTCTTTGGGGCCGCATCGTCTGCAGCGGCTCGTGGAAACGGGGAGGCTGAGGTGCCACTGGCGCTTATTGCTCTTGGCGGATATGGCCGGGGCGAACTCAATCCGTTCAGCGACGTGGACGTCATGCTGTTGCACCAGCAGCGCGCAGAAGCTTCGCCGCATTTAGAGGAGATGGTGAACCAAATCCTTTACCTGTTGTGGGACAGCGGGTTCAAAGTTGGACACTCTACGCGTTCGATCAAAGAAGCCATTGCGCAGGCCAACTGCGACATGCGCACAAAAACTGCGATGCTGGAGGCGCGGTTTCTCGCCGGCAACAAAGAGTTGGCGACCGAATTTCGGGAACAATTTCGTTCTAAATGCGTTGTCGGCCATGAACGCGATTACGTCCAACTGCGCATGGAAGACCAAGTCGCCCGCCACAAAAAATTCGGCGACAGCGTCTATCTGCAAGAGCCCAACCTGAAGAGCGGCTGTGGCGGCCTGCGCGACTATCAAAATCTGCTTTGGATCACCTACTTTAGAGAGGGTTCGCTGAGTACAAACCAACTCGTCGGCAAAGACTGGTTGAGTGAAAGCGATCAGCGCAGAATCGAGCGTGCGTACGATTTTCTTCTGCGCTTGCGCACAGACTTACATTACGCGACCGGGCGCGCCACCGACATACTGCACATGAATTTGCAGGAACAAGTCGCATCGCGGCTCGGGTATTCGCCCCGAAAAGGCCAGCTTCGTAGCGAAACGCTCATGCGAGACTGCTACCATCACACGCGAAATATTCTGCGAGTGACGGAGCGAATTACGGAACAGTTCGTGAGCGGACACGTCACAAGCAAAACCCGCGCTCTTTTCAGTTTTCTCCCCTTAACGCGAGGCCATAAGACTCCGATTGGCGATTTCTTCTTTGTTCGAAACAAGCAGCTGAACCCAGCACAGCGAGATGTATTTCGCAACGACCCCGAACAGATGATGCGGGTATTTCAACTGGCGCAGGAGCGTGGTCTCGATTTCAGCCCGGAACTGGAAGATTTGTTGAGCAGAAGCCTTCGTCACGTAACGCGAACGTATCAGTATGCGCGCGGACCGCGTTTGCTCTTCACATCGATTTTATCCCAGAAAGGCAAAGTGGGACGCATTCTGCGGATGATGCACCGGGTGGATTTTCTTGGACGGTACATTCCCGAATTCGGCCAACTCACCTGTCTTGTGCAGCATGAGTTCTTGCATCGCTACACTGCCGACGAGCACACGCTGGTTTGCATCGACAAACTCGATGCGTTGGCTGCGACCGATAATCCGAAACTGATTCATTACCGCAAATTGTTTGAGCAACTCGCGGACCCACTGGTTCTGTATCTAGCACTTCTGCTGCACGACAGCGGTAAAGCCGTGGGCCGGCCACACTCCGAAGCCAGCGCGCTCTTCGCACAGCGCGTTGCCGCCCGTCTGCAATTGTCTCCCGAGCAGCGAAAATCGCTGATACGACTCGTCGATCATCATCTCACCTTGTCCACAACGGCGCAGCAACGGAACCTCGATGATCCCGCAACAGTGATGGAATTTGCGGAGATTGTGAAAGATCAGAGAAATCTCGACGCGCTCATGCTGCTTACTCTGGCTGACGGCCAGGGCACAAGTGCCGACGCGTGGTCGGACTGGAAGGAATCGCTGGTGTGGCAACTCTTCCACCAGACCTCGCGTTACCTCGCCGACCGAAAGTCTTATTACGAACAAACCAGAATCGCGCGCGAGAGCCTGCGTGCATCTGTCGCCAAAAATCTTTCAACCGACTACGCGGAGGAAATTGAGGCGCATTTCGAATACATGCCTGATCATTATTTCCGCGCCACTGGCGTGCCGGAGATTACCGAGCATGTGAAGCTATTCCGGTCTTTCCTGGAGAACCTTTCCAACGCGAAGGAATTCCCGCTCGCTCCGGCAGTGAAATGGAAGATCGTGCCTGAAAAGGGGCACACGGTGATGACGTTCTGCACCTGGGAGCGCGGGCGGCTCCTGGCTAAAGTAGCTGGCTCATTTTCCGTCGTACCGCTAAACATCTTGAGCGCCGATGTTTTTCCGCGCGGCGATAACACGGTATTTGGCGTTTTTCGCGTGTGCGACACGAAAGCGCAGCCCGTTTCAAACGCGCGAGATTTTGAGCTCGTTGAGCAAACGTTGCGCCGAGCACTCGAGGACGAGAGCTTCGACTTCGCCCTATCGATCGAAAAAGCAAAGCGCTCGAGCCATCGCGCGGAGGTAGGAATTGAATTTCCAACTCGCATCTCGATCGACAACAAAACGCATCCGACTTACACCCTCATTGAGTTTCAAGCTCCGGATCGGATTGGTCTGCTTTACGATGTGCTGAGCTGCCTCGATCGGGAAAATGTTTTGGTGCCGCTTTCTCGAATCAACACCCAGGCTGGCGCGGCGATTGACACGCTGTACGTGGTGGACGGCTCCACCCAGGCGAAGATCACCGATTCTCAGCGGATCCGAATCGTTCAGCAGTATTTGCAGGAGACGATTCTTCGCGGCTGTGCAAAACCGTAGAGAAAACACGAGCGCTTTTCTGCTTTCCTGCGAACTCTCTTGATCTCATGAATGTTCTGATTCTCGCCGCAGGATACGCAACCCGCCTTTACCCACTAACGCTAAACAAAGCGAAACCGCTGCTCGTAGTCGGCGGCAAACCGATTATTGAATGGCTGGCAGACAATCTGGCAGGCATCCCGGACTTGGAAACGATTTATGTCGTGACTAACGCTAAATTCGCGGCGGACTTCCAAGCGTGGAGTCGGTCTTACCGGGAACGCCATCCCGAATTCAAATTCAAGGTCGTCAACGACCGTTCCACGAGCGATGACGACAAACTGGGCGCTATTGGAGACATTAATTTTGTCGTCACGCATGAGGATATTTCGCAAACGAACCTGTTAGTCGCCGCTGGAGACAATTTGTTCACCGATCCTCTGGCAGATTTCGTCGCCAACGCGAGGAATACTGAAGTGACGGTCGCGGTTTACGATGTTGGTGATACTGAAGCGATCAAGAAATACGGCAATGTTGCTGTTGACTCCGAAGGAGTCATCACCCGGTTTGAGGAAAAACCAAAAAAGCCACAGGGAACGCTCGCCGCGATCGCCTTATACTATTACTCGCCTGCAGTTCTTTCGCTTTTGAAAACGTATCTGGCTGCCGGAAATAATGCGGACCAGCCGGGCCGGTTTGTACAGTGGCTCTACACGCGCAAACCGGTGAAGACCTTCCAGATTAAAGGTCAATGGCTCGACATCGGAAGCAAAGAGACGCTCGAGAACGCCGACCGCGTCCTAACTTCGCCTCTTTGAAACGTGAAACCGTATTAGCTCGATGTAACGGTTCAACGAATCATCGCTACTTCAACCTTCCTTCATCGAACTCAATCAGATCAAAGTAAGTCCGAATGTCTTTGCGCCCATCTCCCCCAGCTTCTTTGAGAAAATGAAGGAACCGCGCCCTTTTAGCGGCGGTGTCGGGATGGCGTGAAATCATGGCCTCGTTCCATTGATCGATCGCTTCGAGCGAATGTTGTTCTCCATTCTTCTGTATCCACGCGAGAATCGCCTGATCGTCGTCCAGCTTGTTGGCGATTTCTTCAAATGCGTCGCCATCAATTTTCAGAAACGCGAGTAAATGTTTGTCGAACCCAACAGTTTTGTAGTTGTAACCATCGAGCAGGCCTTTGCGGTGCAGACGCGCTTTATCGATCAAACGCGGCAGATGGACATAGCCGCCGAGTTTTTGATAGGGACTGCGTGGATGCAGTCTTCGCATGAAGCCGATCGTTGCTATGTCGCCGGCAACGGGCGCGCTACGGAATCTTGAAAACTGGCCTCCGTCGGCCGCGAAGCCGTCGGCTTTTGTTCCCCAAGCAATTCTCCTTGCGCCAACCCGATCTGCCCGATGGCGAGTTGACCGGAAAACATTCCGCCTTTCTCTACGCTGATGGCCCTCGCTGCAACATCGCCCTCCAATGAGCCCTTGCGATGGACTGTTACCGATTGCGCAACAATCTCTCCCGACATCCTGCCTCTGATTTCGATCTGGTCCGCGCGCACCGTTCGAAAACAGTGGATGTCAGCTTTGCGATCGACGACTACAAGCCGGCCGCTGATCCGGCCGGGGATTTTCCCAGAGTAGTTAATTGTCGCGGTATCGCAATGCAGATTGCCACGCAGCCTGCCTTCGATCAAAGCGGATTGGCACTCCACACTACTGCTGGCAAGATCGCCCTTCCCGGAAAGATGCACGTTACCGCGCGTGCGAATGCTTCGACTAAATCCGCTGGTGATTTTGTAATCGCGCAGGTCGATGTGTGCGCTGCATGACGGACAGATTGTTGATGTCGCGGCGCCAGAAACCTGCTGTTTTCTCTTGCATTCGAAACACTCAACAACGGAAGTGGTTTGCCGCTTCCAAAAATCCTCGAACTTGCCAAAGATAGAGGAAGAAGGTTCCGGCGCAGGCGCTTCCTCTGCCGTCCGCAGCTTCAGGCCGGGCTTTGGTGCGAATGGAGTAAAAGAGCGGCCGCACTGACGGCAGATCGAACTCTTGGCCGCCGCATATTCCATCTGCTTGAAGCCGCAGTGCGGACATTCCGCACTGACTTTTGCAGGCGATGGACTAGCCACTGTTTACTTGCCGAAACCTTTCTTTTACGCTCGCACTCCGAATGCCGCCTTAATCGGCTCGCTGGACCGCACAACTTCAGGGCGCGGTGCAGCTTTGGCCGAAACGGCTCCGGTGGTGACTTCCGACTTCCCAATAAAGGTTGCCCCTTCTTCAATCACCAGACGCGCCGCTTTGAGATCCCCCTGCAACACGCATTTGGATTTTAGCTCGCACCGCTCGGAAACCGTGATATTGCCGTGCACTTTGCCATAGACGGTGATCGATTTGGTTTTGATCTCACCCCGAATCTCAGCGTTTTCACCGACTGTCAGAACGCCGTCAGAGTTGATGTCACCTTCGACTTTGCCGTCAATGAGTAGTTCTTTTTGGAACTTGATCGAGCCTTTGATTTCGACATCGCTCGAAAGGATGTCTTTGCCTCCGTGGTCTGCCATAGGATTTGGTTTTGGATTTGAATTATCGATTATGGTTGGTTTTGGTGCTGCCTCTTCGCGACTCGCAAAATGCGGGGTTTCGTCTGGAACCGGATTCCGCGGTTCTTCTCGAATGGGGGGCGCCGGCTTTTGCGGAACGAATCTTTTTAGCATCTGTTAGTAATGTGACACTCGCCCATGCCTGTCAACGGATTCTCTTTTATGAGTGAAAAGTTTTTTATCGTTTATCGTCCAACATTCACCCGGTAAAGTTTGCAGGTTGGGTTCTGCGTGGAAAAAATCAGGAACGGTGGCGCCTGGCTGGGCGTTTGATATAGAACGCGACCGAGCGGTCGCGGAGGGACTGGCTCACTTAAGATCGCTGCGGAATTTTGTGCCACCCGGTCGGAATCGTAAGCGAAAACCCACGCCACGTGGCGTTTCTCCAGGATTTCATAAACCTGTTTCAAATTTTCCGAAAGAAAAAATTGGGCGCTAACCTCGATGCCGTTAAGACTTTCATGCGCGCTTCCCGCGATTCCAGGCTGCCCGGACCAATAGGCAATCGACGGCGAAAGCCACCACGGTGCAAGAAACGGACACTCCTCTGCCGATTGCAAACTGAGCGCAAGATCGCGAATTTGTGCGGATTCAATCCTTCGTTCCAGACGGCCTGCTAATTGCGCTTCATTTGGCCAGATCCGTTCGTCCCAGTCTTGCAATACCGGGAACATCGACAATACGACGGCTATCCAGACTGCCACCCCTGATTTGATCGGCGCAAGCAGCGCCGGAAGCGCCAGCGCAAAAATCAAAACAAAAAAATATCCCCAGCGCACCTGCCAGATGGTGAGGAAATAGGTAACGACGAGAAGGACATAAACGGGGAGGGCACGACCGTGGGACGCGCCCTCATTCCGCGCTCTGATGCGCATCCAAATCCAAACGGGCATGATCAAAAGGAGGTACCCGCACCAGTGCAGCCAGACTGGATTCAGGGGTGAAACGTGCGCGAGTTCGCCAATGGTGCTCCCCCAACCTTTCAAATTTCCGATAGACAGAAGGATCGCGAATGACGAAACGCGCCGCTCGATCGCGAATGCGATCGCAATTATCACTGCGAACAAAACCCATCCCGCGCGACGATCACGCCCGAACACCGCGTGGCGATCCATCAAAAGGGTCGTGACCGTTATTATCACAAACAGCACAACCGGCTCGTAAGTCGAAACCCAGATCGCCAGAGCCCAGGCAGCGGCGCTCGTGAGCCACCAAGCGCTCGCGAGATTACTCGATTGCAGAGTTCGCGAACTCCAGCCTGCGCTAATCGCGATCGCAACCGACAGGATCAGCAGCGATTGATGATCAGGCCTGCCAAGCTCCGTCCCATGAACGAGGATCGGGCTGATCGCATACAAAATCAGCATCACCCAGCGATACCGCCATTTCATTCGCCGAGACCACCACCACAGAAACCAGCCGCCAAGCAGTGCCAGCACTGGTGAAACGAACTCGCCGGCCAGATCGAGTGCATGTGCCGTGAACGGATCTAGCAAGAACGATAAGGCGACGATGAGATAGTCCAGTGGCGCGGTCGTGTGCGGTGTCGTCCCCTGTGGAAAATTCTCAAACGCATGATGCCTAACAATCAGCCCCGGGTTTGCCCTGACCATTTGTGCGCGCGTCATGCGCGCGTAGCAATCCGCATCGACGAAGTAAACGTTTCCGGCGACGAAGACGTCCTGATAATTCGCGCAGCGTGTCGCCAGAATGAGCACGCTCAAAAGCGCGATCTCAAAAATGATCAGTGCAAGTCGTCCGAGAGGTTGCACAGCATCGACAATCGCAAATCGACAGTCGAAATCGAAAACTAAACTGGGCCCGCCAGGATTCGAACCTGGGACCAAGGGATTATGAGTCCCCTGCTCTAACCGCTGAGCTACAGGCCCATTTTGCTAGGTAAATCGATGTCGCGAAAAGACCTTGCGTGCCGTTTTCACGGTGAATTCTACGGTCACCCTTATGAAACCGCACAAATCCACAAAAACATGGCAAAAAGCCCGAAAACCAAATCTGCTCCGTCATAAGTCAGGGCGGTACTATGCCAGAGCGTTTGCTGCCGGCAAAGAAGTTTGGAAGTCGCTCAAGACGTCGCATTACAGCATTGCCGAAGCCAAGCTGGCGGAATTTCTGAAAGAGCATCGCGAGCGCGTTAGTAACGGTCACGGCGAAGTGTCGGCCAAAATGACGTTCGGCGAGGCGCTCAAGATTCATCAACAGAATCAAGCCGATGACATGACGATAAAACCACCAACGCGACACTGCTGGAACGAGATTTTTGTTGCACTGCTGAAAAGTTGGCCAGGTTTGGCAGATCGGGAAATTCGACGCATTTCTGCAACCGATTGCAAGGAATGGGCGCGCAGATTTCGCAAGGTTGCATCCCCGACGGTATAACAACACGCTTTCCGCATTGCGGCATGTATTCGAGGTGGCGAAAGACGCAGGCATTACGTATGGCAACCCGGCAGAAAAGCTGGAGCGCGTGCCAGTGCGGACAAAGCAACTTACGCTGCCGAGTAGTGACCAATTCTCGCAACTTGTTGATGCGGTTGAAGACGCAGGCGCCTGGTGCTCGCGAGATTGCGCGGATTTTGTCCGCGGGTTGGCATTCACCGGCTGCCGAAAAGGTGAAGCCGGTCATATCACATGGCGCGATGTAGATTTCGATGCTGGTGAAATCGTTCTGCGCGGTGATCCAGAAACCGCTACAAAGAACTGGACGGTTCGCCGGGCACCGTTGATTCCCGATGCTCGCGCATTATTTCAGCGAATGCGTGGTGAACGGTCCCGTGAATCTTTAGATGCGAAAGTATTTCGCGTCGGCGAGTCCCAAAAGGCGCTTGATCGAGCGTGCAAGAGAGTTGGCGCAGATCGCATCACACATCACGATTTAAGGCACCTATACGCTACACGATGTATCGAAAGTGACGGGGATATACCGACCGTCTCACGCTGGTTAGGTCACAAGGACGGCGGTGCACTGGCAATGAAAACGTACGGGCACCTGCGACATGAACACAGCGTTGCACAAGCGCAAAAGGTAAGCTTCGCGGGAGCTCCCGAAAGGCAGGCAGACATTATCGCCTTTCCGGCCAGAAATTCGTGAGCCGTGGAGCAAAACAACGCAAAAGTGTGCACGGCTGCGAAATAGATGACCACCTGAATGTCGCGCCCTTTTTGCTAGGTGAAATCGCTTTGCATGTCGTCTTCGATATCCGCCTTCACTCGTTAGGCTTGCTTGCCAACTTGTTTCGCGAATATGTTAAGTGTCCATGCAACAAAGCAAATTGCTTGGACAATGGGCGCAAACGCAGACGCGTGTTGCGCGTGAACCAATCCCCCTAGGCCAGCTGAGCCGCTTATAGCCCGGCTGAGTTTGCGGCATTGATAATCTAGTAAAGACCCTTGGCATTCTGACACGCGCTGCCAGCGAGAACTTATTAAACAGCGGGAGCGACTTCTCGCGCTTGAACCGCCGAAAACGGAATCACCCTCACAGCTTTCTATCCGCTGGTTATGCACCGCAGTTCATGTAAAGCGAAATCCTACGCATGAATAAGGAACTATCCCCTATAGACAGAAATCCCTCATCCTTCGACTCTCGACTCCAAGTAGCAACCCAACCAAGAAAGTTAAGCTCCAAAATGAAAATGACAAAGAAACTACAAATCGTCGCGCTGACTGCGCTATCGCTCGGCATCGCAAGCCTGTGCTCTGCACAGAGCGATGCTCCTTATACCGAAGGTCCGGTCTGGACCATTTCGATGGTCAAAATTAAGACCGGCATGACCGACGAATACCTCAAAGGTCTCGCTAAGACCTTGACGGCCTCGCTTGAGGAAGCGAAGAAGCAAAATCTAGTCGTCGATTACAAGATCCTGCTCGGCAACGACGCTACACCGCAGGACTTCAACATCCTGATAATGGTCGAATCGAAGAACATGGCTGTGCAGGATAACGCGCGCAAAAAATTCGATCCGATCGCCAGAAAAGTCGTTGGCACAACCGATCAACAGCAAGCGTTGCAAGTGAAACGCCTAGATATTCGCGAGATCATCGGCACAAAGCTCATGCGCGAAATCACGCTGAAGTAATCCCGCGTGCTGGATACCGTATCTGGTAATCACAGCTTTCGATTAGCGTCGTCGAAAGGAATGATGCGCTCGATGTTTCCGGTTGAATCGATGATCCGAACCTCGTCTAAGCGAAAGCACGCGCGGTTCTGCGCATAGTCGATTGCCTGATCCATCTTTGGGAACACAGGCTCGACGCCGGGCGCTTCAAAAGCTTTCCAACCCCAACGGTGCGGTTTGATCTCAATTACAGTCATTGAATGGATTCGAGGTAACATAAAGCGTACAATGTCCTCACATTCTGCGGCCACGACCCAAAATTGTTGAGGGTCGTTATCCCTACTTGAGATGCAGCCGCAGCGGCAACCCGCCAAATCCGAAGCCCTAGCAAATTTAGGAAGAACTACCTGGCCCGGCGGGCCGGAAACTTCAGGATCTTGTTCGGCAATTCAGCCTCCGCTATGCAAACGTCGATTATCTGACCGATTATCTCGCGGATCAGGTCCGGAATCGGCACGCCGATTCGATCAGACGTTCTTCGAAGGCGGTGCATCTGCTTTTGATCGAGCGCATCGAGTGAGAATCCATTCAAGCGTAACTTCACAATGTTCTGGGGGTTTTTCATAGCTCGCGTGATAACCGCCTATGTGAACGAGCACAAGGAGATTTTTGCGCTCTGTTTTGGAACTGGAAGTGGCGACGCGCACAAAAGGCGATTTCAAAGAGTTGGTGAGCGTAACCGCAGCAAACAAAAAGCCGCCGTGCGGTGAAAGCACGACGGCTATTGCTTCGGTTGATTGACCAGTTCTACCGATTATTCAGGACGGTTTGCCGTGCAGGTTTGTTCAGGTCAAGCTGCGTGCTGACTTTCTGCAAGCCCGCAGTAAGCGTGTCAATTTTCTTTGGCTGACCGTGCGATGATAGTGCCTGTTCTCTTTTGCCACTCACCGAACGTTGCGTTTGCCGAGGCTGGATGCTGGGCTCTTGCTCTCCCAGACGGCAATGAAAAAATGACACTTCATCCGGGGATAAAACTAACAGTCCAGTGATTTGCGTTTACGATCAAACTGGCAACATGATCCAGACGCACGAACATAAGGGCGATTTCAAACAGCCGTGAGCGGGCGAGACAAAAAGCCGCCACGCGGTGAAGCGTGACGGCTCATTTGTTAATTGCTAATGTTTGGGGGCAAACAGTCAGCGCCTATGTTTTCGAGAATTGGCGCACAAAATAACCTGCTTAAAGCAGTTCGCGCTATTAGACCTTCGGATATAAGGACTCGCCCTACGCGGGTTCTATTTCTCTCGATGAGACACACGCGGCCAACTAGACTCTCAGAAAAACTCGGTTGGCCTACTCAGAAGTTCACGTTTTGTTTGTCCATTGCACTCCATGGGACATGTCACTCAGCGTTCCTTTGCGCCCAGAAAAGCTGGCCTTCGAAGCAGCGTCGAAGAGCTTCCCTTTAGCGCACCAACAGGAGTCAGTGAAAAATTTTGCTGAAAGAAGCCAAATTCTACCATGTTGGTAAGAGTATGAGGAGTGCTGGTGCTGTACCCCGAGCAAGATGCGATTAACGTAGCGGTTCCTGGCGATTCCGGCTCGGACTGAAACTGAAATCTGTAATTTCCACTTGCGTCGGTTGACATTGCTATTGAGTCGCCCGCAAGGTAGCCTGAGAGAGTAACAGTAGCACCATGTATTGGAGCACCAGAATGAGAGTTGGAGACAGTCCCGAAGATCAATGTCGGTACGTTAAGTCCCGGTTTCATACTCGGATTTATTGATTCAGATTGTTGAGTGTCAGGTTGCGACACCGCGGGGAATTGATCAAGTTAGGCGTCGCCTAATTCTTATGCGGGGCCTCGCCTTACGTCCGCGGACAGGTGATCGGCAAAGCGTTTTGGGATGTAGGCCATGCTCCGAAAGATCAAAGCAACCGGCCAAAGTACATGTCGGAATACGCTGTATGGGAAATTCACCCCGTTTCGGTTTGATTTCAATCAGTGTCATTTGGTGTGCGGCCTAGGTTGATTTAGAAAGCGGCGCATGTCTAACTCCATACGCCTACATATTTGGACGCGAGAATCTAAGTCCATGTCTGGCCGATACTGCTCTCCCTGTGGAGAAAGAAGAAACTCAAAAGGTAAGGGCTGCATTATGCGCACGGCGAATAATGTCATAGATGGACCATCTCTCGGGAAGGCCTCGGCGCGTTCTGTCGTGAGGTGTGCAAGGTGCTTGTTAAGAGCGCGCGTCTCATTGCTGTCGAGAAATTGGCCGGATGAACTATAGCCGACGTAATCGCTGGCGCGAATGTCGGTAGGATATCTACGCTCCGTGAAAAAGTTGAGAAGCCGAATGCTTAGTAGGGACGATTCTATAGTCGCGTTACGGGGTGCTTACTTAGCATTGGGACCGATGGAACTATCAGCGAGCGAACGAGAGAAGTAAGACTCCCACATAAATGCAGATGGGACCTGATCGAGCACTGCGCAAAAATCACGAGCTCCCCCGCGAAGTTGATCCTCCCTATGTGTGGCGTGAGGCGGCATTAAATGGATTCGAGATAGAACGTCGCAGTTAACACCTCACGCTCCAGTTCAACAAACGCGCTGAGTATTTCGTCGGCACCCACGATGACCGCTACGACACCGCCAGTGACTCCCGCTACAGCCATGCTACAAGCCAGCTTTGCCCCAGCTGAATTTATGGGTTCGAGCGCGGTAGCCTCCGCTCTCGTATTTCGGGGCGAACGCCTTCGATTCGCAACAAATCTCGGGTTTCCAACGCAACGAAAATGGTTGAGTATATCTTCGGGAAGGCGGGAGTATGGTCTATACAGATTAGATTCGGGTGTCATATCTGTGGTCAACATCTTTCCGCGACAGATACGGAAAGCGAAATAAAGTGCCCAAAGTGCAAGCGCACGATCATGGTCCCAATCAGATCTACCTTGCCTTCGCCAGTCCCGGATTCTTCGCCGCAGCATCAGCACCGAGCGGAAAATGTGCAGGG
>Ga0207701_10002874_pt1 | contig 17789 bp, 15 predicted proteins | sample KBSSwiSSwithPhiX_FD_184294 | JGI IMG/M metagenome (GOLD analysis project Ga0207701, IMG submission 184294) | Switchgrass rhizosphere bulk soil microbial communities from Kellogg Biological Station, Michigan, USA, with PhiX - S5 (SPAdes) (version 2) | ecosystem: Environmental > Terrestrial >... | reverse complement strand
CAATCGCTGCGCCGGCTGCTGCACACGCTGAAGGGGAGCGCGCGCATGGCGGGCGCGATCCGGCTGGGCGAGCTCTGCCACCTGATGGAGGGCCGCATCGAGGCGGCCCTCGAGTCCGGCGAATACACCGAGGACCTGTTCGGCTGGCTCGAAGAACGCATGGACCGCCTCAGCTCCGACGTGGAGCGCCTGCGGTCCAATGAAGCCCTGAGCATCACGGCCCCCCTGGCCACGCCGGCAGCTCCGGCCGCACCCGCCGCGACGGCGGCGCAGCCAGCCGCGGCCGCCGCACCTGCCGCAGCCGCACCTGCGGCGGCGCCAGCACCGCGCGTCGAGCCGCCGCTTCCCAGCGCGGCAGCCACGCTGCGCGTCAATGCCGACACGCTGGACGACCTGATCAACGAGGCCGGCGAGGTCGCGATCGCGCGCTCGCGCGTGGAAGCCGAGCTGCGCGTCATCAAGCAGTCGCTGTCCGATCTTTCGGACAGCGTAGCGCGCCTGCGCGGCCAGCTGCGCGAGATCGAGGTGCAGGCCGACAGCCAGATGCAATCGCGCCTGTCGGTGCTGGACGAGAAGAAAGGCGATTTCGATCCGCTGGAATTCGACCGCTATACGCGCCTGCAGGAGCTCACGCGCCTGATGGCAGAGAGCTTGAGCGACGTCACGGCGATCCAGCAGGGCCTGCAGAAGAACATGGGCGACACCGACGCCGCCCTGCAGCACCAGGCGCGCATCAGCCGCGACGTGCAGCAGGAGCTGATGCGCGTGCGCGCGGTGCCGTTCGCGAACCTGAACGAGCGCCTGTACCGCATCACGCGCCAGACCGCGCGCGAGCTCGGCAAGAAGGCCGATCTCGAGATCAGCGGCTCGGAAGTCGAGCTCGACCGCAGCGTACTTGACCGCATCGGCGCTCCGCTCGAGCACATGCTGCGCAACGCGCTGGTCCACGGAATCGAAGACCCTGCGGCGCGCGTGGCGGCGGGCAAGGCCGAGACCGGCCGCGTCTCGATCACGTTGCGCCAGGAGAGCAATGAAATCGCGCTGGTGTTCGCCGACGATGGCGCGGGCCTGAACCTCGAGGCGCTGCGCAAGAAGGGCGCCGAGATGGGTCTGCTGCCCGCTGACCGCGAGCCGACCGAGGGCGAGCTCGCCCACCTGATCTTTGCCTCCGGCCTGTCCACCGCGGAAAAGCTGAGCGAGCTCGCCGGCCGCGGCGTCGGCATGGATGTGGTGAAGAACGACATTACCGCGATCGGCGGCCGCGTCGACATCGTTACTACGCGCGGCGGCGGCACGACCTTTACCGTGTACCTGCCGCTCACCTTGGCGGTAACTCAGGCCGTGCTGGTACGCAGCGGCGAGAGCACGATCGCGATCGCCTCGGCGATGGTCGAGCAGGTTATGCGCATGAAAAGCGAGCTCCTGGCCGGCCACTTCGAGAGCCGCAAGATCGAGTTCCAGGACCGCAACTATCCGTTGCATTCGATGCACTCATTGCTCGGCCTGCCCGGCAACCCGGCCCTGCAGCCGTACAACTCGGTGCTGCTGCTGCGCAGCGGTATCCAGCGCGTCGCGGTCCATGTCGACGAGCTCCTCGGCAACCATGAAATCGTGGTGAAGAGCATCGGCCAGCAGCTCACGCGCGTGCCTGGCGTTTCGGGCGCCACGGTTCTGGCCGACGGCACTGTCGCGCTGATCATGAACCCGGTACACCTGGCTCACCGCACGCTGAGCGGACTTGTCACCACCGGCATAACGAAGACCACCCAGCCTTCGGCGGCCAAGGCCGCGCCGCCGATCGTCATGGTGGTCGACGATTCGCTCACGGTGCGCAAGATCACCGGCCGCCTGCTCGAGCGCGAGGGATACGCCGTAGTCACCGCCAAGGATGGCGTCGACGCCCTGGAGCAGATGGCGCACGGCCTGCCGAAGGTGATGCTGGTCGACATCGAGATGCCGCGCATGGACGGCTTCGATCTCGCGAAGAACGTGCGCAGCGACGCCCGCCTGCAGGGAATCCCGATCATCATCATTTCGTCGCGAACCGCCGACAAGCACCGTAACCAGGCCACACAACTCGGTGTAAACCACTTCCTCGGCAAGCCCTACGCCGAGGCGGAGCTGCTCCAGCTCGTCGCCCAGTACGCGCGATGAAGATCGAGAAGCCGCAGCCGCAGGAGACCATCGGGAAATATCCGGTGATCCGCGAGATCGGCAGCGGCGCCACCAGCAGGGTCTACCTGGCGCGCGACGCATTCGGCGACCGCGACGTGGCGGTCAAGGTTCTGGAGTTCGCGCGCGGCGCGGATACCGAGCTCGAGCGCGTGCAGCACAAGGCGTTCCTTGCCGAGGCCTCGCTCGCCGGCAAGCTGAATCACCCGCACATCGTCGATATCTATGACGCTGTGATCGAGCCGAACCGCAGCTACCTGGTGATGGAGTACGTGTCCGGCGTTACCCTCGAGCTGCATGCGACGCGCGAGCGGCTGCTGCCGATCGGCAAGGTGGTGGAGATCATCTTCAAGTGCATCCGTGCACTCGAGTACGCGCACCAGCACGGCATCATCCACCGCGACATCAAGCCGGGGAACATCCTGCTATCGGTCGACGGCGAGACCAAGCTGTCCGACTTCGGCGCTTCCTTCCAGCAGCGCCTGGAGGAGAAGACCACGCAGATCAAGGGCATCGGCTCGCCGGCGTACATGTCGCCCGAGCAGCTGCGCCTGGAGCCGCTCAACCAGCAGACCGACATCTATTCGCTCGGCGTGACCATGTTTCGCCTCCTCACAGGGCGCCTGCCGTACGAGGCCGGCAGCCATGTCGCGCTGACCTACGCCATTCTCAATACGCCTCCGCCCAAGCCCTCCAGCCTGCGGCCCGACCTGCCGCCGCTGCTCGACGAGATCGTGATGAAAGCGATCGAGAAGAGCCCGTCGCAGCGCTACCGCAGCTGGCTCGAGTTCGGCAAGGACATCACGCGCGCCTTCATGAGCCTGCGGCCGGGGCCGGGCGTCACGACCTCCGATTCGGAGAAGTTCGGCAAGCTGCGCGACATGGCCTTCTTCAAGGACTTCGGTGAGGTCGAGCTGTGGGAAGTGGTGCGCGTCGGCGCCTGGCAGACCATCGATCCCGGCACCGTGCTGATGCGGGAGGGTGAGGCCGGCGACAGCTTCTACATCCTGGTGGAGGGCGAGGTCGAAGTCACCTTGCTCAGCAAGCCGCTCGCGGTGCTTACGCCGGGGGCATCGTTCGGCGAGATGCTGTATTTCGCCGACAACGTCGAGCGCCGCACGACCACCGTCGCGGCGCGCGGCAAGGTCATCGCCATGCAGATCAAGTTCGCCGCCGTGCGCATCGCCAGCGATGCCTGCCAGAACGGTTTCCACAAGGCATTCATGCGCACTCTGGTCGAGCGGCTCGCCAAGGCCAATCGGCTGCTCGCCCAGGCGGCCGCCTAGAAGTTCACAGTCGCCGCCTGTCCCGGCTAATCCCGAAGTCCGATTGTCGGAAAGCGTGAATTTCAACGCCGCACTTTTCTGATTCCGCCTTCATGCTCGTTCCCTGGGAGGGAAACGAACATGAAGTCAGCAATAACGAAGAAACGGGCGGTTATAGCCGCGCTGCTGTGCCTGCTCGCCTCGGCGCAAGCATCCGCCAAGGAAATCGTGGTCGCCCAGGTCGCGGCCTTCACCGGCGCGCAGGCGGGCAGCGGCAAGGCGATCCGCTCCGGCATCAACCTATATCTCAACCACGTCAACCGGAACGGCGGCATCAACGGCGACCGCATCCGGCTGGTGGCCTATGACGACGGCTATAAGGCCGAAGAAACGGTCCGCCTGGTGAAAGAGGTGCTGGTCAAGGACGCGCCGCTCGCGTTCATCGGCGTGCTCGGCACCGCCAACAACGAGGCCATCATCAAGGACGGCATCCTGGCGCGCGCCAATGTGCCGCTGGTCGGCGCGATCTCCGGCGCGAGCACCATGCTCGGCGCGCCCAACATCTACGTAACCAAGGCGAGCTACGGCGACGAAGTGCGGCGGCTGTTCGAGATCCTGTCCCTCATCGGCATCAACCGCGTCGCGGTGGTCTATCAGGATGACGGCTTCGGCAAGGACATCGTCACCGGCGCTGAGCGCGCCGCCCCGGTCACGCGCGTGAATCTGGTGGTGAAGGTACCCTACGAGCGCAACACGACCAACGTGAAGCCGGCGGTCGAGGCAGTGCTCAAGTCCGATGCGCAGGTGATCTATCTCGGCGCAGTCACCTCGGCGGCAGTCGAGTTCATCAAGCAATACCGCAAGGGCGGCGGCACCGCGCAGGTCTACGGCGTCTCGGTCATCGACATCAACGGCATGAAGAAGGGCCTGAACCCCGAAGAGCTGGCGGGTTACGGCTTCGGCGTGCTCTGGCCGCTCACCACGTCGCGCACCTTGCCGATGACGCGCGAATACCAGCAGCTCGCGAAAGAGGCGAAGGATCCCGACCTTGCCGAGCGCTCGATGGAGGGCTACATCGCCGCCAAGGTGCTGGTGCAGGGCCTGCGCCAGACGCGCTCCAGCCCGGCGGCGTTGTCGAAGGCGGTCGGCGGAATGAAGGGCGTGGACATCGGCGGCTTCCTGATCGACTTCACCCGGCCGAAGCAAACCGGCTCGCAGTACGTGGACTTCGCCATCGTCAATAAGACCGGCTCGATCCTGCAGTAACGATCAGCGCCAGGCCGGAACCGGCGATGAGGGCGATGCCGGTAAGCGCTACACCGTCGGGAAGCTGGCCGAAGACCAGCCAGCCCAGCGCAAGAACGACCAGCAGCTGGGTGTAGCCGAAGGGCGCGAGAAGCGTTGCCGGTGCCAGGCCATGGGCGCGGATCAGGAGGAAGTGGCCGACTGCGCCGAGGATGCCGATGCCGGCGAGCATGGCGCCGTGGAGCGGGACGGCGGGGAGCGCCGAGATCGCGCCAGGGAAGACCGGCGGGATGGCGAGCACCGCGATCAGGCCGGGATAGAAAAGCGTGGTGATCGGATCGTCGCGACCGGCGAGTTTCCGCGTCAGGATCTGATATCCCGCGAACATGAACGCGCAGCCCAGCGGAAGCAGCGCCCACCAGGTGAAGGCGTTGCCGCCGGGCCGGATGATGAGCAGGACGCCGGCAAAGCCGCCCGCCAGGGCGAGCCAGGTTCGCGTGCTGACGCGCTCACCCAGCAGCGGGCCGCCGGCCAAGGCAACGATGATCGGCGCGAGGAACACGATGCTCGCCACCTCGGCGATCTGCATGTGGTTCAGCGCCACCACGAACACCACGCTGCTGAACACCAGCATCAGACTGCGCAGCACCTGCACCTTCGGCAAGGAGGTGCGCACCAGCCGCTTGCCCATGCGCGGCAGGAAGATGGCCATCATCACGAGGGTCTGCATCACGTAGCGCAGCCAGACCAGCGCGGACGCGGGGTAGTGGGCGACAAGGTACTTCGACATCGTGTCCAGGCAGCCGAAGCAGAAGGTGGCCAGGACCATCAGGCCGATCCCCCGTACAGCGTGAGGGTAGCTCGAGTCCACTGGCGGCCCTAGAAGGACCGCGGCAGGCCGAGCACGTGCTCCGCGAGGTAGGACAGGATCAGGTTGGTCGAGATCGGCGCCACCAGGTAGAGCCGGTTCTCGCGGAACTTGCGCTCCACGTCGTACTCGGCGGCGAAGCCGAAGCCGCCGTGGGTCTGCAGGCACACGTTGGCCGCTTCCCAGGAAGCCTTCGCCGCCAGGTGCTTGGCCATGTTCGCTTCAGCCCCACAGGGTTTTCTCTCATCAAACAAACCTGAGGCTTTGTAGCGCATCAGGTTCGCCGCTTCGATCTCCATGTAGGCCTCGGCGATCGGGAACTGGATGCCCTGGTTCTGCCCGATGGGCCGGTCGAACACCACCCGGTCCTTCGCGTAGGAGCACGACTTGTCGACGAACCAATAGCCGTCGCCGATGCACTCTGCAGAGATCAGGATGCGCTCGGCGTTCAGGCCGTCGAGGATGTAGCGGAAGCCTTTGCCTTCCTCGCCGATCAGGTTCTCCGCCGGGATCTCCAGGTTGTCGATGAACAGCGCGTTGGTCTCGTGGTTCACCATGTTGCGGATTGGGCGCGCCTCGATGCCCTTGCTGGCGGTGTCGACCAGGAAGATCGACATGCCGTCGGCCTTGCGCGCGACCTGGTCCGCGGGCGTAGTGCGGGTGAGCAGGATCATCAGCTCCGAATGCTGCAGCCGGGAGGTCCACACCTTCTGGCCGTTCACCACATAGCGGTCGCCTTTCTTCACCGCCACGGTCTTGATCTTCGTGGTGTCGGTGCCCGCGCCGGGCTCGGTGACGCCCATCGACTGCAGGCGCAGCTCGCCCGTGGCGATCTTCGGCAGATACTTCTGCTTCTGCCGGGGCGAGCCGTGGCGCAGCAGCGTGTTCATGTTGTACATCTGGCCGTGGCAACAGCCTGCGTTGCCGCCCGAGCGTGTCACTTCCTCCATGATCACCGTCGCCTCGGTAAGCGACAGTCCCGAGCCGCCGTACTCCTCGGGGATGAGCGCCGACATCCAGCCCGCCTTGGTCAGCGCCTCGACGAAGGCCTCGGGATAGGCGCGCTGCTCGTCGATTTTCTGCCAGTACGCCGAATCGAACTGGCTGCAGAGCTGGCGTACTGCGTCCCGCAGCTCCGGAAAATTGTCGCGCGCGAGGTTCATGTCTTGCGAATGTGACGCGTTGCCTCTTCTTCGACCTGGTGCCAGATCGTCTCGGCCATCGGCTCGCGCGCTTCTTCCAGCAGGTGGCCGACCAGCCCGACTGCGCGCGCCATCACGCCGATGCCGCGTACCGCGCGCCAGTCGAGGCCGAGCTCGCAGGCCAGCGCCCCGATCGCGCCGGTGGCGTTGACGACCAGCTCCTTTTCCTTGCCGATCGCTTCCATCAGCGCGCAATATTTGCCGTAGAAGCCGGTCTCGCGGGCGATCTCGAACAGGCGCACCGCTCGCGGGTCGATGGGCTTATGGAGATGGTGACCCAGCCCGGGGATGCGCTTGTTCTCCGCGACGATCTCTTGCGCGCTCTTGCCCGAGGACAGCAGCTTGGCGGCGCCTTCCATCGAGCCGACGAATACGCTCCCCAACCCGCTCAGGCCTGCGGCGACCGCCGCCTGCATGGCTTCGGGCGCGCCGAGGAAGGTCAGCCGGGCGGCGAGGGCGCTTGGCGTGATTCCATGCTCGACCAGCGTCACCGCCATCGCGTTGAACAGGCGCGACTCCTTCGGATTGGGAACGCGCCCGGTCAGCTCGAAAAATGCCATGTCGCCCAGGTTCAGCGTGCCGAGGATCTCACCGGGGAGGTCCTTGCCGCGCACGAAGATCCTGTCGACCGTCGACCAGCCGAGATCGGAGCGGATCGGCTTGCGCGCCACGTTCAGTCGGCCCTGATGCCGGCGTCCTGGATCACCTTGGCCCAGCGCGCCACCTCGGACTTGAGAAAGGCGCTGAACTGCTCCGGCGAGCCCGCCACCACGTCGACGCCGGAATTGGTGATGCGCTGCTTCACCTCGGGCGAGGTGAGGATCTTCACCATCTCGGTGTTGAGGCGCCTGACGATGTCCGGCGGCGTGCCCGCCACCGTCAGCACGCCGAACCAGACGCCGACCTCGTAGCCCGGCACGCCGGCTTCGTCGACCGTCGGCACCTCGGGCGCGAAAGGCGAGCGCGTCCTGGACGACACGCCGAGCGCCTTGAGCTTCCCGGCCTTGACGTGCGGCAGCACGTTGGGCGTGTTGTCGAACATGACCTGCACTTGCCCGGCGAGCAGGTCGGTCACTGCCGGCGCGCTGCCCTTGTACGGGACATGCGTGACCTGCGTGCCGGTCATTGCCTTGAACAGCTCGAAGGAAAGGTGGTTGGAAGTGCCATTGCCCGTCGAGGCGTAGTTCAGCTTGCCGGGATTCGCCTTGGCATAGGCAATGAGGCCCTTCACGTCGCTGAACGGCACGCCGGGATTGGCCACCAGAAGGTTGGGCGTCACGCCGGCGAGGGTGATCGGCGCGAAATCCTTCGTTACGTCGAACGACGTCTTGTAGAGACTCTGGATCACCGAGAACGGCAGCGCGGCCCCGAACAGCGTGTAGCCGTCGGGCGGTGACTTTGCCGCCAGCTCGGTGCCGATGATGCTGTTGCCGCCGGGCCGGTTGTCGACGATCACCGGCTGGCCAAGCGTCTTCGGCAGCTCGGCGGCGAGGGTGCGCGCGAGGGTATCGTTGAATGCCCCGGGCGGGAACGGCACGATGTAGCGGATCGGCTTGCTGGGATAACCCTGCGCAAAGGCGGTCAGGGGCAGGAGCAGCAGAACGGCGAGGATTCTTCTCATACGTAACCCGGTCCTTCGATGGCGGTGTGCTTGGCGAGGAATGCCTCGTTAACTTCCAGCCCGAGGCCGGGCTTGTCGAGCGGGCGCACGTTGCCGTCCCGATCGACGATCCCGGGATTCTCCACCAGTTCGTCGCGGAACAGATTCGATTTCGATACGTCGCCTTCGAAATAGCCGCCGTTGCCGATCGCGGCGAGGAAATGGATGGTGGCAGCGTGGTTGAGGCCGGTCATCGAGCTGTGAGGATGGATCGGCAGCTTCCAGCTCGAGGCGAGCGCGGCGATGCGCAGCGCTTCGGTGATGCCGCCGCATTTCGACAGATCCGGCTGCAGGATGGTAATGGCGCCGTCCTCGATCACGCGGTTGAACTCGAAGCGGGTGTAGTGGTTCTCTCCCGCGGCAAGCGGGGTGCGGCCGAGGAGCTTCGCTTCGCGGTAGCTGCGATAGTCGTGCGCGGGGAACGGCTCCTCCAGCCAGCCTGCGCGGATCTCGTCGAGCACCGGCATCACGCGGTGCACGTCCTCGAGCTGATAGCCGATGTTGGCGTCCGTGAGAATGACGATGTCGTCGCCGAATGCTTTCCGCACCGCGCGCATGCGCGCGATGTCCCGCGCCGGATTGTCGCCGAGGCGCAACTTGATGGCCTTGTAACCCTGATCGAGGCTTTTCCTCGCCTCCGCGACGAGCTCTGCTTCGGGCTGGTAGCCGAGCGAGACGCCACCGGCGTAGGCAGGAATCGGTTTCGAAGCTCCCCCGAGCAGGCGGTAGAGCGGAAGCTTCAGCGTTTTGCCGCGAATGTCCCAAAGCGCCATGTCGATGCCGCTGATGGCGAGGCACGCCCCGGCGCCCATGCCGTGGCTCGCGAGCTGGGCGCGGTACAGCTTTTCCCACACCGTCGTGGTCGCGAGCGCGTCCATCCCGAGGATGAGCTGTCTGAGGGTCGTTTCGATCAGCTTGGCGACGGCGGTATGCGCGCGCCCGTGGTGCGCTTCGCCCCAGCCGACGATGCCCTCGTCCGTGGTCACTTTTACCACGACCGCATCGCGCTTTACTGCGGTGCCTATGCCCAGCGCGACGCGGTTCTGCTGAGGGATCGGAAACGAGGTGGGGTAGGCCCTGACGTCAGCGATTTTCATTCAGCACCTCGGGGTTCACCAGGTTGCGCGGTCGGTCGCCCCGTAGGATGCGCAGCATCTCGTCGGCAGCCGCCACGCCTGCCCGGGCGCGCGATTCCTGCGTCACCGCCGCAAGGTGCGGCGTGAGGATGACGTTGTCCAGCGAGAAGAGCGGATGGCCGGGTTCGAGACGGTAGTGCTCGTAAACGTCCAGCATGGCCCCGGCGATGCGCTTTCCTTTCAAGGCCTCGATCAGCGCTTCCTCCTGCACCACCGGGCCGCGCCCGACATTGATCAGCCACGCGGCCGGCTTCATGAGGGCCAGCGTCTCGCGATTCATCAGGTAGCGCGTTTGCGGGGTTAGCGGGCACGCCAGTACTACGAAATCCGAGCTCTGGATCAGCTCGCGCAGCGGAGAAGGGGATGCTTCCGCGGGCAGCCGGTCGAGGCGCCGTTGATGGCCGAGCACCTTCATGCCAAACCCATTGCGCGCGATTTTCGCCAGGCGGCCGCCGATTTCGCCCACGCCGACGATACCGAGCGTCATGCCCGCCAGCTCACGAGCGCCGCCGCCGAGCACGCGCGCTTCATCCCAGGTTCTCGAGCGCAATGTGCTAGTGATCGAGACAATCTTGCGCGACAGCATCAGCATCGCCATCGCGCAGTACTCGGCGGCCGACTGCGCGTTGACGCCGGGCAGGTTCGCGACCATGACACCGCGGGCAGTCGCCGCAGCCACCGGCACGAGATCGGTACCGGTGCCGTGCACCACCACGCCCCGCACGCGCGGCGCCGCCTCGAACAGATCGTCGGGAAGCTTGCTGCGCGTAAGCACGCCGTCGACATCGTGTGCCCATTTGCGCAGCGTCGCGACGTCGCTGTCCGGCGCCTTGACGACCTCGACTTCGCGGCGCAGCGCGTCTTCGCCGGCTGGGGCGATGGTGTCCGTGAGCAGAACCCGCTTCAGAGCGGATCCCACGAGAACACGTCCTGCGAGCGGTCGAGGCGATAGAAGTGGTCGCGCAGCGACGGGATGGCGTGCGCCGCGATGGTTTCCGGCGTCCACCCGTCGGAACGATGCACCGAGCGCAGCGGCCGGCTCTGCGACATGAGGAAGATCTCGTTCGCGCGCACCGCGAAAATCTGGCCCGTGACCTCCTTGGCTTCGTCCGAGGCCAGGAACACCGCGAGCGGCGCGATCTTGGAGGTTTCCATGAACTTCAGCTTCTCGACGCGGGCCTTCTGGTCCTCGGTCTCGGTCGGGATCGAGCCGATCATCCGGCTCCAGGCGAAGGGCGAGATGCAGTTCGAGCGCACGTTGTACTTCGCCATGTCGAGCGCGATCGATTTGGACAGGCCCGCGATGCCGAGCTTGGCCGCGGAATAGTTGGCCTGGCCGAGGTTCCCGACCAGGCCCGAGGTCGAGGTCATGTGGACGTAGCAGCCGGACTGCTGCGCCTTGAAGTGGGTTGCCGCGGCGCGCGAGACGTAGAACGAGCCGTTCAGGTGCACGTCGATTACCGCGCGCCACTCCTCGACCGACATGTTGAAGAAGAACCGGTCGCGCAGGATGCCGGCGTTGTTCACCACCACATCGATCCGTCCGAAGGCATCCAGCGCGGTCTGGACGATGCGATTGGCGGATTCCCATTCGGCGACGCTATCCGTACTGGCCGCCGCTTTTCCGCCCGCAGAGCGGATTTCGTCGACCACCTTCTGCGCGGGCCCGGCGTCCTTGCCTTCGCCCTTGACCGAGGTGCCGAGGTCGTTGACCACCACCTTCGCGCCGGCGGCGGCCATGGCGAGGGCGAAGTCGCGCCCGATCCCGCCGCCCGCGCCGGTGACGAGGACGACCTTGTCCTTGAGCATCAGTCCCGGAATCCCGGGTAGCGGCGTTCCAGCAGGCGCAGCAGGCCGGCCCACTCCAGCTCGCCGATCTTGCGGCGCTGGCCGGGCTTGTAGCGTTCGTTGGTGAGGCGCACGGTCTCGGGTTCCGGCATGCGCAGCTTGGTGTTCATGGCATGGACCTGCGCCTGGCAGGCGCGGTCGAGCCAATACATGGTGATGAAAGCTTCCGGGATGGTGGCGCCAACCGCGAGCAGGCCATGGTTGCGCAGGATCATGGCGACGTGGCTGCCGAGGTCCTTCACCAGGCGCTTCTGCTCTTCCAGCTCCACCGCCGGGCCCTCGTAATCGTGATAGCCCACCCCGGAGAAGAACATCGCGTTCTGCGTGAGCGGCAGCAGGCCGCATTCCATCGCCGAGACCGCCATCCCTGCCGGCGTGTGGGTGTGGATCACGCACGCCACGTCCGGCCGCCCGCGATGCACCGCGCTGTGGATCACGAAGCCGGCGTGGTTGATGCCGTAGCCGGTGCCCGAGTCCTGCACCACGCTTCCGTCGAAATCGATCTTCACCAGGCTCGACGCGGTGATCTCGTCGTAGGTCATGCCATAGGCGTTGATCAGGAAGTGGCCTTCCTCCCCGGGGACGCGCGCCGAGATGTGGTTGTAGACGAGGTCGTCCATGCGGTAGTGATGCACCAGGCGATAGCACGCCGCGAGATCGACGCGGGTCTGCCATTCCGCGTTTGAAACACGGTCGCGCATGGAGGGGATTCGCACCTGAGAGAGGTCGCTCATAGCCGGGTATTATAATTTCCGCCTCCCATGAAAGTCCTCGTCGCCATCAAGCGCGTAGTCGATTTCAACGTCAAGGTTCGCGTCAAGGCCGACGGCAGCGGCGTCGAGACCGCGAACGTCAAGATGTCGATGAACCCGTTCGACGAGATCGCGGTGGAGGAGGCGGTACGCCTGAAGGAAGCCGGCGCCGCCACCGAGATCGTGGTGGTGTCGTGCGGGGTGCTGGCCTGCCAGGAGACGCTGAGGACCGCGCTGGCCATCGGCGCCGACCGGGCGATCCTGGTCGAAACAGCGGTCGAGCTGCAGCCCCTCGCGGTCGCCAAGCTGCTCAAGGCAGTGATCCAGAAGGAACAACCCAGGCTGGTGATCCTGGGCAAGCAGGCGATCGACGATGACTCGAATCAGACCGGCCAGATGCTCGCCGCGCTGATGAACTGGCCACAGGCGACGTTCGCCTCGAAGCTCAAGCTCGAGGGCGAAAAGGCGCAGGTCACGCGCGAAGTGGACGGCGGCCTGGAGACTATTTCGATCAAGCTGCCCGCCGTGGTGACCACCGACCTGCGCCTGAACGAGCCGCGCTACGTCACGCTGCCGAACATCATGAAGGCGAAGAAAAAGACCCTCGAGAACCTGAAGCCAGAGGCGCTCGGCGTGGACGTGTCGCCGCGCCTCACCACGGTGAAAGTGATCGAGCCCTCGAAGCGCAAGGCCGGCATCAAGGTCGCGGATGTAAAGGCGCTGGTGGACAAGCTGCGCAACGACGCCAAGGTCCTATGAGCGTTCTGGTCGTCGCGGAGCACGACAACAAGACGGTCAAGAAGGCGACGTTGAATACGGTCGCCGCCGCGCAGAAGCTGGGCGGCGAGATCCATGTCTTGGTCGCCGGGCACCAGGCAGGCGAGGCGGCCAAGGCCGCAGCACAGATCCCCGGCATCAAGAAAGTGCTGCTGGCCGATGCACCGCACCTCGGTGAGTTCCTCGCCGAGAACGTCGCGGCGTTGCTGGTGCAGGTCGCGAAGAACTATTCGCATGTGCTTGCCCCCGCCACCTCCAACGGCAAGAACGTGATGCCCCGCGTCGCCGCGCTGCTCGACGTGCAGCAGATCTCGGACATCGCCGCGGTGGAAAGCGCCGACACATTCATGCGGCCGATCTACGCCGGCAACGCGCTGGCCACGGTGAAGTCGAAGGACGCGATCAAGATCATTACCGTGCGCACTACGGCATTCGATGCCGTCGCGGCTACCGGGGGTTCTGCTCCTGTAGAACACGTCTCCGCTCCCGCGGACAGCGGCCTTTCTTCATTCGTCACGCGCGAAGTCTCCAAGTCCGAGCGCCCCGAGCTCACCGCCGCCAAGATCATCGTTTCTGGCGGCCGCGGCATGGGCTCGGGCGAGAACTTCACCAAGGTGCTCGAGCCGCTGGCGGACAAGCTCGGCGCCGCGATGGGCGCCTCCCGCGCCGCGGTCGATGCCGGGTTCGTGCCGAACGACTGGCAGGTCGGCCAGACCGGCAAGATCGTCGCTCCCGACCTCTACGTCGCGGTCGGCATTTCCGGTGCCATCCAGCACCTGGCCGGGATGAAGGACAGCCGGGTCATCGTCGCCATCAACAAGGACGAGGAAGCCCCCATCTTCCAGGTGGCCGACTTTGGTGTTGTCGGGGATCTCTTCCAGCTGGTGCCATCGCTTGTCGAGGAGCTCAAAAAATGAGCTATCAGGCCCCCCTGAAGGACATGCGGTTTGTCCTGAACGAACTGGCGGGGCTGGGAGCGGTGGCGAAGCTGCCGGGCTACCAGGACGCTACCCCAGACACGGTCGACGCAATCCTCGAGGAAGCCTCGAAGTTCGCGTCCGAAGTACTTGATCCGATTAACTTATCTGGAGATAGAGAAGGGTCCAAATACACCGACGGCGCGGTGCGCACACCGAAGGGATTCCAGGCCGCCTACAAGAAGTTCTGCGAGGGCGGCTGGAACGCGCTGCCGTTCGAAGCCGAGTGGGGCGGGCAGGGCCTTCCCCGACTCGTTTCCACCCCGGTCCAGGAGATGTGGAAGAGCTCGAACATGAGCTTCTCCCTGTGCCCGCTCCTCACCCAGGGGGCAATCGAAGCCCTGCTGTTGCGGGGCTCCGATTCCCTGAAAAAGGCGTACCTGCCCAACATGGTCGAGGGCAAGTGGACCGGGACCATGAATCTGACCGAGCCGCAGGCCGGGTCCGACCTGGCGCTGGTGCGGACCAAGGCCGAGCGCTCTGGAGATCACTATCTGATCTCGGGACAGAAGATCTTCATCACCTACGGCGAGCACGACCTTGCGGAGAACATCGTGCACCTGGTGCTCGCGCGCACGCCGGACGCGCCGGAAGGCGTCAAGGGCATCTCGCTCTTCATCGTGCCGAAGTTCGTTCCGAACAAGGACGGCACGCCGGGCAAGCGCAACGCGGCGCGCTGCGCCTCGATCGAGCACAAGCTCGGCATCCACGCCAGCCCGACTGCGGTAATGGTCTATGACAAAGCGGTCGGCTACCTGGTGGGCGAGGAGAACCGCGGCCTCGAGACCATGTTCATCATGATGAACGCCGCGCGCTTCGCCGTCGGCCTCGAGGGCGTGGCGATCGCCGAGCGCGCCTTCCAGCGCGCGCTGGCCTTTGCGAAAGAACGCCTGCAAGGCCGCGACCTCGTTGGCGGTGGCGGCGCGGTGCCGATCATCCGCCACCCCGACGTGCGCCGCATGCTGATGCTCATGAAGTCGCAAGCCGAAGCGATGCGCGCGCTGGCCTACACCACCGCGGCGGCGCTGGATTTCGCTCACAAGACCAAGGACAAGGCCCATCAGGCGTTTGTCGACCTCATGATCCCGGTGGTGAAAGGCTGGTGCACCGAGACCGGCATCGAGGTCGCCTCGCTCGGCGTGCAGGTGCACGGCGGCATGGGCTTCGTCGAGGAAACCGGCGCCGCGCAGTACCTGCGCGACGCCCGCATCACCACCATCTACGAAGGCACCACCGGCATCCAGGCCATGGATCTCGTCGGCCGCAAGATCGCGCGCGAAGGCGGCGCCACCGCCAAGGCGTGGATCGCCGAGCTGAAGAAGCTCGATGGGCAGCTTTCCCGGCATCCTGAAATTCGCAAGGCGCTTGCAGACGGCGTGAAGGCGGTCGAGGAGTGCGTCGACTTCATCGTCGGCGCGAAGGATCCGCGCGTGCAGTTCGCCGGCGCAGTGCCGTTCCTCAAGCTGATGGGCATCGTCGCTGGCGGCTGGCAGATGGCGCGGGCGGCGTTGGCCGCTTCCAAGGGGACGGGGGATGATTCATTCGACAAGGCCAAGATCGCCACCGCGCGCTTCTACGCCGACCACGTCCTGGTCCAGGCTCCGGGCTTGCGCAATACCGTGGTCAACGGCGCGCCTGGCGTGATGGCGCTGACCGAGGACCAGTTCCTCGCGGCCTAGCGCAGGTCCAGCAAGGCGCGCGTAATCGTCGCATCCTCGTGGCGGCCGAGCTTGAAGCCCAGCTTGGTGGCAAGGGCGAGCATCGGTCGGTTCATCGCAAGAATATCGCCGTAAAGCCGCTTCACGCCGCGGCGGCGCGCGGCCTCGATCAGTTTCGCCAGCAGCCGGCTGCCGATGCCGCGGCCCTGCCAGGAATCCGCCACCACCAGGGCGAACTCGGCGGATTCGTCCTTCCGGTCGCGGACGTAGCGCGCCACGCCGATGAGCGTCTCGCCGCCGCCGAGCATGGTGGTCGCGGCGAGCGCCATGTCGCGCGTGTAGTCGACGCTGACCAGGCTTTCGATGTATTCGGGCGTGATCGCCCGCGCGCCGCCGAGCAGGCGGTTACTACGGGTTTCCGCGGAGAGGCCCGTGACGAACGCGTGCTCGATGTCGCGATCGTGGGGGCGTAAGGGGCGCAGCGTGACCGAGGTGCCCGTGATGGGCTCGAACGACTCGGTGAGGTCGTCTATGCGCCCATCCCGAAGAAGCGGCGGATCTTGGTCGACAGGCGCACCTCGGCTTCGGCTTCCGGCGGCGCGTCGCTGAACGCCTGGCGCACGCGCTCGAGATCGCCGCGCCGCCCGCCCATGACGCGCTTGATCTCTTCCGAGATCTCGGGCCGGCCGAGCACCAGCTCCTGGAACGACGCGCGGTCGAGGCGGTAGCACTCGACGTCGGTCTTCGCCACCACCGTCGCGGTGCGGGCGTCGCCGGTGATCAGCGCCATCTCGCCGAAGAACTCTCCCGCGTGCACCATGCCGAGGACGCTCGGCGGGCCGGCTGGCGGCTCATAGAGCACCTCGGCCTCGCCGAACGCCAGGATGTAGAGCCAATGCGCCTTGTTGCCCTGCTTGGTGATGATGTCGCCGCGCGCGAACGGCGCGTACTGCAGCCGCTCGGCGATGTCGGCCTTGGTCTCTCCGGGCAGGGCGGCGAACGGCGGCACGCTGGCGAGCGCCTGCAGACGGCGGGTGAGCTCGCGGCGCCGCACGGTCTCGGCATGCGCCTGGTCGCGCGTCACGGCGTGCGTCGTCCGCTGCGGCTCGGCGATGCGGATGCCGGCGCGCTGCAGCGACGCAAACAGGTGTACGCGCACCATCGAATCGGTGAGGTCGTCCTCATGGATGTCCATGAGGAAGTAGCGCAGCTGGTAGCAGAGGTTGCCTTCGTCGAACGCCTTCAGCACGCAGCTCGGCGAGGGGGTGCGCGCCACGTTGGGGATCGAAAGCTCGCGCATCTCGTCGTCGACGATCGCGATTACGCGCGCCGGCGGCACGCCGGGATCGACCATGAACTCGAGCGTGCGGCGCCATTGCAGCGGCGCGCCGTCGCGCTGGCCGAGGATCTCGACGCGCGCCTTCATCAGCATGCTGTTCGGGACCACCACGGTTTCCCAGTTGCGGGTCTCGATCAGGGTCGAGCGCCAGCGGATGTCGCGCACCCGGCCGCTCACGCTGTCGACCTTGATCCAGTCGCCGATGCGCACCGAGTTGTCGAGCTGCACCGCCAGGCCGGCGAGCACGTTGCCGAGTGTGTCCTGCATGGCGAACGCCACCACCGCGGTGAGAATCGCGGAGGTGGTGACGATGCTCGACAGGTCCAGGCCCGCGCCGCGCAGTTGCGCGAAGCCATAGACGACGTACACGGCGACGATGGTGAGGTCTTCGGCGATGCGTGGCGGATGGCTACCGATGAGCGGCAGGAACAGGCGGAACGCGGTGAAGCCGCTCTGGCGAATGAGAGCGATCGCGGCTACGAAGCGCGAAATTCCGTACACCGTGCTCGCGGCGTCGGTGAAGTTTAGCGCCCACATCATCGAGGCGGCCGCTTCGCCGCCGATGCCGACGAAGAACAGCCACAGCGTGTTCAGATAGGTGGCGCGCTCCTGCGGACGCGCATGCAGCAGCACGACGGTAAAGCCGAGCGCGATGAGCGTCAGCCAGGGCGCGGCGGAGCCCCAGAAATCGAACGGACTGGGCGTGCCGTTCAAAACCGGATCCTTCCGGTGAGCATGTCCTTCCACATTACCCAGTCGCCCATGAAGCTGTAGAGCGGGTGGCTGAAGGTGGCGGGGCGGTTGTGCTCGAAAAAGTAGTGCCCGATCCACGCGAACGCGTAGCCGGCAGCCAGGCCGGCGAGCAGCCACCAGAAATTCAGCGTGGAGAA
>Ga0207701_10002873_pt1 | contig 17789 bp, 14 predicted proteins | sample KBSSwiSSwithPhiX_FD_184294 | JGI IMG/M metagenome (GOLD analysis project Ga0207701, IMG submission 184294) | Switchgrass rhizosphere bulk soil microbial communities from Kellogg Biological Station, Michigan, USA, with PhiX - S5 (SPAdes) (version 2) | ecosystem: Environmental > Terrestrial >... | reverse complement strand
AATGTGCGCTGGCGCAGTTGCCTTACGGTGGCGCGAAAGGGGGCGTGGCGGTCGATCCGAACAAATTATCTCGTAAGGAGCTCGAAGCGGTCTCGCGGCGTTACATGCAGGAAATGATTCCATTCGTGGGTCCGCACACCGACATCATGGGCCCGGACATGGGCACCAACGAACAGATCATGGCGTGGTTCATGGACACCTACTCCGTCTACATGGGTTACGCAGTGAACGAAATCGTCACTGGCAAACCGGTCGCTATCGGCGGAACGGAGGGCCGACGTGAAGCCACCGGACGCGGCGTCGTGTATCTCGTTGAGCGCGCGATGAACATGCTGAAGATGGATCCCGAAAAATGCACCGCGATCGTGCAAGGGTTCGGCAACGTCGGTTCGGTCGCGGCTCTGTCGCTGGCCTATAAAAGCGGAGTCAAAGTCGTCGGAATCAGCGATCACACCGCTGCGATTTACAATCCGAAGGGGATCGACGTTAAATCAGCCGAGCAACACATGATCAAGAAAGGAAACCTGCGCGCGTTTGCCCAGGATGATCATGTAAATCCAAACGAGTTTCTCACCCTGCCGTGCGATATCCTTGCTCCGTGCGCGGTCGATCGCGTGATTACCGGTAAAAATGCCGGCAAACTCAAATGCCGCATCCTTGCCGAAGGCGCTAACGGCCCGACCACACCTGATGCAGATCTGGTTCTCGACCAACGCTGGGACGAGGTCTTCGTGATTCCGGATATTCTCTGTAATGCCGGTGGCGTCATCGTTTCGTACTTTGAATGGGTCCAGGGGCTGCAGGCGTTTCTGTGGTCGGAGTCAGAAGTGACAGACAAACTTTTCCGCATCCTCGAGCATTCCTTTGCGCAGGTAATCAGACGCGCGAAGGACCACAGGGTGTCGCATCGGACAGCGGCGATGGCGACCGGCGTTGAACGCGTCATCAAGGCCAAGCAAGTGCGTGGCTTGTTCCCATGACGTGCGCGAAATTTCATAGGTAGGGGCGATTGACCTCAATCGCCTGCTGCCACCCCGCGCGATTACGCACAGGAAAGGCGGTTCGGTGAACCGCCGCTACCAACTCATGAAGTTTTCGCACACAGAGGAAACCCGTGACGGCCGGCAACTGGATGTTCTTACTGACGAAGAGAACGGGCTTCGCATCGTCGTCTCTCGTCTCGGTGCGGAACTGATCAGCCTGGCGCGAATAAATGAAGCCGGGAACTGGATCGGTTTCCTTTATCGTGACAACGATCTATCAGTGCCTGATCAGGGCTGGGCAAATCACGCCACGGTCATGGGTTATTATCTTCATCGGCTGAAGAATGGCCGAAGTCTTTATCGCGGACACGAGATCAAAGGTGGTAACCACGGATTTCTCCGCTCGAAAACATGGCATCTCATCGGATCTTCCACTGAGGGGAGCGGCGCTTCGCTAAAATACCAGATTACTCCCGACGATTTTTCGCCAACCGAATATCCGCTGAAGGTGAGTGTGGATCTCACTTATAAGATTGATGCTAACGGTATAGGCGTGCTCTTCGAGTTTCAGAACCATGAACCGGAATTGACAGCGCACCTATCGTTCGGATTGCATCCAGGCTTTGGTGCGATTTCGTTCGAAAGCTTTCATTTGCAGATGCCGCGCGGATTGTACCGGCGATGTTTTTCTCCGGGTAATTTTCTGTCGGGCGAAACGCGCGACATAGAATTTCGGGGTGGGGAAATGCCATTCTCAAAAAATGAATTGCCCGGTTCGATCATTCTTGAATTGGTGGACGTTCCGCGGCGGCAATTTTCGTTCGTGGATCCTGAGAGTGGACGCTGGGTGATAATGAATCTGACCGGTGTTCCTTACATCACTTTGTGGTCGGATGGCGACCCGTTTCTCTGTGTCGAGCCATGCTGGGGTTTGACCGACGATCACGATCAGCGCCCGTTCGAGAAGAAACGAGGAATTCAAACCATTCGGCCCGGCGGCGAATTGCGCGCCTCGTTCAGCATGACGCCGCAATTTGCGTCGTGCGATTAGCTGGAGGGGGCCCGTTGTATGGCGTCCGCCGCGGCGGACGCCGTCACATTGGCGTTTCACAGAATGGAGCCGGCGGGAGCCGAGCGACATGGACGGGCAGGTCATGCGACCGAGTGAGCGGGAGCGAGCGAGTCAAACGCCCAGTGATGCCGCTGCATCCGCAATCAGAGCACAAAAGGAATGATGCGTTTGGCTCGTCGCCGATAATCCGCATACCGCTCGGGGAATTGTAGCAGCATCAGTTTTTCCTCGTCGCGAAGTTTAATCCAGAAACTCCCAAACATCAGAAGTGTGCCCACAAACCCGGACAAGTGTCCTTGCGCGAGCGCGGTGGCAAAGAACATGGTGAGTATTCCGGTGTAGATTGGATGGCGCACGAATCGGTACGGCCCGCGCTCCACCAGTTCGTGTCCTTCTTTTAGTGTCACCACACCGCTCCAGTTCCGCCCGAGAGTAACTCTGGCCCAAAGCGCGAAGACCAAACCGATGACGCACAAGACTGCAGCTGTCCAGGCGGTCGTCGCTACATGGGGAACAATGCGTAGATTGAGTGGATACGGGAATCGCGGTCCATAAAGGAGCAGGAAGTAAGCGATCACCAGCCACGCCCAATAGCGCAGCCGTTGCGCCCGGCTTTCACGATACACCACCCGCTTGGTCGATAACGCAGCCAGCACCCAGACCGTAATAAAGACAAGCCAGCAACCACTGATGATATCGCGGACTAACGAATAGGTCTGCATGCCATCGCTACTGGATTGCGTCACTCATGGTAGTACTCAAAAAGGGTCCAATTGGAAGGCTCGGGCTTTCTCCGCCTCTCCCCTTGTTGAAGGGGAGAGGATTGAGTTGAGGGGTTTCGATCGTTCCAAGGGTCAAAGCCTCCAAACCCTCACCCTGCCCTCTCCTTAGGAAGGGAGAGGCGAATCGAACTCAACTTAGAGTCAAGGACCGTCGGCGCCCCGCGCGAGTTTACCTGAAGATCTTCGTGTCCACTTGTCCGCCGTAGCCTCCGTTCTCCGTATTACTACGAAGGATGAATTGGCGAAGGCGGATTCGTGGTTGAATATCCCCGTCATGGGTGTTTCCGCTGCGCTTCGGGCTTTTCTCGACCAGGCAATTGATTACGCGGGAATGTTTCCGCCTTGCGCCCTCGCGCTCGAAGCCGCCTTGCGGAACCAGGCGACCTATGTGCGTTCGCCAGAAGCGTGGATGCTGAACGGATTCGTTCTGTCGGTCGAACAATTCGATACGACCAGGCGATTTCTCTCAGAGTTTGATCCTCAGCATCCGCTTCGCGTCGCAGCGCTCGGACCAAAAACCACAAGTGTGGATGCCTTTCTCGCCGCGCTCGCGAATGCGGCCACAGCGGTTCGTTCATTCTCGAGATACGACACCGATCTTGTTGTGATCAGTCATTTAGAAATGGTTCTACCAGACGATGTGAATCCTGCGACTCTCAAAAAAGCGAAATCGATTGTAGGAGAGCTGCCGGTATTTTGGGAAGCGCCGCCGGAGAGAGCAGAACAAACAATTGCATTGATTGCCAAACACAACTCCGACGACGACATGGCAGCCTTCGGTTACAAATTGCGAACCGGCGGAGTGACGGCTGATGCATTTCCAACTTCCGCGCAGATCGCACGCACACTGGTAACGGCGGCTACGCATCAGCTGCCGATCAAGTTTACGGCCGGGTTGCATCATCCAATCCGGCAATTTCGCGACGAAGTGAAAACGAAGATGCACGGATTTCTCAATGTGCTGGGAGCTGCAGTCCTTGCCGCAGAGCATCAATGGGACGCCGATCAAGCCGTGATGATGCTTGAGGATGAAGATCCGCGCTTGTTTTCGTTTACCGACGATTTCTTCGCCTGGCGCGACTGGAAGATCGACACGCCCGACCTGCAATACCGTCGCAAGTTCGTGAGGTCTTTCGGCAGTTGCAGTTTCGATGAACCGCGCGACGATTTGCGCGCATTGGGTTTCCTGTAAGGTAGGGGCGGTTCACCTGAACCGCCCGGTCAGCGTAAACAGACAGATTTCGGGCGATTGAGGTCAATCGCCTCTACCATTTATGCCTCTAAAGTCATTCATCGAGATCGCGCCGGATTCGCATTTTCCGTTGGAGAATCTTCCATTCGGTGTTTTCCAACCAAAGCGGGGCAAACCGTGCGTGGGCGTTGCGATTGGAGATTTGATTATCGATCTCTCCGCGTTGGAAGAGCTCGGTCATTTTCAATCTTCGGAATTTCAGAAACAAAAGGTATTCTCTGAGGATTCGTTGAATTCATTTCTCAACCTGGGACGAAGCGCGTGGCGGAAAACGCGCGATACTCTTCAGCATCTTCTCTCGGCGGATACACCAGTACTGCGCGATGACATGCGGCTGCGGGAAAAAATATTTCACGCGCAAAAGGACGTGACGATGAAACTGCCGGCGCGCATCGGCAATTACACCGATTTCTATTCGTCCTATCATCACGCGCATAACGTCGGCACGATGTTGCGCGGTGCTGAGAACGCGTTGATGCCGAACTGGAAATGGTTGCCAGTCGCATATCACGGTCGCGCGAGTTCGGTCGTCGTCAGCGGGATGGATGTGCGCCGGCCGAGCGGCCAAACGAAAGCGCCGGATGCAACTGAGCCAACGTTCGGTCCGAGCAAAAGCTTCGACTACGAGTTGGAAATGGCGTTTCTCGTCGGGCCAGGAAACTCGCTAGGCGAACCGGTGCCCATCGATAGCGCCACCGATCACATTTTCGGACTGGTTCTGATGAACGACTGGAGCGCGCGCGACATTCAGGCCTGGGAATATCAGCCGCTGGGTCCGTTCCTGGCGAAGAACTTCGCGACGAGCATTTCGCCATGGGTCGTGACGCTCGAAGCGCTCGAACCATTCAGGAAACCGCTCCCGCCACAGGATCCCGAGCCACTCCCGTATTTGCGAGCAAAGAACGATTTCACATTCGACATCGAGCTCCAAGCGCAGCTGCAAACGTCATCGATGAACGCGCCGCAGGTCATCACGCGCACGAATTCCCAAAATCTTTACTGGAGCATTTCGCAGCAGCTTGCCCATCACACGGTCAACGGCTGCAACCTGGAGCCGGGCGATTTACTCGCAAGCGGCACCATCAGTGGGCCAACTGAAGAATCGCGCGGCTGCATGCTGGAGTTGACCTGGCGCGGCGCGAATCCGCTCAAACTGCCAAACGGCGAAACACGCAAATGGCTCGAAGATGGAGATCGCCTAACGATCAGCGGCTGGTGCCAGGGCGATGGTTACCGCGTTGGTTTCGGAGAAGTCAGTGGGCTTATTTTGCCGGCGGTGTGAGTCGTACCCCGTTCGTCTCATTTACTCCCGGGCTTGACGGCCGGGATTTTGGCGAGATCGGGTGGGAGATCGTCCGCGGGAAAGTTTTGGACGTTCATTTCTACCAGACTAACGAACGGGCAGCCGAAGTCCGGTTTGGTTGCACCGCTTCGATCCACAATCACGCCGACTGCCGAGACGATGCCGCCATGCGCGTGGACGATGTCGATTGTCTCCTGTACGCGGCCGCCGCGGGTGACGACGTCTTCGACGACGACGAATTTCTCGTTGGGCGCAATTTGAAAACCGCGGCGCAAAACGAGTTTGCCTTGATCTTTCTCGACAAAAATGTGGCGTTTGCCTAACGACCGGCCGACTTCCTGGCCCACAATAATTCCGCCGAGGGCAGGGGAGATAACTGTGTCGCAGCTAAAGTTGCGCACTTTATCCGCAAGCCATCCACACACCTTTGCGGCAATCTCGGTGTGCTGAAGAAGAATAGCGCATTGGAAATACTCGCGGCTGTGCAAACCCGAGCGCAAAACGAAGTGGCCGTCCAGCAGCGCGCCGGCTTTGCGAAAAAGTGCAAGAAGATCCTCGCTCATCTGGGGAGCGCACGCGCCCTCGCGTGCCCGTTTCGGCGCCCTCGCCGAAACGCTTCAACGCTGGAACCGTACAAGAAGGTAAATGGTCGGAAAAAGCTCGCGATGGCGAGGGCGCTCTCGCCAGCACGCGAGGCGCGTGCGCTCCTCAGAAGCGGAATCTTACCCAGACGTATCATACGCGGTTTGGTCGGCATCCGCTGCGGCGGCAATTACCTCGATTTCTACGTTAGCTCCTCGCGGCAGCGCGGAAACCTGGACGGTGGAACGGGCTGGGGGATCGTTTTTGAAATACGAGCCGTATGTCTCGTTTACCGTCTGAAAGTCGCCGAGGTTCGTCAGGAAGATCGTAGTCTTCACGATGTGATCAAAAGTCAGCCCCTCGGTTCGTAAAAGGGCTGCGATATTATCCATTACTCGCCGGGTCTGCGTCGTGATGTCGCCGGAAACGATTTCGCCGGACTTCGGGTCGAGCGGAATTTGGCCGCTGCAAAACAGAAAGCGTCCACTGCGCATCCCTTGCGAATAAGGTCCGATCGCTGCCGGCGCTTCGCTGGTGAAAATGGGCTTCTTCATGTGGCCGATTGTAACTGGAAATTTAGCCGGCACAACGGATGGCAAAGACTTCGCTCATTTCGATTGAAATTGGCGATTCATCTTTCCTACAATGACTGGGAATCGGGGAGGGAAGATGCCGGATTGTCATGTCTCTCGCCGAAAGTCGATTCAACGGATCAATATCAATGTCGGATCGAAAGCTCGCCGCGGATAAGGTGTTATGGCAAATGCTGGGGCGTTGGAAACGCTCAAGCCCCGAATTAGATCGCATTCAATTTCTAAAGACCGTTCCGTTCTTTGACCGGCTTTCAAATCGACAGCTCAAGAGTGTGTCTGACATCATGTTTGAACGCACCTATGATACCGATGAATCAATTTTTGAGGAGGGCCAACCGGGAGCGGCACTCTTTCTGATTTTGCAAGGCAAAGTAGCGATAGAGATTTGCCGGGAGGCTGGCACAACGCGTTTGGCTGTCTTGGAAAACGGTGCCTTCTTCGGCGAAATGGCGCTGCTGGATGAAACGCCGCGTTCTGCCGATGCACGAGCCTTAGAGAGGACTGAGACGCTGGCTCTTTATCGGAACGATCTTAACGAGTTGGTTCAGCGGGATGCGAAAACTGCATGCCAAATTTACCGCTCTCTTGCTGGGATGATTGGCGATCGGCTTCGTTTGACTAACGAGTTGGTCCAGATAAAGACAGCTGCTGACGAAGTCGGATTAGAATGAGCAACGGTCAAGACTTTGAGCAAAAAGAGCGGGAGCGGAAAGTTCGGCGCAAAGTTTTTTATCTTACATTCGGGCTGCTGACTCTTCTTTTGGGAGGCTTCCTCATCTGGAAGCTAAGCATTCTGATTCTTCCGATAATAGTTGGCGGCCTGTTGGCCTTTGTATTCCGTCCGGTGAAAGAGCGCTTCAGGATCCGATGGTTGCCTCACGAGCTTCAGGTTCTGTGTTCTTTCGCGGCGATCGGTCTGGTCCTGTTTTTCGCATTTAATACCCTCCGCAAACATATTCCCGACGAAGAGCAGAAGCTCGAGTTCAAAGTCCGTCTGCAATACAAAGTCAATGAAAAATATCAGCAACTGGTGGCGAAAGCGCCCGAGGGAAAATCAAATACGGTCGGGCAGATAGTTGAAAAACAACTCGGACCGTTAATGGATAAGGTCAATCGGTTCCTCGAGCTGGGTTCGAAGGAACGCGATCTGTTCCTGAAATATGCCGCGGGATACAACGGCAAACCGCCAATTGATAAAAAATTCGTTGCTTACTTTTGGGCAAATCAAAAGACCGAGAAATATGTGGTCCCCGAAGAGACTCCGGCCGAGACCGCACCGCTGGCCGCTCCGGCTCAGGCTCCGCCGGGAGGCGAGGGCGCCAGCCTGGAGAATAAGTTATCAGCGTGGATGCTGGCACCGTTGATTTTCATTTTTCTCGGTTTCGATAACGGACAAATCCGCCGCTTTTTCATAAGCCTCGTTCCCAATCTTTACTTTGAGTTGTCGCTCACTGTCCTCGACAGACTCGATGACGCCATCGGCAAATATTTACGCGGGACATTGACGGAATGTTTTCTGGTAGGTCTGACTCTTATAGTGGGACTGATTCTGCTTGGGATTCCCGTGGGAATCGCGGTCGCCATTGGCGTTGTTTCAGGACTTCTGAACGCCATCCCATTTTTGGGGACGGCAATCGCCTTGGTTATTGGCGTTGGCTATGCCTTGATCGCGGAAAACATTAAGCCGTTGATTCCCGGACTGAATCCGAATGACCTGGCGCTCTATGTTGTGATTCTGGTCGTAGTCGCACACGTGGTGGATGATGTTTTCTTCCAGCCCTTTGTTCTTGGCAGCGCGGTGAATGTTCATCCGCTTGTTGTTGTCATCGCGATTGTCGGAGGCTCTCTCATCATGGGTTTGTGGGGGATGTTATTTGCGATTCCCACGGTCGTAGTAGTCAAGACTGTTGTCGCTACGTTCTTCAAAGAACTGAAGGATTATCGCATTATTTGACGCCGCGGTTTGCAATCTCCTTTTTGCCGACTCGTAGAATTTTCGAAGAAATGCGCGCTCGGACGTTGCCGCTCCATATTGGATTCGGGATCAAGGCTTATGCACTGAGTGATCGGGCAATCGCAATTCTTTCCGAGTTGAGCGTTGAGCGTTGGGTGTTTTCTGCTTAAATAACGATTCTTTCAGTCCCATTCCCGAGTGCAATTTAACGGCTGGGTAGCTCAGTTGGTAGAGCAGTGGACTGAAAATCCACGTGTCGCCGGTTCGATTCCGGCCCCAGCCATTCTTACAAATGAAGTACGACTGGCAAGAGGCGGGCGAGGAATGGTCGCAACCATGGGGCAGTTCTGCTGCGCAATGGGCTGGCACAATTTTTCCGCGGATTCGCGAATGTCTGCCCACAGAAACGATTTTGGAAATCGCGCCGGGGTTCGGGCGGTGGACGCATTACTTGAAGGATTACTGCAACGAACTGTGGGCCGTTGATAAGTCGAGCAATTGTATCGAAGCATGCCGGCAGCGTTTCGCGAGTGTTTCGCATGTTAGCTGCTTTCTGAATGATGGCCGCTCCTTGTCCATGATTCCCGACGCATCGGTGGATTTCGTTTTCAGTTTCGATTCCTTTGTGCATCCCGACCGGGAAATCGTCGAAGCATACCTGCGCCAACTTGGAACCAAGTTGAAAATCGGCGGCAAAGGTTTCATTCATCATTCGAATTTTGGCGAATACGTAAATTCGCCGCGCGAGCGGCTTCCGCAGGCGCTCGCGAGGCCGTTGATCAAGGCGAAGATTCTCGACTGGGCACATCATCGAAACCCCAGCATGACAGCGGAATTATTTCGCGCGCTGTGCGAACGAAACGGGCTGCAATGCCTGAGTCAGGAGCTGGTGAATTGGCGCGGGAGACGCCTCATCGATTGCCTTTCGCTGTTCGTGCGAAGTGATCGAGCGCCTGAGAGTCCTACAAAAATAATTCGGAACCCGAACTTCATGCGCGAGGCTGCGCGAATTCGCCGGCAGTGGCAGACGCAGGCCTAACGAGTGTTGCTGCGATTTTTACCGAGAGATTATCCCGAAATGCCAAGCACCTCCACGAGACAAATCGGACGCTTCCATTTAACCGCATCTGTCGTCGATAAAAAAATTGAAAAACTCGCCGCAACCCAATACAAATTTTGGGATAGGTCTGTGCATCGAGCATCAAAAGCTACGAACTCGCGGCTCGCAGAAACTAGCTTCATCCCAATTTGCTCGATGAATCGGAGAATTACCCAACGTTTCCTTTGCTTTTTTGGCGTGCTGGAGCTAACCGCGCTCGCAGCGGTGGCACATCCCGTTGCCCAAGGCGCAATGGATATTGTCGTAAGTGCCGATTGCATCGAAATCCAGGCACATGTCTCTACCGAGGAAGTGTTCGTTGCCGAAGCTTTTGGCGGGAAAGCGGATGCAAAAGGAAGTCTCGACGATGTTTGGCGTCGGCACGGAGGCTACTTGCTCTCGCATTTTCAGCTCACGGCAGATAGCGTTCCACTCGCTGGCGAGGTCCGCGGCATTGCGCCACCGGGGAAAACCGTATCCCACGTTACTTATGCCTTAAGATTCGATCTTCCCGTAGAACACCAAGATCCTGGCCGGATTGTTTTGCGGCAAAATGTGCTCAACGAATTCATCTTCGCGCCTGGCAATCGATGGGAAACAAGCTATATCGTCCGCATTTCACAGCGAGATCGCCCAACGCGGGAAGGACTGCTTCTAACCTCGCGCGAACCACTCGCCTTCACTTGTAGCTGGACCACTTCCGCCGTCGCAACCGCTACCCCTTCACACTTGGACGAGCGCGCCATGGCTGGCGCGTTCTTACGACACGGCATTCGGCATATTCTTGGCGGATACGACCATCTGCTCTTTGTCGCGGGTCTTGTGCTCGCAGTGGTCAGCATGTGGGATCTGTTGAAGGTGGTGACGGCATTCACCCTTGCGCACACGCTCACTCTGACGCTCGCCGTCCTCGACATAGTGCGACTTTCCAATCGCATTGTGGAGCCGATGATTGCCGCCAGCATCGTCTTTGTCGCGATGCAAAATCTTCTCTATCCGACCCGTACTCGCGGATGGACGAGGCTCGGGATCGCATTTGGTTTCGGACTTTTTCATGGCCTTGGTTTTGCTGGAGGACTGCTCTCGGCGATGGAGGGGATGGCCGGAGTGGCGATTGTCACCGCGATCGCTGCATTCAGTTTTGGTGTTGAGATTGGGCATCAAATCGTCGCACTGCCACTTTTTGGAGTGCTGAAAATAACACGTGCTTACAGCAGCAGCGCTGCCGATCCCGAATGGATTCCGCGCTGGGCCACGTCTGTCGGGTCGAGCGCGATCTGCGCGGCGGGGCTGGTGTATCTCGTCGCCGCGCTGCGTTGACGCTGGCCTCTGCCGTTATAGAAGGGGATAGCGTTGTCGAACGTGATTTTGCCGAAGCGGGAAACTAAAACTCGTTCGCGCGCGTGGAGTTCGTCGCAATGAGGCAAGGGTGCATGGCTTAGCACCAACTTCATTCGACTCTTCTCACATTATCGCCGGTGATGATTAGAATATACTGGGCCCTAATGTACGTATCTGCAGTTACGGAGCTTTCAATTTAATCAGTCCCGCGAAAGCTGCAGAGCATATTGAATCCGCTCTCGAACAGCGGGCGGTAGTGGATGGCGTGGATCGTTAAGCCTAACCTTGGCGTTGAGGTAGCGCAGCGCATTGTTAAAGAAGTAATCCTGATAAAATGCGCGAAGTCTCGGATGTAAAAACGCCTGCTCTGTCGCACCCAAGATGTCTTGCCGGTCAGCCGCATCCGGTAGATACCAGTCTGTGCCGTAGATCAGTTTTTTGCTGAAGCGATAATGGAATTTTCCGGTCGCTGCGTCTCTTTGTAGCGACTCTTCAAAACATTTGGCAAGACGATCGACCAAATAAGCTTCGTTGTTAAGATCGGCCAAGTTGGCGTGGGTCGTGATCTCGCAATACACATTCGGGAACTCGCGGCAAAGGTCATAGACTTCCTTGCCCCAGTCCGAATACTTGGTTCCCCCGAACCAGAAATCTTCTCCGCCTGCATGCCCGAGGCATAACCGCAGTCGGCACGGCGAGCCATCGGGCGAAGGATGCTGCTCAAGAAACTGCCGCCAAAAATGAGGGTCTGAATGATAGAGCCCGTAGCCTTTGCGCGCTTCAAATTCGCCTGTGCCGGCATGCACAAAAACCGGAATATCCATTTCAATGCACCAGAGGAGGAGCTTCTCGAGTCTTTGGTTAAGAGCGTCATTTGCATCACTACCCAAGCCTCTATAACGAGCGTCCCATTGCTGGCCGGGGAATTTGGTCAGGACCAACGTTGGTCGTGGTTTAATGCTATTCCCCGCCGGCCGATAACCCGAAGGCGGATAGACTTTGACGCCCCAGGCGCCATGCTTCTCGACCGCCGAGCGCACCAATCGCAGAGCGTCGCCCGGCTCGGTGGCAGGCCAATGATCCCGATATGGATTGTATGCCACAAAGTAGATCATTCCGGACCCGGACCTATTCTGATAATTCTCGATCCTCCGCACTTGCTGACTCTCAAAGTCCAACAAAGCGCCTCCGTCTGCCGTCTGGTCGTAAACCGGAGCCAAGTCTATCATGTGCGAAACCAACAAAGGTGCGCCTTGCATCGGAACATTCGAGTAAGCGAGGCGGAAGAGCCGCGTCAGCTCCACATCGTTCTGGGTTAGCAACCACAGGAAACGCACCAGCCCGCGGTATGCACTCGGTTGATCCCCCATTTTGAAACGTCCCTCCATACCCATCATGTGAGCTGCGGCCCGCATGGCCATTCGCTCTTGAAAGTTCATGCTGTCGGCAACTTGATCCAGTCGCGTCATCTGTTCGGCCGGCGAGATTTCTTTGTCCCAAGCGCCTGCCGCCGTCGCCTTATCCAATAAACCTAAAAAAACCTGACAAAGCGGCCCATGATAGTGATGGCTTGGTTGAGAATTCCGCTTCACTCCGGGCATTCCAGCCGCAGCCGCGATTTCGGTGCGCTGGATCAAAGCGTCTGCGAGGGTTTCCGCGCAGCCATCCGAAATCAACCAGGTGACAGGAGGGAAAGCATCCCGCTTTCCAAGGATGATACCTTTTAGAGGTAAGTACCGCGCGTTAAAGGTATGCGTGTGAATGTCAATGACCGGCGTTGCCCGCGCCAGGCGATCGTTCGCCGGGTTGATTTGCTGTAGTTGGGCACGTATTTTTTCTTGCTCGGCATTGAGCCGAAGGCCGGAAGACTGGCAGCCAACCGACGCCATGATGGAAACGCACGCAAGGCATTCGCTCGCGACAATTACACTTTTCGCTGAGACGGTGCTGCGGAGCGAGTTTACAGAAGTCTTGATAAAAATGCGAAAGTTCCTCAAGACTTTGCCTCAGTCGGCCTCAATTCGCGACGAGCGACACTGCCAGGATCATTTCGATCATTGCGCCACGGAGGATGGTGAAAATGAATCACGAAATCACCATTGTGCGAGGCTACGGCTTCCGTGAACGTTATTCTTCCGATCCGTGTCCAGAGCTGCTCGGTGAGCCACTCAATGCCGGCAAAGCGATGTTTTTTTCCCTTCTCGGACACGGCGATGTCGAAGGTAAGCCGGCGACCGCTCGGGAACGGATCGCCAGGATTGTAGAGGATGCTCAGGATTTCGTCGCGAAAATCTATTCCTAAGCCGTGCGAGCGCGGCGTTTCGTCAGCGACGGTCAGACGCATGAAACGCGGGCAGGAGGTCGGCTGGCTCGCGGGCTTGCCAAGCTCTGCGATTTCGTAAAGCTGGCGCTCGGTGGCGCGCGTGTCGGCGATGGTAAGCGCGATTCCAAGCCAGAGCAGCTGAAAGATGTCTTTCCCGCGGTTCAATGGCGTGACGGGCGGCGAGTTGGTAAGGATGCCCTCGCGAATGGAGTTGCTGAAGGTGGTCGCGATGTCCTGCTGCGTGAAAAAATTTGCCGGCGCGTTCGCGATGTATTCCGTGCCGGCGTGCGGATAGATTTTGCCGACCAGCGACAGCGAACGGCGATGCCCGCCCGTCACGTGTGAGCCACCGGTGGAATAGCGCGCGATGATGCGGCCATCGGCACCCTTGGCGAAGTACCCGCTGTAGGCGGTGCCAGGCGGCGCGGCATCGATTTGCCACGTGCCGAGCAGACAAATCCCGTTGGGATGCAACAGGCGTCGAACGCCTTTTCCGTCTTTGCCCCAGCGCAGATCGGCGCGCGACCTGACGGTCCGATCCGCGGCAGCAACAAGCAAACCAAGCGGCGTGTCGTGTGAAAATAAGCCTTGAATAAAACTCGTTAAAGTTTGTTTATAGACTGGTAGTCCTCCCGGACCTTTCCACGCTCTGCCGTAATACGGCTCGCTAAAGACAGCTTCGTAAACTTCTTCGTAGGTGTTCATCAGCGCCTCGGCTCATCCGGCTGTAATCCTTGCGGGCCGGCCGGGTACGGTTCGGACAGACGCGGTCGTGCCGCCCACCACGCTCCAAGCGCGAACGCGGTCCAGCTGAACACTACAAAGACCAAGGCAAATCCGAGGAGCGAAAGTCGGAACTTCATTCCCGGCTGCATCATATTCGCCGGAGGCATGGTCGCGTTAGGCGCCAGCAAAGACATCAGGATCAAAATGCTGACTACAGCAAACACGATCGCGAGAGGTACCCGGATCTGCAACGGGATAACGAGCCACAGAAGCCCAAACAGCAGCACCGACAGCAACACAATCACTGTTACGTCGAGTGGCGCCATCAGAAGCCAGATGCCAATCAGAGCCAGTGCGATGGCGAGAATGCTCCAGATCCAGATTTGCGATGGTCTAACGAACCAGAAAAGCACAAGGACCAGCACAAGCGGCAGCGCGACCGCTGCCACCTGTGGGGGGGACTTCCAGAGCAAGAACCCGATTACCGCCAGGAGAACGGCCAGAGCTAGCCGGACCTTGAGCGGTTGAACAAGCCACAGAAGCACAAGGATAAGTGCTGCCAGCAACACGACCGCTGTCATCTCGAGAGAAGCCTTTAGAAGCCAGATGGCAATTACCGTCAGGAGGATGGCGAGAGCTATCCAGATCAGGATCTTGAAGGGTCTAACGAGCCACAGAAACACGAGGACCAAGACCGTCGGGACCAGGATCGTTGTCACTTCGAGTGGCAACGTCAGGAGTAAAATGACGATGGCCGCCGCCGCGATCGCGACAACCCACCAGACTCGGTAGGATCGATCGGGCCACAGAAATCCGAGAATGAGGAGCGTCAAAAGCGCTATCGCAGTCAGGTCAAACCCGAACATTTTTCGCCAGGTTGGCTCCTTGAAGTTGGGAAATGCTATCGCTGAAGCTTCAGCCGCGCGCGGGACCGCAAATGAGCCCATCATCGAGCCCGGCTCCTTCGCTTTCTCAATCTCGTCCGGAGTCCAACGCGGTGCGAGATAAGGAAACGTGTCACGAAACTCCTTGTCATTCGTTTCCGCCCGCGGGAACTGTTTCGATTCGGCGTATGAGAGTTCCAGAAGCAGCGTCTCGCCAGCGTCCGCGAGGCTCTTCGCCACGTCGTCGCGCAGCGCACGTCCATTTGGAAACTTCGCCGGTGTGCGCAGGTCGTAGACCATCACGTCGGGCGCTGAATCGTAGTGGCGGTGAGCTTCAAGAGGTGCGATGAACGTGGCCAGGATGTCTTCCTCTAGGGTCGGGCGGTCGTGGACGCGTGTAATTTCCTTGACGTGTTCGGACGGCATCTTGTCGTTGAGATAGCCGAAGCGCGGCAACTGGGTCCGCAGCGAGCGGCCGACGTGGTCGATCTGCTTTTCGCCTTTGTGAGTCGTGGTCCAAAGGAGGATCGGCGCTTTTCCGTGTGGAAGGCGCACCGCCGAAAGCGGTATCGCTGTCACGATTCCGACCACATTGCGCCGGAAAAAGCGCGGAAAAATAAACGGATCGTCGAAAATGCCTGCTTGGATGTTGATGGCCCCCGGACGCAGCCCATCCCCGCTCCGCACGACATTCGGAGCGGCCGTGAAGTGGTCGGTCCGCGGTTTACCTGTAATCACGGCCTGCGCCTGGTTGCCTTCGGTAGTCAACTCAAGCTCGAATTCAAGCAGCGCGTCTTCCGTAATTTTGTCAGGTTCTACAATGATGCCGCCGTAGAGCGCCTGCATGGACCTGTCCATGTCGTGCAGGGCATCGCGCGAGTTTGTACCTTCCAACATTTGGGCCATGGCTCCATCCCGATCACCAGAAGATCGAATCACCTTTGAATCGAGATCGAAATGCACGCGAAATTTATAGCCTTTAAGGTTCAGCTTCGCTTCCTGCGCCGGCATCAGGGCACGGCGTACGCATAAACTAACAATGAGGTGCTCGCCTTCGATCACCTGGTTGTTTTCTCCGACCAGCCGGTCGACCATGAACGCGTGAAGATCGGTAATGTTCGCCTCGGGTTCCGGCTGAAGGTAAAACGGATTGAGCACGCTCTGTGGGTCGGCGTGATCGGAGCCGCGGCAAAGGTCGTATGAAGTGCAGAGCAGGAGGAGCGCAATGCTGCTGGTGCAGCGGAGAAAGGAGATTTTCATAGCATTAGGCAGGTTGAATGACTCTGCGCCCGATCTGTTCCCCGAGGGCGCGATAGCTTTCCCATTGGATATCGTCGAAAACTTGATCAAACGTTGATTGCTGTGGAAAATCTTTGTGATCTCTACCGTAGTTAATGATGTCTTCACTGAGCTCCTTGCTGAGACTGGGCTTGAGCAGGAGAATCCAGGAATCCGTCGTCTTGCCGTCGTAGGTCACACTCGCCAGCGCGGCGTGATAGGGACTATCGCGATCGATGATTTCCTCCAGTGTGCCGAGCGAATCGGGCTGGATCCAGTTTTGAATCCATTTGTATTTATCTTCATTCAGGGCTTTCAAGTCTTTTGGAAGCGCATCGAAAACGCGGTCCCATCTTGACGCGATCCGATCCTTTTTGTTCTTCGCTGCCTCGGCCGTATCCTCTTGTTGCCGCTGTTGATCGGTTAATGCCGCCCGTCGTTTTTTCTCGGCCTTTCGTGCTTTTTTGAAGTCGATCCACTTGATTTCAGCGCAAAAATCTTCACGCGCCTCCTGGACGAGCAATGCCACCTCGCCCCAGCTATAGTTGGGGTCCTCGGCAGCGTCGCTTAGAACGATGAACGGCACTCGGCGGCGCAGGAGTTCGTACACACCGGTCACTTCGAAATGACCTCCGTCGCTCAAATTCCAGAACCACTCCGATGGTCCGCGAAAGCTTGCGATCCATTCCGCGAGCAACATGCTCTGCATGGTTAGCAGCTTGCTGGGATAGCGCTTGATTCTTCGCCAAAGATTCGGCGGATATCTGCCGGGACGTTCCTGCGGAAGAATGCCGGAGTCCCACCAATAGCCGAGCCGGATGTTCAGCAAGCCCAAACAAAGCGCAAGCGGAAGGTTGGTTGCTCGGCCAATGCCGGTACTATAAGCGGCGCCGGAGATTGAAATCCAGTCGCCGAGCGAGAGGCTCTCGACTTCAGCACTCTCACTGCCGGTTGTTCTCAACACATGGAATGCGTCCGGATCGCTCGACACCTGCAACGCTTTCAAGGCGGTTTTCCTTCTTGCCTCAAAAGCTTTGCGATCTTCGGCGTCCAATCCGTCACGCCGGCGCCGGCATTTCTGCCACTTCGGTAGTTCATCGGGCTGAGTCCACTCGGCGAAGTAGCGCACGCCGACACTCACACCGTGCGGCGTAATGCACATCGGCAGGCCCTTTCGCTCACGCACCGTGCGCTCGGAGGCAAAATCGACCGTCTCGTTTACACAGACGTTGATGAGATGCACCGGCCCGCCGTGCTGTTCGGGATGATATTTGCTGTACGGCATGTCGTCATCCGGATGCGCAAGCTCCACGTCTCGCGAAATATTGCTGGTCTGGCCGTAAATCCGGTCTGGGTTCGACGCACCTTGAAACGTGCGCCTCAGCCGTGCCGCGTACGTGTTGCGCAGGGACGAGAGGTTCAGAAATTCGAACGCGCGCCCGACCGCTACGGAAAATAGCGCAGTCAGAAGAATCACCCAGCCGGCTTGGCCGGGCGCGACGACAAGCAGCCGATGCGCGAGAACATCGATCGCCCAGACCAGCAACACGCCAAGCGGAATGCCAAGCAGCGTGGCGATCTGAATGAGCGAACCCCCTTTCTCTTTGCCGGAACTGA
>Ga0207701_10002872_pt1 | contig 17790 bp, 18 predicted proteins | sample KBSSwiSSwithPhiX_FD_184294 | JGI IMG/M metagenome (GOLD analysis project Ga0207701, IMG submission 184294) | Switchgrass rhizosphere bulk soil microbial communities from Kellogg Biological Station, Michigan, USA, with PhiX - S5 (SPAdes) (version 2) | ecosystem: Environmental > Terrestrial >... | reverse complement strand
CCAACCCGCCCCGCCGCTCCTCCGTGACCACGCGCGGCGTGACGGTGAGGAGGGCGGGGGACAGGTCAGCGAGGGAGTCCGCGACGGTCCGCCAGGCCGGGCTCCAGAGACAGACGAACATCGTGAGGTGTTACCGGGACCGTGATGTCGGCGCTGGCGTTCCAGCCCGCCGCGCGCGCCCGTACCCGAACCGTCGCCGTTTGGACGTCGACCGGATCATCGAACGGCCCGCGACGCCACTGGTAGCTGTGCGGCAGGATCTTCGATTCCAGGCGCAGCTTGGCCAGCGAAGGGTGCGGCGTGATGGCCACGAACGCTCCCCCGCCTTCGCGCACGGCTCGGGTCAGGCGAACCGTCTCGGTGCCTTCCGGCTCCGTTCCATCGAGCACGACCAGCGCGAATCCTCCGCATTGCAGCAGCTCCTCGGCGCCCTTCAGCGCGTCCTTTCGACTCTTGGGCTGGATCAGGAATGGTCCTTCATCCCAAAATGCGCCAACGACGGTTCCAGCGGTGTCTATCCAGACAGCGCGCTCGTTTTTCGCAACAGTACAGCGACACGCTGCGCGCAGCATAGATGAGGCTCCACCTTGCGGTGTCCACACCGTCAACTGCCCTCGCGGGAGCCCGCCACCCGGCAAAATCCGATCGAGCGGCCCCACTCCAGTCGCTACCGGCTCCGCTGCCTGCCAGTTCGCAGGCGTTGCGTCCGGAAAGCGTTGCTCGATCAGCTCCCGAAGAGCGGCAATGGAGACGGCTGGCATGTAGGCGAAGACGGGCGACGACCATCGACAACGGAAACGACGGGCACTGCCTGCTCCTTCCGCCGAGCAGCTTGAGCAGACTTTATACCGAATAAAGGCCGAACACAAGAACTTCGATCCTTGGCTTTCTCCCGCCAAACGAGAAGCTCGAGGTAAACCGAGGGGCGGAGCCTGCCGACACTCCGTTGATGCACCGGCCTCGGCGTCGCCGTATGGCCTTTCGTGCGTCCCGTTTACGTGACCTGAATCGTCCTGATTCGGCGCAGTGCTCATGCGCGCCCTCACCCTCACCCTGGATACTCCTCATGGCGCTCGCGCAGCGTGAGCGTGTCGTAGCTCCGCCGGCGGTCCGACTCACGCCGGTGTCCCAGCGCGCCGTGAAGCTCGCCCGCCGGGATGACACCCCCACGTTCCCCGACCACCACCTGCCGCATTTCGACGGACGCGGCGGTGCGGCGCCCATGCGGTCGCTGTCGTGGGGGCTCGAGTATCTCTGCTGCCTTCGGCACCTCTCGCTGCTCATCGAGGAGCTGGGTGCCACCTCGCTGCTCGACGTCGGCTGCGGCGACGCCCGCCTCTTCCAGACGCTGCTGCCTAACGTCACCCGGCGGCTCGGCATCGACCTCTCGGAGCGCGCGATCGGCTTCGCCCGTGCGTTCAACCCACGCGACGACTTCCGCGTCGGCGTCGCGGACGATGTGGCCGAGCAGTTCGAGCTGGTCACGGCCGTGCAGGTGCTGGAGCACATCCCGGATGACGAGGTCTCGAGCTTCCTCCGCTCGATCGACGCCCGGGTCGCACCGGGCGGACATGCCATCATCACGGTGCCGTCGGTCGTGGTGCCGGTTCCCGCGAAACACTACCGGCACTACGACGAGCGGCTGCTGCGCACCCAGGTGAAGGAGTCGGGCGCGGCGCTGCACATTGTGTCGGTGGAGCACGTGTTCCGCCACACGGCCTTCGCGCACCGCTGGCTCGCGCTGTTCGAGAACCGCTTCTGGACGCTCGACGCGAAGCCGCTCCGACGCTTCACGTGGAACCTCGTGTGGAACCACCTGCGCATGGGCACTGCGCGCAATGCTCGCCATCTCGTCGTGGTGCTGCGGAAGATGAGCTGAGCTGTCATTCCGAACGGAGCGGGCGCCAGGCCGCGGAGGTAAGAATCGCAATTGTCCCGAAAGAGAGGCCGGTAACTGCGCAACAGTCGACAGTCAGTCATCAGCCGCCGGTTCCCAGTCACAGTCGTCAGCTGCCAGATAGCCGTTGCCAAGTCGCCAGTCGGTACCGACACGCACTTCGAACTCGGAACTGCACCCTGATCGCTGAGCACTGAAGCTGGCGACTGGTTCCTGATGACTAACTGGCCACTGTCTCGCACGCCTTTTGTGCGAGTCCCTCTACCGGGATGATTGCGATTCCTCGCCTCCGCGCCTTCGGCGCTCCACTCGGAATGACGGGCCGATCGGAATGACAGCTCCGCACCGGATGGTATCTTCCTCGTGGACCGCGGCGTCCCTGAACGTCGTCGAGGAATCGCGATCATCCCGATCCAGAGCTCAATTCGTCAATGGCCAAGATTCTCGTCACCGGCGCTGCCGGTTTCATCGGCTATCACACCGCGGCACGACTGCTCGAACGCGGCGACACCGTCGTCGGCCTCGACTCGATGAGCGACTACTACGATGTGTCGCTCAAGGAAGCGCGTCTCGCTCGGCTGCGTCCGAACGACGGCTTCCGGTTCGAGCGTGGCGACGTCGCCGACCGGGATCGCATGGCGGCGCTGTTTGCGCGCGAGCGTTTCGATCGCGTGATCCACCTCGCGGCGCAGGCCGGCGTGCGCTACTCGCTGATCAACCCACACGCCTACATCGACGCGAACATCGTCGGCTTCCTGAACATCCTCGAAGGCTGCCGGCACAATCCGGTAGAGCATCTCGTGTACGCGTCATCGTCGTCCGTCTACGGGGCGAACACGCAGATGCCGTTCTCCGTGCACGACAACGTCGATCATCCGGTCAGCCTCTACGCCGCGACGAAGAAGGCGAACGAGCTGATGGCCCACTGCTACAGTCATCTCTACAGCATCCCGACCACCGGCCTGCGGTTCTTCACCGTCTACGGTCCGTGGGGCCGGCCCGACATGGCGCTGTTCCTGTTCACGAAGGCGATCCTCGAGGGACGTGAGATCGACGTCTTCAACCACGGACGCATGCAGCGCGACTTCACGTTCATCGACGACATCGTGGAAGGCGTGGTGCGCGTGACGGACGCCACGGCCACGCCTGACGCACACTGGTCCGGTGATCGGCCCGACCCGGCGACGAGCCGGGCGCCGTACCGGGTCTACAACATCGGGAACAACTCGCCGGTCCAGCTCGGCCACATGATCGAGGTGCTCGAGAACGCGTTAGGCCGGCCGGCGAAGAAGCGCATGCTGGACATGCAGCCCGGCGATGTGGCCGCTACCTTTGCTGACGTCGAGAGCCTGGAGCGCGACGTCGGCTTCCGTCCGGCGACGAGCATCGAGGACGGCGTGCGCCGGTTCGTGGACTGGTATCTGAGCTTCTACGGCGTCGCCCCGCTCGCCGCCCCCGGTCGGCACGCGGCGGGCAGATGAAGATCATCTCATGACCTGTGGGGCGTCTCCGCGGGCGATGAAATGACCGACCGGCGTCGGTCCAACGGAGAAGTTGCGACTTGCCGGGTGAGACGTCGATCACAGGAACGCCGTGCGATTTCCCGCAGTCCGCATCGTGTGATCGCGTGGAGTCTCGGGCCGGCATCACTCGGTCGGGCCACGCGATGCTGAACCGTTCAGAGGAGTACAAGCGTGCGTGATATCTTTGGCGACCGGATTCACCCGGTCGTCGTGTACGGAGCAGGGGGGCATGGCCGCGAGACCGTCCAGCTGATCGAGGACATCAACGCGCACCGCGCCCGCTGGGATGTGCTCGGGTTCATCGACGATGATCCGTCGCTGCACGGGCGCGAGATCAACGGCCTGCCGGTGCTCGGCGGCATCGACTGGCTGCGGGGTGAGGGCGCGAACGCGCGCATCGCGCTCGGCGTCGGCAGCCCGATCGCCAAGCGGCGGATTGTGGCGCGCGTCGGCAGCGATGCTCAGCGGTTCATCACGATCGTGCATCCGAGCGTGCGACTCTGCCGCTGGCTCGAGATTGGTCCCGGTACCGCGATTGCCGCGGGCACGATGCTGACCGTGAACATCCACATCGGCGCGTTCGTGACCGTGAACCGCGTGTGCAACATCAGCCACGACTGCAGGGTGGGCGATTTCTCGACGATCGCGCCGGCGACGAACCTGTCGGGCGCGGTCGCGGTCGGAACGGGCTGCGACATCGGCAGCGGCGTGACGACCGTCGAGGGCGTAACCGTCGGCGAGTGGACGATCATTGGCGCGGGCGCCGTCATCGCGGCGGACGTTCCGGCGAACTGCACCGCGGTCGGCGTTCCGGCGCGACCGATCAAGCAGCGCGAGAGCGGCTGGCAGCACGAGGCGTGAGCCGGATGGTGGCGCTGGCGGCGGCCATCCCATGACCCGAGCAACCCGCACGGCCGGGTTGACCCGAATTCTGGAATGACCGCTCGCCGGCGCGATCACCGACGCTGACGCCGAGTTCTCGGCAAGCGCGATCGCACTGCGCCGCGCTGGCCGATCGGTGGGAAGGCAACGGATGTGCCTGACCCGCGAAAAGCGGTCGGAGCGACGTACGCCCGCGCCATCGCGTAAGAACTGTGGTCTTGCGCCCTCGCGGCCTGCCGCGCGGAGTCGACATCTGTGGACCACGTCCAACGCCCACGGGGTTTTCTTCGCTCCAGGCGGCAACCGCCGCGCCGCTCGACGGGCAGTGCCTGACGCGACGCTGGTGGTCTGACCCGCCTACCTCACGCCCACGCACAGGGCGGCGGATGCGCCCGACGCGCTGCACCCCTGGACTCGCTCCGCGCGCGTGGGATCGCCACCGCTCCATGCATAACGCGGCGCTGCCGACCTCCGCGCCGATCCGCTGTTCGTCCAGCGTGCCCGTGAGCCCCGCACGTCGATGTGTGCGAACGGGCCGCTCGGACCCATGCCGGCATAGAGCCCGAGCCCGCCGACGAGCTCCGGATACGTTCGCTCCACCCGCTCCACCGCGCGCAGGATGACCTCGGTATCCTTGAAGTCGACCCGGCCATCACGGTTGAGATCGTCCATCCGGCCGTTGCGGTCGTTGTCGACGATGATGTCCGACGCATCGCCGAACTGATGCCGACTGGCGCGCGCTGCCCCTTCGGCCACGAGGCCCGCGTTGTAGTACGGCGCTCTGAACCCGCTCAGCACGCGCACATTCTCCGACGGGAAGCCCTGCTTTTCCATCGTTGTCAGCACGAGCTCGAGCTTGTCGAGCAGCGCTTCACGGAGCACCACGTACTTCGGCCACACCTGGTCCTGGTCGTGCGTGAGAAAGTCATTCAGGTGAAAGTGCGCCGAGAGTCGCGTGCGCTGGTTCTCCGGCGTGACCTCGATGAAGCCCACCGGATTCTCATAGTTGGCGGCGACGACAGTTCGCTCTCCGGGCCACCATCCCATGCGATACGGACCCACGTACCCGCCGCGCTTCTCTCGCCAGGGCCGCAGCGTGATGAAGGAGAAGGCCTGCGGATCTTCCACCGTCGCCATCCCGAGCACCGACGGACGACTGATCGCCGCCGGGCCGAACACGTCCTTCAACCCGGCAACATTTTCTGCTTCGCGTCCGTCGAGCAGCCGTACGCGCACCTTGCCGCTCCGGCCGAAGAGCGAGTCGTCCAGCACGATGACGTGGTCGCGCGGAACAGCGACCGGTACGTTCACCAGCTCCGCCGGCGGCGGCGGCTCCTTCTTGAAGAGGGAGGCGCTGGAGATGGCACTACGCACCTCGCGTCCGGCCACAACTTTCGTGACCAGAATCACGAGAACGGGAACCCCGATGAACAAGAGCGCGCGCCGGAGGGCCGGCACGCGCATCGCGGCGAGAATCATTATCTCCAAGACGGGGTCTGCGAACCGATGGTAACTGTATCCAGAGCAAAGAGATCGGCATCACCGAACCGACGCATCCTGGGTACTCGCGTTGCAGCCCGGTTTCCGACGACGGGCCCCGTCTCGGTGCTGATCTTCGGTGAGGCGCCGGGGCCTAACGGGGCTGACAAATCCGGCATCCCGTTCTTCGGTGATCGCGCCGGGCTTCCGGTCTACGAGGTGCTCGAGGCCGAGGACCGCTGCCGGTACACGAAGCCCATCGATGGCGTGAGATGGGATGGCACCGCGCTCACCGACGCGGGCATTCGCCCGATCCTGAGCGATACCGCGCTCTCGAACGCCTACAACGTCTGCCCCACGGACGACGGCCACCGTTTCCGCGCGCCGTCCAAGGCGGAGATGAGCAGCTCGCCCAACGTTCGTCGTGTGCGCGCCGAGCTCGCGAAAGCGCGCAAGCGCGGGCTGCGCACGGTGGTCGTCCTCGGGCGTACCGCCGACTGGCTCCTCGGGACGCACCTTGGCCTCCGCGACGACCCGGACATCGCCTATCACCAGATCACGCACCCGTCGCCACTCGGGCTCATGGGAATGGCGAAGCGCGCAGGGAAGGGCGTTCGCGTGTCGGCGATGAAGGAGAAATGGAAAGCCGAGTTTCGCCGGATGATGCGCGCGTGATGCGCGGGTGATGCACGCGTGCCCTCGCTGAATGTGACGCGTCTCTTTCAGTGGGACGTCACACAACCGATACTGCGAGGCTTCGCGTGCATTCTCCGCTCGGGATTCCGGCTCAGGCCAACTTCAACGCCCCTCCGCACGTCGAACGAGGCGTTCATTCGGCCGATCGGCTGTGGGACGCGCTCGCGATGCTGCTGATCCTTTCGGGGACCACGCTGTTTCTTCTCGCACGTGGCGGCCTCGCGTCCCTGGCGGAGGGCACGCACGACCTGCCCCCCGGCGTCACCTCGTATGTGCAGCGCGCCGACTATTTCAGCGCACAGTCATCGCTGGGCCTCGTGCTGATTGTCGTCGGCGTCGCTACCGGAGTTGGCGCTGCCGTTCGCCACGCAATCCGACGTCGCGGGCACGTGGCGTCCCCGGCGGCCCACTCGTCCGCGCCGCCCGTCGCCTAACGCCGCAGGTAGCTGTCGGTCTTGTCGATCCAGTCCTGCCGGGGGGGACTGAAGACGTCCACATCGAGCGTGTCCTCGAGCGCCTCGGCCTGATGCCAGACGTACGACGGGATGTGGAGCACGTCTCCGGCCCGCACATCGACCGTCTCGCTCCCATCCTCGCCGATCGAGAAGCGGAGCGCGCCCTCGAGGATATAGGTCAGCTGCTCGTTCTCGTGGTTGTGCTTCGGGACGATGCATCCCTTCTTGAGATAGACGTGCGCGAGCATCATCCGGTTGCCCGTAATCAGCTTTCTGCCGAGCACCGGCGACAGCGTTTCCTCGGGAATGTCGGACCAGCGGTAAAACGTGACGGAAGACATCGGACCTCGGCGTTAGGGCTGGGGCGCAGAAGAGCACAGCGTCGCGGGCGGGTTGTCGACCACGAGCCGGTAGTATGCCGCCGTCGTGTCGCCGCCGCTATCACCGGTATCGCATGCGAGTGAGGTCCCTGGCGCCCACGATGGCTCTCGCCACACTCGGCGCTGCGGCCCCAATCTCCGCCCAGCGATGGAGGACGGTCGAAGTCGGCGGATTCGGCCAGTATGCGATGTTCGGTGATGTCCTCCATCTCGACAACGCCCTCGGCGGCGGTGGGATGGTCGGACTGTTTATTCTGCCGAACCTCGTCGCGGAAGGCGACATCCCATTTGCCCGTACGGATGGGCCGCTGGGCGGTAAGATCAGCTATCGCTCGGCCCACCTCCGCCTCGCATACCACATTCCGCTGTCAGCCCCGTTCAAGCTCGCCCTCGGCGCCGGGTACACGCTCGGCACGTATGACGGTGGTCCAACGCCCGAACAGTACGAGGACGCCGTGGGCGGACTCGTGGGCGTCAAGTACTACATCAAGCCGTCATGGGCGCTCAACGTCGAGGCGCTGTTCGACAGGTTCTCCTCGCCGGCTAACCAGCAGCCGCTCGATGCGAAGGGGTACTGGAACAACTCCATCCGAGCGGGTGTGAACTGGATCTATCCGCCGATAGAGAAGTGTGTGATCACCATCAACCCGACGTCCGCCACCATCACGCACGGAGACAGCCGCACGTTCACGGCGACGGTGCGCAGCGAGCGTTCGGGGAGCGTCTGTCCTGGCGCGGTTACCTTCACCTCGACGGACAACCCCATCTCGCCCGCCGGGATGTACACGGCGCGAGCGCCAGGTACCGCGACGGTGACGGCGATGTATCGCGGCCGAGGGCAGCGCGTGACCGCGATCGCGAACGTCACCGTGAATCGCGCTGTGCCGCCACCACCGGTTCCGACGCCGCGCCCGCCCGCCTGCATCACCGGCATCGAGATCCGTCCCGACACGGTAACAGTGCTTCGTGGTGAGACGCTGCAGATCACTGCGAGCGCGCGGACCTGCGCGGGCACCGACACGACGGTCGCGGTCACCTACGTTGGTGGTAACGTCGATCCCAGCGGCCGCTTCGCCGCCGGCAACGACACCGGCGTTGTGCAGATCACTGGAGCGGCCACCGTGGGCGGTCGTTCGCTCACGGATGTCGCGAACATTCGGGTTGTTCGGCTGCGGTCGACGATCATCACGTTCGACCCGAACGCCGTCGCGCTCGACGGCGACGCGCGGAGCCGGATCGATCAGCTGCTCAACTCCCTGCCCGCGAATGCACGTGTGACGTTCCGCATCGAGGGGTACGCCGCCACGACCCCGGCCACGATGCCGCCGGCGCGTCGCCAGAACGCCGCCGCGTCTCGTCGCTACAACGAGCGTCTCGCGCTCGCCCGCGCGGACAGCGTGACGGCGTACCTGCTCGCGCAGGGCGTGGATCGATCGCGCTTCGAGCCGAGGTTTCGCGGCTTCAGCTTCTGCTCGCCGGCGATCCCGCACCGGCCACCATCCGATTACGAAAAGGATGCGCAGGGCCGTCCGTTAGGCGACCGCGCGAACCATCGCGTGGAGATCTTCGAGCTGGCGCTGAATGAGGACGAGCAGGTGCGGTGGGTGTGTGGAGGACGGGCTGAACCGCTCATTGGGGGAGCGGGTAGCGGGTGACGGGTAGCGGCGTAACGGCGGCTGTCATTCCGAGCGGAGGCCCGCAGGGCCAGAGGCGAGGAATCGCGTCGTCCCGACCGAGCGGCCCTCTACCGGGATGAGTGCGATTCCTCGCCTTCGCCGCTGCGCGGCTCCGCTCGGAATGACAACGAACCCGCTTCACGTCTCCCGCTTCCCGTCTCCCGCTTCCCGCTTCCCGCTACCCTAGTTTGGGCGCACGATCTTCTTGTAGCTCGCCGGATTCCACGCGGGCCGCTGCGCAGTGTTTCCAACCTCCTGCGTGATCAGATACACGAGCCGGATGATGCGCGATTCCTTCTCCGCATCGATCCGGTTCGGCTCATCGTCCGGGCCGTGATAATCCGGATGCGTGCCGTTGAAGAAGAACAGCACCGGCACGCCCTTCCGCGCGAAGTTGTAGTGGTCCGAGCGGAAGTAGAAGTTCTCGTCCGGCCAGATGTCGTCAATCGCACGCATACCGAGCTCCGGGTGCGCACGATTCACGCGATTGAGCGTTGCACCGAGATCCGAGTGCTCCTTGCCGATCACCACGATCGTGTCCTTCCAGTTGCGGCCGATCATGTCGATGTTGAGGTCCGCGACGATCTGCGACATGGGCGTGGCCGGGTGTTCGCTGAACCACGCGCTCCCCCACAACCCGTGCTCCTCGCCGCTCACAGTGAGGAACAGGACCGAACGTTTCGGACGCGCGCCCGGCTGGCTCAGCGCTTCCGCCAGCTCGAGCACGGCTGCGGTGCCTGACGCGTCATCGTCCGCGCCATTGTAGATCGAGTCGCCGTTCACGGGTGCGCCGATGCCGACGTGATCCATGTGCGCCGACAGCACGATGTACTCATCCTTGAGCGCGGGGTCGGAGCCTTCGAGCATGCCGACCACGTTAGGCGCCGTCCGCTGCGTCTGCCCCTGGCGTTCCCCGGGGATCGGGTACCGCTGGATGAACGTGCCGGCGTCACCGCGCGGCGCGAGACCGAGCCGCCCGAACTCTGCCGCGATGTACCGCGCCGTCGCCTCGAGTCCCTTGCTCGGCGTGTCGCGTCCGCCCATCGAGTCATCGGCGATGATCTCGACGCGACGCTTCACATCGGCGGACGTGATCGTCTCCAGGCCTCGACCGACGCCGGGCGTGAGCGCTTCGAGCCCGCGTCCGACGGAAGACGCAGCGCGCGTCCCCTGGCCGACGAGCAGGGAACCGGGAACAGCGCAGAGCGCTGCGAGCACGAGCACGCGCATGAGTATCGGGAAAGGTCGGGTAAGAGAGAGCGTGAGCGCTTCGCGAAACCGCTGGGCGCAACTTAGGACGGTGCGAGCTCCACTTCCACGGGTGCGTCGATCGTCATCCGGAGCGGAGCACCCGCGGGGACGCACGTTTCATAGCGCGCCGAAGCGGCGGCAGCCGCCGCGCCGGCAGCTGCGCCCGCAGCCGCGCCAATGATCGCGCCCTTCGCACTGCCGCCGCCGGCCACGCGCCCGATCACGGCGCCAAGGATCGCGCCGCCAAGAACCTTGCCCCTGTCGGACGACTGGGTCGCGACTCGCGTTTTTTGGAGCGTTCCGGTCGCGAGCACGTCACCCGTCGCGGTATGCGTGACGCCGCCCTCCGCGATGGTCTTCACCCGGAACGTGATGGTCGACGAGTCGGCGCTCCCGCTCTGTACGACCGTCGCGACCTCGATCACGACCGGCGAGCCGGCGGGAATCACGACACCGTTGGTCCCCGTGATGGCCCCCGTGGTGTGTGCGATCATCTTGTCCCCCGGCCGATTCGCGTTGGAGCAGACCCGCGAGTCGAGCGAGAGCCCGACGGACGTGCCGGCCGCGATGACACCCGTACGTCGAGCAGGCTCCGCCGCCGGAGTGATGGCGGGGGCCGGGGCGGGCGACTCGACCACGGGCGGCGGTGCCGGCTCAGGAGTACGCGTCACCGGCCTCGGCTGCTCACGAGGCGGCGCACGCCGGGGCGCCGGATTCTTTACCGGCGGGGCCGGCGGCGGCGCTTCCACGGGCGGGTTGGAGTCGGGCGTGTCACGAAGCTCGGGAGCCGCCGACGCGACTGTCGTCGCAAGCGTGAGATCGCGAGCGAGCGCGGAATCGGCCGCAGCGGCGTCCTCCGCAGCGCGATCGCGGCACGACGCGACCAGGAGCAGCGTCGGCGCGAAGACGAGGGCGGAAAATCGGCGAATGCGGGACACGGCAAGAACCGGGAACGGGAAACGGGAAGCAAACCGGGGCTGAGCCTGGGTCGACGCGGCTTGGTACACCGCCGGCGGCACCATGATTCCTAAATCAATCCGATTGCAGCCGTCAAGCGTACCCGGTTCAGCCGAGCGTACGACCCGCTGGGCTGCGGCTGTTTCGCCAGCTGGCGGGAGCTGCCCTCATGCGAGGCGGTCGATGCGCGGCCTCAGTCGACGCATGCCGGAGTGGTCGTGTGGATGAGGGAGGGGAGGGGCATGCGGAAACCGTTCTCACGTGCGCGCGGGTGGAGCATCCTCGCAGCCATGGCAGCGCTTGGCGCGACACTCGCCGTGGTGAGCAGCTCCAGCGCGTCGGACCATCAGGATACCCCCGAGGTCGAGTTGAGCCCGCGTATGGACGTCAACGACGTCTACGCGTTCCCGGGCGCGTCGGCCGATCGCATCGTGCTGGCGATGACGACATCGTCGCCGATCACGCCGGCGCAGTCGTCCGGCGCGGCATTCGATCCGAACCTGCTGTATCAGCTCAAGATCGACAACACTGGAGACGGTGTCGAAGACAAGGTCATTCAGATCACGTTCAGTGGATCGGGCACGAATCAGCAGGTGACCGTGCGCGGGCCGGTCGCGCCCGCGCAAACCGGCACGATGAACACGCTCGTGTCGAGCGGCACCTCGGTCATGGGTGCGACGAACTCGAATCTTGGCAGCGCGACCGGCATGCAGGTGTTCGCCGGTATTCGCGACGATCCGTTCTTCCTCGACCTCGAGCAGTTCTTCCGCATCGTGCCCGATCGCAAGCCGGTGAGTGGTCCGCTGTCGCAGCTGCCCGACCAGGCGACGGCGTCGTCGTTCCGCCCGGCCGGACAGGCGGTGGACTATCTCCGTGGCATCAACACGCTCGCGATCGTGCTCGAGATGCCCGCGGTGATGCTGACGGACGGGGGCACCAGAAAGCTCGGCGTCTGGGGCACGATCAGCCGCTAGCGCCAACGCGACTGCCTAACGACCGACAGATTGACGACAAATCAACTCAATACGGGAGAGACACTCTCATGCAGATGCGACAGCGCATGCTCCTCGGCCTCGGCGCGCTCGCGCTGGTGCTGACCGGCGGAGCGTGCAACGATGGCAACGATAACGACATCACCGGGACGGCGGGGAACGACCGCGTGTACGTGCAGGTCGAGCGGCTCGGAAATCCGCTGGTGAGCGAGGTCTTCCTCGCAAAGCGAAATCACGGCTTTCATAACGCGGGGAAGCCGAGCACCGACGTCGCCAGCCATGCGGCGGAGCTCAAGACGTTCGTGACGACGGTGGCGGGTCGTGACGCCGGGGTCGCGAACACCCTGGCGTCGGTGCTGCTCCCCGACATGCTGATCGTGCAGACGGACAAGGCGACGACCACAGCGGGCTGGCTGACGTGGGCACTCGCGAACGGCTATGGCGGTCGGAAGCTCACGGACGACGTCGTCGATGCGGGACTCTCGGCGATCTTCGGAAGTCTGCTGAGTCCGAACAACGTGTCGGCGGGCCTCACGACCGACAACGTGAATCAGAACGACAAGCCGTTCATGACGACGTTCCCGTATCTGGCCGCAGCGAACTAAAAACAGGGAACGGGGAGCAGGGAACTGGGAACCGAAACCGAAGCTGCTTGCGGCTGCTTGCCGCTCGCCGACGGCCGCGTGCTGCTGCTCCGAGCTGCTCGCTGCTGCCACCAGCCGCAACGAGTGGAGCATGCAGCGGCAGCTCGCGGCCGCGGTTCCCAGTTCCCGGTTCCCGCTACCCGCTACCCGCTACCCGCTACCCGGCCCGCGGCACATCGCTTGCCGATCGCCGCTGCCCTAAGGAGGTCGTGACGAAGGATCAATTCGAAATACCTTGGTATCTTTGGCGAACTCTCGATCTCTGGAATAAGGCACGACCGTGGCCACTGTCGCGATCGCAGGCGCATCGGGGTTCGTGGGCGGCGCGCTCGCGCGGCATCTCGAACGGGAAGGGCATCAGGTTCGCCGCATCGGCCGCTCGTCGAGCCGAAATGCGCAGTTCCATTGGGACCTTACAGCGGGCCGGGTGGATCCCGCTGCGCTCGACGGGGCCGATGTAGTCGTCAACCTCGCTGGGGCGACCGTCGCCCAGCGATGGACGAGCGATCACAAGCGCGAGATCCTTTCGAGTCGCGTTCGCAGCACGGAAGTGCTCGCGAAGACCATGGCGGCGGTGCGCTCACCGCCACGCGTGTTTCTCAGCACATCGGCCATCGGGATCTATGGCTCGCGTGGCGACGAGCCGCTCGACGAGCGGAGCAAGCCCGGTGGCGGGTTTCTGGCCAACGTCGTCCAGCAGTGGGAGCAGGCCGCCGTGCCCGCGCGGGATGCCGGCGTGCGCGTGGTCCATCCCCGGCTGGGACTCGTTATGCATCCCGACGGCGGCGCGCTGGCGAAGCTCATTCCCGTCTTCAACCTCGGGGGCGGCGGCAAGATCGGGAAAGGCACACAGTGGATGAGCTGGATCGGCATGCACGATCTCGTGCGCGCGCTGCTCTTTCTCATGACGTCGGCGTCGGCCTCGGGTCCCATCATCGTCAGCGCACCCAATCCCGTCACGAACGCGCAGTTCTCGCATACACTCGGTGACGTCCTGCACCGTCCCGCGGTCGCCGCCGTCCCGGAGTTCGCGGTGAAGCTGATGTTCGGCGAGATGGGTGAGGAGACGCTGTTGTCGGGACAGCGCGTCGTGCCGCGACGCCTCCTCGATGCCGGCTTCGGTTTCGACTTTCCCGAGCTGGATGGGGCGCTGCGACACGAGCTCGGCAAATAGCGCAAGCCCCCTCCACCCGAGCTAACCGCCTGCATTGACTGGGGTTGGCGGTGTGCCAAAACCGGCGGGCGAAAGTGCCCGTATTATTACTGTGTGTGCGCCTACCGGTAGGGAGTGACGTGGTCACCGCTTTCGCGGTGCGGGTCACTCCCTTTTTCGTGGTGGGACGCGCGCTAACCCAATCATGGACCCCTACACGTTCGGTCTGACGCTCGGCAGTGTTGGTCTTGGCGTCATGGCGTTGAGCGGTTTCGCACAAGCAACACACTCGGGTCACGCCCACTCACACGGGCATACCCACGGCGGCGGTCAGTCGCACGGCGGCGTTCACGGACTCTCGCACGGCCAATCCCACGGTTCCTCGCCGGCTCCGTCGCACCTGCACGACGTGGACGGCCCCATTCACGGCCACGGCCACACGCAGGCCGTCCCGCACGCGGGGCACGCGGCGCCGGCAGCGCGAGGCCACGCCACGTCCCGAATGCTGGCGCTGCTCTCACCACGAGTGGTGTTCAGCGTGCTCGTCGGATTCGGCGCCACCGGGCTGCTGCTTCGACCGCTCCTCGGCGAGCCGGCGCTGTTGGCTGCGTCGTTAGGCGGCGGCGTCGGCTTCGAATGGCTCGTCGTATCGCCGCTCTGGCGCTTCCTGTTCCGGTTTGCGTCCGCGCCGGCACAAACCCTGGACTCCTGCGTGAGCGACGAGGCTCGCGCGGTCACCGGGTTCGACGCCGACGGTCACGGGCTCGTCGCCGTGGAGCTGGATGGGCAGGTGGTGCAGCTCCTGGCAACGCTGAACGCGACGGAGCGCGGTGCGGCGCGGAAAGTCCGCACCGGCGATCGCCTGCGCATTGAAGCGGTCGACACTGCCCGCAACCGTTGCACGGTCACGTATCTGGGTGCGTAGCAATGCCCGGCGCGTCGGAGACTCCGGTCACCGTCCCGCCCCAAGCGCAACGACGCGGCGCCGGGCGACAACCATATAGCTACCCATATGACAAGTCTGATCCTGATAGGTGCGATCCTCGTTGGTGTCTTCATAGTCATTCCCGTGATCGTCGCCTCGTTCCTCCGGAGCGTCGAAGCGGGCACCATCCGCATCGTGAGCTGGCTCCACGGCGGCTCGGTCATCTATCGCGGGCCGGGTAAGTCGAAGGAAATCCCGCTTCTCACGACCGGCACGACCATCTCGAGCAAGGTCATCAACGTCGACCTGGACATCACCGACCAGACCGCGGACATCGACGGTAGCGGCGTGCCGCGCCCGATCAAGGTGCGCGTGCTCGCGAGCGCCATCGTCTCTGTGGGTGACAGCGACGCGATGATCAAGACCGCGGCCAATCGTTTCTTTTCGAAGAGCGAGGCCGATCAGGTGAACACGCTCACTGACCTGTTGTCGAGCTCGGGCCGGCGCGCCATCAACCTGCTCACGCACGACCAGCTCTACTCGGCGCGATCTGCGCCGACGCCGCGGGCGTTGCTCGAGGGAGCGACGTCCACTTCGGTCGTCCCGGCGGAACGCGGCAGCCATCTTCCGGTGCACGCCGACGACGTCGAGGACGAGGACGACCCGCTCGCGGTCATCATTCGGAAAGCGTGCTCGCGCGAGCTCACTGATCTCGGTCTCGTGTTCAACTCGCTGAACATCAAGGTCGTGCAGAGCGAGGTGGCCGAAGCACGTCGTCGTCAGAGTGCGGTCGAGGCGCAGGCGAACGCGGAGATCGCGACGGCGCAGCAGACACGTCGTGCGCGTGAGGCGCAGCTCGATGCAGAGCGCGCGATCTCGGACAAGCAGCGGGAGCTGGAGCAGACGCGCGCCGCCAACGCGGCGCTCATCGCGCAGGCAGAAGCGAAGAAGCAGGACGCGCTCGCGCTCCAGCGGACGTCGGAGCTCGATGCCACGCAGATCGCGCAGGCGAGAGCCGACGCGGAGCGCGTGCGCATCGAAGCGCTCGCGGCGGCCGAAGCGGAAGCGATTCGCATCCGTACGATCGCGGACGCGACGGCCGAGAGCATCCGCAAGGTGAACGACGCGATCGCGGCGGGTGGCGAGAGCTACTTCCGCTACAAGCAGATCGAGCTCCTCCCGCAACTTGGGCCGGCGATCGCGACGGCGCTGTCGCAGGCGAAGCTCGTCACGATCGCGAGCGGCGGTGAAAACGCCGCCGAGTCCACGACGAACAGCATCACGGGCGTGATTCAGACCGTGCTTGCCGCACAGCTGGTCGGTCGGGCCGGAGTGCTCGACGGCAATGTGCCAGCGCTTCCCGGACCGACGCGATGAACGCGATCATCATTGAAGGGGTGTTGTTCGCTGCACTGCTGTGCGTCGCCGTGACGCTCGTGGTGTTCGTCGTGCGCCACTACACGGCGGCGGGGCGCGTCATCGAGCAGACACGAAATCGGAAGGAGATCGAGCGTGTCGTGAATCTGACGTGCGAGATTCACGGCACGCAGGAGGAGCGAGCGATGGTCCGGCTGCCGTCAGGTGACGTGATGTGCCCGGAGTGCTATCGGGAGGCGATTGGAGGGCAGGCGTGACATCTGTCATTCCGAGCGGAGCGGCGCGGAGGCGAGGAATCGCCGTCGTCCCGACCGAGGGGCCTGACCCTCTACCGGGAGGATTGCGATCCGTCGTCTCCGCGGGCTGACGCCCGCTCCGCTCGGAATGACATAAGTCGGGATGACTGACGAACGGGAAACAGCGCTGAGAGTTTTTCGTAGTACACCTAACGGCTCCTCCACCGCGTCCGCGGAAGGTTCGGAGCCGTCACTCAGAAGATACGGCTGCCGGCCTAACGCCGGGACCCAGCCGGTCAAGGAGATAACGGTGGAGAGCTCCCTCGGCGATCGCTTCAGTGCGGCTCGCGGTGGAATGCGTGGCGATCGCGCCGGTTTCGGCGCGAAGGTGGGACGGCTGGTGTTCGCGGCGGCCGCGCTCATCCTGCTGCTCGTGCTCCTGCCTTCGACGGTCAGTTACATCAACCCGGGGCACGTCGGCATTCTCATTCATCGCGCCGGGGGCGGCGTCGATCCCAAGTTCATGGGCCCCGGGCTGCATCCGCGGAATCCCCTCCTCAGTCAGATCGAGGAGTATCCGATCTACATGCAGACACTCGTCCTGACGCGCGGCAACACGGAAGGCTCGCGCGGGAACGATGAGATCAACGTGAACAGCGTCGAAGGTCAGCCGATCTCGCTCGATGTCTCGATGTCGTTCGAGCTCGATCCGACGCGCGTCCCCGCACTCTACCAAACCTTCCGCACCGACATCGAGACGATCCAGCACGGGTACGTGAAGCAGTCGATTCGTCAGGCCCTCCAGGAAGTGGTGGGCACCGAGCCGATCGCCGACGTGATCGGGCCGAAGAAGGCCGAGGTCGTGAATCAGACGCAGGCGAGGATCTCGCAGCGACTGGCGCCGTACGGGATCGTCGTGAAGCAATTCACGATCAACGAGCTGCGTGCCCCGCCGGCGGTGATCGAGGCCATCAATACGAAGAACGTGATGCAGCAGCAGGCGCTCACGGCGCAGAACGAGCTGCAGAAGAATCAGTTCCAGGCACAGGGTGACTCGATCAAGGCCGCTGGCCGCGCGAAGGCGATCCTCGCCGAAGCGGAAGCGCAGGCGAAGGCCAACCGATTGTTGGCGGAGAGTGTGACGGGAAACCTCGTGCAGTACGAGATGGCCAAGCGGTGGAACGGGCAGATGCCGCAGGTCTCCGGCGCGGCGATGCCGATGATCCAGCTTCCTGGAACGTCGAAGCCATAGCCGCTAGTTAGGCGC
>Ga0207701_10002870_pt1 | contig 17802 bp, 13 predicted proteins | sample KBSSwiSSwithPhiX_FD_184294 | JGI IMG/M metagenome (GOLD analysis project Ga0207701, IMG submission 184294) | Switchgrass rhizosphere bulk soil microbial communities from Kellogg Biological Station, Michigan, USA, with PhiX - S5 (SPAdes) (version 2) | ecosystem: Environmental > Terrestrial >... | reverse complement strand
GGCTGCTGGTCGGCAAGGACCCGCGATTCCAGGGTACCGTGAGCGCGAAGCGGGGCTTTCCTGCTGCGGCCGCGAGCGCCGCGAATCGTGATCGCAACGAAGCCATGCGCGCGTTGCAGTGCGACCTTGCGGCGGTCGAAGGGTTGGCCGACGCACTTCACGCCGCGCGGCGCTTGCCGGTGCCGCGATATGAAGACGATGCGTGGGCCGTCATCGCGACGCTGCTCGAAGTGCTGCCGCGGGTTGCCGCCGAGCTGACATTGCGCTTTCAGGCGGCCGGCACCATCGACTTCACGCAAGGCACGCTGGCAGCGCTCGAAGCGCTCGGCGATGTGGATAGACCGTCGGAGCTCCTGCTCAAGCTCGACTACAGGATCTCGCATCTTCTCGTCGACGAATTCCAGGACACCTCCTACCTGCAACTCGATCTCATCCGCCGGTTGACCGCGGGGTGGCTGCCGGACGACGGCCGCACGCTCTTCGCTGTCGGCGACCCGATGCAATCGATCTATCGCTTCCGCGGCGCCGAGGTGAGGCTTTTTGTCGAGGCGCAGGCAAGCGGGTGCATCGGCGACCTTCCGGTGGACAATCTCGTCCTGCGGCGCAACTTCCGGGCGGATCCGGAGCTCGTCGCCTGGACTAATCGCGTGTTCCCGTCGGTGCTGGGCCGAAGCAGCGATCCGTGGCGCGGCGTCGTCGGTTTCGTGCCCGCGGCGGCGGCGTGTCCCGCAGTTGCGGGCAGCGCGGTCACGTTCGACGTTTTTCCCGATGCGGACGATGAGGCCCGTGCGATCGTGACATACGTCGAAACGGCACTCGCCGAAGGGGCGCAGAACATTGCGATCCTGGTCCGCGCGCGCGCTCATCTCGACGCGCTGCTGCCGGTGCTGCGCACCGCGAACATTCCGTTTGCCGCAGTCGATCTCGATTTCCTGGGTGAGCGCCAGGCGGTGCAGGATCTCGAGTCGTTGGCGCACGCGCTCGTTCAGCCTGCCGATCGGCTCGCGTGGCTCTCCGTCTTGCGCGCTCCGTGGTGCGGCCTTCGCTTGCCGGACATTTTCGCCGTGGTCGCGGCTGCCGATGCTCGGTGCAATGGTTCGATTGCCGCGTTGATGGATGCGACGGAGCCGATTGCGAACTTGTCGCCCGAAGGCGAGGAGCGCTTCGCGCGCCTCGCATCGGTGCTGGCGCGAGCCCTCGATGCCCGCGGCCGCGCCGGGGTTGCCGCCAGGGTGCGAGGCGCGTGGCTTGCACTCGGCGGCGGCGCCACACTGACGGAACCGATTGACCTCGAAGCGGCGGAGCGATTCTTCGCGCTCGTCGACGCTCATGATGTCGCGGGCGACGTGCCCGATTGGCCCGCGTTTGTCGGCGCGCTCGCGTGGCTGCATGCGGAGCCCGACCCGCGCCTCGCGACGCGCGTCCAGGTCATGACACTGCATCGGGCCAAGGGCCTCGAATTCGACACCGTGATCCTGCCGGGACTTGCTCGCGTTCCCAACCGCGGCGGCCCGGAAATCCTGCGTTGGCGCCGTCGGCCGCGCGGCCTGCTGCTCGCATCGATGAAGGCGCGCGGCGGCGAGTCGGACCCGGTCTATCGCTATCTGCGGCGCCTCGCCGAAGCCGAGGACAGCGCCGAGCTTGGTCGGCTCATCTATGTCGGCGCGACGCGCGCGAAGCGCCGTCTGCATCTCACTGGCGTGCTTGCGTCCGCCAAACCCGACGACGGCGCGTCCGGATGGATCGCGCCCGCACCGGGCACGGCGATGGCCAAGTTCTGGGCGGAGCTCGGCGGGACGCTTCGTCCTCCGGCCGGAACGCCAGCCGGATCCGCGCCCACGGCGCGGCCGCGCCTTCTGCGCAGGTTGCCCGGAACCTGGTCGACGCCGTCGCCGGAGGCCTCCGTGCCTGTCGGCGCGGCGCCAGCGGAACCGCGTGCGACGCTGCCCTTCGATTGGGCGCGGGAAGCGGCGAGGCACGTCGGCACCGTTGCGCATCGGCTTTTCGCGCAAATCGCGCGCGAAGGCATCGATGCGTGGAATGCGCAGCGGGTGGCGGCGCTCGCGCCGCGTCTTCGCGCCGAGCTCGCGGCAGCGAGGGTCGACGAAGCGGAGCTAGGCGCCGCGGTCGCAGCCGTTATCGAGTCGATGAGTGCCACGCTCGCAGATGCGCGAGGAAAGTGGCTCTTCGATCCAACGCATGGGGATGCGGCGAGCGAATGGGCGCTCGGCGGATGGGACGGCCGCGCCGTGTCGCACATCGCGGTCGATCGTACTTTCGTCGCGGAAGGCGTGCGCTGGATCGTCGATTTCAAGACCGGGTCGCACGAAGGCGCGGACCGCGATGCGTTCCTCGATCGAGAGCAGGAGCGCTACCGCGGACAGCTCGAGCAGTACGCGGCATTCGTGCGCGCGCTCGATCCGCGTCCGATCCGGCTCGGCCTCTACTATCCCCTTTTGCCTGGCTGGCGCGAATGGGCGTACGAAGGATAGGCACGACGCGCGCGGGAGCACGGCAAATCGGCTAAAATACACAGTTTTGTGGCAACGGGGACCTTGGTGCACGTTTTTCGCGGTCTTCCGCCGGCGGCCGATGCTCCGATCGCATTGACGATCGGCAATTTCGACGGCGTCCATCGCGGTCACCAGGCGATGCTCTCCCGGCTCGTCGAAGCTGCGGAGGACTTGGCGCTGCCGTCGGCCGTGCTGACTTTCGACCCGCCGCCGCGCGAGTTCTTCGCGAAAGCGAGCGCGCCGCCGCGGTTGTCGTCGGTACGGGACAAGATCGAACGATTCGCCGCGCACGGCGTCGCGCGAACGTACGTCGCGCGCTTCGACGGCCGCTTGGCGTCGCTCGATCCGGAAGCGTTCATCGACAGCGTGCTGATTCGGCGCCTTGGCGTGCGTTGGGTGCTGGTCGGCGAGGATTTCCGCTTCGGCAAGGGCCGGGCTGGCGATCTCGCCAGGCTCCGCGCGGCGGCGCGGACGTTCAGCGTCGAGGCGATGCGCACCGTGGCGATTGAAGGTGAGCGCGCATCGTCGACCGCCGTGCGTGCGGCACTTGCGGCGGGTGATCTTGCGCGCGCACGAGCGCTCCTCGGGCGCGGTTTCACGATTTGGGGCCGAGTCGGACATGGCGCGAAGCTGGGACGTCGTCTGGGGTTTCCGACGGCGAACATCGTGCAAAAGCGAAAGCCCGCGGTAGCCGGGATCTTCGCGGTTCGCGTGCACGGCCTCGGCACGGTGCCGCGAGCGGGGGTGGCGAGCGTAGGCGTGCGGCCCACGGTTGCCGCGGACGGCGTGCCGGTGCTCGAGGTCTTCATCTTCGATTTCGACGCGCCGATCTATGGCCGCCGCATCGGCATCGAGTTCATGCACAAGCTGCGTGACGAGGAGCGCTACCCGGACCTCGACACGCTGACGCGCCAGATCGGCAACGACGTCGCGCAAGCGCGCGATTATTTCAACACGATTGCGGCAACGCAGCACTGACGCAATCGCCAACGCACCGCGAAGAAAGAGTTGGCTCCCCGCATGCCTGACGAAACCAAGATCGACTACAAGACCACGCTTAACCTGCCGGACACGCGGTTCCCGATGCGGGGGGACCTCGCGAAGCGCGAGCCGGGCTGGATCAAGGAGTGGCAGCAGTCGAAAGTCTACGAAGCCATTCGGGCCGCCTCGGCCGGACGGCCTCGCTTCGTGCTGCACGACGGGCCGCCGTATGCCAACAACGACATCCACATCGGCCACGCCGTCAACAAGATCCTGAAGGACGTCGTCGTCAAGAGCAAGACGCTCGCGGGCTTCGATGCGCCGTACGTGCCCGGCTGGGATTGCCACGGCATGCCGATCGAGGTGCAGATCGAGAAAGCGCACGGCAAGCACATTCCCGTGCAGGAAACGCAGCGTTTCGCACGGGCGTATGCGAACGAGCAGATCGTCCGGCAGCGGGCGGACTTCCAGCGCCTGGGCGTGCTGGGGGACTGGGACCATCCGTACACGACGATGGCCTACAAGAACGAGGCCGACGAAATCCGCACGCTCGGCAAGATCCTGGAGCGGGGATTCATCTATCGCGGCCTCAAACCCGTCAACTGGTGCTTCGACTGCGGCAGCGCGCTCGCCGAAGCGGAAGTGGAATACGAGGATCGCGAGGACATCGCGGTCGACGTCGCCTTCCCGATCGACGAGGCCGATCGCAACAAGCTCGCGGCGGCATTCTCGCTGCCCGCGTTGCCCGCGGGTCCTGCGATCGCCGTCATCTGGACGACGACGCCGTGGACGATTCCTTCCAATCAGGCGTTGAACGTCAACCCCGAGCTCGTCTACGCGCTGGTGGCGACGGATCGCGGGCATCTCGTCCTCGCGCAGGATCTGGCCGAGCGCTGTCTTTCGCGCTTCAAGCTCGAAGGGCGGGTCGTCGCGACGGCCAAAGGCGCCGCGCTCGAACTGATCCGCTTTCGCCATCCGCTCTACGATCGTGCCTCGCCCGTCTATCTGGGGTCATACGTAACGCTCGAGCAGGGGACCGGCATCGTGCATTCGTCGCCGGCCTATGGCATCGAGGATTTCCAGTCGTGCCGCCGCTACGGCATGAAGGACGACGAGATACTGAATCCAGTGGGCGGCGATGGCCGCTTTGCCGGAAGCCTCCCATTCTTCGGCGGCGAAAAGATCTGGGAGGCGAATCCGCAGATCGTGGCGAAGCTGCGCGAGCGGGGCGCGCTCCTTTCCGCGGAGAAATTCACCCACAGCTACATGCACTGCTGGCGCCACCGTACGCCGATCATCTACCGCGCCACGACGCAGTGGTTCGCCGGGATGGACGACGTTCCGGGTTGGAACGGCAGGAAGCCCGAGCGCACGTTGCGCGAAACGGCGCTCGCCGGCATCGACGCGACGCAGTTTTTCCCCGCGTGGGGGAAGGCCCGGCTCTACGGCATGATCGCGAGTCGGCCCGACTGGACGCTGTCGCGCCAGCGGCAGTGGGGCGTGCCGATGCCGTTCTTCACCCACAAGGAGACCGGCGCGCTGCATCCGCGCACGCTCGAGCTTCTGGAAGCGGTCGCGCAGCGCGTGGAAAAAGGCGGCATCGAAGCGTGGCAGACGCTCGACGTGAACGACCTCGGCGCCGACGACCTCTCCGACTACGTCAAGATCAAGGACACGCTCGACGTCTGGTTCGATTCCGGATGCACGCACCAGACCGTGATGGGCGGGCCGGACGGGCGTAAGAGCGGGGCCGGATCGCACCCGGCGCCCACCGGATTTCCCGCAGATCTCTACCTCGAAGGCTCGGACCAGCATCGCGGCTGGTTCCAGTCCTCGCTGCTCGAGTCGTGCATGCTGAACGGCCGGCCGCCGTACAAGGCGCTCCTGACCCATGGCTTCGCCGTCGACGGCGAGGGCCGGAAGATGTCGAAGTCGAAAGGCAACGGCGTCGAGCCGCAGAAAGTCTCGAGCACGCTGGGCGCCGAGATCCTGCGGCTTTGGGTCGCCTCGACCGACTACTCCGGCGAGCTCTACATCTCGGACGAGATCCTGAAGCGCGTCGTCGAAGGCTATCGCCGCATTCGCAATACGCTGCGCTTCCTGCTCGCCAATACTTCCGACTTCGATCCGGCCAAGGATGCGGTCCCGCTCGGCGAGCTCCTCGAGATCGACCGTTACGCGCTGGCAGCGGCGCGGGCGCTCGCCGACGCAGCGGCAGGCGATTACGCACGCTACGAATTCCATGTCGTCGTGCAGCGGCTGCAGACGTACTGTTCCGAGGATCTCGGCGGGTTCTATCTCGACGTCCTCAAGGATCGCCTCTACACCACCGGGAAGGATAGTGCCGCCCGCCGCTCGGCGCAGACAGCGCTCGCCTTGATCCGCGATGCGCTGTTGTTGCTGATGGCGCCCGTGCTCTCGTTCACTGCGGAGGAAGCGTGGCGGATCGTCGCGCCGGGCGAGCAGTCGATCTTCTGCCGGACCTGGGTCGACGCATTGCCGCGGCTCTCCGATGCGGATGCACTGACCACCAAGTGGTCGCGGATCCTTGCGGTGCGCGCCGCAGTGCTGAAGGAGCTGGAAACACTGCGGCAGGGGAGCAAGATCGGCTCTTCGCTGCAGGCGGAAGTGGCGATCGGCGCGGCGGACGCCGACTACGATGCGCTTGGGAGCCTGGGCGACGATCTCCGCTTCGTGCTGATCACTTCGGCGGCAACCCTCACGCGCGCGGAGCGCCTCGTGATCGAGGCCAGGCCTTCCGGAGAGGCGAAGTGCGAGCGCTGCTGGCACTACCGCAAAGACGTGGGCGCCGACACCGCCCACCCGACACTCTGCGGGCGCTGCCTTTCGAATCTCTTCGGAGCCGGCGAACGCCGCGACTACGCGTGACTCGATGACCCTGTCCGCGCTGCAGAAGAGACCGCATGCCCTCCGCTGGTTGTGGCTCGCGGCGGCCATCGTCGTCGTCGACCAGCTGACGAAAGCGGCCGTGGTCGCGTCGTTGCGCGAAGGCGGCGGATGGATCGTCACGAGTTTCTTCACCGTGGTCCTGACGTACAACACCGGCGCCGCCTTCAGCTTCCTCGCTGCCGCATCCGGCTGGCAGCGCTGGTTCTTCGCGGCGATTGCCTGCGCCGCGGCGGCCGTCATCGTGGTGCTGTTGCGCCGGGGTGGAACGCCGATGTACTGTGCCGGCCTGGCGCTGATTCTGGGCGGTGCGCTCGGCAACCTCATCGATCGCCTGGTGCTGGGCAAAGTGACTGACTTCCTGCTCTTCCACTATGCGCAGTGGGCGTATCCCGCGTTCAATGTCGCGGACAGTGCCATCACGATCGGCGCGGGACTTCTCATCATCGACAGCTTCCGCCGGCCGCGGGACAATGCGCCCGAGGCGGCCAAAGGAGCCTGAATGCAGGTTCTGCTCGCCAATCCGCGTGGGTTTTGTGCCGGCGTCGATCGCGCGATCGCGATCGTCGAGCAGGCGCTCACCCGCTACGGCGCTCCGATCTACGTGCGCCACGAAGTCGTCCACAACAAGTTCGTCGTCGACGACCTGAAGGCGAAGGGCGCGGTGTTCGTGGAGGAGCTCACGGAGGTCCCGCCCGGAAGCACGGTGGTGTTCTCCGCGCACGGCGTCCCGAAGAGCGTGCGTGCGGATGCCGATGCCCGGGGCTTGCGTGTGTTCGATGCGACGTGCCCGCTCGTGACCAAGGTGCATTCGGAGGTCGAGAAGATGCGCGCGCACGGCCGTGAAATCGTCATGATCGGCCACGCGGGACACCCGGAAGTCGAAGGCACGATGGGGCAGTGCGACGGCGGCATCCATCTCGTGGAATCGGTCGCCGATGTCGATCGGCTCGCGGTCACGTCCGACGCTCTCGCGTACGTCACCCAGACTACGCTGTCCGTCGACGACGCCGCGGCGATCGTCGCCGCGCTCAAGCGACGCTTTCCCGGAATCGTGGGTCCGAAGAAAGACGACATCTGCTATGCGACCCAGAACCGCCAGGACGCGGTGAAGTTCATGACGAGGGCGGCAGACGTCGTCATCGTCGTCGGCAGTCCCAACAGCTCCAACTCCAACCGCTTGCGCGAGGTCGCCGCGAATCGCGGCGTCGCCGCCTACATGATCGATCGTGCCGACCAGTTGCGCCCGGAATGGGTCGCAGGCAAGGTTTCGGTAGGGGTGACCGCCGGTGCGTCGGCGCCGGAGGTGCTGGTGCAGGAGGTTCTCGCCCGCCTCGCAGAGCTCGGCGCGCACGATGTTCACGAGCTCGACGGCGTCGCCGAGCGGATCGTGTTTCCGTTGCCGAAGGGGCTCGGATCGCACGCGCATCGTGAAGCGCCCGAGCCTGGTGCGCCGTAGCGACAGCCAGGCGCGGCTAAGCCGCGCTCAAGCTCTTGCCTGCGCCCTGAACGACATCAGGACCGCGACCAGCGCGCTGATCGCAATCGCCGTCGCCATCGCGGCAACCTGCGCATGGCGGCCTTGTTCGCTCATGGCACGGACGATGCCTTCTCCCGCATAGAGCGGCAGCAGCAGGCTCGCGCACTGGCGGGCGCGGCGACTCCCGCGCGCAAGCGGCCACCACAGTGCGGCGAGCGGCAATGACTTCAACGCGAGCCACGAACCGGCGGGGCGCAACGGCGCGAGCGACAGTTCCCAGAGCGCTTCGAAGAGCGCGAGTGCCGCGACGAGCGCGACCGCCCATCGCTGCCAACGGGCGGCGCTCGAAAGAACGGATGCCGGAGCCAAGATTCAGGACACCAGACGATCAGGTGACCGCCGCATAATCGTAGACTTCGAATCCAGGGCCCTGTTCGACGAGCTTCGTGAGCACGGCGTATCCCGTTTCGCCGGCCCGCGTCAGCGCCACGCCCTGATCGATCCCGAAGGCGCCCGCGGCGACGATGATCTGCGGCAGCGTGTCGTCTGCCCCGGACTTGCCGGCGTCCACAGGAAGCACGACGACGGGAACGCGCTTGCCGTCCGGCGCAGTCTCCAGCGCAGCCGAAGCGGCCTCGGGATTGTCGTTCAGCACTTCGCAGCCGAATTCGAGGCCGCTGCCGCGCATCGTGTTGCGAAACCAGCGGACGACAGCCACCTGCGGGCCAGCGCGGCCTTCGACGCGCATCGCCACCAGCTCGCCGATGCGCAGTGCGGGCGGATGCGGATCGGTCTGCCGCAGCGCATAGCCCACGGGCGTATGGTTGATCACCTGGCAGTGCATCAGCGGCGGCGCCGATTTCGGCGGCACCGCGACGCCGCTGTGGCGTCCGCGGCTGTATTGCCACACGCCGAGGAGCTCCGTGCACATGACTACGCGAGCCTGCGAAGGCAGCCGGTTGAATTGCCGCGCCGGCGGTATTGCCCACTGTCTCAGCAGCCGGTTGAGAAGCGTGAGGTAACGCCGCCGCGACGCCATGTCCTTGCCGACGTCGGCCGGAAAATCGCCGCCCGCTTCGAGCTTTCTCACCTGCTCCTGGATCTGGAACGCGAGGTCGAAAGCGAGCAGGAAGATCTTGCTTCCCTCGATGGCCCCGCCCTTGCTCGCCGAGAACGGCGGAAAGTCGTGCCCCACGGGAACGATTGCGACCGCCTTGGCCATCCGGTGCACCGGCGCGACGTCGGTGAGCTTCACCCAGTGCGAATACTCCTGCACGTAGCGGATCACCGTGTCGAGCTGGCCTTGCAGGAAACCGTACGGATTGGCGAGCGCCAGCAGCAGCGCCTGCAGATACGTGCTCTCCGGCGTCACCGCGGGCTCTTCGGGCGAGATCGCGCGCTGGTGCACTCCGCGTTCGCGTGCGAGCGCATAGATGCGGTGCGTATCGAGCCACGTCCGGGGGAGGATCGGCGCGTACGCGACATAGCTGTTGACGAGAATCCTCCAGGCGCATTGGAGGCAGCGCTGGACGAGCAGGGCGAGAGTCTTGGTGCCGCCGAAGCTGACGCGCTTGTTCGCCTCGTGCTCGAGCACGCGCTTGTAGGCGATGAAAAGCTCCTGCGCGAGACTGAGCGATGCCTTGGCGGCGTCCAACGCTTCGCCGCTCAGCGGATGGGCCGCCGGGGCGAAATACATCTCGAGCCGCGGCCACAGGACTTCGGCGGTGCGCCAGAACTTTTCCGCAAGCTCCTGGCGGCGCGAGTCGTTGATGGCGACTACATTCGTGGCCGCGAGCGCGTCGCCGATGACGCGACCGGCTTCGATGGCATTGCGCGTGAGCGCCTCGTCGAGCCACTTGCCGACTTGGCCGGGGCGGGTCTCCGGCGGATTGGTCGGGCGGGGATCGAGCGGCGGAAGACTTAGCGTCAGGGCCATGGGCGACCGCGATTGTAAGCGATGACGGTCGATAACGGCCTTTTCGAGGCACCCGCACTGGCGCACGGTCCCGCGTGGAAACTAGTTCAGGGGCTCGGCCGCGGTGGGTCGGCGCTCAGGAACCGCACGACAGGGTCCACCTGTTCCGGGGAAAGCAGCGTGGGCGCGTGGCCGATTCCGGCGAACTCGATGACGCGCGGTCTCGGACCGCGCGCGGCCATCTCGGTCGCGGTGGCGCTTGAGAAGAGATCGGACTGCGCGCCTCTCAATACAAGTGTCGGGCAATGGATCTTGTCCCAGAGCGGCCAAAGATTCGGCGGGGCGGCGGACGTCCGGAACGGAACTGCGATGCCTGGATCGTAGGCGATCCGCCAGCGGCCGTCGGCGCCCTCGCGGACATTCGTGCGCGTGAGATGCTCCCATTGCGGATCGGTGAGCGGTCCGAAGGGAGCGGAAATCGTGCGCACGTAGCTCTTGATCTCGTCGAACGTCGCGAAGTCAGGATTGGCGCCGAAATAGCTGCGGATGCGATCGATTGCCACTGGCTCGATGACGGGACCGACGTCGTTGACGACGAGTCTCGCGACCGGGCTCGCCGGCTGCGCCGCGGCGACGATGCCGAGGAGCCCGCCCATCGAGGTGCCGACCCAGTCCACCGTTTCAGCGCCGCTGCGTGCGATCAGTGCAACGAGCGTCGTGAGGTACGTGGGGAAGACGTAATCGTTCGGATTGGCGAGCCAGTCGCTCTCTCCACGGCCCGGCATGTCGATGGCCAGCACGCGGTGTGTCGGCGCGAGGGCCTCGCCGAGGACGTCGAAGTCGCGGCCATTGCGCCCGACCCCGTGGACGCAGACGACGACGCGATCGTTGCCGGCATCGCCCCATTCGAAGTAGACGACACGATGGAATCCGTTCGGCGACAGGCTTCGGAACGAGAAACGGCGGGGCTGCGTGGCAGTGAGAGGCATCGGTGTTCGCTTTCTAGTTGAGCTCGCGTGGAAACAGGGGAAGATAGCCCGGCGACGCGCCATCGAGGAACCCGACGAGCTCCTCGCGCCGCGCCATCGCGTCGTCGTGCCCGAGCTTCATGAGCGCGCGGGCGAACTCGCGATCGAACAAGAGGTACGACAGGAGATTGGCGCCGGTGCCCTGCGTGCTGCCTTGTCCGCGCAGCAGGTAGTGGACGCCGCGCGGCAGGCGATCGGCATAGCGCAACGCGAACGCGCCCAGGTCGCGCGACGGAAACAACACGAACACGTCGATGTTCGACGCCGCAGGAACGCCTTGTGCGCTCTCGCCGGGCTGCTGCAGGCGCAGAAGGCGGTTGACCTGGTACAGGCGCTCCAGGTCCGCGCCGAGGTTGTCGAGAAATACCGACGACAGCGCGTGTCCCGCGATCTGGCCCAGCGAAGGTTGATGCGCGCGGTCAGGGAGGGGAGGCGTACCTGTTGCCGACTGCCCGGTGAACTGGCCGACGGCCAATACGATGATCCGCCGTGCGCCGAGGTGCAGCGGCGGCGACAACGGCGCGATCTGCCGCACGGACCCGTCCATGTAGAAATCACTGTCCACGCGCGCGGCGGGAAACACGAACGGTATGGCCGTCGATGCCATCAAATGCTCGATCGCAAGGCGGCAGCGCTCCCCGCGCCGGCGCGCCCGGCGCCACTCGGCGACTTCTCCGGACGCCTCGAAGAAGGTCACCGCGTGCCCGGTGCCGTAGCTCGTCGCGTTGATGCCGAGGGCGCGCAGGTGACCGGACTCGATGTGCTGCTTCACCCGGCCAATGTCGATTCCGGACTGCAGCAGCGACGCGAGCGGGCTGTTGTCGAGAAGCGTGGGCGCGCTTCGCGGTCCGTGTCCGCCGCCACCAAGGCTGCCGATCAGGCGCAGCGCATGACGCGAAAGGGTTGCGAGATCGCCGCGATAGACGTCGGTGACGACGATCTTGCGCCACCAGCGGACGAGCCGCGCGACACCGCGCCGGAACGAGTCGCCGTTCGCTCCCAGCAGTGCCGCGTTGATGGCACCCGCCGACGTGCCGCAGATCACCGGGAACGGCTGTACATTGCCTCGGGGCAGGAGCTTGGCGATCGCCCGGAGCGCGCCGACCTGATATGCGGCGCGCGCGCCGCCGCCCGAGAGCACGAGCCCCGTGGCGTGCTCAGCAGGCGGCATGTTCGATCGGCGAGCGTGGCTTCAACGAGGGTAGTCGCGCAGCGTTCTGTCCAGGATCAGCAGCATGGCGGCGGTCGCGCCCCAGATGTAGCGTTCGCGATACGGGATCGCCCAGAAGTCGCGGCGGATGGTGCCGAGCATGCGAAAGTGCCGTTGCTGGTTCGCGGGGTCGAGCACGAACGAAAGCGGCACTTCGAAAATGTCGGCGACCTCTATCGGATCGGGCGTCAACTCGAACGGCGGCTCGACCCAGCCCACGACAGGGGTCACCCGAAAGCCCGTCACCGTTTCGTACTCCGCGAGGTGCCCGAGCACCGTCACGTTCCGCTCCGGCAATCCGACTTCTTCGTTCGCTTCGCGCAGCGCGGCGGCAGCGTGCGAAGCATCGGCGGGCTCGACTCGGCCGCCGGGGAAGCTGATCTGGCCCGGATGATCGGGCAGATCGGCACTGCGCTGGGTGAGCAGGACCTGCAATCCATCCGGACGATTCACCAGCGGGACGAGCACCGCTGCCGCCGTCGCCGCGCCTTCCCTTCCGGGGAGGCGAAAACCATCCGAAAGATTCTTTGCCGATTCGGGGGCCGGGCGCGCGAGCGCCCGCGCGAGCCAATCGCGCTGGCCAGGCGGGGAGAGCCGAAACAATGGGAGCGGCATCGGGCACGTGGCGGCAAAGAGCCGGAGGTCGGACGGCGGTTTCGCGCCGCTGGCAGTGGTGGGACGGCGCGTTCGCGCCGCCCAAGCGGCCGCATTCATCCGGCACGACTCGCCGTCCGGATGATACCGCGCCGCCGAATACCGACGCGGAGGCAAGGCGCCCCCAGGACGTCGAAACGGAAGACGATGCGGATGGCGGCGTTACGAATGCCGCGCGAAGCTGCTAGCTTGTCGTTCCTGACGGGCCGCCGCCCGAAGCCTCACCTCGCTGCCGAAACCACGGCTGCGGCCTTCGCGACGTGGACGCATAGATGCGGTCGAAGTCATCGAGGCCGGCGAGCGCCGCGGCGGCATCCTTGTCGGCACGGATGAGAAACGCATCGAAGCCGCATTCCGCCAAGGCGAAGAGCTGATCGCGCAGGATGTCGCCCACCGCGCGAAGCTCGCCTGTGAATCCGTGGTGATCGCGCAGCATCCGTCCGATCGAATAGCCGCGGCCATCGGTGAAACTCGGAAAGTCGACGGCGATCACGGGCAGCGCGCCGACGTCGGCGGCGAGCGTCGCGGGATCGTCGACCGGTGCGAGCCAGACGCCGATGTCGCCGCGCGCCTCGAGCGCGTCGCGATGCGCGAGCCAGAAGGCCAGCGGCACGATCTGCGGGGTATCGGCAGCAAGGTCGGAAAGCTCCGCCGCTTCGCGCAGCAGCGTCCAGCGGTCGTCGACGACGGCGCGATTCTTAATGAGCTGCGGCATAGACGCGTTCCTTGAACGGAACGATCCCGATTCGCCGCACGGTTTCGATGAACCGCTCGTCCTCGTGCCGGTTCTCGACGTACACGTCGACGAGGCGCACGATCACGTCCGGCACGTCGGCGGCCGCGAACGACGGGCCGATCACCTTGCCGAGCGACGCGTCGTTCCCCTGCGCGCCACCGACAGAAATTTGATACCACTCCTCGCCGTTCTTGTCGACGCCGAGGATCCCGATGTTGCCGACGTGATGGTGGCCGCAGGCGTTCATGCAGCCGGACATGTTGAGCTCGAGGTCGCCCAGGTCGTACAGGTAGTCGAGATCCTCGAACCGCCGCTGGATCGCTTCGGCGATTGGAATCGACTTGGCGTTCGCGAGCGAGCAGAAATCGCCGCCGGGACAGCAGACGATGTCGGTGAGAAGCCCGATGTTCGGCGTCGCGAACCCGAGCGCCTTCAGGCGCCCCCATAGGCGGTGGACATCGTTCTGCAGCACGTCCGCGAGCACGAGGTTCTGTTCGTGCGTGACGCGGACTTCGCCGAAGCTGTACTGGTCGGCGAGATCCGCAATGGCCTCCATCTGCGAAGCGGTAACATCGCCGGGCGGCGTCCCGGTTTGTTTGAGCGACAGCGTGACGACCGCGTAGCCCCTGCGCTTGTGCTTCCTGACGTTGCGGTCCGCCCATCGCGAGAACGGGCGGCTGTCGGCAATGGCCGCGCGGTAAGCGACGCTGTCGCGGGCGAAATCGCGGTAGGGCGGATCGGTGAAGAATCCGGCGAGCCGGGCGATTTCTTCCGGGGGCACCGTGCCGGGACCGCCGCGCAGATGCTCCCACTCGGTTTCGACCTGATGGGCGAACACCGCCGGAGTCATCTCCTTGACGATGATCTTGATGCGCGCCTTGTATTTGTTGTCGCGCCGCCCGTGGAGGTTGTAGACACGAAGGATCGCGTCGAAATAGTTGAGGATCTCGGCAGCTGGAAGGAACTCGCGGATCACATGCCCGATCATCGGGGTGCGGCCTTGCCCGCCGCCGACCAGAACGCGAAAGCCGATCTCGCCGTTCTCGCCGCGGACGGCCTGCGCGCCGATGTCGTGTACCAGTGCCGCGGTCCGATCTGCGGTTGCGCCGGTGATCGCGATCTTGAACTTGCGCGGGAGGAACGCGAATTCGGGATTGACCGTCGACCATTGCCGGACGAGCTCGGCCCACGGCCGGGGGTCGATGATCTCGTCGACCGCCACGCCCGCGAAAGGATCGGTCGTCGTATTGCGAACGCAGTTGCCGCTGGTCTGGATCGCGTGCATCTCCACGGTGGCGAGGAGCGCGAGAATGTCGGGGACATCTTCGAGACGCGGCCAGTTGAGTTGAATGTTCTGCCGGGTCGTGAAATGGCCGTAGCCTCGGTCATACTCGCGGGAAATGCGGGCGAGCATCCGCAGCTGCGTCGACGACAGGAGGCCGTAGGGGATCGCGATGCGAAGCATCGGCGCGTGCTTCTGGATGTAGAGGCCGTTCTCGAGGCGCAGCGGCCGAAACTCGTCCTCGGTCAGCTCGCCGCGCAGGAAGCGCTGCGTCTGGTCGCGATACTGGGCGACCCGGCGATTGACCAAGGTGGCGTCGAAGTTATCGTAGCGGTACACGGAGCATAATCCCCATATAATCAAAGCTTATCTTATATTCGCGTCGATATAATGGAAAAGAATAAACCGGTATGTCCTAGGCGCTGCGAGCTATAAGTCGCCAACCCCGCCGCGATTTCGCATTGGTCGTTAAGGGAAGCGCATTACTGATGGCTGGTGAAACCAACAGCATGGCAATGGTTCTGCTCGCGCATGGTGCACGTGACGCGCGTTGGGGTGAGCCGTTCCTGGGCGTGCTGGAGCAGGTGCGCGCTGGCGCGCCGGATCTCGCGGTCGAGCTTGCCTATCTCGAGCATCTCGCGCCGAGCCTCCCGGACGCCGTAGTCCGCCTGGCGGGCCGCGGCGCCACGTCGATCCGCGTTGTTCCGCTGTTTTTCGGTCGCGGCGGACATCTGCGCGAAGACGTGCCCAAGCTCGTCGCAGCGATCGCGGCGGAGCATCCCGGGATTACGGTCGAGGTCACGCTTCCGGCGGGCGACGACGCTGCCGTGCAGCGCTCGCTTGCCGAATTCTGCATCCGGGCGGCGCGCGGCGGAAAAGCCTAGGGCGGGAGGGCAAGGGCCTGCGGGCGCCTGAGTCATGAAGCCCCGCGGCGCATTGCCGACTCGCCTCGGGGGAGGATTAGCTCCCGAGCAGGTCTGCAAGCGCCAGCGCGACGACGCGCGTCGCCTTGTAGAGATCGTCGAGCACGAGCTTCTCGTCGGCACGGTGGCCGTTCGCTTCCAGCAGCGTGTGCGGTCCGGCGCCGTAGAGCACCGTCGGAATTCCCGCCGTCGAATAGAGCCGCGCGTCCGTGTAGATCGGCACGCCGTGCGGCTTCACTTCCTCGCCCATGATCGGTGTCGCATGGCGCGCGATCGCGGCGACGAGCTTCTCCTGCCCTGGAATAGGCACGAACGGAACGGCCAGCAGGAGGCGACGGACCGTGCAGGTGACGCCCGGCCACTTCGCGACCGATTCCCTGATCTGGCGAGTTAGCGTCGCTTCGGCTTCGGCCGCGTTCTCCTCGGGAATGATCCGCCGGTCGATGCGAAACGTGACCTTGTCCGGAACCACGTTGGTGTTGATGCCACCCGCAATGAGGCCCACGGTGAGCGTCGGCGTGCCGATGCCCTCGACCGCGGATCGGGTTGCGGCGTAGGTCTTGCGAATCGCATAGAGGTCGTGCAGCACGGCGGTGGCCGCCTCCAGCGCGTCGATGCCGGTATCCGGCCGCGCTGCGTGCGCGGATTGGCCGACGATCTCGACTTCGAGATGCAGACATCCGTTGTGCGCGGTCGTGATCCCGTAGGCAAAGCCGGCAGAAAACGCGAAATCGGGGTGCGACAGCCCTTGCGCGAGGATCCACGCCGGGCCGACGCTGCCACCGACCTCTTCGTCGTAAGTGAAGTGCAGCTCGACGGCCCCAGCAAGTCGCGCGCCGCTCGCCTTGAGCGCGAGGAGCGCATAGGCATAGGTGGCGATGTCCGATTTCGATACGGCGACGCCGCGGCCGTACATGATTCCGTCGCGGATCTCGGCGCCGTAGGGATCGGTGGTCCAGCCGAGACCCGGCGGTACGACGTCGCCGTGCGCATTGAGCGCGATGGTCGGACCCGGACCGAAGCGCTCGCGCACGATGAGATTGGTCGCCGAAGTCATGCCGTTCGCGCGAACCGCGTCGCCCGGCACCGGGTGGCGCTCCACGGTAAAGCCCAAGCCGGTCAGCAGCGCTGCGGTGCGTTCCGCGTGCGCCGCACAGTCGCCCGGCGGATTGTCGGACGGCAATTTCACGAGCTCGGCGAGAAAACGCGTCTGCCCGTCGCGCTGCTTCGCGAGGTAGTCCTCGATGGCGCGTGCGGTCGTCGAAGACATCGGCGAGGCTTTCAGGAAAGGGGTTTGAACTGCTCGATGAAGCGCAGGAACACCCGCGCCGACAACTCGGCATCGGCAACGGTGATTGCTTCGAGCGGGTTGTGGCTGATGCCGTCCTTGCAGCGGACGAAGAGCATGCCGATGTCGACGAGATCGACGAGGGCCATGCCGTCGTGTCCCGCGCCCGACGGCAGCCGGCGCACCGGCAAGCCCTCGGCCTCGATGGCGCTGGCGATCTGCTGCTGCATCCAGCCCGCGCAGGTCGCCGTCCTGCCTTCGTGCGTCGGGCGCACGATGACCTTGACGCCCCGCCGCGCGCAAATTGACGGAATGGCTTCGTTGATGTCGACCGACGCCCGCCGGCGCTGCTCGTCCGACGGTGCGCGGAGGTCGATCGTGAAACGGACGTTGCCCGGAATGACATTGGTGGCCCCAGGCGCCGCTTCGAGGCGTCCCACGGTACCGACCAGCTCCGCCTCGCCGCTGCAGCGCGATTCGATCGCCAGCACGCATTCGGACGCCGCCGCGAGCGCATCGCGCCGCAGCGACATCGGCACGGTGCCTGCATGTCCGGCCATGCCTTCGATCTCGACCGTGAAGCGGTTGGCGCCATTGATCGCGGTCACCACGCCGACCGGCAACCCTTCCGCCTCCAGCACGGGCCCCTGCTCGATGTGAAGCTCGGCGTAGGCGAGGATGTCTCCCCGGCGCCGCACGGCGTCGCCGACGCGCTCCGGGTCGAGCCCGAACGCCGCCAGCGCCTCGCGCATCGACGTTCCATCCTTGTCGCGGTTCTCGAGGAGCTTCGCGTCGAACGTGCCGGCAATCGCGCGGCTTCCGAGGAGCGTCGAGCCGAAGCGCACGCCTTCCTCGTCCGCGAATCCCACGACCTCGATCGCGAAG
>Ga0207701_10002868_pt1 | contig 17806 bp, 20 predicted proteins | sample KBSSwiSSwithPhiX_FD_184294 | JGI IMG/M metagenome (GOLD analysis project Ga0207701, IMG submission 184294) | Switchgrass rhizosphere bulk soil microbial communities from Kellogg Biological Station, Michigan, USA, with PhiX - S5 (SPAdes) (version 2) | ecosystem: Environmental > Terrestrial >... | reverse complement strand
CCGGGCAACAGAAGGGGATTCCAGCGGCACGGGAGGCGCCGGGCAACAGAAGCCTCCCACTTTCCTTCATAGCGGGCTCCGCTAACTTCCTCCGCAAGGGGGATTTCATGCACCAACTCGCCAAGCACATTTTCGTGGCCGCTGCGCCGCTGCTGCTCACCGGCTGCCTATGGGGGCCGGGCAAGTTCGCGTCGGACCTGACTCTCAAGAAAGACGGCAGCTTCGTCCTCGATTACAAGGGCGAGATCGTCCTCCAGACGCCGCCGGACGCGCAGGCGAAGGCCGAGCCATGGACCCCCGATAAGGTCCGCTGCCGCAAGGACGGCGAGGTCGAGGTGCAACCATGGATCGGCGAAGTCGAGGCGGACGATGACAATCCCGTCCGTCCCTGCACGGCAGCCGAGATCGCCAAGGCCAGGACAGATTACGAAGCCCAGGCCGCTGAACGGGCAAAGACCAAACGTGAGGAAGCCGAGCAGATGGCGAAGATGTTCGGCCTTCCCGGCTTCGACGAAGAATCGAACCGCGCCTTTGCCGCGAAGCTCGGCAAATATGCCGGCTATCGTTCCGTCCAATATCGCGGGAAGGGTGTGTTCGACGTCGACTATCATTTCGAGGGTCGGGCGACGCAGGATTTCCTATTTCCGGCGATGCCCGACAACGACGTCCTCATTCCGTTCGTGGCCATCCGGCGACGCGCCGATGGCTCCGTCCTCGTGACTGCTCCATCGTTCACCGGGGGCGTAGGGCCGCTTGGAGCACGTGCCGGCGCGGCTGCGGCTGGAGCGATGAAGGACGGCCCCGTTTCCAGGGCGCAGGGCCGCTTCACCATCATCACCAACGGCGAAGTACTCACCAACAATAGCGAGGACGGCGCGTCGCCGCACCCGGCGGGAAGACAGATACGCTGGGACGTGGGCGCGGGCAGCTCGAAGATTCCCGAGGCCCTGATCCGACTCCGGTAATGGACTTTCGTCGAAGCGCAGGTTGCGAACTGCGCTTCGGCTTGCCACGCTGCCCCATCACCTGAAGGGGCCGTCCATGCGTCATATGATTCTAGCAGCGCTGCTTGCTGCCGCTGCACCTGCCGCTTTCGCGGCGCCGGTACCGAAGGAGCAGCTGCTCGTCCCGCCCAAGGACGCGGTGCACTACGTCGTGGTCTCCGACGCCGGAAAGCATGGCGACATGTGGCGCTGGACCCTGGCCGATGGGCGAATCGCCTATCGCCACTCGCAGTCGCTACGCGGCTGGATCAGCGAGACCGACCAGGTCGTCACGCTTGGTGCAAACGGTCTCCCGACAAGGCTGGAAGTCCGTGGCATCACTCCGAACGGGGACGCTGCCGAGACCCTGAAGATCGAAGGCGCCAAGGCGAGCTGGCAGGCCATATCCGATGCGGGATCCGTCGAGAGTCGGCCCGGCTATTACCTCCCGTCAGGAGGCATTCCGCTCGCGCTCGATACGCTCGTCGATAAGGTCTCGGCTGCCGGCGGTGCCGGGGTGGACCTCCTTCCAACGGGCCATGCCACCGCAAAGCTCGGTCCGACCATGACCATCAAGGGACCTGCGGGTTCGAAGACCGTGCGGCTGGCCTTTGTCCGGGGCGTGACCGCGGCCCCGCAGCCGGTCTGGCTCGACGACAAGGGCAAGTATTTCGCGCAGGTCGGCGGCATGTCGGTCATGCCTGTCGGCTACGAGGCCAACGCTCCGGCGATGCGCGATTTCCAGGACAAGATCACCGCAGAGGAAGTGAAGGCGATCGCGCACAGCTTCCTGACGCCGCAGGCCAAAGCGCCGATCCTGTTCGACAACGTCCGCCTCTTCGATGCCGACGGCGGCAAGTTTCTCGAGAACCAGGCCGTGCTCGTCCGCGATGGCAAGATCGCGCAGATCGGCGCCGCCGGATCGATCGCCGCGGCCGTCGGAACGCGCCGCGTCGACGGCCAAGGCAAGTCGCTCGTGCCCGGCATCTGGGACAGCCACATGCACATCGGCGACGACTGGGATGTGCTGGCGAACATGGCCAACGGCATGACCAGCTTCCGCAGTCCCGGCACTTCGCTCGAACGCGCCGCGTCGGTCGTGAAGCGGCGGGGCGCGGGTGACCTGCTGATGGGCGAGCCGTTCATTTCCGACATCATCGACCGCAAGAACCCGCTTGCGGCGCAGGAATCCCTGACGGTGTCCAGCGAGGCGGAAACCATCGCCGCCGTTCGCAAGATCAAGGAAGCAGGGCTGTGGGGCGTCAAGTTCTACACGTCGATGAATCCGGCGTGGATCAAGCCGGGTGCGGCAGAAGCGCACCGGCTTGGCCTCCACGTCCATGGCCATATCCCGGCAGGTATGCGCCCGCTGGACGCCGTGCGGGCCGGCTATGACGAGATCACGCACCTCAATTTCGTCGTAATGCAGGCGATGCCGCAGGAGGTCGTGGACAAGGCCAACACGGCCGCGCGTGTCGAAGGTCCGGCGCGCTACACCAAGGACGTCGACTGGAACTCGCCGGAGATGAAGGCCTTCATCGCCGAGCTGAAGCAGCGCGGCACGGTGATCGATCCGACCTTGGTCATCTTCGAACAGATGCTGACGATGGATGGCGGGACACCGGCTCCGGCCTATGCGCCCTACATGGGCATCATCTCGCCCGTGCTCGACCGCGAGTTCAAGCAGGCCGGCTATCCGCTGAAGGACGGCCTGACCCGCGACGATTACCGTAAGAGCTATGCAAAAATGGTTGAGCTTGTCGGCCTGCTGCACAAGGCGGGCATTCCCCTTGTCGCTGGTACGGACGGCTACGGCATTGAAGTCGTGCGCGAGGTCGAACTCTACCATCAGGCGGGGTTCACGCCTGCCGAGGCTCTGCAGAGCGCGACGATCGTCCCGGCAACCCTGGTTGGCGCCGGCAAGCGGACCGGCTCCATCGCTGTCGGCAAGGAGGCCGATCTGATGCTGGTCGACGGCGACGTGTCGAAGGACCTTGGAGCGCTCCGCCGTGTGGTGACGGTGGTCAGCGACGGCTACGTCATGGATGCGGACGCGCTGCGGAAGGCGGCGGGCTACTCGGGCAAGCCGAAATAGTCAGGCGGCCTTGTGTGCGGGCTCCGGCCGGTACCGCCGGCCGGACTCGCTCAGCGCCTGATCGAGGATCACGCCGGCAACGGTCCGGCCCTCGCATCCGTCGATGATGTGGAGAACAGGAACAGGCAGGCGGTCGACGGCGTCGCGTGTGACCTCGGCGACCAGCTGCAGGCTTTCGCTTTCACCATGCTCGATGGTCCATTGCGTCAGGTCCCGGAAGTTCGACGTGTGCGTCCGGCCGTAGAGCTGGAGCATGATCCAGTCGAAGAGCAGGCGAAGGTCAGCCTCGTGCAGGAGGCCGTCCAGGCCGGGGCAGGCGGCCACGAGGCGCAGACGGGCGATATGTGGAAAGTTTGTGCGGATCGTCGCGACGGCCGCCTTCTGCTTCCTGCCACGTGCAAAGGACGCGAGAAGGAGGATCAGGACGACGGCAGCCGCGATCCACAGCCAGAGCATCGGTCAGGGCCGCCGCTTCAGCTCGTCGCGGATTTCGGTGAGCAGGTCGACCTCGGTCGGTCCAGTCGCCTCGTCCTTCCTGCGCGTCATCTTGTTGGCGCTTCTCACGATCAGGAAGATGATGGACGCGAGGATCATGAAATTGATGAGGACAGTGATGAACTGACCCCAGCCGAGGACGGCCACGCCGGCCTTCTTGAGGGCGGCATAGTCCGTCGGCGACCCCGCATAGCCGGCGGGGATTGGACCGAGCAGCGCGAAGTAGCTCGAGAAGTCGAGCCCGCCGAAGATCGCGCCGACGATCGGCATGATAATATCGTCGGTGAGGCTCGCCGTGATCGTCGCAAAGGCCGCGCCGATGATGACTGCAACGGCGAGGTCGAGGACGTTCCCCCGTGCGATGAAGTCGCGGAATTCCCTCAGCATGAGCTTCTTCCTTTCGCGGCGCGCGGTGGAACCTAGCGCAGATGCCGCCGATTGGAAGCATGGGGCAGCGTCTCGTGTGTTGCCCTTGTAAAACAGCAGACCGGTCTCTATTTCGGCGCCCGGTTCGTTCTTCAGGGGAAACGACATGAGCGCATTGCGTCGATTTGGCCTCCTTGCACCGCTTGCCGCCCTCAGCCTCGCGGGCTGCGGATTGAACAGCGTTCCGACCGCCGAAGAGCAGGTCAACGCGAAGTGGGGCGATCTCCAGGCGGATTATCAGCGCCGGGCCGACCTGATCCCGAATCTCGTTCGCACGGTGGAACGCTATGCGCAGCAGGAGCGGACCGTCTTGACTGACGTCACGAACGCACGCGCCCGCGCCACGAGCATCCAGCTTTCGGCGGACGATCTGTCCGACCCGGCGAAGGTGCAGCAGTTCAACGAGGCGCAGACGCAGCTCGGCTCGTCGCTAGGGCGGCTATTGGCGACGTTCGAGGCCTATCCGGACCTCAAGTCGAACCAGAACTTCCTTGCTCTGCAGGACCAGCTGGAAGGCAGCGAAAACCGCATCCGGGCGTCGCGCGGCGATTACAATGAGGCCGTCCGCCAGTACAACACGACCATCCGGACGTTCCCGGACGCGATCGGGGCAAAGATCATCTACGGCGCCAAGCCCAAGGTGCCGTTCGAGGCCGCCGCCGGCGCGCAGCAGGCGCCGACGGTCGAATTCAACGCGAGCTGACGTGAAACGGCTCTTCGCCGTGGTGCTGCTGGCGCTATTCACGCTGGCGGCACCCGCTTCGGCGCAGACATTTCCGCAGCTGACGGGTCGTGTCGTCGACCAGGCGGATATCCTTCGACCTGAGCAGGAACTCGACCTTTCTACGAAGTCGGAGACCCTGCAGGCGCAGACCGGACGGCAGTTCGTTGTTGCGACCGTCAAAAGCCTAGAGGGACGCCCGATCGAGGATTACGCGTACCAGCTTGGGCGCCACTGGGGCATCGGCCAGAAGGAAGAGGACGACGGCGTCATCCTTCTGGTCGCTCCCAATGAGCGGAAGGTCTGGATCGCCACCGGCTATGGCGCAGGCGCCTTCCTCACGGATGCCGTGTCCGGCGTGATCATCCGCGAAGCCATCTTGCCGCAGTTCAAGAAGAGCCCACCGGACTATGGCGCCGGAATTACCGCCGGCGCTGATGCGATCATTAAGCAGATGTCACTCCCGCCCGAGGAGGCACAGGCCAATGTCGCGAAGGCGAGGAAGCAGGAGTCCGCTCGGCACGAGGCTGGTGCGGGATTCTTGCCCGTCCTCTTCATCCTGATCGTCCTTTTCATCCTCTTCTCGTCCTTCGCGAGACGGCACTCAGGGCGGCGTTATCGCCGCAGGCGCGGTGGAATCGATCCGTTCGTCGTGCTCTGGGGCCTGAACGAGCTCAGTCGTTCGCGCGGCCGCGGGGGCTGGGGAGGAGGCGGCCTCGGCGGCGGCAGTTGGGGCGGCGGCGGAGGCGGCGGTTTCGGCGGCTTCTCCGGCGGAGGCGGTTCGTTCGGCGGCGGCGGCGCGGGGGGAAGCTGGTGATGTTGCGCCTGAGCGAAGAGGATCATTCGAAAGTCAGTGCCGCCATCGCCGCGGCGGAGGCGAAGAGCGACGGTGAGATCATCGCGGCCGCGACGCCGCTAAGCGATTCCTATCACGACGTGGCGCTGCACTGGGCGGTGCTGGTACTGATCGCCGTGCTCGCCTGGGCCGCGGCCTGTCCGTCCTGCGTCAATTGGTGGCTCGACCTGATCTTTGGCGGCTGGCGGCCGGAGTCCACGCTGCGCGAGGTCCTGACGTTCGTGATGATCCTTGCCGTGCTGAAGTTCACGGTAGTGTTGCTGATCCTCAAATATATGCCGCTGCGGCTTGCGCTGACCCCGGGCGCGACGAAGACGCGCCGAGTGCGTCGACGCGCCATCGCCATCTTCAAGGCTGGCGCCGAACGGCGAACCGTGGGCAGGACAGGCGTCCTCATCTATCTGTCGATGGGCGAGCATCGCGCCGAAATCGTCGCCGACGAGGCGATCACGAAAGTGACCACGCCCGAGACGTGGGGCGAGGCGATGGCTGCCCTTTTGGTCGAAGTGAAGGCGGGCAGGCCGGGAGACGGAATCGTCGCCGCGGTGAAGATCGTCGGCGACGTTCTCGCTGAGCATTTCCCGCGTTCGGCAACAGACACCAACGAAATTCCGGACAAGCTCATCGAACTATGAACGACGACCGCGACGCGCCGCTCGAGACCATGTGGCAGGGCAAATATATCTCCGCCCTCAAGCGTGGCAGATGGGAGTTCGTTTCCCGAACCGGAAGCACGAATGCCGTCGTCATCGTCGCCGAGCATGAGGGTAAGGTCATCCTCATCGAGCAGTTTCGAGTGCCGGTCGGCGGGCGCTGCCTAGAGCTTCCGGCGGGTCTCGTCGGCGACGAGGACGAGCATGCGACGGTCGAGGACACGGCGGTCAAGGAGCTGGAGGAAGAGACGGGCTTCACCTGCGACCGCGTCGAGCGCCTCGGCGACTTTCACAGCTCGCCCGGAATGGTCGCGGAAAGCTTCACGCTGGTTCGCGCGCACGGCGTCCGAAAAGTGGGTGAGGGCGGCGGCACCGAGCACGAGGAGATTGAAGTCTTCCTCGTTCCGCGCGCGGAGATTCCGGGCTTCGTTGCGAGCCGCCGTGCACTGGGCGTCTCGGTAGACGTCAAGTTATTGAATTTTATGAACTTCTAGGAACAGCCGAGTCAGCGGCCGTTCACTCGCATTCCCATAAGTACCGTTCGTCGAAGTTCCGCTTGCCGCGTCGCGGTCCGTCCGCAATGCGCTCGTCCGGGCAAATCCTGTTTCGAGGGGAATTATGAAGATGCTGCTGGCCACCACGGCCATCCTTTCCATGGCCGCGCTTGGCGCTGCCGCGCAGGCGCAAACCACCGCGCCGAAGGCCGCGCCGACTGCGGTTGCGGTTCCCAACAACATCCTGCTCGCCGCCTGGACCGGGCCGTATGCGGGCGTTCCGCCGTTCGACAAGGTCACGCCCGCGCTGTTCCCGCAGGCGCTCCAGTTCGCCATCGACGAACGACGCAACGAGATCCTGGCGATCGCCAACAATCCGGAGGCGCCGACCTTCGCCAACACGATCGAAGCCTATGAGAAGTCCGGCCAGCGCCTGGACCGCGTCGAGTCCGTGTTCGGCGTGATGACCAGCAACATGGCGACGCCGGAATATCAGAAGCTGGACAAGGAATGGTCGCCGAAGCTGTCGGCGGCGTCGGACGAGATCACGCTCAATCCGAAGTTCTTCCAGCGCATAAAGACGCTCTACGACAACAAGGCATCGCTTGGTCTGGACGCGAAGCAGGACCGTCTGCTGACGCGCACCTACCAGGGCTTCGTCCGTCGCGGCGCCAACCTGAATGCCGAGCAGAAGCAGCAGCTCTCGTCGATGAACTCGCAGCTTGCCGAACTGTTCGCGACCTTCTCGGAGCGCGTTCTAGCTGACGAGAGCACCTATCTCACCGCGACCGAAGCTGAGCTGAAGGGTGTTCCGGCCGATGTGAAGGCGGCGCTTGCCGCCGCTGCGAAGGCGCAGAACAAGCCGGCGGGCACGTTCGCGATCAAGAACACGCGCTCGGCCGTCGATCCGGTCCTGACGTTCGCCGACAACCGCGCTCTTCGCGAGAAGGTATGGCGAGCGTTCGTCAACCGCGGCGACAATGGCGGCGCGAGCGACACGAACGCAATCATCGCGAAGATCGTGAAGATGCGCGCCGACCGCGCGAAGCTGCTCGGCTTCAAGAACCACGCCGAGTGGCGGATGCAGGATACGATGGCGAAGACGCCGGCCCAGGCCATGAACCTGATGAACCGCGTCTGGCCGGCGGCCGTGTCCCGGGTGAAGGAAGAAGTCGCGGACCAGCAGGCGCTGGCGAGGAAGCTCGGCCAGAACATCACGATCGAACCGTGGGACTATCGCTATTTCCAGGAGAAGGTTCGCAAGGAGAAGTACGACCTCTCGCAGGACGAGATTAAGCCCTATTTCTCGCTCGATAACATCATCAACGCGTCATACTGGGCCGCGGGCGAGCTTTACGGGCTGGATTTCAAGGAAGTCACGGGCACGGTTCCGACCTGGAAGCAGGACATCCGCGTCTATTCGGTGACTGACCGCGCGACCGGCAAGCAGCTCGGCCTGTTCTACCGCGACGACTTCGCGTCGGACGGCAAGCGCTCGGGCGCCTGGGCGACAACCTATCGCAGCCGGGCAAGCCTTCTCGGCGACGACATCGTGCTCGGTTCGAACAACAATAATTTCGTGAAGCCGGGGCCGGGCGAACCGGTGCTTATCAGCCTCGACGACGCGGAAACCCTGTTCCACGAGTTCGGCCACGCGATCCATTACTTCCTGTCGAACGTGAAATATCCGAGCCTCGGCGGATCGCAGCGCGACTTCGTCGAATATCCGAGCCAGGTGAACGAGAATTGGCTGCTGACGCCGGAGGTGCTCCAGCGCTTCGCCAAGCATCACGCGACTGGCCAGCCGATGCCGCAGGCTCTCGTCGACAAGATCCAGAAGGCGCAGACCTTCAACCAGGGCTTCGCCACGGTCGAATATCTGTCGTCCGCGATCGTCGACATGAAGATGCACATGGACCCGAACGGCGTGGCCGACCCGGACGCGTTCGAGAAGAAGGCGCTTGCCGAGATCGGCATGCCGAAAGAGATCGTGATGCGGCACCGCCTGCCGCAGTTCAATCACCTGTTCTCATCCGACGCCTACTCGGCCGGCTATTACTCCTACCTCTGGTCGGAGACGATGGACGCCGACACCTGGGCGGCGTTCCAGGAGGCCGGAAGCCCGTGGGACAAGAAGGTCGCCGGGGACTTCAAGAAGTATCTGCTGTCGACGGGCAACGAGACGGATCGCGCGGAGGCCTATCGCCAGTTCCGCGGCCGCGATCCGGACGTGAATGCTCTTCTTCGTAAGCGTGGCTTCCCGGTGAGCAGCACCGCCACCGGCAAATAGGCCTCATTACACGAGCAAAGGAGCCCTTCCCGAGCGATCGGGGAGGGCTTTCCTTTGTGGCTCAGTAGGTTCCGATCTGCTCCAGCGGATCGGTTTCATGGACCGGCGTCGAATGCATCTCGATCTCCTGCCACAGAAGATCGATGAGCCCGGTCAGTTCCCGGACATGCGGGACATCGTGTCGCCGGACGTACCGGTATTTCTCGGACAGCAGCGACGCCTCGGCGAGGATGAGGCGGATGATTTCGCCATATTCCTCCAGCCCGACGTCTTCATAGGCTTCCAGCTCCTTGGCGCGGAGCACGCATTCGGAGTCCAGGCCGATCCTACCGCTGTGCCCATTCACGGATGATCTCCAGATATCCAAGCATGACCCCGGCGGCGATGAGCGCCGAGAGAATGAGCAGAATAGCGGCGGCCCAGATCCACCCTCGTCTCGATGACGACGGCTGGTCGTCCTCGTAGTGGAACCTTTGCCAATCGTAGGACGGGGCAGGCAGCGCAAACTCCGGCTCCGGCGGACGCGGCCCAGGTTCGGGAAAAACGATGGGCACCTCAACTCTCGAACGGGCGCCGATCACCTCGGCTGCGAGGCCCAGCTTTTCACGATCGAGGCTGGATCGCTCCACCCCCATTGCATCCTGCAGTACGGCGAGGTCGGCAGGCGCCGGCATGCCCGCGATGCACTTTTGAAGCTCGTCATCGAGGGCGACGAGGTCGTCCATCGCTTCCAGTGCGACGCGGCGGTCCTGGCGCTCGATCGCAAGCTGCAGGCGGATCACCTTCAACGTGCTGGCACGAAGCAGCATTAGTCCTTCCGCAAGCTCTTCGCCCGCAGCTGGCGATACCATCAGATCCGGCGCTAGACGCCTCTCCGTGTGCATGAACCCCACCCAATTCCGTTACGTCTGGAGAATAATCCAAAGGACGGAAGGAGTTGCGCCTGGGGCCCCGGCTTAGCGCCTGAACGTTTCCCTTATGCGATGATGCGAACGTTTCCGCGGCGAAGACCGTGCGCGGGAAGCAACGCCGGCACTCGCGACTCAGAGTCTCGCCGTCTCTGCTTCCGACCAGGCGAGGTCGGCCAGCGGCTCCAGCCGCTCGACCATCTGGGCGGCGTGGGCGGAGGATGCATTGCCGCGCGCAAGCCGTCCCTTGATCCCGTGCAGGATGGCCGCGAGCCGGAAGAGGCAAAAGACGATCAGATAATCCTTGTTGGGCAGACGGTCGCGGCCGGTGCGGCGGCAGTAGGCGGCGACGTAGTCTTGCTCGGATGGAATCCCCAGTGCGTCCAGGTCGAGCCCGGCAAGCCCGCTGAAGATGCCGCCGGGCATGCGGTACATGAGCAAGTGGTATGTGAAGTCGGCCGCGGGATCGCCAAGCGTTGACAGCTCCCAGTCCAGCACAGCGCGGACCTCCGGTTCCTGGGCGTCGAAGATCATATTGTCGCAGCGGAAATCACCGTGCACGACGCTCGAGCGGCCGCTCTCGGTCGGAACGTGCTTGCCGAGCCAGTCGACGAGCCGGTCCATCGCGGGAACGCGCCCGCCATCCGTGTCGCCCAGATATTGCTTGGACCAACGCGCGACCTGACGTTCGACGAAGCCCGTCGCCTTGCCATAGTCGCCGAGCCCGATCGCTTCCGGATCGTAGTTGTGAAGCTGCGCGATCGTTGCGTTCATCGCGTCGAAGTGCGCGGCGCGCTCCTCGCGGCTCATGCCGGGGAATTCCGCTTCCCAGACGATGCGTCCGGGCACCATGTCCATGACGTAGAAGGCGGTGCCGATGACGCTCACGTCTTTGCACAGGCCGTACACTTTCGGCACGGGGAAGCCTTGTGCGCCAAGCGCCGCCATCACGCGATACTCGCGCTCGACGGCATGAGCACCGGGCAGGATCTTGCCCGATGGCTTGCGCCGGAGCACGAACTGCGTCCGGGCCGTCTCGATCCGGTAGGTAGGGTTGGACTGCCCACCCTTGAACTGACGCACCGTGATCGGGCCGTCATGCGCCCCGTTCGGAATATTTTCGTAGAGCCAGCGATCAAGCGCGGCGACGTCAAACTGAAGGTGCTCGGGGACAGCGCGCGTGCCGGTGTTCGCCTCGGTTCGGTCCATGCTCCTGCGTTTACGCGGTGAACCGTCCGTCTGCCAACGCGTTGCTGTGTGATGGCCCGGCTGATCCATTTGTCCGACCTGCACTTCGGCGCACACGAGCCGCGCCTGGTGAACGCGGTCGCTGAGCGCATCGACGAGGAGAAGCCCGATCTGGTCGTCATCAGCGGCGACTTCACACAGCGCGCGCGCACGGAGCAGTTCAAGGAAGCATGCGAATTCCTCGATCGCCTGCGTGAGGCTGGGCACGATGTGCTAGCCGTGCCCGGCAACCACGACGTGCCGCTGTACGACGTCTTCCGCCGCTTCCTGTCGCCGCTGACGCGCTACAAGCGCTACATCGACGACACGCTTTGCCCCGTGCATGAGCTGGCCGGAGTGACGGTCGTCGGTATCAACACCGCGCGATCATTCACTTTCAGCGACGGCCGAATCAACGAAGAGCAGATGCGGTTCATCCGCGAGACGTTCGGCCGCACCGATTCAAGCGCGCTGCGCGTGCTCGTGACGCATCATCCTTTGTTCGCACTGCCGGTCGGTGAGACCGGCGAAGTGAAGCGTGCCGTCGGACGCAACGAACTGGCGCTAGATGCTGCGGCGGAGTCCGGCGTCGACATGCTGCTTGCGGGCCATCATCACACGGCCTCGACGCACAGCGCGCGCGATCTTGTCACCCGCGCTGGTCCGGCGCTTGTGGTGCAGGCCGGCACCGCAACGTCGGTGCGGCTGCGCGACGAGGAGCAGAGCTTCAACCGCATCGACGTGGAGGGTGAAAGCGTGACGCTTACCCTGCAGCGCTGGAAGAATGAGAAGTTCGAGTCCGACACCGAGCAGAGATATGAACGCGAAGGCGACCACTGGCGCATCGCGGGTGCGGAAAAGCTCGCCGACGAGGCAGCGCACTAGCGGGGTTCGCGGCGCTCGCTTAGAGCCGCTTCATGCCTGTTGATCCCCAGTTCGACGTGAACGACTTCGTCCGGCGCGTGCTTGCCGAGGATCTGGGCTCGGGCGGCGACATTACGTCGGCAGCGACCATCGACGCGGGCGCACGCTTCACGGCGGAGATGAACTGCCGCCAGCCGATCACCATTGCCGGGCTGGACATTGCGACCGCGTTCTTCCGGGCGCTCGATCAGGGCGTTCGGATCGACAAGCCGACCAGGGACGGCGAAAGCGTAGCCGCCGGGACGGTTCTGATCCGCCTGGAGGGCAATGCCCGAGCGATGCTCGCCGCCGAGCGGTCTGCGCTGAACACGCTGCAGCATTTGTCGGGCATCGCCACGCTGACGCGCCAATATGCCGACCTGATCGAGGGCACGGGCGCCACCCTGCTCGATACGCGCAAGACGATTCCGGGCCTGCGGCTATTGGAGAAATATGCAGCGCGGATGGGCGGTGCGGAAAACCACCGCATCCGGCTCGACGACGGGCTGCTGATCAAGGACAATCACGTTGCCGTGGCGGGCGGCGTCGCCGAAGCGGTCGAAGCCGCCAAGGCCGCGGACACGGGCTTCCCGGTGCAGGTCGAGGTCGACCGGATCGAGCAGATCGAGCCCGCGCTGGCTGCGGGCGCCGATCGGCTGCTGCTCGACAACATGCCGCCGCCCGTGCTGCGCGAAGCCGTCGCGCTGGTCGCAGGGCGAGTGCCGCTCGAAGCCTCCGGAGGCGTGAACCTCGAGACGATCCGCGCGATCGCCGAAACAGGCGTGGATTACATTTCCGTCGGCCGCATCACGCAGTCAGCTCCGGCCGTGGACATCGGGCTGGATTACTCCCTGCAGAAAGTCGGCTGACTAGGGATTAGACCGGGTTCACCTGGGACGTGCCGGCGGCCAAACGGATCGCCTCTGACGGCTCAATGAGTCGCGTATGTGCCGCCGCTCGGCAGGACACAGTCCATGATCACCAAAGCATTGCTCGCACTCGCGGCGGCATCGCTGCTCGCGCACCCGTCGGCTGGGGACGCCAAGCGCTACTACGGGCACGGCTACAACAAGCACGGCTGGCACGGTCACGGCCGCCCCTATGGTCAGCGCTACTACGGTCATCAGCCCTACTTCGGTGCGGGCTACGCCGTGCCCTACGGCTCTTATGGAGCCCCTTATTACGGGTATGGCGCCTACGCTCGACCCTACTATGCCTATCCTCATTACGGCGGCGGCTCCTACGCCTATCCGTACTACGGCGGTTACTACGGTCATCATTATTACCACCATCACTGCGATGGAGGTGCGGCCGGCGCGATTATCGGGGGCGCGGCGGGCGCGGCGATCGGATACGGCATCGAGCGGAGCTATTCGCGCCACGGCTATTATTATGGCCATTCGGACGGAACGGCGGGCGCAATAATAGGCGGAACCGCCGGAGCGCTGATCGGCTATGGAATAGCGCGCAACTGTTAGGGCTGGGACTTCGAAACCCGACTTCACTTTTTTCGCGCACAGGCCGCGATACAGCCCTATATGGCGCCAAACCCACGGGGAGACGGATTTTGTTCAAGGGCCTCCAGCCCATTTTATACGGCGGACGCGAAGTCTGGCCGCTGGTCGAAGGTGGAAAGGGCGTCTCCGCCACAAACCATGCTAGTTCGGGAGCCTGGGCGGCTGCTGGCGGCATCGGGACCGTGTCTGCGGTCAATGCCGACAGCTATGACCCGGAAGGCCGGATCGTCCCCCAAATCTATCACGGCATGACCCGCCGCGAGCGGCATGAAGAGCTGATTCAATACGCGGTCGACGGCGCCGTCGCGCAGGTCCAGCGCGCCTACGAAATGTCAAACGGCAAGGGCGCGATCAACATCAACGTGCTGTGGGAAATGGGCGGCGCGCAACGTGTGCTCCACGGCGTTCTCGAACGCACCAAGGGCCTCGTCACCGGCGTGACCTGCGGCGCCGGCATGCCCTACAAACTGAGCGAGATCGCGGCGTCCTACGGCGTCAATTACCTGCCGATCATCAGTTCCGCGCGTGCGTTCAGCGCGCTCTGGAAGCGCGCCTATTCGAAGGCAGCGGAATGGCTTGCGGCGGTGGTCTACGAGGATCCGTGGCTCGCAGGCGGGCACAATGGGCTCAGCAATGCGGAAGACCCGCGCGCACCGCAGGATCCCTATCCGCGTGTCGCGGCGCTGCGCGCGACGATGCGCGAGAACGGTATCGCCGACAGCGTGCCTATCGTCATGGCCGGCGGCGTTTGGCGGCTCGACGAGTGGGAGAACTGGATCGACAATCCGGAGCTCGGCCAGATCGTCTTCCAGTTCGGCACTCGACCGCTTCTGACCCAGGAAAGCCCGATCCCGCCCGAGTGGAAAGCGCGGCTAATGACCCTGGAAGAGGGCGACGTGCTTCTGCACCGCTTCTCGCCCACGGGCTTCTATTCCTCCGCGGTGCGCAACCCGTTCTTGCGTAACCTTGAGGCGCGCTCGCATCGCCAGATCGCGTTCACCAAGGAGCCGCTCGGCGACCACCATTTCGAGCTGGACGTCGGCGTCGGCAAGAAGCGCGGCTATTGGGTGACCAAGGGCGACCTGCAGCATGCGCGCGAATGGTTCGCGGCCGGCTATACGGAGGCGCTCAAGACGCCCGACGAGACGCTGATCTTCGTCGATACCGAGGAGAAGAACGTCATCCGCCACGATCAGGCGGAGTGCATGGGCTGCCTCAGCCAGTGCGCGTTTTCGTCCTGGGCCGACAATGAGAAGAATTCGACGGGCCGCCTCGCCGATCCGCGCAGCTTCTGCATCCAGAAGACGCTTCAGGACATTGCCCATGGCGGGCCTGTCGAACAGAACCTGATGTTCGCCGGCCACGCTGCTTTCCGATTCAAGACAGACCCGTTTTATTCCAACGGCTTCGTCCCTACGGTGAAGCAATTGGTGGACAGGATCCTGACGGGGGCTTGAGGTCGTGAAACGGGGGGTGATCGCGGCGATCGCGCTAAGCCTGGCGGTTCCGGCCGCTGCTCAGGACAAGCAGCCGCCTTACTGGGCATCGATTGCGTCCGGCCAGGCGATGACCCGCGCTGGGCCGGGCAAGAATTATCCCGGCGTGTGGCTCTACCAGCGCCGCGACCTGCCGATCCGAGTGGTCAAGAAATATGAAAACTGGCGGATGATCGAGGATCCCGAAGGGACCCGCGGCTGGATGCTGGTCTCACTGCTCAGCGACCGGCGCACCGCGGTCGTCAAGCCGGGCGATCCTCGTCCGATCCATGCCGGCGCCGATGGCGCCAGCCGGGTCCGCTACAATGCCGAGCAAGGCGTCGTCGGGCGGATTGAGAAGTGCCGGGACGGCTGGTGCCACATCGCCGTCGGCAAGCGCGAAGGCTATATCCGAACGTCCGACATCTGGGGCGTCAGCGACGGCGAAACCGTCGACTAGCTGCTGCTTCCTCTCGCGCGGGAAGAAGCCTAAAACCAGCGTGGGTGGGGCTGCAGGGGCGGCTCATGATCAAGCATCATTTCACCAGGCGTGCATTCACCGGCGCAGGCCTCGCGTCGGCCGGTCTCCTGCTGACGTCGAAGGCGCTGGCCTTTTCTGACAAGGTGCCGACGGCGGAATCGCCGATGGGACCCTTCTATCCCGTAGGTCATCTCGCCGATGCCGATGTGGACCTGACATGGGTGAAAGGCCGGAACGCCCGCGCGGCAGGCCAGGTCATCGAGATTTCAGGCCGCGTCTATGACGTGAAGGGCAACCCGCTGCCGGGAGCCAGACTGGAGCTCTGGCAGGCCAATGCGGCGGGCCGGTACGATCATCCTAGCGATCCCGCGACGGCAGCGCTTGATCCCAACTTCCAGGGCTATGCGTCGCTGCGCTCAGATGCGAAGGGCGAGTGGCGGATCGTGACGATCAAGCCCGGCGGCTATGACTCGCCGATCGGTCACCGTCCTCCGCACATCCACTTCGATCTGCGTTCGGACAAGACCCGCAACGTCGCGCAAATGTACTTCCCGGAGGACGCCGAGGCGAACGGCAAGGACACGCTCTACAAAGTGCTGAGCCCTCAGGATGCAGCGACCTCCCTGGCCGTCCGCAGCACCGCCGATCCCAACAAGTACGTCTGGGACGTCGTGATGCTGGCGTGAGTGCGCTTTCAAGAGGTCTGGACAGTCAGGCCCCGCTGAACATGCTATGCCCGGCCGCGCGATCGGGGGGCGAGCATGAAGGCGATAGCAGCGGGAGTATTGGCGATCATGGCAAGCGACGTATCCGCCCATGCCGACCGGCCGGCAGTCGAGCATATCGGCAAGCCCATGCTGGGTGATCAGCGGCTGCCCTTCTCCAGCGCCGTTCGGGTGGGCGACCTGCTCTTCCTGTCAGGCCAGCTCGGCAACACTCCGGACGGCAAGCTGCCGCAGGGCATTGAGGCACAGGCACGGCAAACCATGGACAATATCGGCGCGGTGCTGAAGGGGCAGGGCCTCGGCTTCGGCGACCTCGTGAAATGCACGGTGATGCTGGACGACATGGCCGACTGGCCCGCGTTCAATAAAGTCTACGTGACCTATTTCCCGGACGGAAAATATCCCGCGCGAAGCGCGTTTGGAGCGGACGGGCTGGCGCTGGGCGCGCTGCTCGAGGTGGAGTGCATCGCGCACGCGGGCCCAAAGTAAGGGCCCGCGCACGGAATTCATCCGATCTTCTTGACCGTAACGGGATCGCCCTTGTCGGGTGTCGCCGTGAACGTTCCGTCAGGGGCAGTTGCGGTTTCGGTGTAGCAGGTCGGGCCCGCGTCCCCTTCCGGATCGAAGCAGGTCTTGCCGCCCGCGACGTTCCAGGTGCCTTTCGATTCCGTCCCGTCCGAATTCTTGTCGACGTACGTGCCGTCGGCATTGAGCGTCGACTGGCCCTTGCTGCCGTCTTTCATTGTGACTTCGTAGGTGCCGGGAGCCGAACCGTTGGCTGTCAACATCGCGGAGTTTGAAACGGTCGCATTGGCGTCAGCTTCCGCGATCGCGGTGTTCGCATCCTCGGTGGCGGCGGGTTCCTGCTTCTGTCCGCACGCCGCAAGGGCAACGAAGCCGGCAATCAAAAATAGGCTTTTCATCTTGATCTCCCCCTATCAACCGGGAATCGTCATCGGGACGTAGGCGACCCGGGTCACGGTCAGCTTTTCGCCCTTGTCGCTGGTCGTTTCCATCGACTGTCCGATGTCGGTCGCCGCGGTCGTCCAGCAGAGCTCGCCTTCCTTATCCATCGCGCTGGTGAAGCAGGCCTTGTCGCCCTTCATCACTGCCGTGCCGTGGTCGACATGCTCTTTGCCGGCATTGGCGATGTAATTGCCGCCGGCATCGATCGACTCCTGAATGGCCTTGCCGTCCCGGGTGAATGTCCAGGTCGTCTCGGCAAGAGTGAACTCCGCGGGCTCGGCCACGTTCGCGTCCGGTTCGGCGATTGCGACGTTGGTTTCCTCAACCGGCGCCGCTTCTTCCTTCTGGCCGCACGCTGCAAGCGCGGCGCATCCGGCAATCAGCAATAGCTTTTTCATGGCTGCTCCCCTTGTTGGAGGAAGCGCGCCTTACCACGGAATCGTTATGGGGGCGAACTGATCCTAGACGAGCTCTACCGCCACTGCCGTCGCCTCGCCGCCGCCGATGCAGAGGCTCGCGACGCCGCGCTTGGCGCCCTTCTGCTTCAGAGCGTTCACGAGCGTGACTAGGATACGCGTGCCGCTGGCGCCG
>Ga0207701_10002867_pt1 | contig 17809 bp, 16 predicted proteins | sample KBSSwiSSwithPhiX_FD_184294 | JGI IMG/M metagenome (GOLD analysis project Ga0207701, IMG submission 184294) | Switchgrass rhizosphere bulk soil microbial communities from Kellogg Biological Station, Michigan, USA, with PhiX - S5 (SPAdes) (version 2) | ecosystem: Environmental > Terrestrial >... | reverse complement strand
CCCTGTCGTGGGACCTGACTGGTCGCTGGCGAACACTGGCGAACGCCGCGAGCCGGATCGGCGCCACGACAACGCTCTTCCAATCAGTCGGTTACGGCGACATGCGGCCATGGCAGGCTCGTGGCAGGCCTGAACCGCCATGCACACCCTTCTGCCGGACCTCAAGCATGCGCTGCGGGGACTGAAGCAGGCACGCGGCTTCAGCGCGATGGCGATCGGCACGCTCGCCCTGGGCATTGCCGCGGCGACGGCCGTCTTCAGCCTGATCGACGCCGTACTTCTGAGGCCGCTGCCGTTTGCGGCGCCCGATCGCCTGGTCAGCCTTCACGAGCGGCGTGGTGCGTCAGTGGGTCCGCTCTCCGCGCATGAACTGGTCGCCTGGCGCGAGCGGAATCGCGTTTTCGAGGGCATCGGTACCTATCTCTACTCGCAGTTCACGATGACCGGCACCGGCGAGCCGGCAACGGTCCGGGCGCTGCTCGTCTCGGCCAACTACTTCGACGTGCTGGGGACCTCGGCAGGGTTCGGCCGCACCTTCTCGAAGGGCGAGGATCAGGCCGGCGCAAACCGGATCGTGGTCCTGAGCGAGGGCTTCTGGCGAAGCCGGTTCGGCGAGGACTCTTCAGCGATCGGCCGCAACCTCCTGCTCGACAACGTCAGCTACCGCATTGTCGGCATCATGGCTGCGAAAGGCGACCTCGATCCCGATCTGTGGGTGCCGGTCGACTGGCCAGCCGAGGCGCGCCGCGTCGGACGTCACTCGGTGTTTGCATTCGCAAGGCTGAAGGATGGCGTCTCGATCGACGCGGCGCGAGCCGATCTCGGCAGCGTGGCGGCAATGCTCGCGAAAGAACTGCCGGACGACAATACCGGCCACGGAGTAGACGTCGTCTCGTTGCGCGACGACGTGGTGGACGGCGTGGAACGGCCGATCCTGGTGGCGGCCGGTGCGGTGGGATTCGTCCTGCTCATCGCGTGCGCGAACGTGGCGCATTTGCTCCTGACCCGCGGTGCCGCGCGGCGGAAGGAACTGGCGATTCGCAGCGCACTCGGGGCGTCCCGCGTCCGGCTGGTCAGGTATCTCCTTCTCGAGAGCCTCGTTCTATCGATCGCCGGCGGCATCGCCGGTGCGCTGCTCGCCGCATGGATCGTGGATCTGTTGCCCTCGATCACTGCGGTTGACGTTCCGCGGATCGGCGAGACTGCCATGAACGCACGAGTGTTGACGGCGGCTCTCGTATTCTCGATGCTGACCGCCCTGGTCAGCGGCACGCTCCCGGCGCTGCGTGGCTCGCGAACCAGCCTCGACTCGCTCAACGACGGAGCCCGCCTCACGGGCGGCCTCCCGTCGAGACTCGCCGGTGTGCTGGCGCTGTCGGAGGTCGCGCTGGCGCTGGTCCTGCTGATCGGCGCGGCGCTGATGATCCAGACGGTCGTGTTCCTGACCCGCGTGAACCCGGGCTTCGACGCCCGCAACATCGCTTCGGCGCCGGTACCGCTTCCGGGATCTCGTTACGCACGGCCGGAGCGGCAGGTCGCCTTCGTAGAAGACCTGTCGGCACGGTTGCGGAACACACCGCAGGTGGTCGCGGTCGGCGCCGTCAGCCACCTCCCACTCACGCCCGGCGACAACCGGATGGGGTTCGACATCGAAGGCCGCGCCGCTTCTCGAGAGGAGCTGCGGGCATCGATGCGGGTCGTGGCCGGTGACTACTTCCGGGTGATGGAAATCCCGATCTTGCGCGGCCGGGCGTTTACACCGGCCGATGCCCGGCGGGCGCTCCCGCTGATCCGCTGGTTCGAGCAACAGCCCCTGCCGCCGGCCTTCGACGAGCCGCAGCCACGGCCCGTGGCACTGATCAACGAGACGATGGCGCGGCAGTTCTGGCCCGGTGAGGATCCCGTCGGACGGCGCCTTCGCGTCCTGTTCAGCCCGTGGATCGAAATCGTCGGAGTTGTCGGCGACGTCCGGCATGCTGCCCTGTCGCGGAACCCGGTCGCCGAGATGTATCTCTCTCACCAGCAGGAGCCGCAGACCGGCATGACGCTGCTGGTCAGGACGAGCGGTGACCCGGCCGCCATATCGCCCGAGCTTCGCGCCGCCATCCGCGCCATGGACGCCAACCTACCACTGCCTGCAGTCACCGCGATGCAGGACGTCGTCCGCAGTTCGATCGGCCGTCCACGCTTCGACGCACTTCTCCTTGCAACGTTCGGAGCGGTCGCACTGCTGCTATCGGCGATCGGGATTTACGGCGTCACCTCCTATGCAGTCACGCAGCGAACCCGCGAGATCGGCATCCGCGCGGCGCTCGGCGCCACTCGCGGCAACGTGCTCGGTTTCGTGCTGGGGCGGGCCGTCCGCCTGACGATGCTCGGGATCGGTGCGGGCCTGCTGAGTGCCCTGGCGCTGACGCGCGTCTTGACGCGGTTGTTGTATGGCGTTCGTCCAACCGATGCCGTCACGTTCATCGTCGTCGCCGGCGTGCTCTTCGCGGTGACGCTCGTCGCGAGCTACATCCCCGCCCGCAGGGCCTTGTCGATCGATCCGCTACGAGCGTTGAGGACGGAATAAATAAAGGGAAAAGGGAGAAGGGAAAAGGGACCTCCCTTCTCCCTTCTCCCTTGTCCCTTGTCCCTTGCCCCTTTTCGCTCACACCAACCGCTGATCGAAGCCGGCGCGCACGAGCTCTTCGTACGCCGACCAGACGTCGTCCGGGATGTCCTGCGGGATCTGAAATCCGCGGTCCGCATACACGCGGATGCGTTGCAGGTCGCCGACCATGATGCCGATCACGTCGTGGGCGGAAAGAGATCCGTGCGAGTACCCGCGCAGGTATTCGTCCATCGACACCTGAGGAGACGTCACCCTCACCTCCGGCTCCGGCCACACCTTCCGGAACGTTGCGTAGCTGCGACGTTCCATGTACGGCTTCTGGACGACGACGAAGGAGGCGGTCGGGAGCTGCCGCGCTTCGAGGAGCGCACGGGTGAACCTGACGTTCTCTCCGGTATTCGTCGACTGGTTCCCGATCAGGATGCGATCCGGCGGCACTCCCATCCCTCGTGCAATCCCGGCGAACTGGTCGGCCTCCGGGGTCGTCATCAAGGCACGCGTGATCGATCCGAGGCCACCGGAAAAGATCAAGAGCGGCGCCCAGCCTGCGAGAAACAGCTCGGCACCTCGCTCGGCGACCCGGAGATCGTGGCTGCACAGCACGAGGATCGCGTCTGACGGCGCCAGCGCGTGGCGCAGCTGGTGGTAGTCCCAGAGCACCTGGGCGAGGCTTCGAATGCGGTCGTCGATCTCGACCGGTGACCCGCTCATGAGGCTCCCTGCGTCATGGTACCGCCGGTGTCCTGCCATTGCGCCCGGGTCGCGTGCTGCACCACGCGCCCCTCCTCGAGCACCACGACTTCGTCGGCAAAAAGCGCCACCTCCGCTCGATCGTGGGTGACATAGACGATCGGCGTACTGAGCTCGTCGCGAACCCGCGCCAGGTACGGCAGGATCCGGCGGCGGAGTTCGACGTCGACGGCCGCGAGCGGCTCGTCGAGAAGCAGCACTTCAGGGCTCGACATCAGCGCCCGCGCAAGGGCGACGCGCTGGCGCTGGCCGCCCGACAGTTCGCCGACACCGCGGTCCAGCAATGACTCCACCTCGAGGATGCCCGCGACGATCGCCAGATCGGGACGATGGCCGGGCCTGCGGCCGTAGAGCATGTTGCGGCGAACGTTCATGTGCGGGAACAGCGCGACGTCCTGCGGTACGTATCCCACGTGGCGCTGATGGGGCGGCAGATCGACTTGCTGCGCGCTCGAGAACACGACGCGATCGCCGATCGTGATCCCGCCCGTGAACGGGCGGCGAAGCCCGGCAATCGCGTCCAGGATCGTTGTCTTGCCGGCGCCCGACGGCCCGAACATCGACGTGACGCCGGCGCCGAGGCGCACGTCGATCGTGAGCTCGAACTGCCCCTGCTTCAGCGTGAACGCGAGCGCGATCACGCGCGCATCCCGTTGCGCGACGTCAGGCGGGTCGAAAGCCAGAGCGCGCCGAACGCAATGGCCGCGGACACCAGCAGCAGCGCCGCCGCCTCACGGTCGCGACCGGTCTCCGCGAACGAGTAGATCGCGACCGCGAGCGTGCGCGTCGACCCCGGAATGCTTCCCGCGATCATGATCGTGGCGCCGAACTCGCCGAGGGCGCGAGCGAACCCAAGCACCGTCGCTGCAACCACCGCCGGCGCGGCGAGCGGCAGGGAGATGGTGAAGAACACGCGGAGCGGCGCTGCTCCCAGAGTGGCCGCGACCGACTCGTACCGGCGATCGACCTGCTCGAAGCCGGCGCGTGCCGTGCGAACGAAGAGCGGCAGCCCCATCACCGCCATGGCCAGCACGACCGCCTTCCACGTGAACACGACGTCAACGCCCATTCGCGCGAGCACTCCGCCGATCGGACCGCGCGGTGCGAACAGCATCAGCAGGATCAGGCCGGTCGCCACCGGCGGCATGACCAGCGGCAGCGACACGATCGTGTCGAGCAGCACCCGTCCCCGGAAGCGATGCCGCGCGAGGAGCCAGGCCAGGAAGAGCCCCGGAGGGATCATCACCGCCGTCGCAGCCATCGCGGTCGCGAGGGTGAACCAGGTAATCCGCGCCAGATCCATCGGCTCTCGCGGATCAGCGGCCGTCGGGCGGGGCTATGAACCCGTGCCGCTCGAAGATGGCCCGCGCCGGCGCACTCCGGAGAAACTGGAGGAACTTCGCTGCCTCTCCGGACTGCCGCGTCGTTTTGACCACGCAACCCGGATAGACGATGCGCGGCGCATGCGAGCCGCTGATGGTCGCCACGACCTGCAGCGCAGGAGCGATGCGGGCGTCGGTCGCGTAAACAAACGCCGCGTCGGCGCTGCCGTTCTGCACTGCCGTCAACGCCGCCCGGACGTTCGCCACCGGTACGATCTTCTGCTCGAGGCGCGTCCACTCGCCAATCGCCTCCAGGTACTGCCGCGCGTAGACTCCCGCTGGCACCGCAGCCGGATCCCCGATCGCAATCCGGCGGACCGCAGGCCGGCCCAGATCGGCCACGGCTTTCACCGGGCTCCGGGAATCAGCCACGAGCACGAGCTGGTTCGTGACGACGGCGGCCCGCGTGCCGGCAGCGACCAGCTCCGCCTTCTCGACGACGTTCATCTGCGCCTCGTCGGCACTGATGAACACGTCGGCCGGGGCGCCGTTGACGATCTGGCGGGCAATCGTGTTCGAGCCGCCGAAGTTGAAGACCACCGCCATGCCCCCGGCCGCCCGGTAGGCCGTCGCGGCCTCTTCCAGTGCCTCAGTCAGGCTGATCGCCGCCGAAACGGTGAGGGAAGGCCCGCTGCCTTGCGCAAGCGTGACGGCCAGAACGACCAGCGGGAGCATGAGTGAAGCGTATATCAGGCCCCGCGCCTCAGCGCCTTCGCAATCCTGGCCGCCAGCCGGTTGGTCTTCAGCGTTTCAATCGGCTGCGGCAGCGCCAGCCGCCAGTTGGGCCACTCGTCGTTGGTGGCCGGCATGTTTGGCCGCTCTTCGACGGCCATCGCATCGTCCAGTGTGGCGGTGAGAATGCGGGACGGGGCCTTCGCGAGCGACTCGTGCACGCGGGCCACGATTTCACCGGCCGGTGTCTCGCCGGCCGATCGGGTCATGCGGCGGACGCGGGCCTTGATTTCATGCGTGCCGGCATCGTTGGGGAACAGGCCGAGCTCGTGCTGCACCTCGAGGTCGCTGTCGCTCCACAAGCCGGCAACGGTCGGCAGGTCGTGAGTGGTGATCGCGGCGAGCGCCTGCTCGGGGTACTGCCGCGGCGGCGTCTTCTCGAACCAGAGCAGCCGGTAGGACAGGATGTTGCGGGCGGCGAGCGCCTGACGCGTGTCGTCTTCGACCGTGCCGAGATCCTCGCCAACGATCACGGCATTCGCGCGCTGGCTCTCGAGCGAGACGATGGCGAGCAGATCGTCCGGGTGCCCATGCACGTAGGCGCCGTCGCGCGGCTCGGCCCCAGACGGAATCCAGAACAGCCGGAACAATCCCATCACATGGTCGATGCGCAGGCCGCCGGCATGACGGAGGCACGCGCGGATCGTCTGGATGAACGGCTCGTACCCCGCCGCGCGCAGCCGATCCGGCACGAATGGCGGCAGCCCCCAGTTCTGTCCGCGAGTGTTGAATTCATCGGGCGGGGCCCCAACACTGATGCCGTCGGCGAGCACATCCTGGAATACCCACGCGTCGGCGCCCCCGGCGTCGAACCCGATCGGCAGGTCCTGCATCACCGGCATCGCGGCCGACGCCCGTGCGAGCTGCCGGTCGACCTGGTATTGGAGCCATTGATGAAAACGGATCCGTTCGCCGAGCTGCGGCTCGCGTGCGGCGCGTGCCACCGCCGGCCGCGAAGGATGCTGCAGATCGGCCGGCCATTGACGCCAGCTCGCGCCGAAACGTTCCGCCAGGGCACAGAAGGTACCGAACTCCTGCAGGCCCGCCTGATCCCGCACGAATCCGTCGAACGCGGCGTCCGAGCGCGTCCGAACGGTTCGCCAGATTGACTCGAGGGCCCTGGACTTGGCCTCGAACACGCGGTCGCGGTCGATCAGCCGATCGCGATTCAGCCGCCTGGCGGTTCGTGCGATCTCGGTGATGCCCCCGGTTTCCCGCGCCCCATCCACTTCTTCGATCCGCAAGTACAGCGGATTGCGAAAGCGCCGGCTCGAAGGAAAGTACGGGCTCGCCTGCTGCGGAAGCGTGGGGGCGACTGCCGTCAGGGGATTGATCAGGGCAATCCCGGCGCCCTGTCCTCGCGCCAACCGTCCAAGCCAGCGGAGATCAGAGAGATCGCCGATGCCCCAGCTGCGCCGGGATCTCGCGGCATAGAGCTGGATCGCCCAGCCCCAGGTGAAAAGGCCGTTGGAAGCATGGCACCCGGCCGGTGCGACGATCAACCTCGCGGGCTGACGGGCGCGGCCCAGGATCTCGTGATAGCCGGGTGGCAAATCGCGCGGCAGCCGGGCATCGACCGTGACCGTGGTGCCGTCCTCGAGGCGAACCTCCGCGGGACCGACCCGGCGCTGCTGGCCGGCGGAGACGACGAGCGTTTCCTGCGCCGGCAGGGGCCGGCCACCGATTGCCCGCTCGATCGCCCGGATTGATCCCGGCGGGGCCGACCGCCGTTTGCCCAGGGCGTCGACGTATGACGGTTGAATGCCGGACGATCGGCCGCGTGAGGGCCTTGTTGATTTTCGCCGTACTGCCACGATCAGTTTCTCAATCGATACGGCGAAGCAAGGCCAACCCCGATGCCGGAATCGACACCTTTCCACCGGCCCGGAATTCGGCTTTTACTCGCTCCTCTTCGGTCTCCCCGTCGCGCTCGTTCGTGTCCAGGAGCTCGGCCCACCGCTGACCCCACTTGACCTCCGGGAGCGTGAACTCGACCGGTTCATGACTCGAGTTGAACATTATGTAGAACGTCTCGTCGACGACCTGTTCGCCGCGCTCGTTCGGCGTCGGAATTCCCCGGCCGTTGAGGAACACTCCGAGCGACTTGGCAAAACCCGCCTGCCAGTCCTGGTCCGACATCTCGCTGCCGCCCGGAGTGAACCACCCGATGTCGCTCACGTTGGTCCCGTGAATCGGCCGGCCCTGGAACCATTTCCGCCGGCAGAACACGGGATGGCGATGACGCATCCGGATCAACCCTCTCGTGAACTGCAGCAGATCTTCGTCGGCGCCCTTCCAGTCGTACCACGAAATCTCGCTGTCCTGACAGTATGCGTTGTTGTTGCCCTTCTGGGTCCGGCCGATTTCGTCGCCGCCGAGCAGCATCGGCACCCCCTGCGACAGCATCAGCGTCGTCAGGAAGTTCCGTACCTGGCGGTTCCGGAGCGCGTTGATCTTCGGATCCTTCGTCGGGCCCTCCGCGCCGCAGTTCCACGATCGATTGTGACTCTCGCCATCGCGGTTGCCTTCGCCGTTGGCTTCGTTGTGCTTGTCGTTGTAGGACACCAGATCCCGCAACGTGAACCCGTCGTGTGCGGTGATGAAGTTGATGCTCGCGTAGGGCTTGCGCGCCGTGCCCTCGTACAGATCCGAGCTCCCGGTGAACCTGTAGGCGAACTCGGCGAGCGTCTGGTCGGTGCCGCGCCAGACGTCACGCACGCTGTCGCGGTACTTCCCGTTCCACTCGGACCACAGCGGCGGGAAGTTGCCGACCTGGTAGCCGCCCTCACCGACGTCCCATGGTTCGGCAATCAGCTTCACCTGGCTGATCACCGGATCCTGCTGAATGATGTCGAAGAACGCCGAGAGCCGATCGACATCATGCAGCTCGCGCGCGAGCGTCGCGGCCAGATCGAAGCGGAAGCCGTCCACGTGCATGTCGATCACCCAGTAGCGCAGGCTGTCCATGATCAGCTGCAGCACGTGCGGATGGCGCATGTTGAGCGTGTTGCCGGTGCCGGTGTAGTCCATGTAGTGGCGCCGGTTGTCGGCCATCAGCCGGTAGTAGGCGGGATTGTCGATCCCCTTGAACGACAGCATCGGACCGAGATGATTGCCCTCGCCGGTGTGGTTGTAGACGACGTCGAGAATGACCTCGATGCCGGCGTCGTGCAGCGTCTTCACCAGGTGCTTGAATTCCTGCACCTGCTCCCCGCGCCCGCCGCGCGCGTACTCGTTGTGGGGGGCGAGGTAGCCGATTGAGTTGTAGCCCCAGTAGTTGCGCAGGTGACGCTGGATCAGGTTCGAATCCTGCACGAACTGGTGCACCGGCAGAAGCTCGACGGCGGTGATGCCGAGCCGCTGCAGGTATTTGATTGCGACAGGGTGCGCCATCCCTGCATACGTCCCGCGAAGCTGCTCGGGGATGTCCGGATGCCGCTTCGTGAACCCCTTGACGTGGGTCTCGTAGACGACGGTCTTGTGCCAGGGCGTGTTGGGCCGGTGGTCGTGCCCCCAGTCGAAGTACGGGTTGATGACGATCGAGCGCGGGCAGAACCGGGCACTATCGAGATCGTTTTTCGACTGTTCCGGTTGCGCAAAGTGATACGGGAAGACCGCCTCGTTCCACTTCCACATTCCCTCGATCGCTTTCGCGTAGGGATCCATGAGGAGCTTGTTGCTGTTGCACCAGAGGCCCTGCTCGGGCGCCCAGGGGCCGTGAACACGATAGCCGTATCTCTGCCCGGGGCCGATGTTGGGCAGGTAGATGTGCCAGCAGAGCGCCGTGGACTCGGGCATCTCCACCCGGGTTTCCATGCCGGCATCATCGAACAGGCACAGTTCGACGCGCTCCGCGGCTTCCGAAAAGATTGAGAAGTTGGTTCCTACCCCGTCGAACGTCGCACCCAGCGGGTACGGCTGGCCCGGCCAGATCTGCATGCACACTCCGACTCATCACACGCAGGCCCCGAGCGCCTGCTTCCTGTCCTAACCTCATCCCTTGAGAGGGTAAACTTACAATTCCTGTGCCGCGACGACAGATCTTCCTCGCTCTTTGCGCCGTTTGCACCATCGGTTTCACGACAGCCACAGCCTCCCGCCTGAAGGTGGAAGCCACACAGGGCATTCCCGGGCAGGGAGAAGCGCCCCCCGGCGTGCCGTCTGCCGACGGGCTCGTCGTCTGTGTCTCGGCTCCCGCCTGTGATGCCGGCGCCGCGGTCCTCGCCCGCGGCGGCAACGCCGTCGACGCCGCCGTTGCCACCGGCTTCGCGCTGGCGGTGACGCACCCCTCGGCCGGCAACATCGGCGGCGGAGGATTCATGGTCATTCGCCTGCCGGACGGGCGCACGACCGCATTCGACTTCAGGGAAAAGGCACCGCAGCGCTCGACGCCGACGATGTACCTCGACGCGGAGGGAAATATCGATCGGCAGCTGACCGCCGCGGGTTATCTCGCGCCGGGCGTTCCGGGCACCGTGCGCGGCTTCGCCGCGGCCCATAAGAAGTTCGGCAAGCTGCCCTGGAAGGACGTCGTCATGCCGGGGGTGACGCTCGCCGAGCAGGGCTTCCCGCTGTCCGAATCACTCGCCCGGAGCCTGAATGGCGAGCTGAAACAGATGTCCCCGTTCCCGGCATCAGTTGCCGCGTACGGAAAACCCGGCGGAGGCGAGTGGGCGGCGGGCGATCGCCTGCTGCTGACGGATCTCGGCCGGACGCTCAGGGCCATCGCCAACGATGGTCCGGATGCGTTCTACAAAGGCTGGATCGCCGACCGCATCGCCGCCGACATGCACGCGCACGGCGGCCTGATTACGAAGGTCGACCTCGCAGCCTACCGGGCGAAAGAGCGAAACCCGGTGAGGGGAACCTATCGCGGATTCGACATCATCTCGATGCCCCCGCCGAGCTCTGGCGGCGTCGCGCTCATCGAGATGCTCAACATCCTCGAACCGCTCGACCTCAAGAGCCTGGGCCTGCTGACTCCACCCGCGTTGCACGCCCAGATAGAAGCGATGCGCCGCGCGTATCTCGATCGGGCCCGGTATCTCGGCGACCCGGATTTCTCGCGTGTTCCCATGTCGCGCCTGATCGCCAAGGCGCATGCGCGCGAAGTCTCGTCGTCGATTGATACGACCCACGCGTCCCGAAGCGGAGATCTCGGCCAGGATCTGCTGAACCGATCGGTGACCGAGGAGCCGGACGAGACGACGCACTACTCGGTCATCGATCGGCAAGGCCTGGCCGTGGCCACGACCTACACGCTCGAAGGGGGGTTCGGCTCCCACGTGGTCGTGAGCGGGGCGGGGTTCCTGCTCAACAACGAGATGGGCGACTTCAACAAGAAGCCCGGCATGACCAACGACAGTGGGGACATCGGAACGCCAGCGAACACGATCGCGCCGGGTAAACGGATGCTCAGCTCGATGACTCCCACGATCGTCGCCCGGAATCACAAGCTCGTGCTGGTGACCGGCTCGCCGGGCGGCAGGACGATCATCAACACTGTCCTGGCGGTCGTGCTCGGCGTGACGGAGTACGGACTGAACGGCCGGGAGGCGGTGAACCTCGCACGTCTGCATCATCAGTGGATGCCCGACCGGGTGTCGGTCGAGGACAACCAGCTGCCTGCGGAGACGCTCGAGCGCCTGCGCGGAATGGGCCATGACGTCAGGACGGCCACCCGGCAGGGAGACGCGCACTCGATCTGGATCGCGCCGGATGGGCGCACGTACGGTGTCAACGACACACGCACCGCCGACTCGAAAGCCTCGGTCCCGGTAAAGTTGACAGAGCCGTCTGGCGGGCGATAACCTTACCGGATGTTCCGCGGGTCGCATTCGCACCATCATCACCACGCCGCCTCAGGCGAGGTCTGGTTGCGCATGCGCTGACGAAACAGTTACACGCACACGCACTCATCGCGGCCTCGCTGGAAACGGCGGGGCTTTTTTTGTTTCTGCGGTACGACATGGATTACTCGAAGCTCGATGGCCTGATCCCGGCGGTCGTCCAGGACGACCGGTCCGGCGAAGTGTTGATGGTCGGTTTCATGAACGACGAAGCGTTGCGCAAGACACGCGAGACCGGCTTCGCCACGTTCTTCAGCCGTTCCCGCGGCGCGCTGTGGACCAAGGGGGAGACCTCCGGCAACCGTCTCGAAGTGAAGCGGATCCTCGTCGACTGCGACGAGGACACGGTGCTGCTCAAGGTCGTGGCGCTCGGTGACGGCGTTGCCTGTCACACGGGCGAGCGGTCGTGCTTTTATCGGGAGCTCGCCGACCAATGAAAACGCTGAAACTCGGCATTCCGAAAGGCTCCCTGCAGGACGCGACGATTCAGCTCTTCGCGCGGGCCGGCTTCAACATCTACGCGTCCACGCGCTCGTATTTCCCGGCGATCGACGACCCGGAAATCGAATGCATGCTGATCCGCGCCCAGGAGATGGCGCGGTATGTGGCCGACGGCGTGCTCGACGCGGGGCTGACCGGCCAGGACTGGATCGCCGAGCATCTCGCCAGCGTGCCTTCGGGCAACCCCGACAACGCGTCCATCGTGCCGCTCGCCGATCTGATTTACGCGAAACAAAGCTTCGGCAAGGTGCGCTGGGTGCTGGCAGTTCCCGAGGAGTCGCGCTACCAGAAACCGCAGGACCTGGAGGGCGCGATCATCGCGACCGAGCTGGTCAGGGCCACGCAGGCCTACTTCGCGCGTCTCGGAGTCACCGTCAACGTCGAGTTCTCGTGGGGTGCGACCGAGGTCAAGCCGCCGACCCTGGCTGACGCGATCGTCGAGGTCACCGAGACCGGATCGTCGCTTCGGGCGAACCGGCTGCGGATCATCGACACCGTGCTCGAGTCCAACACCCAGCTGATCGCGAACGCCAGGGCGCTGACCGACGAGTGGACGAAAACGAAGCTGGCCAACATCGCCCTGCTCCTCAAGGCAGCGATCGAGGCGCAGGGGCGGGTCGGCATCATGCTGAACGTCCGGTCCGAGGACCTCGGCGCGGTGCTGGCCCTCCTGCCGGCGCTGCAGCGGCCGACGATCTCGCCCCTCAGCGACTCGGAGTGGGTCGCGGTCAACACCATCATCGAAGAGCGCACCGTCCGCGACCTGATCCCCCGGCTCAAGGCCGCCCAGGCGCAGGGCATCGTCGAATACCCACTGAACAAGATCGTGCTGTGAAGACCAGGACTCGAGCGGGCGGTCCGGCGATTCGCATTCTTCGCGCCAGCGACGAGGCGGCGGTGTCCGCGCTCGTCGATCGGCGCCCCGCCCGGGCCGCCGAGGTCGACCGTGCGGTCGCAGCGATCATCGGCCGCGTACGGAAACAGGGCGATCGCGCGCTGCTGGCCTTCGCGCGGAAGTTCGATCGGCTGCAGGGGCCGATGGAGATCACCGCGGCGGAGATGCGCGCGGCGGCGCGGACCGTCCCGACGGCTGTGAAACGCGCCATCGCAACCGCGGCGGCGAACATTCGCGCGGTCGCGAAACGCCAGGTTCCACGAACGTGGACCGTCTCACCGACCCCTGGCCTGCGCATCACCCAACGGGTCACTCCGCTCGATCGTGTCGGCTGCTACGTACCGGGCGGCCGCTATCCGCTTCCGTCGTCGCTCCTGATGACGGCGATTCCCGCCGTGACCGCCGGGGTCGGCGAAGTCTTCGCGGTGTGCCCGCGGCCCGATCCGACGGTGATGTGCGCGGCGCTCGAGGCGGGGGTCAGCCGGCTGTTCCGCATCGGCGGCGCTCATGCCGTCGCGGCGCTCGCCTACGGCACCGAATCGATTCCGCCGGTCGACAAGATCGTCGGACCGGGGAATGCCTATGTGGCGGCCGCGAAGGCACAGGTCGCCGCGGACTGCGCCATCGATTTCTTCGCCGGACCGAGCGAGATTGCGGTGGTCTCCTCGACTGGCGACCCGTCGTGGATTGCCGCCGATTTGATCGCCCAGGCCGAGCACGATCCTGATGCCAGGGCGATCCTGTTCACGCCGGTGATGGGCCTGGCGCTGGCGGTTGCGAAAGAGATCGACCGCCAGCTGCCCCCGACCGGCCCTGCGGCGGCCGCGCTTCGTGACAACGGCGGCATCATCGTGACGGAGACCCTCGACGGTGCGATCGCGCTGTCGCAGCGCCTGGCACCCGAACACGTCGTGTGCGACAGCGCCGCGTCTGCCCGCCGCCTGACCCGTGCCGGCACCGTCTTCGTCGGCTCGCTGAGCGCGCAGGCTTGCGGCGACTACGTGACCGGCTCGAATCACGTGCTGCCAACCAGCGGCGCCGCCGCGGCACGCGGCGGCCTGAGCGCCGCCGACTTCGTCCGCGTGTCGTCGGTTCAGCAACTTGATCGGAAGGCCCTGATGAAGATCGGACCTGCCGCGGTTGCACTCGCAGAAGCCGAAGGTCTTTCCGCACACGCCGCCTCGGTCCGCGTCCGCCTCGATAGCCTTCCGGCTAAAGCCGGAAGCCACAAGTCTGGAACAGGTTCCCACAAGTCTGGAAGAAGTTCCCACAAGTCTGGAACAGGTTCCGGCCCCGCCTCTGGGATCGGTGTGGCTTCCGGCTTTAGCCGGAAGGCTGTGTCCAGCGTCCGTCGGAGGCAGCCATGAGCCGGCAGTACGAGCGGCCGCAGGCGCGGAATGGCGGACTCCGCCTCCACCTGAACGAGAACACGGCGGGGTGCTCACCGCGGGTGCAACGGGTGCTGCGCGAGCTGACCCGCGAGCATGCCGCCTACTACCCCGACTACGACGCCGCGATCTCTGCCACCGCCACGCACTTCGGCCTCAGCCCCGATCACGTCGTCCTGACCAACGGCCTCGACGACGGGATCATGGTGGCCTCATTGGTCGCGCTTCGCGGGGCGACCATCGCGGATCCATACGAAGCGATCGTGGTCCAGCCCGCGTTCGACATGTACGCCGCCTGCGCGGACGCGATGGGCGCGCGGATCGTCGAGGTGCCGCCGCAGACCGATCTCTTCTTCCCCCTGCAGCGAGTGCTCGAGGCGATCGGGCCCAGGACCCGCATCATCTTCCTGACCAATCCCAACAACCCGACAGGATTGACGATCCCGAAGGGCAGCATCGCCTCGATCGCGCAGGCGGCTCCCGCAGCGACGGTATTCCTGGACGAGGCATATGCCGACTTCGCGGGTCAGTCGATGATCGGCGACGCCGCGTCAGGGGCCATTCCGAACCTTCTGGTCGGCCGGACGTTCGCCAAGGCGTTCGGGCTTGCCGGACTGCGCGCCGGCGCCCTGGTTGGCAGCGTCGGGACACTGGCGCCGATTCGCCGCGCGATCCTGCCCTACACGCTCAACGCATACGCCGCCGCGGCGCTTCCTGCCGCGCTGGACGACCGTGAATACTACGAGTGGTACGTCGGTGAAGTGCGCGAGTCGAAGCGATTGCTCTACGACGTCCTCGCCCGTGCGCGCGTGAAGTTCTGGCCGAGCGACGGCAACTTCGTGCTCGTCGATTTCGGCCAGGATCTCGACCGCGTCATCAACGCCGTCGCCGCGCGGGGCATCACTATCCGCGATCGATCGGGGGATCCGGGCTGCGGCGGCTGCGCGCGAATTACGGCGGGAGTGCTCGATCACACGCGGCAGCTGGTGGACGTGCTGGAGGAGGTGTTGTGCGCCGGGCGGTAGTCAATCGGGTCACGACGGAGACTCAGATCGCGCTGAAGCTGACCCTCGACGGCAAGGGCCGCTACAAGGTCAGCACCGGGATCAGGTTCTTCGATCACATGCTCGAGCTGGTCACGCGTCACGGGGGATTCGACCTCGAACTGCGCGCGAACGGCGATCTCGACGTCGATCAGCATCACACCGTCGAAGACGTCGGCATCGCGCTCGGCGAGGCCGTGTCGGCCGCGCTCGGCAACCGTCGCGGCATCAATCGCGCCGGCTACTTCGTCATGCCGATGGACGAAACGCTCGGCGTCGCGGCGATCGATCTCAGCGGCCGCGTGCACGCCGTCACCGACCTCCGGCTCAAAGTGACGAACGTCGGCGATCTGCAGTCGGAGCTCGTCGGCGACTTCTTCGATGGCTTCGCCCAGGGGGCACGGGCGAACGTCCACGTGAAGGTGCTCTACGGCCGCTCGAGCCATCATCAGATCGAGGCCATCTTCAAGGCGTTCGCCCGCGCGCTGCGATATGCGTGCTCGAGGGATCGACGCCTGGCAAAAGTACTTCCCAGCACCAAGGAGCTCCTGTGATTGCGTTGATCGACTACGGCGCCGGCAACCTGACGTCGGTGAGGAAAGGCTTCGCCGCCGCGGGTGCGGAGCTCTACACTCCCCGGACTCCTCGCGATCTCAGTCGCGCCTCGGGCGTAGTGGTCCCCGGCGTCGGCCATTTCACTGCGACCGGTGCGCTCGGAAACGAGTGGCGGCTGGCAATCCATCGATCGCTCGATCGAGGCATCAGGCTGTTCGGCATCTGTCTCGGGCAGCAGTGGCTGTTCGAGGGCAGCGAGGAGGATCCGCAGGTGCCCGGGCTTGGCGTCATCAAGGGCTGGTGCCGCCGGTTGCCGCCAACGCTGAAAGTACCGCACGTCGGCTGGAACTCGCTCGACATCACAAGGCCCTCGCGCCTGCTGGCCGGCATCGAGCCCGGTACGCAGGCCTATTTCACCCACTCGTACGCCGCCGACATCACGCCCGAAGCGGTCGCGACCACGACGCATGCCGCACCATTCGCGTCGGTCGTCGAGACCGATCTGCTGTTCGGCGTCCAGTTCCACCCGGAGAAATCGGGGAACGCGGGCATCCAGATGCTCCGGAACTTCGTGGCCCTATGCTCTCCAAGCGCCTGATCGCCTGCCTCGACGTCCGCAACGGCTGCGTCGTCAAAGGCGTGCAGTTCGAGGGCCTGCGCAACGCGGGCGATCCTGCGGCGCTCGCGCGACGCTACAACCGCGAAGGCATCGACGAGCTCGTGATCCTCGACGTCACGGCGACGCTCGAGTCCCGCCAGGCGCTGGCAGATACGATTCGGGCGGTGTCGCGCGAGCTGTTCATCCCGCTGGCGGTCGGAGGCGGGATCCGTTCACTGGACGATGCGGAGGCGGCGATCGAAGCTGGCGCGGACAAGGTCAGCGTGAACAGTGCCGCGCTCACGGATCCCTCGCTCGTCACGAAGCTCGCCGCCCGTTACGGCAGCCAGGCGATCGTGGTCGCGATCGACGCCAAGCGCGCCGAGGGGCGGTTCGCCGTCTACTCGCGCAGCGGCAGCACGGCAGCGGATCGGGAAGCGGTCGAGTGGGCACGCGAAGCCGAGCGGCGCGGGGCCGGCGAGATCCTGCTGACCTCAATCGATCGCGACGGCACGCGCGAGGGCTTCGACTGCGAGCTGACGGCGGCGGTTTCGGATGCGGTGTCGATACCGGTGATCGCCTCGGGCGGCGCCGGCACGTTTCAACATTTCCTCGACGTGTTCACGACCGGCCACGCCGACGCGGCGCTCGCCGCCAGCGTGTTTCACTACTCCGAGCACGCGGTCTCGGAGCTGAAGCAGTTCCTGGCCGACAGCACCGTACCCGTGCGGCTCCGGTACTGATGATGTGTCAACCCCGAACCGGATCCCGGACCGCGGATCCCGGATCCCGAATGCGTCACCAATGCTGATTCCTTCAATTGACCTGATGGGGAACCGCATCGTCCAGCTCGTACAGGGCGAGCGGCTGGCTCTCGAAAGCCACGCGATCGACGAATGGATCGACCGCTTCCGCGGGCGGCCCAAGGTGCAGTTGATCGATCTCGACGCGGCCAAGAACCAGGGGCAGAACGACGACCTGGTCGCCAGGATCTGTCGCGAACTGCCCTGCCGCGTGGGCGGCGGCATCCGATCGCTCGACCGCGCCGTGCACGTCGTCTCCGGTGGCGCAACGCACGCGATCGTCGGCTCCGCGTTGTTCAAGGGGGGCACGATCGATACAGCCTTCGCCGAATTGCTGGCGACGACGATCGGGCCTTCCCGGCTCATCGCGGCCGTCGACAGCAAGGGAGGGCAGGTCGTCGTCGATGCCTGGCGCACCAGCCTGCCCCTGACGGCGGTTGAGGCGATGCAGCAACTCGAACCGTTCTTCGGCGGGTTTCTCTACACCCACGTCGATCGTGAGGGACTGCTGCAGGGAACCGACATGGAGGCGATTCGCCGCGTGCGAGCCGCGACCTCGCGCGAGGTCATCGCCGCGGGCGGGATCACGACGATGGATGAGGTTGACGAGCTGGACGCGATGGGCGTGGATGCGGTGGTGGGAATGGCGCTCTACACGGGCCGGATGACGCTTCCGCCGGCCCGTTGACGGGATCC
>Ga0207701_10002866_pt1 | contig 17813 bp, 18 predicted proteins | sample KBSSwiSSwithPhiX_FD_184294 | JGI IMG/M metagenome (GOLD analysis project Ga0207701, IMG submission 184294) | Switchgrass rhizosphere bulk soil microbial communities from Kellogg Biological Station, Michigan, USA, with PhiX - S5 (SPAdes) (version 2) | ecosystem: Environmental > Terrestrial >... | reverse complement strand
TCAGCGGGTAGTTGCGGATGATCTTGCCGCCGGCGCCGGTCGCCGCGAGCGCGTCCTTGTAGTTGACGCTGGAATACGCGCCCTTGAAGACGACTTCGCCAGGCGAAAGGTCATCGATCCGGGTGTCGACCACGCGGCCGGCGATCTTGTCGTTCTCGTTGAAGATGCGAAATGCTTTGAATGCGTCCATGTTTCCCCTCACCCTGCCCTCTCCCCGCGTACGGCTACGCCAGATGTGGCTGCGCGAGGTAGTCGTGTGTCTGCATCTCGGTGAGCCGGCTCACGAGCCGCTCGTTGAGCGATACGTTTAGATTAGCCTGAAAGCGGTCGCTTGCGTCGACATCCGTCACGACGAGCGTCTCGGGCGGCGCCGCCGCCGAAATGATGACCTTGACGCGGCGATCGTAGAACTCGTCCACCAGCCACACGAAACGCCGCAGCACGTCCGCATCCCCGGGACCGAAGCGCGGCACGTCGGAGATGAGCACCGTGTGATAGCGCCGCGCGAGCTCGATGTAATCGGCCTTTCCGCGCGGCCCGTCGCACAGTTCTCCGAAGTCGCACCACACGACGCCGGGCGCGTTGCACCGGACGCGGATCGTCCGGCCTTCCACCTCGATCTCGCGCGCGCCGTCCGCATGCTCGTTCGCTATGTACGCGAACGCCTCCTCGAGCGCGCGCTCGGCGTTCGGCCCGATGTGGTAGACGCCCGCGCGTTCGAGCTCGCGCAGGCGGTAATCGATGCCCGCATCCACGTTCACCGCGTCGAGGTTTTCCTTCATGAGCTCGATCGCGGGCAGAAACTGGTTCCGTTGAAGACCGTGCAGGTAGAGCGCGTCCGGTTCGAAGTTGGACGTGGTGACGAGAACCACGCCCTGCTCGAAGAGCGCTTCGAGCAGTCGCCTCATCAGCATGGCATCGGTAATGTCTGTGATGTGAAATTCGTCGAGGCAGAGAAGCCGTGCATCGCGCGCGATGTCGCGTGCGATCGCGGCGAGCGGGTCGGCCTGGCCCTGCTTCTCGTGCAGAGCGTGGTGAATCTCCTGCATGAAGCGGTGAAAGTGGATGCGCCGCTTGCGACCGACCGCGGCGCAGGCGTAGAAACTGTCGAGCAGGAAGCTCTTGCCGCGGCCGACGCCGCCCCACAGGTAGAGGCCGCGCACGACACGCTTACGCGCGAGCAGGCGGATGAGCGACGCTTCGAGGCGTTCGAGGCCGATCAGATCGCCGTAGAGCCTTTCGAAATGGTCGAGTGCGCGCTCCTGGGCCGCGTCGAGGGTGAAGCCGTGCGCCCGGGCGTGGTTGCGGATCCAGTCTTTGAATTCGGCGCCGTCCCCGCTCCCCGACCCCTCCGCTCCCCGCCGTCTCTCCCCGGGTTCGGGGCGAGGGAGTGCTGTTTCGTCACCCGTCACTCGTCACGCTTTTCTGGTCACTGGTCACTCCGCCGTCACCGTCATCGTCAGCGGTTTCACAGATTCAAAGTGCGATTGTCGACCGCCAGCGCCGCTTCCTTCATTGCTTCGGAGAGGGATGGGTGCGCATGGCAGATGAGCGCGATGTCTTCCGAGGAGGCGCCGAACTCCATCGCGACAACCGCCTCGGCGATGAGCTCGGAGGCCATCGGTCCGATCACGTGCACGCCCAGAATGCGATCCGTCGCGGCATCCGCGATGATTTTCGCGAAGCCGTTCGTATCGCCGAGCGCGCGTGCACGGCCGTTCGCCATGAACGGAAAAGTCCCGGCACGATATTGGACGCCTTCGGCCTTGAGCTGCTGCTCGTTCCTGCCAACCCAGGCGATCTCGGGGCTCGTATAGATCACCCATGGCACCGTGTTGAAATCCACGTGGCCATACTGCCCGGCGATACGCTGGGCGACGGCAACGCCTTCTTCTTCCGCCTTGTGCGCGAGCATCGGGCCGCGCACCACATCGCCGATCGCCCACACGTTCGGAAGGTTCGTCCGGCATTCCTCGTCCACGGCCACGAAGCCGCGCTCGTCCAATCCGAGGCCGACCGCCTGCGCATTGAGCCCGTTCGTATTCGGAACGCGTCCGATCGCGACGATCAGCTTGTCATAGGCAGCCGACTGCGCCTTGCCGTCCGCATCGGTGTATTCGACGCTCACCGCGGACTTCTTCGTGGTCACTTTCGAAATATGCACCCCGAGCTGAATCGCGAGACCCTGTTTCGCGAAAATCTTCGCCGCCTCACGCGCGACCTGCTCGTCCGCGGCACCGAGGAAAGCCGGCAACGCTTCGAGTATCTGGACCTCGGCGCCGAGCCTGCGCCAGACGCTGCCCATCTCCAGGCCGATCACGCCTGCGCCGACGACGCCGAGGCGTTTCGGCACTCCCGGAATTGCAAGCGCGCCATCGTTGTCCAGCACGAGCTTGTTGTCGAACTCCACACCCGGCAGGGGACGTGGGTTGGAGCCCGTCGCGACGATGACGTGCCGCGCCGTGATCGTTTCCTCGCGCGCGCCGCTGATCTTGATCTCGTATCCGCCCTCGCCCGATCCGGCCAGGCTGCCGCGGCCGTTGAAGAACGTAATCTTGTTCTTCCGGAAGAGATAGAGGATGCCGTCATTGTTCTGGCGCACGACCTTGTCCTTGCGCTTGAGCATCTGAGCGACATCCACGCTCACCTCTTTTACCTTGATGCCGTGGTCGGCGTAGTGGTGAGCGACCTGCTCGTAGTTCTCCGACGATTGCAGCAGCGCCTTCGATGGGATGCAGCCGACGTTCGTGCACGTGCCGCCAGGCGCCGGTTTTCCATCGGCCGTTTTCCATTCGTCTATGCACGCGGTGGAGAGCCCGAGCTGCGCGGCGCGGATCGCGGCGATATAACCGCCCGGGCCGGCACCGATGACGACAACGTCGAAGGATTGGCTCATTGTGCGCATCGTGACGGGTGATGGGGCGAGTCTCAGCGTTCGTGGGACACTTTTTTGACGGTGACGTGGCGATGTATCAGCGTTCTTGGGACACTCATTGTTCACCTTTGAACGGTTTGTCGAGTCTACGGTACGGTAGTTTGGCAAGCAGTGGTTGTTCAGCCGGAGCGCGTCGTCTTAAGCCGAAGCATTGGATGTGGTGATGATCGAAGTCGACTTCACAGCGCACCAGACGATGAGGCCATGCGCGACTTACCGTAAAGCGCTGGCCGAGCATGTTTACGTTGCCATCTGCATCGGTGCGGCGGATGAAGATCATGCGACCGCGCACTGGCGCCTGCGGATCGAAGTCAAAGCGCTTCGGCATGGGTCGCCGCGGCGGTGCTGCTTCAGCGAGAGCCTGCGTGCGCGCACGATGGGCCGCAATGTAAGGAGCGCACCGCCGCTTCAGCTCCGAGAGGCTGCTCACCCGATGGCGCAGCCAGACTTTCGATTGCCACAAGGCGTTGAAGCTTTCGATGATGTTTTGCATGCCGTGCTCGAGCGGGGGCACGAATACGGGCGTGACGTTCAGTTGCAGGCACAGGCGGCTGATTCTGCCCACGGTATTGGCAAACTGATGTGCGCCCTGAAACACAGTGCCGTTGTCGAATTGGGCATAGCCCGGCAGCCCGTCGCGCCGCCAGCGTTCGAGCAGACACGGCACAGTGCTTCTGGCGCTCATGCTGGCCATGGGCCAAGCATCGGCCAGTGCTGCGTGTAGGCTCTTTGCCGTGAGCACATCGATCAGCGGCCCATCGGCGATCTTCAGGTCTTCAATGAAGTCGAAGCTGTCGAGTTCGTCGCGGCCAGCCACCACCGCCGGCAGATACCAGCCTTTAGGTGGCGCCGGTCGACGGATGCGACGCACCGCGTCCTGCAACCCCAGCCGCGACAGGACCCGGTTGATGCTGGCTTCAGAGGGCACCCGGGAGAACTCGCCTTGCAAGGTCGTGCGAATGGTGCGCGCTCCATGCTCCCCCAGAACACCGTCACGCAGTTGCGTGCGAAGTTCGGCGATCCGCTGTTCGACCTCAGAGGCGGTGCGATTCCAGGCGCGTCCGGGCTTGCGCTCGTTCAGATCGACGCGATCGAGGCGCTGCCCATGTGCTCGCTCTACCCATCTCTGGATAGCGCTTTTACTGAACCCGAATTCGTGTTCCGCCTCACGCATGCTCATGCCGGTGCGAACTGCTTTAATCATCGCCCTACGACGTGCCTCAACTGACCGTTTTTAGCCATGACCAATTCAATAAAAAATACGCAACACTATAAGAACTGTCCCGCGAACGCTGATACATGGCTGTCCCACGAACGCTGATACTTACCCCGTCACCCGTCATTGCGATAGCCTCACGGCGAACTGGGCGAGCCGGCGCCCGAGCGCAATGCACAGCCGCTTCTCATGCTCCGTCATGGGCGCGTCGTTCGCCGGGCCGGCGGTATGGCTCGGACCATAGGGCGTCCCACCGCTCCGTGTCAGCGTGAGATCGCGTTCCGCATACGGAAGCCCGAGCACGACCATCCCGTGGTGCAGGAGCGGCAGCATCATCGAGAGCAGCGTCGTCTCCTGCCCGCCGTGCATCATGGACGTCGACGTGAACACGCAAGCGGGTTTGCCGGCCAGCGCACCGTTGAGCCACAGCTGCGAGGTCGAATCCCAGAAGTACTTGAGCGGCGCCGCCATGTTCCCGAAGCGCGTCGGAGAGCCGAGCGCGAGCCCGGCGCACTCCGCGAGGTCCTTGAGCTCGACATAGGGGGCACCGGCCGCGGGTACGGGCGGCGCGGTCGCCTCGGTGAGCGTCGACACGCGCGGCACGGTACGCAGCCGTGCTCTCGCGCCTTGGACGTCCTCGATGCCGCGGGCTACGAGCTGGGCCATGCTTCCCACCGAGCCGTGATGCGTGTAGTACAAAACCAGAATATCGCAAGGCATGCGCACTCCAAAAATGCTTGTAAGACTCGAACGGCCAGCGGATATTACCGAGTTCTTGAACGGGAGGACCGATGCCGGCAGGGCGTCTGAACGTATTCAGCTTCGGGCGTATCGTGATGCGGCGATTCGTCGAAGATCGCTGCATGCAGATCGCGTCGAGCCTCACTTTCACGTCGCTGCTTTCGATCGTGCCGTTCGTGACGATCGCGCTCACGATGATTGCCGCGTTTCCCGTTTTCGGCGAGCTCACCGGAGCACTCCAGACGTTCATCCTGCACAACATGGTCCCGGCGTCCGCGGGCGTGATCGCGAACTACACCGAGCAGTTCAGCGCACAGGCCGCGAAACTGACGGCGGTCGGTATTGGGTTTCTGGTCGTGACAGCACTCATGACGCTGCTCACCATCGAAAGCGCCTTCAACGATATCTGGCGCGTGAAGCGCCCGCGTCCGGTAGTGCAGCGTGTTTTCGTGTACTGGACGCTCATCACGATGGGACCGGTGCTGATCGGAGCGAGCCTCTCGCTCACGTCGTGGCTCGTCGGACAAGCCGTCGGTCTCGTGCATGGTCTCCCCGGTGCCGGGGTAGCCGTTCTGACCGTTGTTCCCATCCTGCTTACGGGCGTCGCACTGACGCTGCTCTACGTCGCGATGCCAAACCGTCGCATCGCCGTACGCGATGCTGTCATTGGCGGGCTGCTCGCTGCAGTGGTGTTCGAGGGCATGAAACGCGGCTTCGCGGTTTACCTTGCCAAGGTCCCAACATACACACTCGTCTACGGCGCGTTCGCCACGCTGCCGATCTTTCTGATGTGGATCTACCTGTCATGGCTGGTCGTAGTATTCGGCGCTGTCGTCGTTGCAGCATTGCCGGAATGGCGCAGCGGCGCCGGCCAATCAGAGCCCGTGCCGGGAAGCGACTTTTTCGACGCGCTGCAGATCCTGCATATCCTCTGGCGCGCACATCGTGCCGGCGTTTCAGTGAAGCTGCCGGAGTTGCTCGCGGCGGTAACGGCGCGGATCGAGCGCGTCGAGCGCATACTGGAATTGCTGACGAGCGCCGGCTGGGTCACGCGAACGGTTCCCGCCGGATGGGTGCTTCATCGCGATCCCACCACGATCACGGTCGAGGATGTGTACCGACTGTTCGTATTTCGCGGCGAGGCACATCGCCCGGCCCGCGCTGCGGACGCCGATCTCGACACGATGGTTCACGAACTGGGGATACGGGTTGGCGAACACATGCGTATGCCGCTCGATCGGCTCTTCAGCGGCGGCGAGCCCGGAACGGCGAAGCCGTCGCTCGAACTCGCGCAGGCGCTCAGCGCACGCGGCGCATGAGCTGAGCCGACTAAACCGGGTGTTCGGGGGGATCGCTCCAGAGCGCCGCACCCTCGTCGCAACTCAGCACGTGATCGTCAGCCGCGAAGCCGTAACGCTCGGCGTCGCGTATGCACTGCGCGAGGAACGCGAACTCAGGTGATTCGCTGAGCACGAATCCGGTGTCGGCGACCTGACGCCATTTCCACTTCACGGCTCGGGTCTGCAGAAACTCCCATTGGCGCGGCACGAACTCGTTCACTTCCATCTTCCTTTCGGCACCCAGTGTCCCGGCGTGCGTTTCGACTTCGCGTGAGAGCCCCCTCCGCCGCTCTGATAGCCGTGGCCCTGCGCGTCGGCTATGCACTGGCTCTGGGTCTTGAAAGTTGCCGCGCTGGTTCGGCTTCGGTGCGACAGAACGTCCGAACACACCCAATACCAATCGCCGATCGGGCTCTGAATGAACTGCCAGCGGTCCATTGGTGCTCCTTCTGTAGCTCTTACAGGGTAATGCAGCCGCTGTACCTGCTGGCAGGTGAAGCGAAGCGCGCTTCGATAGGAGCGGAGAACTACATCGCCGAAGCGGTATGCGGGCCGGCTACTCTGTAAAGCCATGTACCCTGCCATGCCTGCAGCACGGTGTTCGGGTACTCCGCCCGGCCGAGACTGCCGTTGTAACGGCCGAGCGCGCGGAAGAGATCGCCTTTTTCGAGATCGAGATAATGGCGAAGGATGACGCATCCGAAGCGAAGATTCGTACGCAGATGAAACAGGTTCTGATCGTCGCCTCCGATGAGATTCACCCAGAACGGCATCACCTGCATGTAGCCGCGTGCACCCACGGCGGACACAGCGTACTTGCGAAAGGCGCTTTCGACCTGAATCAGACCGAGCACGAGTTGGGGGTCGAGCCCGGCGCGCTTGGCCTCGTAATGCACGGTGACGAGAAACTCTTCGCGTGCAATGCGATCCGGCATGCGTTTCGCGAGGCGGACGGACATCTGGCCAAGCCAGGTCCGCGCTTCCACTTCGTCTTCGAACGCGAGATACGGCACCGCCTGGTCGGAGACAGCCTTGCTGAGCGCTGCACGAACGCTGGCGGACAGCGGCTCGTATATCTGGGCGCCGGCATATGCACCGGGCGCCGCGAATGCGAGCACGAGCATGACCAAACCGGCGGTCACTGCGCTGAGTTTCATCGAACTTCCGTCTTCTCTCGTATGAAAGCCACTGCTTCGGTCAGAGGAATGACCGTGGCCTTGTCATCACGTCGGCCCCGATACTCGACATTGCCGTCTTTCAGTCCGCGCTCGCCGACTACCAGACGGTGCGGGATGCCGACCAGCTCCATGTCGGTGAACATGATACCCGGGCGCTCATCGCGGTCGTCAAGTAGTACTTCCAGGCCGATTTGAGATAAATCACGATGGAGCTGCTCCGCCGTCTGGCGCACGCGCCCGCTCTTTGAAAGCCCGATGGGCACGATACATAGATCGAAGGGCGCCATGGCCGGCGGAAAAACGATACCGCGCTCATCGTGATTCTGCTCGATCGCAGCCGCGACGATGCGGCTCACGCCGATACCGTAGCAGCCCATTTCCATCAGCCGGGCCTGCCCGGTCTCGTCCAGAACCGTCAGGTTCATCGCGCTCGAGTACTTCGTGCGGAGCTGGAATATGTGGCCGACTTCTATGCCGCGGCAGATCTCGAGCGTGCCTTTGGCATCAGGGCTCGGATCACCTTCCACCACGTTGCGCAGGTCGGAATAGCGCGGTTCGGGAAAATCGCGGCCTGCGTTTGCACCCGTATAGTGGTAGTCGTTCTGATTCGCTCCGATCACGAAGTCGCTCATTGCCATAACGGCCCGGTCGGCGACCACCAGACCGTCGAAGCCAATGGGGCCCAGCGATCCGGCATCGGCGCCGAACGCGGCCCGGAGATCGGACGCGGACGCAAAGCGAACGGGCTTGGCAACGAAATCCAGTTTGCCCGCCTTGACCACATTGAGCTCGTGGTCGCCGCGCAGAAGCAGCAGCACCGGCTTTCCGTTCTCACCCTCCAGGACGACGGACTTGAGCGTCCGATCCGCCACGATGTTCAGGAACTTGCAGAGCTGGCCGATCGTCTTTACGCCCGGCGTGTGCACTTTCGTGAGCGCCTCCCGAGGCCCTGCACGAGGCGTGGCCGGCGCAAGGGCTTCGGCCAGCTCCACGTTGGCCGCGTAATCCGACGCCGGGCAATAGGCGATCGCGTCCTCGCCCGAGTCCGCCAGAACGTGAAACTCGTGGGAGCCCGTGCCTCCGATGCTGCCGGTGTCCGCCGCGACAGCACGGAAACGCAAACCGAGCTTCGCAAAGATGCGGCTGTAGCACTCGTACATCTCTGCGTACGTTGTGTCGAGGCTCGCCTTGTCCACATGAAACGAATAGGCGTCCTTCATCAGGAATTCACGCCCACGCATGACCCCAAAGCGGGGCCGGATCTCGTCCCGGAACTTGGCCTGGATCTGATAGAGGTTGAGTGGAAGCTGCCGATAGCTCTTGACCTCGCGTCTGACGATATCGCTGACCACTTCCTCGTGTGTGGGTCCGAGGCAATAGTCGCGCTGGTGCCGATCCTTCAAGCGCAGAAGCTCGGGGCCGTACATAGCCCAGCGACCCGATTCCTGCCACAGTTCCGCCGGCTGCACGCCGGGCATGAGAAGCTCGGTTGCGCCGCTGCGATTCATCTCCTCGCGCACGATCGCTTCGACCCGACGCAATACGCGCAGGCCGATGGGCAGCCAGTTGTAAATGCCGCTCGTGAGCCGGCGTATGAGCCCTGCACGAAGCATGAGCTTGTGGCTCACGATTTCCGCTTCGGCCGGCGCTTCCTTGAGGGTCGAAAGAAACAACTGCGAGACTCGCATATCTGTTCGGGGCGAGAAAAAGCCCTTATTCTACCGAAGCTTGGCTACGAACCCGCTGAACAAGTCCCACGCGGAGCGCGGGCCTTAGTCAGAGATTCCCCGTACCCGATGATGAAACTGCTATCGAAATGGCGCGCCCGCAAACCCGCGGACGACGAAGAAACCGTATACGTGAGCGAACGCTTCGGTGTTCGCTCGTTGCACATCGGCAGCGATACCGTGCAGAGCTCGATGCGGCTCGCACGGCCGAACGACCTCGAGCTTTCGTATACACGCAGCATGATGGCATTCCTCCTGTTCATGCCGCCACCTCGAAAAATGCTGCAGATCGGACTCGGCGGAGGCTCGCTCGCCAAATTCGTTTATCACCGGCTGCCGCAGACCGCTACCACGGTCGTCGAGGTCAATCCGCGCGTGGTCGCTGTCGCTCGTGAGTATTTCAACCTTCCGGCGGAAGACCCGCGGTTCAGCGTCATGATCGAAGACGGGGCGCGCTACATCAACCGGCTCGACGTCAGTGCAGACGTAGTGGTGGTCGATGGCTACGAAGCGGATTCGCACGTGGAGGCGCTCGCCAGTAAGCCGTTCTATGCGGCGTGCCGCGAGCGCCTGACGCCCGGCGGGATGCTTGTCGTCAATCTCTGGGGCGGCGACAAGCTATTCCAGACGCTGCTCGGGCGCATCCAGCAGTGCTTCCCCGGCGGGACGTTGTGCCTGCCCGCCGAACGCCCCGGGAACGTCATCGTGCTCGGCTTCAGGGACGCGCCTCAACCCTTCGGCTGGCCGGCTCTGGTTCATGCCGCCCTCGATCTTCAGTCGAGCTACGAGCTCGAATTCCCGAAGTTCGTCACCGCTTTGCGCAAGATGAACCGGCATGATGACGACCATCTCTATGCACGGGTGGAAGCCTGATAACCTCGCGGCCGACTTTCCATCGATTTCGAATTGTGAAAAAATCCTGAAAACAGGGGAAGTTAGAGGTTGCGACGTGATTGATCGTGACGGTTACCGCCCCAATGTCGGCATCGTGTTGTGCAACCTCAGGAACGAGGTTTTCTGGGGTAAGCGGGTGCGTGAACACTCGTGGCAGTTTCCGCAGGGCGGCATCAAACCGGGCGAAACGCCCGAGTTCGCCATGTACCGCGAGTTGCAGGAAGAAGTCGGTCTGGGCGTTCAGCACGTAAGGATTCTCGGCCGCACGCGCGACTGGCTGCGCTATGACGTGCCCGACCAGTGGATAAGGCGCGACTGGCGTGGTAATTACCGGGGCCAGAAGCAGATCTGGTATCTGCTGCGGCTGATCGGCCGCGACTGCGACGTGTGCCTGCGCGCCAGCGACAAGCCCGAGTTCGACGCTTGGCGGTGGAGCGATTACTGGGTTCCGATGGAATCGGTCATCGACTTCAAGCGCGACGTCTATCAGAAGGCCCTGAGCGAGCTGTCGCGCTACCTGAAGCGGCGCAACGATTACCGGCCGGTCGTCCGAGTAGCGGACCGCACCGCGAGCCAGCTTTCGCGCGGCTGAGGATGTCGTGCCGTTGGCCGACGTCCCTGCGCCGCCATGTGCATCGCTAGGCCGCTGTTTCGTATTCCCGAAAGACTGACAGGAGTTTCAGCGTGCTGCGAGACTACACACCTCTGCCTTCCACCATGCTCGACTCGGGCGCCGGTTATGCGCAACCGACGCAAGCGATCCCCGACCGTGTCGGTCTGGACGATCCGGCACAGCACGTGATGACCGACTTCCGGTCCGTGGCCGCAGTCATCATTCTGTCCGGCGACACTGTGGAAGAAGCGCATCGCCGCATGATCCAGCGCGGCGTGAGGCTCCTCCTGGTCGTGGATCAGGACCGGCGGGTCGTCGGGGTGGTTACGGCAACGGATATCCTGGGCGAGAAGCCGATGCAGGTCATCGCCGACCGCGGCATCCGGCGGGAAGAACTGCTCGTGCGGGACATCATGACAGCGCAGGAGCATCTGGAGGTGCTCTCGATGAACGACGTGAGAGCAGCAAAGGTGGGCCACATCGTCGCGACCTTGAAGCGGTCGGGACGGCAGCATGCGATTGCAGTCGATCAGGACTCACGTGGCCGGCAAACGGTGCGGGGACTCTTCTCCGCAACTCAGGTGGCGCGACAGCTCGGCGTCGTGATCTCAACAAGCGAAATTGCGCGCACGTTTTCGGAGATCGAAGCGCAGCTCGTGCGCTGAGGGCGCGTCGGTTTGACAGCGTGTCTGGCCGTTTTCTATGATCTCTCAAGGCTGTATTGCGTATGCAGTTCCCAGACGGCAGCAATCCGGCCGCCAAGCCGGCCGTTCCGATGTGAAGGAGAGAAGTCATGCAACTCAAGGGTTCGAACACGCACGGGAATCTAAAAGCTGCGTTCGCAGGCGAATCGCAGGCCAACCGGCGCTATCTCTATTTCGCAGCCAAGGCCGACGTAGAAGGCCAGAACGACGTCGCCGCGGTTTTTCGTTCGACGGCCGAGGGCGAAACTGGCCACGCTCACGGCCATCTCGAATACCTCGAAACCTGCGGCGATCCTGCGACGGATCTCCCGTTCGGGCGCACGCGTGAGAACCTGAAGGCCTCGATCGCCGGTGAAACGCACGAATATACCGACATGTATCCAGGCATGGCCAAAGTCGCCCGGGACGAGGGTTTCAGTGAAATCGCGGACTGGTTCGAGACGCTCGCGAAAGCGGAGCGTTCCCATGCCAACCGCTTCCAGAAGGCGCTGGACGCGCTGGCCGATTGATGGACATGGGAGATGACGGCAGTTGTCTTCGTCTCCCTGCGCGCTTGGCATAGAAAAAAGTGAAAGAAGGCAGCCTAGACGCACCGACCCGGCACCCGCTCGACTGGACCTCGCCGGAGTTCTACGATGAGAACAAGATCTTCGCGGAGCTCGAGCGGGTATACGGTATCTGCCACGGATGCCGGCGATGCGTAAATCTCTGCACGGCCTTTCCTACGCTCTTCGATCTGATCGACGAGGGTCCGACCGGTGAGCTCGACGGGGTAGCAAAGGATCGCTACTGGGACGTCGTCGACCGGTGCTATCTCTGCGACATGTGTTACATGTCGAAATGTCCGTACGTCCCGCCTCACCCATGGAACGTCGACTTCCCGCACCTGCAGCTCAGGGCGAAGGCGCTGAAGTTCCGCAAGCATGGCGCAGGCATGCGCGAGCATGTGCTGTCGAGTACCGACCGACTGGGCAAACTGGCGACCATTCCCGTCGTCGTCAAGTTCGTGAATGCGGCGAATAAGTCGAAGCCTGCTCGTGCGCTGCTGGAGCGCACGCTGGGCGTGCACCGCGAGCGCGTGCTTCCGGAATACGCGAGCGCACGCTTTCGCGATCAGGCCCGCGCGCATAGCCCCGCTGCGGTGACCGATGGCACGCGCTCGCCGGGAAAAGTGGCGATCTTCGGCACGTGCTACGTGAACTACAACGAGCCGGAAATCGGCCATGATCTACTGGCGATTCTCGCGCACAACGACGTTCAGACCATCATCGTGCCTCGCGAAGTGTGCTGCGGTATGCCCAAACTCGAGCTCGGTGATCTCGAGGCCGTCGCTCGCAACAAGGAGATCAACATCCCGGTGCTTGCGCAGCTCGCACGCGAAGGTTACGCCATACTGACGCCGGTCCCTTCCTGCACGCTCATGTTCAAGCAGGAGATACCGCTCATGTACCCGAACGATCCCGACGTGCGGGCGGTGCGCGGCGCAATGTTCGATCCGCTCGAATACCTCGTACTGAGAAACAGGGATGGCTTGCTGCGCACCGACTTCAAGAACCCGCTCGGACGTGTGGCGTACCACGTCCCGTGCCATCTGCGCGTTCAGAACATCGGCCAGAAGACGCGCGAGCTGCTCGAGATGGTACCGGGGACGCAGGTGACTACGGTCGAGCGCTGCTCCGGTCACGACGGTACGTGGGGCGTCAAGACCGAATATTTCGAGCAGTCGATGAAGATCGGGCGGCCGGTGTTTCGCCAGATGGCGGACAGCAATCCCGATCACGTGAGCTCGGACTGTGCGATCGCCGCGCGCCACATCGAGCAGGGCGCCGGCCTCGCGCCGGGCAAGAAGCGCCATCCGCTCAGCCTCATACGTATGGCCTATGGCATCTGATCAACGGTAGCGAACAGCTCAGGAACGACCGTGCCGGCAATAAAACGCGAGACCCTGTGGACCCTGGAACGGTACGCCAAGGAGCGGCCGCAGTTTCGTGCACGTGTCATGGAGCACAAGAAGCACCGAACAGTACGTCTCGGCGAGCACCTGACCCTCATCTTCGAAGACGAGCTCACCGTCCGCTACCAGATTCAGGAGATGCTGCGCACCGAGCGCCTGTTCGAGGAAGAGGCGATCTGCGCCGAGCTCGACGCCTACAACCCGCTCGTTCCGGACGGGTCGAACTGGAAGGCGACGATGATGATCGAGTATGCCGACTCTGGGGAACGTCAGGGCATGCTGGCCAAGTTGATCGGCGTCGAAGATCGAGTGTGGGTCCAGCCGCAAAGCTGTTCGCGCGTCTATGCGATCGCGGACGAAGACCTCGACCGCGAGAACGAAGAGAAAACATCGTCAGTGCATTTCCTTCGCTTCGAGTTCGCGCCGGCGATGCGTGAAACGATTCTGCGCGGCGCGCAGATCTCCATCGGCGTCGACCATCCGGCTTATTCGGCCAGCATCGATTCGCTCGACGCGCCACTTGCGGATTCCCTGCGGCAGGATCTCGGCACGTGACCAACGCTCGACGCAGCCGCTGACCATGCCAATAACCGGCGAGGAGCTCTAATGGCACAGGATGTTCTGCTCGGCCAGATTCAGAACAAGGTGCGCAATCTGGAGGTGCCGGTCTCGATCACGCTGTGGGATGGACGCCGCGTCGGCACCGCCGATGGCGCCGATGTAGACGTCATGATCCGTTCCCCGAAAGTACTGACGGCACTCGTCCACCCCAGCATGGGAAAACTTGCCCGGCATTACGTGGAGCAGCAGCTCGATCTCAAAGGCGAGCCGCGCCAGATTATGCGGCTCGGCGAGGCGCTCTCGGGCACGCCGGGCCCAAGTGCCGGCACGAGTGCGCGGCTGTGGAAGTGGATCGGCCACACACGCGTATTCGACCGCAAGGCGATACGCCATCACTACGACGTGAGCGACGATTTCTATGGGCTCTGGCTCGATGCGCGGCGGGTGTATTCGTGCGGCTATTTTCGCCGTGCGGACGACACGCTCGATATGGCCCAGGAGCAGAAGCTCGATCACATCTGTCGCAAGCTGATGCTGAAACCCGGTGAGCGCTTCCTCGATATCGGCTGCGGATGGGGCGCGCTCGTGCGGTGGGCGGCTCAGCACTACAAGGTGCGCGCAACCGGCATCACGCTTTCGCAGAATCAGTACGAGTACGCGGGACAGCGAATACAGGAAGAGAACCTCGGCGAGTTGTGCGACGTGCAGCTGCTCGACTACCGCGATATTCCCGAACGCGAACCGTACGATAAAATCGCGAGTGTCGGGATGTTCGAGCACGTCGGGCGCAAGAATCTTCCGGTGTATTTCGGCAAGATATTCCGGCTGCTCAAGCCCGGCGGGCTGGTCATGAATCACGGCATCACCCTCAATTCCCCCGAGCAGCGGGAGCTCGGGAGCGACATCGGTTCATTCATCGACGAATACGTTTTCCCGGGCGGCGAGCTCACGCACATCTCGCACGTCCTTGCCGAAATGGCTGAACAGGGTCTCGAAAGCTGGGATGTCGAGAGCCTGCGCCAGCATTATGCGCGGACGCTCTGGCACTGGGTGGAGCGCCTGGAAGGAAATGCCGAGCGGGCGCTCGCGTATGTCGGCGAGAAGAAGTATCGCGTGTGGCGCATCTACATGGCGGGCTCCGCACACGCGTTCGAGCGCGGGTGGATGTCCATCTACCAGGTGCTCGGGGGCAAGCCGCTCCCGAATGGCCGGCTGGGCGTGCCGTCCACGCGTGAATACATGTATGCAGCGTAGAACGCTGGTGCTGCTTGCGCTGCTCGGTTCCGTGTCATCGGGGCTCAATGCGCAGTGGGCGGGGTGGGATTACGACTTCGACCAGGAGAAGAAACCCTGGAACGAAATGCAGGCGCAGATTCCCCCCTATCCCAAAGGCAACTCGCTGATACCTTTCGAAACCGGCGGCGCCGTACGGCATCAGATCTTCATCGATGCGAATTCCATCTCGCGCGGTGAAGACGGCGTCATGCGCTACACGGCCGTGATCAAAGCCGCCGGCGGCGCGACGAATGTGACCTTCGAAGGCATGCGCTGCGAAACGCGCGAACACAAGCTGTACGCGCTTGGCCACAACGACGGGACCTGGGCGCGTGCGCGTGATCCGCAATGGAAGTTCATCACGGCGCGGGAAATGCCGTCGCATTACGTGATGCTGTTCCGCGACTTCATGTGTCCCTCCCGTTACCTCCTGCCGGAGCCCCGCAATGTCGTCGCCGCGCTCAAGCGCGGCGAGCCGATCAGTCCGACAACTCAAAACCGCGGGGACTAGCTCTGCACGTCCCCTATTCCGGTGGTGCTGACCTGAACTTCAGGCTAGAGCAGCACCAGGTTGTCCCGGTGTATGAGCTCCGACTCGTCCACGTAGCCGAGCTTCGACTCGATCTCCGCCGAAGGCGTGCGCAGGATGCGCCGCGTATCGCTCGAGTTGTAATTGACGAGCCCGCGGGCGATCTCGCGGTGTGCGTCGTTCAGGCAACTCACCAGTTCGCCGCGCTCGAAGTCGCCCAGCACCTCCTGGACCCCGATCGGCAGCAGACTTTTCCCTCCCACCACGAGCGCATTCACGGCGCCTGGATCGAGGACCAGCCGGCCGCGCACCTGCAGATGGTCGGCGAGCCACTGCTTTCGCGCCGCGATCGTCTGCTGGCTGGCGACAAGTTGCGTTCCGATGAGCTCACCTGCCGCAAGCCGTAACAACACGTCCGCTTCGCGACCCGAGGCGATAACGGTATGGGCGCCACTTCGGGCGGCGCGCTTCGCGGCGAGCACCTTCGTCAGCATGCCACCCAGGCTGAGCGCCGTTCCGGCGCCGCCAGCCATTACTTCGAGCGCGGGATCCCCGGCGCGGCCCTCGTCGACGAGTCGCGCGCTCGGATCCTTGCGCGGGTCGCGTTCGTACAGCCCGCGCTGGTCCGTAAGAATGACGAGCACCTCGGCTTCGATGAGATTCGTCACGAGCGAGCCCAGAGTGTCGTTGTCGCCGAAGCGGATCTCGTCTATCGCGACCGTATCGTTTTCGTTGATGATCGGAATCACACCGAGCGCGAGGAGCGTGCGTAGCGTGGAGCGGGCGTTGAGGTAGCGTTTCCGGTCGGCGAGATCCTCGTGCGTAAGAAGAATCTGCGACGTAAGCAGGCCGTGCTCACGGAAGCACGATTCATAGACCTCGATGAGGCCCATCTGCCCCACCGCCGCGGCGGCCTGCAGCTCGTGCAGCGCATGCGGGCGACGTTTCCAGCCGAGTCGCTGCACACCTTCCGCGATCGCGCCGCTCGACACGAGGACGACCTCGCGGCCTTGCAGCCGTAGTGCGGCAATCTGCTGTGCCCAGCGGGCGAGCGCCACACGGTCGAGCCCGCGTCCTTCGTTCGTGACGAGGCTGCTTCCGACCTTGACCACGAGGCGTTTCGCGCTTTTGACGACCGAACGCATGCCGAGTCTTGCGCAGTTCCTACGTGTCGCGGGCGCGTCGCGCGATGGGGCGCTCGGCATCAGGATTCGTCGGGCCTGGCGCGGCGCTGGCGGACACTTCTTCGACCTCGCTCTGCTCCGACTCGAGATGATCCATGACGGCGTAGACGAGCTCACGGCAGCCTTCGCCGGTGAGCGCGGAGATCATAAACGTTTTACCCTTCCATCCCAACCGGCGCACGAAGGCGCGCGCGTGCTCGTCTCTGGCGTCTTCCGACAGAACGTCGATTTTGTTCAGCACGAGCCAGCGTGGCTTGCGATAGAGTGCCTCGTCGTACTTCTTGAGCTCGGTGACGATCGCCTTCGCATCCTTCACCGGATCCCGCTCCGTGTCGAAGGGTGCGACATCGACGAGGTGCAGCAGCAATCGAGTCCGCGCGAGATGCCGCAGAAAACGATGACCGAGGCCGGCACCCTCCGCTGCGCCTTCAATTAGGCCCGGGATGTCCGCGATCACGAAGCTGCGTCGTTCATCGACGCGCACCATCCCGAGATTGGGATGCAGCGTCGTAAACGGGTAGTCCGCCACCTTCGGCCGGGCTGCAGAGACCGCGCGTATGAAGGTGGACTTGCCGGCGTTCGGCAAGCCGAGAAGTCCGACATCTGCGAGCACTTTGAGCTCGAGCTTGAGCTTTCGACTCTCCCCCGGCTCGCCCGGCGTGAACTGCCGCGGAGCCCGATTCGTGCTCGACTTGAAATGCAGGTTGCCGAGTCCGCCCCGGCCTCCTTTCGCGAGCAGCGAGCGCGCATCGTGCTCGGCCAGATCGGCGACGACACTGCCGCTGTCAAAGTCGGAAATGACCGTGCCCACCGGAACGCGCAGGACGATGTCCTCGGCAGAGCGGCCGTAGCAATCCGAGCCCTGACCTTTCTGACCGTTCTTCGCGCGGTGGATGCGCGCATAGCGATAGTCGATCAACGTGTTGATGTTGCGGTCGGCGAGCACGAGGATGCTGCCGCCG
>Ga0207701_10002865_pt1 | contig 17816 bp, 14 predicted proteins | sample KBSSwiSSwithPhiX_FD_184294 | JGI IMG/M metagenome (GOLD analysis project Ga0207701, IMG submission 184294) | Switchgrass rhizosphere bulk soil microbial communities from Kellogg Biological Station, Michigan, USA, with PhiX - S5 (SPAdes) (version 2) | ecosystem: Environmental > Terrestrial >... | reverse complement strand
GAAAGACAACCACGGACGGACACGGACGACCACGGATCAAGACAACCACGGATGAACACCGGATCAAGACAAACCCACGGATGAACACGGAAGAACACGGACAAATTCAATGAACTCTTGATCCGTGTCAATCCGTGTTTTTCCGTGGTCCTATTAGTGCGTGTTTTTCCGTGGTCTGATGTCGCAGGAAACCGACGTAGCGCGGCGGGTTCGGCGCACCGTTCGGTCGAGGCGACGGGAACACGCGAGCAAACCAGTGTGGCGGTTACTCGGCGCGCAACGCCTCAGCAGGATCCACGGATGCGGCGCGGCGCGCTGGGATGTAACTCGCGCCAAGAGCAGAGAGACAAAGCACGCCGCAGGCGGCGACGAGCGTGGGAACATCCCAGGAGCGAACGCCGAACAATAAGCCGCGCATGAGCGTCGCCGCTCCAATCGCAGCGGCAACGCCAATCAACACACCCGCAGACGTCAACCACCCCGCTTCGCGCAAAACCAACTGATAGATGGTCGCGCGTTGCGCGCCAAGTGCCATGCGCACGCCGATTTCGCGAGTGCGCTGGCTAACCGAGTACGCCACCACGCCGTAGAGGCCGACAATGCCCAGCAACCAGGCAATCGCTGCGAAACCGCTGACCAGTGCCGCTGATGACCGGCGCAGGTAAGCGGACTGCGAATCGTTGACCAGCGCGCGCATGGTCGACGCGCCAAATGCAGGAATCGCTGGATCGATTTCGTGGATCGCGGCGCTGATCGTCGGGAGGACGGATTCCTCGGCCTGGGTCGTGCGCACAAAGAGGGCAAACCCGCTTGTCGGATCCTGATCGAAGGGAACGTAGATGGTCGGCGGCGTTTCTGAATCGAGTGGCGACTCCTTGATGTCGTCGACAATGCCAACGATCGCCATCGGCGGCTGCGTCGAAGGCGGCGCGTAGACAAGCTGATGTGTCGTTGGATCGTCGGCGCGAAAATACCTTTTTGCCAGAGCTTGATTGATGATGACGACCGGCGGCTTGGACTCATCTTCATCGTCGCGGAAGTAACGGCCGCGAATCAGGCGAGTCTGGAGCGTCGTGAAGTAGCCAGGCGTCACTTCGCGATAATGCACCTCGTCATGCTCACCACTGTTGTAAGGACGCCCGACGACGCGCGTCCACATCGTGTTGCCGCCCACCAGTGGCCGCCGGCTCGAGAGACCAACCGATTGAACGCCGGGTAATGCGGCAAGCCGCGTCAAAAGACGATCCGCCAGCGCTGTAATCTGATCGTTTGTCGAATACCGCGAGTTCGGTGCCGTCACCGTCAGCGTCGCCAGATGATCGGCCCGTAAACCAATATCCACCTGCATCAATCGGTAGAGACTTTTTCCGAGCAACCCGGCACCAACAAGCAGGACTATCGCGCTGGCGATTTCGACGACAACGAGTTTCGATCCGAGCCGGCGCCAGTTGAGACCGGCTGCGGTTCGTCCGCCTTCGACGAGTCCCTGATGAGTGTCGGCGTTGAAGAGACGGAGGGCCGGTATTGCCGCGAGAATAATCACGACGGCAATCGCGAGAGCAAGGGCGAAACCAATAACGCGCGCGCCGAGGCCGAGATCGGCGAGATACGGCATGCGTGCGCTGATGGTCGCAGGAATGAGTCTGGTCAAAAACTCGATCGTCCAGTAGCCACCCACCAGCGCCACGACAACCGCCAGCGCAACAAGGACAACCGCCTCAGTCAGGAACTGTGTCGCGACTCGGACATTTGACGCGCCCAGCGCGGCACGCACCGCCATTTCGCGCCGCCGTCCTTCCGACCTGACGAGGACGAGACTGGCGACGTTGACGGCCGCGAGGATCAGCAACAGGCCGGCGCCGGCAATCAGTACGAGCAGAAGAGGGCGTACCGTTCCGACGATCACTTCCTCCAATCGAACAATCGCCGCTCCCCGCCCTTGATTCGAATCCGGATACTGCCGTTCAAGTTGGCTCGCGATCGCAGCCACATTCGCCGCCGCCGCGTCGATGGAGACCCCGTCGCGCAGCCGCGCGATTCCATAGAGATTGTGGCAACTTCGGCGCAACTCGCAGGGGTTCACCGCGTGAAGCGACATCCAGAAGTCCGCTGGTTCTGCAGGAGTGAAGTGAAATTCGCGCGGTAGCACACCGATGACGACGTAGGCAGCTTCGTTTAACGTGACGGTCCGGCCGAGAACGTTCGGATCGCCAGCGTAACGCTTCTGCCACGTTGCATAACTGAGGAGCACGGTCCTCTGCGCTGATGGAAGATCCTCGCCGGCTCGAAAGTCGCGGCCCAGCACTGGCGCGACGCCGAGCGTCCGGAAGAAGTCGTCGCTCACGCGCGCCACGGGGACGCGCTCCACCCCGTCCGTTCCCGCCAGCGCGGCGCCGGTGCCTTGATAGGCAGCGAGAGACGTGAAAACCGAATTCAACTTCTTCCAGTCAAGGTAGTCGGCGAACGACAAATTACCCTGCGGAAATGCCTCAGTCGACTCAAAGACTCCGACGAGACGGGGGGAGTCGTGGTACGGAAGCGGCCTGATCAGTGCGGCATCGACGAACGCGAAGATCGCGATCGTGGCTGCCATCCCCATCGCCAGGGTCACGACTGCCGTGCTGGCAAATCCGAAATTCGTGCGTAACTGCCTGACAGCGAAACGAATATCACGGGTCAGGTGCTCGAGTGCGGTGGGCATGCGGCCTCCGGGCGACGGGTTCTTAGACGGCACAACCGCCCCGCAAGGTTGCGGCAGTGCGCACTTTGCAAGCCGAGGGCGCACGATCTATGATTTGCGCTCCCAAACACCAATGTCTCCAGTACCCGTCTCTCCGGGACTTGCGCTGTGAGCGATACGCCTGAAGACGCCTGGCTCATCGCGCTCGGATCGGCCGTCTCCGACGGGGCCGACGTGGACTGGGACAAGGCCGAACGTCAGGCAACAGATCAGTCGAAGAAGCAGATTCTCCGACAGCTCCGTGGCCTTGCGACGATCGTCAACGCCCACAGATCGGATGGCCTGAGTCCCTCGGATTCGGACCATAGCCCAAGCTCTCCTGCTTCGCGCCATTGGCGGCACATCGTCGTGTTTGAAGTGATTGGATCGGGGGCGTTCGGCACCGTCCACCGCGGCTGGGATCCGACACTCGATCGTGATGTCGCAGTGAAGCTGCGGCGATCGGCCAATGGTTCGGTCACCTCGCCGTTGGAAGAGGCGCGGCATCTCGCGCGAATCCGGCATACGAACGTGGTGACGGTTTATGGTGCCGATCGCGAGGGCGACGAAACCGGCATCTGGATGGAGTACATCGAAGGCCACACGCTTGCTCGAATGATCGGCGATAACGGACCGTTGAGTGCGCGTGAAGCCACCGGCGTCGGCGTCGACCTATGCCGGGCGCTCGCTGCGCTTCATGGTGCCGGTCTCCTCCATCGAGACATCAAAGCGCAAAATGTGATGCGCGAGGTGGGCGGCCGAATTGTCCTGATGGATTTCAGCGGTGCGCAGGCGATTCAACCTGACACGAAGGAAACGATTGCATCGGGCACGCCGCTCTATATGGCCCCGGAAGTACTGCGCGGTGGTAACGCCACCATCGCATCCGATGTCTACAGCCTTGGCGTCCTGCTCTTTTTTCTTCTTTCAGGCGCTCTTCCAATCGAAGGAGAAACGGTCGCGGCACTGAAACTGGCGCACGCGGAAGGACGACGGCGACGTTTACGAGATCTCCGGCCCGACGTGCCTGACGCGATCGTCCAGGTCGTCGAACGCACGATCGCCCGTGATCCGTCGGAGCGATATCAAACTGCTGGCGAACTCGAGCACGCGCTCGTCGCGGCTTCCGGATCTCACGCGACGATTGTGCGCACGGGAAGCGGTGACGGCGTCGCGCTCCCTGCGTTGTCATCAGGCGCACGTGCATGGCGATGGATCGGTGCGATCGCAGTCGTCGCATTTGCTGTCCTCATCGGGTTCGCGACGTGGCTTCGACCGGCTACAGCGGCGCCGCCGGCACTCGTGACCCACTTCACGATCGGTCCGCCATATACGTCTGGAAGCTGGCCGCGAATATCACCGGACGGCCGTTTCGTCGTTTTCGGGGCCATCGTCGAAGGACGCGATCGTTTCTGGGTTCGCGCTCTGGATGCCACCAACGGGTGGCCGCTGATGAACACGACCGCCACAGAGTCGCCGTTCTGGTCACCAGACGGGTCTGCCCTTTGCTTTTTCGCGGATGGAAAACTCAAACGGATTCCGGCCGATTCCAGCAATGCGCAGCCCGACGAGCTCGCGGACGTGGCGACGCCTCACGGCGGAGACTGGAGCGGTCAATCGATCGTGTTCGGCCGGGAGGGGGGCATCTTTAGAGTCGCGCTCGATCAGAACGCCAGCCCTACCCAGCTGACGAGAATAGATCCATCACTCGGCGAGTTCCAGCACGCCTGGCCAACGTTCTTGCCCGACGGTCGACGATTCCTGTTTGTGATTCGCAGCAAAGTTCCGGATCGGACCGGAGTCTATCTCGGGTCGATCGACGGTGACACGCCGCGTTTCATCATGCCGGCGTTTTCGCGAGTGAAGTACGCAGCCGGTCATCTGCTGTTCGTGCGCCAGGGAATTCTCCAGGTCCAGCGCTTCGACGCCAATACGGCCACGCTCGAGGGCCAGCCGTTCACACTCGCCGATCGTATCAAGTACCACACGGCGGCAGACGCGGCGTTCGATGTCGCGACCACTGGTGTGCTCGTGTACGGGCAAACCGCCGGTGAACCGATCACGCGACTGATGGTGTTCGACGGTCGCGGACGTGAACTAGAACGGTTGACTGCCCCTGGATCGTACCGGCACCCGCGCTTCTCACCCGACGGCAATCGAGTCGTTGCCGAAAAGGTCAACCCGGACGACGGCAACGACGATCTCTGGGTCTACGACCTCCAACGTCATGCCGCGTCGCGGCTCACGAGCACGGCCGCCCCTGATGCGAGGCCGACGTGGTCGCCGGACGGAAGACGCATTGCGTTTTCGTCCAAGCGCGGAGCGGTTTACGACGTCTATGTGAAGGCGGTCGATACGACCGAGCCGGAACAGCTGCTGGTTGCAGGAGGCGGAGACAAACTCGTCGAACACTGGATATCCGACGGAAAGTATCTGAGCGCGACGGTTCTCCGCAGCGGGCTGTGGCTCTATCCTGTGGATCCAGCGGAGAAGCCGCGGCTGCTCCGGGCCAGCCCCCGAGTCCAAAACTGGCAGTCCGAGTTTTCACCCGACGGAAAATGGCTGGCGTATATGTCGAGCGAGTCGGGCAGTCCGGAAGTGTATGTCGAGCCGATTCCAGCGACTGGACAGCGTTGGCAGGTGTCGACACACGGCGGGTCGCAACCGCATTGGCGCAGCCAGGGTCGCGAGTTGCTGTATCTCGGCTCCGACGGGCTCCTGATGGCTGTGCCAATTGCCGCGGGTGGATTTCAAAAGTCCGCGCCCATGCCGCTCTTCCACATCAACGTTCCCGACCCGGTGGGAAGCGGTGACTACACAATCTCTCCCAACGGCGACCGCATCGTCGTCAACACCTTTATTTCTGATCCGGTCGTCCCACCGATAGATGTCGTCATCAACTGGTCGGGGCTGTTAAGGCGATAGGAGCCTGCCGGGATCCGGGATCCGTTGTCCGGCGATCGGGTTGCCTCACATGATCCAACCGCCATCAATGATGCTGGTGGTCCCGGTGGTGAACGCGGATTCATCGCTACCTAGATACACCGCCAGCGCCGCGACTTCCTCGGGCTTTCCCATCCTTTGCATCGGCTGACGCGCCATGAAGGCGCGACGCGCGGCCTCGAGGTCTCCGGTTGCCGCCATGCGTCCGGCGAGCGACGGCGAGTCGACGGTGCCCGGGCAAATGGCGTTACATCGCACACCTTTGCCGACAAAATCGGCGGCCACCGACTTCGTCAATCCGATCACCGCCGCCTTGGTGGCGCCATAGACGCAGCGGTTCGGAATGCCTTTGATGCTCGAGGCAATCGACGACACATTGACGATCGATCCGCGGCCGCGGTCGAGCATCCGGGGAAGCACAGAGCGAATCGTCCGATACATCGACGTGACGTTCAGGTCGAACGAGCGAGACCACTCCTCGGGCGGGCACTCGAGGATCGTGCCGTGATGGACGAACCCGGCGACATTGACCAGGATGTCGATGTCGGGCCATTGGCCGCCGATCGCGTCACACTGCGAAGGACTGAGCACATCGAGACGCGCCGTTTCTATGCCGGGCTGCTCCCGCTTGAGCGCCTCCAGACCCGCCAGATCGACGTCAGTCGCGATAACGCGCGCGCCTTCGCGCGCATACGCCAACGCCGTCGCGCGGCCGATGCCTGCTGCTGTCGCCGTAATGAATGCGGTCTTCCCTTTGAGCCTGTCGGCCATGGTGCCGTTCCCTCAATACGATCTCGCGCCGAGTCCCGGTGCGGTGGTGACGGTGCTTTTGATGACGCCAAAAAAGGAATCCGCAACCGCTTGATAGCCAGCGGGCCTGAGGTGCAGGCCATCCTGATCGACGTACTCTGCTTCGTGACCGATGAACTTCGGATACGTATCGACGAGTGTCGCACCCTCCGCGCGCACCATGCTGACGATTCGAGTATTCGCTCGCATGATGGCATCGTTGGCAATCCGCCGATCCGGAGGTATGCCCAAGTACGGCCCCGGCGGTGTCATGGTGCTCACAAAGATATAGCGCACTCCGTATTCCGGCCGCTTAGCAGTTCTGATGAGATCTCTGATGCCGAATGCAACGTCTGTGATTTTCTGATCGCACTCGTCAGTATTCGACACGCCGGGCGCGCACGTGCTGAACATGTTGTTGTAACCGTCCAACAACAACACCGCGCCGGGCTTTTCCGTCGCAAGGATCCCCTTCAATCGGTCAATGGCCTTATCATCGATGGGCTCGCCCCCTTTGCCGTAATTCGGCACCGTAATTCCCTGGCCGGTGTATTCGAAATTCAACGACGATTGAAGTTTGGTTGGGTAGGCGTTGGGGACATCAACGATGCGCTCGCCACGCAACCCGGACCTGCCGTTCTGTCCTTCGGTAAGGCTATCGCCGAACGCCACATACTTGATCACGCCGAGCAGCATCGGCGTGAGCGTCACTGTGAAGGAACACTGGGCCTGACGCGCGGCCGCGTCCGCGGCGGTGCACGACACGGCGGTCGAGCCGATGTTAAAAGAGCTTCCCGACGCAGGCGTGCAGGTTGTCGTGACCGGTGCGGCACCGCCGGAAACCGTCGCGGGTGGATAGGTCACCGGCTGACCGCCGCCGGGGACCCCTCGGGTGGTGATGTTCGCGGGACAGGTGATTGTTGGAGCAGGCGGCTGTTGGCCGGGCTCGTTTGGATTGCTGCACGCCGACACTGCGAGGGCCGCAGCTACGATCCCCAAATGCGCGAACGTTTTCAACTTCCGGCGGTGAAACACTGCTGATTATTCGGCGCCGATGCCGAGATACGTGCGCAGCTTCTCGTCGTGAAACCTGGCTTCGGCCTCCGGCTCCCGGGTCATGAGGGAGGCGACGATTCCGACGAGGAATCCGACGGGCATCGAGACAATCGCCGGATTACGCAGCGGAAAAATGGCGCTCGGGTGATGCAGCAGGTCAACCCAGATCGTCGGGCTCAGCACGATCAGGAGCACAGCCATCAATGCGCCCGTGACAATCGACCAGACCGCGCCGGCCGTGTTGAAGCGCGACCAGACGATCGAGAGCAGAAGCGCGGGAAAATTTCCACTCGCCGCAATCGCGAACGCGAGACCGACCATGAACGCAACATTCTGTCCCTTGAACAGAATCCCGAGGACGACGGCCATCAACCCGAACGCGACCGTCGCGATCCGCGCGACGCGGATTTGCTCGTGCTCGCTCGCGTGCCCATTGCGAATCGCGTGAGTGAAAATATCGTGCGACAACGCGCTCGCGCCGGCGAGCGTCAGCCCGGCAACGACGGCGAGAATCGTCGCGAACGCAACTGCCGCGATGAACCCGAGAAACGGCGTGCCGCCGAGAAGCTCGGCGACGAGCGGCGCCGCCATGTTCCCGCCTGAATCGACCTTGCGGATGATCTCGCGGCCGACCAGCGCCGATGCGCCGAAACCGACGATTGGAATGATCAAGTAGAAGTAGCCGATGAAGCCGGTCGCATAGAGGACCGACGACCGCGCCGCGCGCGCGTCGGGCACCGTATAAAAGCGCATCAGGATGTGCGGCAGGCCGAGAAGCCCGAACATCAGCGCCAGGCCGAGCGAAATTGCGTCCACCGGATCGCTCACCAGTCCACCAGGCTCGAGTGCGGCCTGGCCGTAGCGCGCGGCGACCGCGGAATACAGCTCGCCCGGGGAGAAGTTGAACCTGGACAGCACGAGCCATGTCAGCACCGTCACGCCAAACAAGAGCAGGATCGCCTTGATGATCTGCACCCAGGTCGTCGCAATCATGCCGCCGAACAGCACATAGGCGAGCATGACCCCGCCGACGATGATCACCGCCCATTCGTAGGAGAGGCCAAACATCAGCGTGATCAGATTGCCGGCGCCGACCATCTGCGCCAGGACATAAAAGAGGAGCGTGAGGATCCCGCCGAACGCGGCCGCCACGCGCACGGGAACCTGCCGCAGCCTGAAGGCGACGACATCCGCGAAGGTGAACTTGCCGAGATTCCTGAGTGGCTCGGCGATCAGGAACATCAACGCCGGCCAGCCGACCAGCCACCCGGTGGCGTAAATCATCCCGTCGTAGCCGCGAAGCGCGACGAGACCGGCAATGCCGAGAAACGACGCCGCGCTCATGTAGTCGCCAGCGAGCGCGAGTCCATTCTGAAAGGAATTGATCGATCGGCCGGCGGCGTAGAACTCGCGCGTCGAGCGCGTCCGCCGCGCGGCCCAATACGTTACAGCCAGCGTCAACGCGACGATGATAAGGAAAGAGACGATTGCGGATAGCGTCGGTGAGCCGAGAGTCGTCTGCATGCGCTAAGAGTTCATCAACATCCGTGTTTGTCCGTGTTCATCCGTGGCGGCCTTTCCACGTTTGTCCGTGTTCATCCGTGGCCTTTTTCGGCGCGCGCCCGCAGTTGCGCGGCGGCTGGATCGTATTGCCGATTGGCCCACACGACATACGCGGCGGTGAGCATCCACGCCCCGGCGATCACGCCCGTGGCGAAAAGGATGCCGGCTGTCGTCGCCCCACTGACTGGGCGCGATACCAGCTGGCGATTGGTGGCGATCAGAATAATGTAGCCGTAATAGAGGATGAACAGCAGCGCCGTCAGCACCAGCGACACGCGCCAGCGCCCGGCGACGAGGCGGCGGAATTCTGCGGATTCGAGGACCTGGCGGCTGGGTTGCACGGGGGGATCATACATTGGGTGCCTGGGGTGCCTGGGGTGCCTGGGGTGCCTGGGGTGCCTGGGGTGCCTGGGGTGCCAGGAGTGCCTGGGGTGCCAGGAGTGCCTGGGGTGCCAGGAGTGCCATGAAGTGCCATGGGTGCCGGGGCGCCATGGGTGCCGGGGTGCCATGGGTGCTCGGCACCCCTTGCACGCCTAGCACCCAAGGCACTCTAGGCACTCTAGGCACCCTCGGCACTCTAGGCACTCTAGGCACTCTAGGCACCCTCGGCACCCCTGGCACCCCTGGCACCCCACCAATCACCATCCTACCGGCTTCCCCTTATTCTGCTCATCCAGCCACGTCTTCAGCGGCGCGAAATAGTCGGCGATCGCGGTCGCGTCCATCTGGCGCTGACCGGTGAGGGCTTCGAGCGCATCGGGCCACGGTTTTGCGGCGCCCAACTCGAGCATGGCTTTCAATTTCGCACCCGCCTCTTTGCTGCCGTAGATCGAACATCGGTGCAGTGGTCCGGTGCAGCCGGAGGCGCGCGCCAGGGCCCGGTGAAATTGGAACTCGAGAACCTGCGCCAGGAAGTAGCGGGCATAGGGCGTGTTGGCCGGCACGTGATACTTCGCGCCCGGATCGAAGAACTCCTCACCTCGGGAGGTCGGAGGAGCGACACCCTGATAACGCAGTTTGAGATCCCACCAGCCGCGGTTGTAGTTGGCCGGAGTAATACGCCCTGCGAACACCTGCCACCGCCACTGGTCGACGAGCAATCCGAACGGCAGAAACGCAAGCCGCTCCAGCGCCGCCTTGAGCAGCAGCCCTGTATCGGCTGACGCATCCGGCGCCTTATCCAGCAGTCCGATCTTTACCAGGTACTCGGGCGTGACCGACAGCGCGAGCGTGTCACCAACCGCTTCGTGAAACCCGTCGTTGGCGCTGTCTCTCAGGATGACTGGCAGCTTGCTGTACGCACGCTGATAGAAGTTGTGACCGAGTTCGTGGTGGATGGTGATGAAGTCCTCAGCGGTGAGGTCGATGCACATCTTGATGCGCACGTCGCTCTCGCTGTCGATGTCCCAGGCGCTCGCGTGGCAGACCACCTCGCGGTCGCGCGGCTTGAGGAACAGCGATCGTTCCCAGAAGGTCTTCGGCAGCGGATCGAATCCGAGCGAGGTGAAGAATCGCTCGCCGATTCGCACCATCTCGAGCGGTTCGATCTTGTGCGATTTGAGGTTCTCGGTCAGCGAGTAAACCGGCCTGTCGCCAGGCGGCGCGACCAGATCGTAGATGTTCGACCAGTCCTGCTGCCACAGGTTGCCGAGAAGGTGGGCAGGAATGGGCCCGCGTTCCGGCACCATCGCGCCGTACTTGTCGTGCAGCCGCGCCCGGACGTAGGTGTGCAGCGACAGATACAACGGACGCAGCTGCTCCCACAGTCGATCGAGCTCCTTGGCGAACGCATCGGCGGGCATGTCGTACTTCCCGCGCCACATCGCGCCGGTGTCGGCATAATCCAACGCCGACGCGCCTTTGTTCGACAGCTCGACAAAGCGCGCGTAGTCCTTGCGCATCGGGGCTCCGATGGTGTGCCAGCCCTCCCACACTTCTTTGAGGCGCGCGGGATCGCGATTCTCCGCGAGGATCTCGGTGATCTTCTCGATGTCGAGGCAACTGTCGCCAGTCGCACTCTTTGGACAGTACTTGCCGCTCCCGTACGCGCCTTCCATCGATGCCACGAGCCGCGTCAGTTCCTCGGCCTCCTTCGCACTTGGCGGAGCCGACATCGTCAGTGAGTTCTTCAGAACGTCGAACTGGCGCCGATCGGAGGTCGAGAGTTGGACGCCATCGAAGCGGCGCGCGTCCTTGGCGTACTTCGTGCTCGCGTTGACCAGCAGTTCGTTGGCCCGCGCCGCGAGCAGCTCGGTATCCGGCGTGATGTAAGTGCCCTGCACCCAGCCGGCGCGATTCGCCTCGTTAATCAGCCGGAGCAACTCCTCGTTTGCCTCGGCGAGAAACTTTCGCGCCTCCTCCGCGGTGGCGGGACCGCGAGGAGCCTGCGCCGAGAGGATCACGGAGCCGACGAGCGCGGCACACAGAACGAGTGCTGGCAAGTGGCGAGTCATTGTTTACTTGGGCTTGGCGGCGGGGACTGGCCCGCTGCGGACGGACTTGATCAGCTGGCGAATCCTCACGCGGCGATGGATCCCGCGTTTGCGATTGATTTGGTAGCGGGACTTGTCTCCGTTTCGTGCTGACATATCAGCCTCCACCTTGGATTATCGACGATTTCCTGGTTTTCTCTTTCCCTTTAGCCTTTGCATTATAATGACCCTTTGGTCATTTTACTGAATGCACGGTCATCGCAGGCCCACCAGAACCGACGTCATTACCGAGTATCGCCGCGACGCATTGCTCCACGCGGCCACCCGCATATTCGGCAAATACGGGTTCGATGGCGCAACGATGGAGCAGATTGCGCACGACGCGGATGTCGCGAAAGGGACGACGTATCTCTATTACCGATCGAAGCAGAGCATCTACGACGCGGCGCTCAGCCGTGGTCTGGCCGAGCTTGATCGACGGACGCACGAGGCGGTCGAGCGGGCACCGGATCTGCATGACGCGATTGCTGCCTTCGTGACCGCGCGAGCGCAGTACTTCCTGGAACACCGCGACTTCTTCCGCATGTATGTCGCGGCCATCTCTCGCCAGATCACCAGCGTGAAACCGCGGGCGTCGGAATTCCAGGCGATGGTCGATCGACAGACCCGCCGGCTCGAGGACGCCATTGCACGCGGCGTGTCTCGCGGCGAAATCCGCCACGTCGACCCTGCCGCCGCGGCCCTGGCGATCTTCGATCTCACGCGCGGTCTCGTGGCACGCGCGATCGTCGCGACCGGAGCTTTTGATGTCGCGAGCGAGGTCGAATTCGTCACCTCGCTCGTTTGGAATGGACTCGAAAAGGGAAAGCGCCCACGTCCGCCCACGCCGCAGGCTCCGGCGAGACCTCGCCGAAGCGACGCGAAGGCGGGGCCCGAGCGAGGCGACGGAGTGAAGCGGTGAAGACGATGCGTAGAAGTATTGCGTCGGCCGTGGCGGCGATGCTGGCTGTGGCCGCAACGGCCAGCGGGCAGACCGTTGGGGGACAGGCGAGTAACAGCGGTCCATTCTTCGGCAGCGCCCCTCAGGGCGCCGCCACCGCGACGACGATCAATCTCTCGGTGAAAGAGGCGGTCGAACGCGCATTGCAGTTCAATCTCGGCCTTCTGCTTCAGGAAGAAGAGGCGAAGAACGCCCACGGGGCGCGCTGGCGCGCGCTCGCAGGCCTGCTGCCCGACATCTCGACCGGCGTCACCACCAGCCGTCAGATCATCAATCTCGAGGCCTATGGCTTCCAGGCCGACCCTTCGGTCATCGGTCCGTTCAACGTCTTCGACGCGCGCGTGTATGCGTCGCAGCCGGTCCTCGATCTTCGCGCGCTGAATGACGCTCGCGCAGCGGCGGCGAATGAGCGCGCGGAGACGCTCGGGATCCGGACGGCCCGCGATCTTGTCACGCTCGTAGCAGTCAACCTGTACCTGGAAGCCGTCGCCGCCGCCAGCCGCGCCGAAGCCACGCGTGCGCAGCAGGCGACCGCCGAGGCACTCTCGACGCAGGCGGCCGACATGAAACAGGCGGGCGTCGTCGCCGGCATCGACGTTCTTCGGGCGCAGGTGCAGGTCCAGAATCAGCGGCGCCGGACGATCCGCGCCGAGAGCGATTTCGAGAAAGCCAAACTGCAGCTTGCGCGCGCGATCGGCCTTCCTCCCGCGCAGGCGTTCACGCTCGCGGACAAGATTCCGTACGCCCCGCTGGCAGACATCACGCTCGAGACAGCGCTGAAAACGGCGTTTGAATCTCGCGCCGATTATCTCGCGGCGCGCGAGCGGCTCGCCGCCGCCGAAGCCTCACGCCGGGCCGCGGCCAGTGATCACATTCCGACAGTGCATCTCGATGCCGACTACGGTGCACTTGGCCAAACAGTCTCGGGATCGCACGAGACCTTCCGTGTGGCAGCCACCGTCAGGCTTCCCATTTTCGATGGTGGCCGCTCGACCGCGCGGCGAATCGAGACGGCGTCGGAGCTTCGCCGGCGTCAGCTCGAGCTCGACGACCTGCGTGGACGCGTCGAGTACGACGTGCGCACCTCGCTCCTGGATGTACGGGCGGCGGCGCAGCAGCTCGAAGCCGCGCAGGCCAACGTCACGCTCGCCGGACAGGAACTTGAACAGGCGCGCGACCGCTTCGCCGCGGGCGTCGCGGGAAACATCGAGGTCACGCAGGCACAGGAATCAGTCGCGATCGCATCCGAGAGCTACATCGATGCGCTTTACGCCCACAACCTCGCCAAGGCTTCACTCGCGCGCGCAGTCGGGACGGCAGAACAATCAGTGAAGGCCTTTGTCGAAGGAATCAAATAGATGGATCCGAAACTCGAGAACAAGACCAATGCAGTTGCCGAGAACGACGCAGCACCCTCACGGTTCGCCGGACGCGGCCGCTGGCTGGCCCTTGCCGCGGTCCTCATCGTCGGTGCGGTGCTGATCTATCTCTGGATGACTGCCGGGCGGGTGTCGACCGACGATGCGCAGGTCGATGGACATATTACGCAGGTCGCGCCGCGCGTCGGTGGAACGGTCACCAAAGTCAACGTCAAGGAAAACCAATACGTCGAGGCTGGCACCGTGCTGGTGGAACTCGACCCGCGCGATTATCAGGTTGCTGTCGATCGGGCTCGCGCAGAGCTGGCGGATGCGCAAGCGAACGCGTCGGGCGCCGCGACGGGCATTCCCTTGACCCAGGTGTCGACGGAGTCGACCTTGCGCACTGCCACGGGCGGAGTCGAGGAGGCGCAGGCTGGCGTCGCGGTCGCGGATCGACTGGTCGAGGCCGGCCGCGCGCAGCTCGCGGCGGCACAGGCACGTCAACGTGAAAAAGAAGCAACCGCGGCAAAGGCGACCAAGGATGTCGAACGGTTGAAAGGGCTTGCGGCAAAGGAGGAGATCGCACAGCAGCAGTACGACGCTGCCGTCTCGATGGCGGACTCCGCCCGTGCTGCAGCGGATGCGGCGCGTTCCGACGTCAGTGCCGCCGAGGTCGCCGTCTCCGTTGCCGAACAGCGCGCCCGGCAGGCCCGCGGTGCGGCGGCGCAGGCCCAGGCCGCGCTTCACGGGTCGCAAACCGGCCCCGAACAACTCCGCGTGACGAAAGCACGTGCCGATATGGCGAATGCGCGCGTCCAGCAGATGACGGCCGCGCTGGCACAGGCGGAGCTGAATCTGCAGCGCACGAAGATCACGGCGCCGACCGGCGGGGTTCTCAGCCGCAAGTCGGTCGAAGCGGGCCAGGTCATTCAAGCGGGACAGCCGCTGTTTGCGCTCGTCTCGCTGGGTGATGTCTGGGTCACCGCCAACTACAAAGAGACGCAATTGAAGCGCGTGCAGTCCGGGCAGCGCGCACGGATCGAGGTCGACGGATTGGACCGGGTGTTCGACGGACATGTCGACAGCATCGCTGCCGCGACCGGTGCGAAGTTCAGCCTGCTGCCGCCGGAGAACGCCACTGGAAACTACGTCAAGGTAGTGCAACGCGTGCCGGTGAAGATCGTGCTCGAGCCCGGCCAGGATCCCGAACATCGTTTGCGGCCCGGCATGTCGGTGACGCCGACGATCTACACCAACTCGTCGCGATGACGGCAGAGACCGACCACCCGCACGTCAATCCATGGATCGTCGCCGTCGCGGTGATGTTCGCGACGTTCATGGAAGTGCTCGACACGACCGTCGTCAATGTATCGCTGCCGCACATCGCCGGGAATCTGTCGGCCTCGATCGATGAATCGACGTGGGTGCTGACCTCCTACCTCGTCGCCAACGCGATCGTTCTCCCGCTCACCGGATGGCTCGCCCGCCATTTCGGCAGGAAGCGGCTACTGATGACATCGGTCGCCGGCTTCACCATCTCGTCGCTGCTCTGCGGCATCGCGCCCAACCTGCCCCTGCTGGTTGCATTCCGCATCCTGCAGGGCGCGACGGGCGGGGCCATGCAGCCGCTTTCGCAGGCTGTGCTGCTCGAAGCGTTTCCGCCGCACGAGCGCGGAAAGGCGATGGGTTTCTGGGGTCTCGGCATCGTGGTCGCACCGATTCTGGGACCAGTACTTGGTGGATGGCTGACCGACACCTACAGCTGGCGGTGGGTGTTCTACATCAATCTTCCGGTCGGCATCGCCTCGCTCGTCATGACCAAGCTGTACGTCTTCGATCCGGCCTACCTTCGCAAGGACACCGACAAGATCGATTACTGGGGCATCGGGTTGTTGGCGCTCTGGGTCGGCACGCTGCAACTTGCCCTCGATCTCGGCCAGGAACGCGACTGGTTTTCCTCTCTTTTCATTACGACGCTGGTCGTATTGTCGGGCGGCGGCCTGATCGCATTCCTCGTTCGCGAGTGGATCGCGGCCGAGCCGGTCGTCGATCTGCGCGTGTTCAAAGTGCGCACGTACAGCACCGGCGTGTTCTTGATGACGACACTCGGCTTCGTGCTCTACGGCAGTCTCGTGCTATTGCCGATCATGCTGCAGACGCTGCTTGGCTATCCGTCGCTGCAGGCCGGCATCGCGATGGCACCGCGTGGTCTGGGATCGTTCATCGGGATGCCACTGGTCGGCGCGATGATCGGAAAAATCGATCCGAGAAAAATGGTTGCATTCGGCCTGGTCGCGGGGGCATTTACGCTGTTCTGGCTGGCGCGCCTCAACCTGCAGGCCGGCTACTGGGACATCTTCTGGCCGCAGTTCTTCCAGGGTCTCGGCCTGTCTGCGCTCTTCGTTCCGCTGACGACGATCAGCATGGATCCGATTCCGCGCGAGCGAATGGGCAACGCCACGAGTTTGTTCAATCTGATGCGCAATCTCGGTGGAAGTATTGGGATCGCCACGACCGGGACCTTGCTGGCGCGCAAGCAGCAGGAGTACATCAACGTCATGGGCGCGCACGTCACGCCATTCTCGGAAACCGCGCGGAACGCGCTCGAAGCGGCACGTCAGGGTTTCCTCGCCTCCGGCTCCGACGCGGCCACCGCGACCCAGCGTGCCTACGCCGCCGTATTCGGAACCGTCCAGCGCCATGCCACCATGGTCGCGTTCGTCGACCTGTTCAGACTACTGGGGATTATTTTTCTGTTGCTGCTGCCGCTGGTGATGTTGATGCGGCGGCCACGGAGCCGGGCCGCGGCAGCGGCCCACTGAGCCACGGACAAACGCAGATCAATCTCGCCACGGATTACCACGGATTCATCTCACCACGGATGAAGCCACGGATGAACACGGATTAACACGGATTCATCTCGCCACAGATGAAGCCACGGATGACCACGGATTCATCTCGCCACGGATGAACACGGATTAACACGGATTCATCTCGCCACAGATCAACACGGATTAACACGGACTGGGCCGGGTGAAAGTGAGCAGCGGTACTTGCAGCTGTGGCGCGGCAAGTTGCCCGGAATCGTCCCACCAAACGAGCCTCGAGAGTTACGCCAGCGAACGCGGCAGGGGAGTGTCAGGTTTTTTGTGTGTAGGGCGCATTGACGATGATGCGCGTGGGCGGTGTGGGAAACCGCGTTTTGTGCGGTTTTCCAAGTCCCTGTGGGCGCGTTTTTGGCGTCCGCGGGGACGGCAGCGTCCATGCGCGGCATTTTATCTGGAACGAACAACAAACAAGATGTCACGCGTGGCATCGGGCAGAATCGCCAAGGTCAGATAAACGGCCTTGCGCATCACCGTCGCTTTATCGCGAATTTTCACACGCAGAGCGTCGAAAAACACGACCGGATACATCGGGTCGAGCGGCCGCCTCTGCCAGGCGCTGACTTCGGCCACGATCCCGTCGGTGACCGTGCTGATCAGGTCAGGCGATACTTCGACGCCGTGCATCTCGTTGAGGAACGCCTGGATCTCACGCACCGTCATCCCCCGGGCGTACAGCGCCAGGACTTTGTCATCGAAGCCTGTGAACCGGCGCTCGTGTTTGCCGATCAGGCGTGGTTCAAACGTCCCCTCGATCGCGCGGGACCGCGATGGCAACCGCTCCATCGTCGGTCAGCACGGTCTGCCACTCGTCCCATTGCGGTGATTGGTCGCGTCGACGGGCTTCGCGCCGCCAGGCGGATACCCCAAATGATGCGTGAGCTCGCTGCCCAGTGCGCGCTCGATCAGTGCGTTCTTAAAGCGACGCGCCGCCGCGTCGAGCTCTTCAGGCGAGATCGGTCCTTCTCGAATGAACTGATGGAGAATCTCCGACGGGACGGGCGTCAGTGGTGCTTCGCGCACCAGGGTCTTACGGCGAGGTCGTGGCATAACGGCTCCTCATGTTAT
>Ga0207701_10002863_pt1 | contig 17817 bp, 15 predicted proteins | sample KBSSwiSSwithPhiX_FD_184294 | JGI IMG/M metagenome (GOLD analysis project Ga0207701, IMG submission 184294) | Switchgrass rhizosphere bulk soil microbial communities from Kellogg Biological Station, Michigan, USA, with PhiX - S5 (SPAdes) (version 2) | ecosystem: Environmental > Terrestrial >... | reverse complement strand
CCTCCGCGCTGCGCGGCGACTCGATGCAGGATGTGATCTTCAACGGCTCGGGCAACCGCAAGCCGCTCGCGCGCGCCTCGGTCGAGCTGAGCTTCGACAACTCGCAGGGCCGGGCCGCGGGGCAATGGTCGCAGTACGGCGAGATCTCGGTCAAGCGCACGCTGCAGCGCGACGGCGAGTCGAACTACTTCATCAACGGCACGCACGTCCGCCGGCGCGACATCACCGACATGTTCCTCGGCACCGGCCTCGGGCCGCGCGCCTACGCGATCATCGAGCAGGGCATGATCTCGCGCGTGATCGAGGCCAAGCCCGAGGAGCTGCGCGTGTTCCTCGAGGAGGCCGCCGGCATCTCGCGCTACAAGGAGCGCCGGCGCGAGACCGAGAACCGCCTGGCCGATACGCGCGAGAACCTGGCGCGGGTCACCGACATCCGCATGGAGCTCGGCGCGCAGCTCGAGAAGCTCGAAGCGCAGGCGAAGGTCGCCACGCGCTACAAGGAGTACCACTCGGACCTGCAGCTCAAGCAGCACCTGCTCTGGTACCTGCGGCGCCGCGACGCCGCGGCCGAGCGCGAGCGCCACGCCCAGGAGATCGCCAAGGCCACCAACGCGCTCGAGGCCGAGACCGCCGAGCTGCGCAGCATCGAATCGCGCGTCGAGACCGCCCGCGCCACCCACTACGCCGCCGGCGACGCGATGAATACGTCGCAGGGTGCGTTGTACGCGGCCAACGCCGAAGTGGCGCGCTTCGAATCCGAGCTGCGCCATGCCGAAGAGACGCGCACCCGGCTCGAGAGCCAGTACACCGAGCGGCGTACCCAGCTCGGCTCGTGGCGCGAGCAGCGCGCCCAGCTGACCCATGCGCTGCATTCGTGGGCGGCCAAGGCCGTCGAAGCGAAGCAGCGGGTGGCGGAAACGAAAAAGAAGCTCGAGGCGGAAAGCGCGCTCCTGCCGCAAGCCGAGCAGGCCGATCGCGCGGCGCAGGAAGCGCTGGACGCGGCGCGCAGCGCGCTGGTGCAGGCCGAAGGCCGCCTGCAGGTCGAGCAGGCCAACTTCGCGCACCTCGAGCGCGGCGTGCAGGCGCTGGAGCAGCGCCGCGAGCGCCTCGCGGCCGAGCTGCAAACGCTGATCGAGCCCGACGCGGCCGCGCTCGCCGAGCTCGAGTCCGGGATGGCCGGGCTGCGCGACGAGCTCGCGCAGGCCGAGCGGGAATTCGAAGGCTTGCAGGCCGAGCATGGCGCGCTCGAAGAGCAGCGCGCCGCAGCGGGTGAGGCGCTGGGCGCGGCCCAGCGCGAGCACGCGGCCGCGCAGGCGCAGCTCGATACCCTGCGCCAGATCCAGGCCGCGGCCGAGGACAACGCGCCGCTGAACGAATGGCTGGGCCGTCATGGCCTGGCGCAGGCCGCGCGCCTCTGGCAGAAGCTGCGCATCGACCATGGCTGGGAAACCGCGGTCGAGTCGGTGCTGCGCGAGCGCCTGCATGCGCTCGAGCTGACCGATGCTTCCCGGCTTGCGGCGGCGCTGTCCGACCGGCCGCCGGTCAAGGCGAGCGTGTTCGATCACGGCTCGCACCCCGCGAGCGCGCCGGCGCTCGGCTTGCCGCTGTCGTCGAAAATCCACGTTTCCGACCCGGCGGTTGCGGGCGCGGTCGCCGACTGGCTGGCGGGCGCAGTGGCGATCGAAGGCACGCCGGACGCGCGCATGCGCGAGACCTTGCCGCCGGGCGCCGTGATGGTGAACCGCGAGGGTCATCAGTTCACCCGCCACACGGTGAGCTTCCACGCACCCGATCCGGAAGACGCCGGGCTGCTCGCGCGCCAGGCCGAAATCGAGGAGCTGGAGAAGCGTTGCGGCGAGCTCGCCACCAAGCTGGCGGTGGCGGAGGCCGAGCTGCAGCGGCACGAGGAAGAGCTGCAGGTGCGCACCGTGGCGCTCGACCAGGCGCGGCTCGATATCTCGCAGCGCCAGAAGGCGCTGCATGACGCGCAGATCGAAGGGCTGAAGCTCGCGCAGGCGCAGGAGCGATATCGCGAGCGCAGCAACCAGGTGCGCGCGGAGCTGGACGAAGTGCGCAGCGCCGCCGAGCGCGACCGCGAGACGCTCAATGCGAGCCAGGCGAGCGCGGCGCGCATCGGCGAGGACATCGCCCGGCTGCGCACGGAAGCGGAGGCGGCACGCGAAGCCCTGCTCGCGGCGGAAAGCGCGCTCGCGGCCCAGCGACAGGCGACCCAGCAGGCCGAGCGCGATGCGCAGGATGCGCTGTTCGGGGAGCGCGAGTGCTCGTCCAAGATCACCGAGATCGACAACTCGGTGAAGGTGATCGACCAGCAGATCTCGCGCGGAGATGCCGAAGTCGCCAGGCTCAACGAAGAGCTGGCCGCCGACCCGATCCCGGCGGTGCGCGCGTCCCTGGAAACCTCGGTCGAGTCGCGCATCGGCTGCGAAAAGCATCTGGCCGAGGCGCGCAACGCGGTCGAGGCCGCCGCGGGCGCGCTGCGCGAGCTGGAGGAAGCGAAGCTGCAGGTCGAAGCGCGCGCCGCGCCGCTGCGCGAGCGCATGGGCGAGCTGCGCCTGAAGGAGCAGGCGGCGCAGATCAACCACGACCAGTTCGCCGCGCAGCTCGCCGAGGCCGGCGCCAACGAGGAGCTGCTGGCGAGCGAAGCGGCCAACGCGCCGCGCGCCTCCAGCCTGCAGGGCGAGATCACGCGGCTCACTGTGGCGATCAACGAGCTCGGCGCGGTCAACCTCGCCGCGCTCGAGGAGCTTAGCACCAGCCAGGAGCGCAAGACCTTCCTCGACTCGCAATCCGCCGACCTGGAAGAGGCGGTGCGCACGATGGAGGAGGCGATCCGCAAGATCGACCGCGAAAGCCGCGAGCTGCTGCGCGAGACCTTCGACACCGTCAACGGCCACCTGTCGACGCTGTTTCCGACGCTGTTCGGCGGCGGCGAGGCCAAGCTCAACATGACCGGCGAGGAGATCCTCGATGCCGGCGTGCAGATCATGGCGCACCCGCCGGGCAAGCGGAACGCGAGCATCCACCTGCTGTCGGGCGGCGAAAAGGCGCTCACCGCCATCGCGCTGGTGTTCTCGCTGTTCCAGCTCAACCCGGCGCCGTTCTGCCTGCTCGACGAGGTCGACGCGCCGCTCGACGATTCCAACACCATGCGCTTCTGCGACCTGGTGCGGAAGATGTCGGCGCAGACCCAGTTCCTGTTCATCAGCCACAACAAGATCACGATGGAAATGGCGTCGCAGCTGGTCGGCGTCACCATGCCCGAGTCGGGCGTGTCGCGCGTGGTCGCGGTGGACATCGAGGAGGCGCTGCGCATCCGGGAGGAGCTCGCAGCCTAGGTTCTTATGAGCGACCTGGTACTCGGTCTGCTCGTTCTCGGCATGCTGCTGTTCGCCGGCGTGCTGCTCTATAACCGCTGGCAGCAGCGTGCCGCGCAGCGGGCGTTCGGCTCCAGTCACCCGGATGCCTTGCTTGCCGAAGCGCCGGTGGCACGCCACGAGCCGACCTTGCACAAGGTCGAGCCGCCGCGGCTCGCGCTGCCGGACCGGCGCGTGGACTACGTGATCGATGTCAGGCTGCCGCACCCGGGCGCGCTCGAGGGCTGGAGCGGGGTCGAGCATCGCTTTGCGCGGCGCGTGATGCTGGTCCCGGGCGAAGACGACGGCAGCTGGCACGCCGCCCTGCAGCTCGTGAGCCGCGCCGGCGTGGTGAGCGAAGCCGAGCTGATCGAGTTCCGCTCCGCGGTCGAAACGCTGGGCGCCAAGGCCGGCGCCACGGTCTCCGCACCCGAGATGCGCACCACACTCGAAGCGGCGCGCGCGCTCGACAAGATCTGCGCCGACAGCGACATCCAGGTCGCGCTGCACGTCATCGGGCAGGGGATCGAGCCGCCGCCGGACGAGCAGCCGTTCCAGGTGGTGCGGCGCGAGGATGGCGTCACGCTGGTGTTGGACGTGGCGCTAACACCTGATCTTGGCCGGAGCTACGAGGCGATGGCGCGCACCGGGCGCGCACTGGCGGCGTCGCCCGGCGCCCGGCTGGTGGACGATCGCGGCAACGCGCTCGACGAGCGGGCGCTCGCGTCGATCGGGGCGCAGCTCGAGGCGGTGCGCCAGACCCTGGCCGGGCACGGCATCGAGACCGGCAGCCCGCTCGCGCGGCGCCTGTTTTCATGAGCGCCGCGAAAAGAATCAAAGCCCTCCGCGAAACCCTCGAGCGCCACAACCGGCTCTACTACGTGGAGGACGCGCCGGAAATCACCGACGCGGAGTACGACAAGCTGTTCGGCGAGCTGCAGGCGCTGGAGGCCGAGCATCCCGAGCTGCGCACGCCCGATTCGCCCACGCAACGCGTCGGCGGCACGCCGCTGCCGCAGTTCAGCGAGGTGCAGCACGGTACGCCGATGCTGTCGATCGGCAATGCCTTCGAGGAGGAGGAGGTGCGCGCCTTCGACAAGCGCATCCGCCAGGCGCTGGGCGTGGCGGAGGTCGAATACGCCGCCGAGCCGAAGTTCGACGGCCTGGCGGTGAGCCTGGTCTATCGCGACGGCATCTTCGCTCAGGGCGCTACCCGCGGCGACGGCAGCACGGGCGAGGACGTGACCCCCAATCTGCGCACCGTCGGTTCCATCCCCTTGAAAATTTCCAGGAAGGAAAATCTGGAGGTGCGAGGCGAAGTCCTCATGTACCGGAGCGACTTCGACAAGCTGAACGAGCGTCAGCGCGCCGCAGAGCAAAAAGAGTACGTCAACCCCCGCAATGCGGCGGCGGGCGCAATCCGGCAGCTGGACTCGCGGATCACGGCCAGCAGGCGGCTGCGCTTCTTTGCCTATGCGCTGGTTTCGGAGTCAGCCTCGGGCACGCACTCGGAGGCGCTCGACCGCCTCGCGCAGCTCGGCTTCCCGGTGTGCAAGGAACGCGATACGGTCGGCGGCGTCGATGGGCTGCTGGGCTATTACGCGCGCATCGGCAAGATGCGCGAGCGGCTGCCGTATGCGATCGACGGTGTGGTCTACAAGGTGAACCGGCTCGACTGGCAGCAGCAGCTCGGCTTCGTCTCGCGAGCCCCGCGCTTCGCGCTTGCGCACAAGTATCCGGCCGAGGAGCAGACCACCGAGGTGCTCGGCATCGAGGTGCAGGTGGGGCGCACCGGCACGCTGACGCCGGTCGCGCGCCTCAAGCCGGTGTTCGTCGGCGGCGTAACCGTCACCAATGCGACGCTGCACAACGAAAGCGAGCTGCGGCGCAAGGACGTGCGCATCGGCGATACCGTGGTCGTGCGGCGCGCCGGCGACGTGATTCCCGAGATCGTCTCGGTGCGCCCCGAGGCGCGGCCGCCGCATGCCACGGTATTCGAGTTCCCGTCGAAATGCCCGGTATGCGGGTCCGCCGTGGTCAAGAACGAGGACGAAGCGGCGTACCGCTGTAGCGGCGGGCTGTATTGCGCCGCGCAGCGCAAGCAGGCGCTCCTGCATTTCGCCAGCCGGCGCGCGATGAACATCGAAGGCCTGGGCGAGCGGCTGGTGGACCAGCTCGTCGACCGGGACGTCATCCGGACACCCGCGGACCTCTACAAATTGACTCAAGAACAATTTGCGGACCTGGAGCGCATGGGCGACAAGTCGGCTGCGAATCTCGTGGCGGAGCTCGAGCGCTCGCGCAAGACGACCCTGGAGCGCCTGATCTACGCGCTTGGCATCCGCAACGTGGGTGAGAGCACGGCGCGCGACCTGGCCCGTCACTTCGGCGACCTGGAGCCGCTCGCCAGGGCGAGCGAAGAGGAGCTGCTGCAGGTGCTGGACATCGGCCCGGTGGTGGCGCGCTCGATCCGTCAGTTTTTCGACGAGCCGCACAATCGCCAGGTGATGGAACATCTGGTGCGCGCCGGGGTCCACTGGCCGCGCAGCGCGCCGGCGCCGCGCACCTCGGGGCCGTCGAAGACGTTCGTGCTCACCGGCACCCTGGCCGGCATGACCCGCGACGACGCCCGCGCCGCGATCGAAGCCAAGGGGCACAAAGTGGTAGGTTCGGTGTCCAAGAAGACCGATTTCGTCGTCGCCGGCGAGGACGCCGGCGCCAAGCTGGACAAGGCCCGCGCCCTGGGCGTGCGCGTGCTCGACGAAAGACAATTCAACGAATTGCTGCAGAATCTCTGAAAGCCATGCCAGCCAAGCTGAGAAAAGCCGTGTTCCCGGTCGCCGGTTTCGGCAGCCGCTTCCTGCCGGTGACCAAGGCGAGCCCGAAGGAGATGCTGCCGATCGTCGACAAGCCCCTGATCCAGTACGCGGTGGAGGAGGCGGCGGCGTGCGGCATCACCGAGATGATCTTCGTCACCGGCCGCAACAAGCGCGCGATCGAGGACCACTTCGACAAGGCCTACGAGCTCGAGACCGAGCTCGAGCGCAAGAACAAGGACGTGCTGCTCGACATGGTGCGCTCGGTGCTGCCCGAAGGCGTGCGCTGCATCTACATCCGCCAGGCGGAGCCGCTCGGCCTCGGCCACGCCGTGCTGTGCGCGGCGTCCGTGGTCGGCAACGAGCCGTTCGCGGTACTGCTGGCCGACGACCTGATCGACGCCAATCCGCCCGCGATGTGCCGCATGGCGGAGATCTTTGCGAAGGAGGGCAGTTCGCTGCTCGGCGTGGAGGAAGTGCCGCGCGACCAGACGCAGAGCTACGGCATCGTCACCATCGACAAGATGCAGGGCGACACCGCGCGCATGCACAGCATCGTGGAGAAACCGCGGCCGGCGGAGGCGCCGTCCAACCTCGCGGTGATCGGCCGCTACGTGCTGACGCCGCGCGTGTTCGACATGCTGAGCGAAGTCGTGCCCGGCGCCGGCGGCGAGATCCAGCTCACCGACGGCATCTCGGCGCTGCTCAAGCACGAGCGCGTGTACGCGGTGCGCCTGCCCGGCAAGCGTTACGACTGCGGCTCGAAGATCGGCTACCTGCAGGCCACGCTGGAGTACGGCCTGCGCCATGCCGAAACCGGCGAGGAATTCTCGCGCTACTTGAAATCCCGCAACAATGCCTGACAGCGAGCAGGCCTGGGCCTTCCTGCGTGATTCGGACCTGATCACCAGCGCCGGCGAGGTGCAGGCTGCGGTCGATCGCCTCGCTGCGGAGATCGAGCGTGCGCTCGGCAAACGCTACCCCTTGGTATTGGCAGTGATGGGCGGCGCGGTGGTCTTCGCCGGGCAGATCCTGCCGAAGCTGCGCTTCCCGCTCGACTTCGACTACGTGCATGCCTCGCGCTACGGCACGGCGACGCGCGGCGCGGGCATCGAGTGGCGCGTGCGGCCGCCCGAGATCGTGAAGGGACGCGCGGTGCTGGTGCTCGACGATATCCTCGACCACGGCGAGACCATGGCGGCGATCAAGCGAGGGCTGCTCGAGCTCGGCGCCCAGAGCGTGCATTGCGCCGTGCTGGTCGAGAAAAGGCTCAATACCAAGAAACCCATCAGCGCCGACTTCGTCGGGCTGCAGATCCCGGACCGTTTCGTCTTTGGCTGCGGCATGGACGCGAAGGGCTTCTGGCGCAACCTGCCGGAAATCCGCGCCATGAAGGAATAGGGGATGCTGGCAATCATCGGCGGCAGCGGTCTCACGCAGCTCTCCAGCCTCGAGGTCGGGCGGCGCAAGGTGGTGCGCACTCCGTATGGCGATCCTTCCGGCGCACTCACTTTCGGGCGCATCGGCCGGTGCGACGTGGTGTTCCTCGCGCGGCACGGCTACGGCCACACCATCGTGCCGCACGAGGTGAACTACCGCGCCAATGTCTGGGCATTGCGCCAGGAGGGCGTCGATTCGATCATCTCGGTCGCCTCGGTCGGCGGCATCCGCAACGACATCTGGCCCGGCACGCTGGTGCTGCCGCACCAGATCATCGACTACACCTGGGGACGTCCCTCCACCTTCTTCGAAGGGCCCGACCAGCCGGTCCACCACATCGATTTCACCGAGCCGTACTCGCGCGCGCTGCGCGAGCGCATCCTCAACGCTGCGGGCGCGATCGGCGAGCGCATCATGGACAGCGGGGTCTACGCCGCCACCCAGGGGCCGCGCCTCGAGACCGCGGCCGAGATCACGCGCCTCGAGCGCGACGGCGCCGATCTCGTCGGCATGACCGGCATGCCCGAAGCCGCGCTCGCGCGCGAGCTCGGCCTGGAATACGCGGCGATCACGGTGGTGGCGAACTACGCCGCCGGGCGCGGCGACAGCGAGCGCGCCATCGCCCTGGACAAGATCCAGATGATCCTCGACGAGGCGCTCGGCCGCGTGCGCAAGATCATCGAGAAACTCTGCGAGCAGAAGCAGTGATTCGCGAAGTGCTGAGAATGGGCGATCCCCGGCTGTGGCAGAAATCGCTGCCGGTCGCCGCGTTCGATTCGCCGGAGCTGGATCAGCTGCTGCAGGACATGCGCGACACCATGGCGCACCTGAACGGCGCGGGCCTCGCCGCGCCGCAGATCGGCGTGCAGCTGCGCGTGGTGATCTTCGGCGTGAAATCGAATCCACGCTATCCCGGCATCGACGAAGTGCCGGACACCGTGCTGATCAACCCGGTGCTGATGCCGCTCGCGCCCGAGATCGAGGAGGGCTGGGAGGGTTGCCTGTCGGTGCCCGGCATGCGCGGCTGGGTTCCCCGCTTCAAGCGCCTGCGCTACTCCGGGTTCGACCAGCACGGGAAAGCGTTCCAGCGGGACGTGGAGGACTTTCATGCCCGCGTGGTGCAGCACGAGGTCGACCACCTCGACGGCGTGCTCTACCCGATGCGGATCCGCGATTTCACGCGATTCGGCTTCAACGAGGCGCTGTTCCCGGGGCAGGAGCTGCCTCAGGAAGACTGAGCGGATGCGTCTGGACGAGATTCCGACCGGGCCGCCGAAGGGCGTAACCAAGGCGCAGGCGCACAAGCGGCTCAAGTCCCTCGGCGAGGAGCTGTTCCAGCTGCAGGACGAGCTCTGGGGCGCCAAGCTGAACAGCGTCCTGGTGGTGCTGCAGGGGCGCGATACCGCGGGCAAGGACGGCACGATCAAGCACGTCGCCGGTTACCTCAATCCGCGCGGCGTCCACGTGGCGTCGTTCGGCGTGCCGACGCTGGAAGAACGCCAGCACGACTTCCTGTGGCGCGTGCACCGGCATGCGCCGCGGCACGGCGAATTCGCGATCTTCAACCGCTCGCATTACGAAGACGTGCTCGTGGTCCGGGTGCATGACCTGGTTCCCAAGGAGACCTGGAAGCAGCGCTACGCGCACATCGCGGCATTCGAGGAGCTGCTCGCCGCGGAGGGCACCATCGTGCTCAAGTACTTCCTGCACATCAGCCGCAAGGAGCAGAAGGAGCGCCTGCTCGAGCGCGAGCGCACGCCGGCGGCCGCGTGGAAGCTCAACGCCGACGACTGGCGCGAGCGCGACTGCTGGGACGATTACACCGAGGCCTACGAGGACGCGATCTCGAAGACCGACGCGAAGCACGCGCCCTGGACCGTGGTGCCCGCCGACGCCAAGTGGTACCGCAACCTGGTGGTTGCCGAATCGATCGTCGAGACGCTGCGCGAGTACCGCAAGCCCTGGCGGCGCAAGCTCGAGGAGATGGGGCGCAAGGGCCGCGCCGCGATCGCAGACTACCGCGCCGAGCGCGACACCAGGAAAAAGCGCCGCTAGGCCTGCACCGCCTGCGCCGCCGCCTCCGGCAGGCTCAGTCCCTCGAGCAGCTCCTGCTCGAGCTGCAGCACCTTCCTGGAGTTCGCCAGCGTTTCGCCGGAAACCAGGAACACGTCCTCGGCGCGGTCGCCCAGCGTGTTGATGCGCGCGGTCTGCAGGTTGATGTGGTAGCGCGCGAGCGTGCGCGCCACGCCATAGAGCAGGCCGGGGCGGTCGGCGGCGACGATGGTGAGCGAATGGTAGGCGCCGCGCTCGTCGGGGCGGATGTTGACCGCTGGCGAGATCGGAAAATGGCGCACACGGCGCGACAGGCGGCCGCCGCGCGGTGGGCCGAGCGGCGCGTCGGACACCAGCTCGCCGGGCAGCTCGGCCTCGATCATGGCGATGCGGTCCTGGTAATGCGCGTCGCGGCCCTGGCCCATCAGGATGAAGGTGTCGAGCGCGTAGCCGTTGCGCGTGGTGTGCACCTTGGCCTCGACGATGTTGAAGCCGGCGCGCTCGAAATAGCCGCAGATGCGCGCGAACAGCGCCTCGCGGTCGCGCGTGTAGATCATCACCTGCAGGCCCTCGCCGAAAGGCGCGAGGCGCGCCTTCACCACCGGCTTGTCGGTGTCCACGCGGTAATGCAGGTTGCGCGTCTGCCAGGCGATCTCCTGCGCGTCGTGACGCAGGAAATAGGCGGTGTCGAGGTTGACCCAGAGCTTGTCCTTGACGCCGTCCGATAGCGCGTAGAGCCGCAGCAGGCGCGCCGCCTCGCCCTGCTTCTCGGCGAGCGCGGCGTCGCGCGCGAGCGGCTCGCCGGTGAGCACCCGGCGCGCGGCGCGGAACAGGTCCTCGAGCAGCTTGCCTTTCCATGCGTTCCACACCTTCGGGCTGGTGCCGCGCACATCGGCCACGGTAAAGAGATAGAGCGCGAACAGGCGGCGCTCGGTGCCGACCAGCTCGGCGAACTTCTGCACCACCTCCGGGTCGTAGACGTCCTGCTTCTGCGCCACATGGGACATGGCGAGGTGGCGCTCGACCAGGAACTCCACCAGCTCGCGGTCTTCGCGCGTGAGTTGATGTTGCGTGGCAAACCGCCTTACGTCCGCCGCGCCGAGCGTCGAATGATCGCCGCCGCGGCCCTTGGCGATGTCGTGGTACAGCGCGGCCACGTACAGCAGCCAGCGGTGCTCGAAGCCGGCCATCAGCTCGCTCGCGAGCGGGAACTCGTGCGCGAACTCGGGCATGGTGAAGCGCCGCAGGTTGCGCAGCACCATGAGGATGTGCTGGTCCACGGTGTAGACGTGGAACAGGTCGTGCTGCATCTGGCCGACGATCTTGCCGAATTCGGGCAGGTAGCGGCCGAGGATGCCGTACTGGTTCATGCGGCGGAACTCGTGCACGATGCCGCGCGGCTGCTGCAGGATGTGCAGGAAGAGCAGCCTGGCCGTCTGGTCTTTCCTGAATTTTCCATTCACCAGCAATCTTGCGCGCCAGAGCGCCCGCAGGGTTCGCGCGGTCATGCCGCGCAGCTCCGGGTGCTGCATCATCAGCAGGAAGCACTCGAGGATCGCAGTCGGCTGCTTCGCGAACGTTCCTTCCTGCTTGACGTGCAGCAGCTCGCTGCGCACCTCGAAGCGCTCGTTCAGGCTGCGCGGCGCGGTGTCCGGCCGCGGCGCAAGCCGCGCCTCGAGGTTCTGCAGCAGGATGGTATTGAGCTGCGTCACCACCTTCGCGGTCTGGTAATAGCGCTGCATCATCGCTTCGCTCCCGCGGCGCGACGGCGTGTCCTTGTGGCCGAGCTGCTTGGCGAGGGCGGTCTGCAGGTCGAACACCAGCCGGTCCTCGCGCCGCCCGGCGAGATAGTGCAGGCGGATGCGCAGGTCCTGCAGGTGGCTTTCGAGCTGCGCCAGCTGGCGCGCCTCCCCGCGCTCGATCAGGCCGTGGGCAACCAGGTCGGCCCAGCGGCGACCCATTCCGCTGGCCCGGGCAATCCATTGAATCACCTGCAGGTCGCGCAGCCCGCCCGGCGCCTCCTTCAGGTTGGGCTCGAGCGAATAGGGGGTGTCCTGGTGCTTGGCGTGGCGCTGCTCCTGCTCGAGCTTCTTGGCCTTGAAGAACGCTGCAGGGTCCAGCTTCTTTTGAAGCTCGGTCGCCAATTTCTTGAACAGCGCGCGGCTGCCGGTGAGGTGCCGCGCCTCGAGCAGCGTGGTGCGGACCGTGATGTCGCCGGCCGAGGCTTCGATGCAGTCGGCCACGGTGCGCACGCTATGGCCGATTTCCAGCCCGATGTCCCAGAAGCGCCCGATGAGCCGCTCGAGCGCTTCGCGCTCGGCCTCGGTCGGATCGTTGCCGAGGAGCACGAGCAGGTCGATGTCGGAGCAAGGGTAGAGCTCGCCGCGGCCGTAGCCGCCGGTAGCGACCAGCGCGGCGTCGCGCACAGGGGCGATCTCGCTCCAGACCGCGGTGACCGTGCGGTCGATGAGCTGGCAATGCCCGGTCAGCAGCGTGCGCGGGTTCGGCCGGCGCAGGTAGGCGTCGCGCAGCGCCTGCCGGGCGGCGGCGACCTCGCCGCGCAGATCCGCAATCATGGAGGCGGTTGCGCGCCGGACGACTTGGTCAGCACCTCGAAGCCGGACTCGGTCACCGCGACGGTGTGCTCCCATTGCGCCGAGAGGCTGTGGTCTTTGGTGACGATGGTCCAGCCATCGGCGAGCTCGCGGATGCCGGGCTTGCCGGCATTGATCATCGGCTCGATGGTGAAGGTCATGCCCGGCTCGAGCTGCAGCCCGGCGCCGGCCTTGCCGTAATGCAGGACCTGGGGCTCCTCGTGGAACTTGCGGCCGATGCCATGGCCGCAGAATTCGCGCACCACCGAGAAGCCGCTCTTTTCGGCGTGGGCCTGGATCGCGGCGCCGACATCACCGAGGCGCGCGCCGGGACGTACCTGCCGGATCCCCAGCCACATGCACTCGAAAGTGACGTCCACCAGGCGCTTCGCCTGGATGCTCGGCTCGCCGAGGTAGAACATGCGGCTGCAGTCGCCGTGATAGCCGTCCTTGATCACGGTGACGTCCACGTTGAGGATGTCGCCCGCCTTGAGCACGCGTTCGCCCGGCACGCCGTGGCAGACCTGGTGATTGACCGAGGTGCAGATCGACTTGGGGAAGGGGCGATAGCCCGGCGGCGCGTAGTTGAGCGGCGCCGGCACAGTGCCCTGCACCTTGACCATGTAGTCGTGGCACAGGTCGTTCAGCTTGCCGGTGGTGACGCCGGGCCGAACGTGGGGGGAAATGAAATCGAGGACCTCGGAAGCCAGGCGCCCGGCAATCCGCATGCGCGCCATGTCTTCCGGGCTCTTCAGGACTACGGCCATTCGTCTGATTATGCTAGAATTTTGGGCTGACTTTGCGAATTGCAAGGTGCGATTTGTAAAGGCAAATCTTCCCGCGCTTCCTACCAGGGTCCCTGAAAAGGGCGTGAACGCGCGGCAGACCCAACCCTAAAGGAGCGTAACGAGTGTCGGTCACTATGCGTCAAATGCTGGAAGCCGGGGTCCATTTCGGACATCAGACCCGGTATTGGAATCCGAAGATGGCGCCGTACATCTTCGGCCACCGCAACAAGATCCACATCATCAACCTGGAAAAGACCCTGACGCTGTACCAGGACGCGCTCAAGTTCGCGCGCACCCTGGCGGCGAACCGGCAGAGCATCCTGTTCGTCGGCACCAAGCGCCAGGCGCGCGAGATCGTGCGCGAGGAGGCGATGCGCTGCCAGATGCCGTTCGTGGATTATCGCTGGCTCGGCGGCATGCTCACGAACTTCAAGACCGTGAAGCAGTCCATCAAGCGCCTGAAGGAAATGGAAACGATGCAGCAGGACGGCAGCTTCGAGCGCATCTCCAAGAAGGAGGCGCTGGGGCTGACGCGCGAGATGGCCAAGCTGCAGCGCTCGCTCGGCGGCATCAAGGAGCTCAGCGCGCTGCCCGATGCCCTCTTCATCATCGACGTCGGCTACCAGAAGGGCGCGGTGCAGGAGGCGAACAAGCTCGGCGTGCCGGTGATCGGCGTGGTCGACACCAACCACAACCCCGAGGGCATCCAGTACGTGATCCCGGGCAACGACGACTCGAGCCGCGCCATCCGCCTCTACGCGCGCGGCATGGCCGACGCGGTGCTGGAAGGCCGCAGCCAGTCGCTGGAGGAAGTGGTCGCCGCCTCGCGCGACGAGTTCGTCGAGGTAGAGGAAGGCGAGGAGTCTGAATAGCATCGGTCCCGTATCGCTGAAAAAAGGGGCCCAGCGCCCCTTTTTTTCAACCTGAAACACGAAGGAGTAGTGGCAATGGCAGAGATCAGTGCAAGCCTGGTGAAGGAGCTCCGCGAGTTGACCGGGCTGGGAATGATGGAGTGCAAGAAGGCGCTGACCGAAGCGGGCGGCGACCTCAAGAAGGCCGAGGAGCTGCTGCGCATCAAGAGCGGCGCCAAGGCGAGCAAGGCCGCGACCCGCGTCGCCGCCGAGGGCGTGATCGGCTCGTTCATCTCCGGCGACGCGAAAGTGGGTGCGCTGATCGAACTCAACTGCGAGACCGATTTCGTCGCGCGCAACGACGACTTCCTGGCCTTTGCAAAGTCCTTGGCCGAGACCGCCGCGACCCGCGACCCGGGCCCCGCCGAAGAAGACAAGCGTCAGAAACTGGTGCAGAAGATCGGCGAGAACATCACCATCCGCCGCTTCAAACGCCTGAAGGCGAAGGGAAAGGTTGCGCTCTATGTGCATGCCGGCAGCAAGATCGGCGTGCTGGTCGACTACGAGGGGCCTGAAGAAGTGGGCCGGGACGTAGCGATGCACATCGCGTTCGCCAAGCCCGCGCATCTCAGCAAGACCGACGTGCCTGCGGACATCGTCGAGCGCGAGCGCTCGATCCAACTCGCGCGCGCCAAGGAATCGGGCAAGCCCGAGGAGATAGCGCGCAAGATGGTGGAAGGCGCGCTCAACAAGTTCCTCGCCGAGATCTCGCTGCTCGGCCAGCCTTTCATCAAGGACGACAAGCAGACCATCGAGAAGATGCTCGGCGCGAAGAAGGCCAAGATCAACGCCTATGCCTTCCTCGTGGTGGGCGAGGGCATCGAGAAACCCGCCGCGAGCGTCCACTGACCCCGAAATACAAGAGGATCCTTCTGAAGCTGTCGGGGGAAGCCCTGATGGGGGACGATCCTTTTGGCATCAATCGCGCGACGATCGAAGCGATCGTCAACGAGATCGCGCAGGTCTCGCGCATGGGGGTCGAGCTCGGCGTGGTGATCGGCGGCGGCAACATCTTCCGCGGCCTCGCGCCGGGCGCGCAGGGCATGGACCGCGCCACCGCCGACTACATGGGAATGCTCGCCACGGTGATGAACGCGCTCGCGCTGTCGGACGCCATGCGTCAGGCCGGAATCGCCAGCCGGGTGCAATCGGCGCTCAACATCGAGCAGGTGGTCGAGCCCTACATCCGCGGCAAGGCAATCCGCTACCTGGAAGAAGGCAAGGTGGTGATTTTCGCCGCCGGCACCGGAAATCCTTTCTTCACCACCGACACTGCGGCAGCCTTGCGCGGCAGCGAGATGGGCGCCGAGATTGTCCTCAAGGGCACAAAGGTCGACGGCGTCTATACGGCGGATCCGAAGCGCGATCCGCGCGCCGAGCGCTATGCGAAGATCAGCTTCGACGAAGCCATCGCACGCAACCTGAAGGTGATGGACGCCACTGCACTGACGCTGTGCAGGGATCAGCAGCTGCCGATCGCGGTGTTCAGCATTTTCAAGCCCGGCGCGCTGCGCCGGGTGGTGGCGGGCGAGGACGAAGGTACGTTGGTTCACGTATGATGGCGGGGAGGTCGCCATGGTGATCGCAGATCTCAAGAAAACCACGGATCAAAAGATGGACAAGAGCGTCCAGTCCTTCAAGACGGACCTCGGCAAGGTGCGCACCGGGCGCGCGCATACCGGCCTGCTCGACCACGTCAGGGTCGACTACTACGGCACGCCTACGCCGATCACCCAGGTGGCGAAGATCGTCCTGATCGACGCGCGCACCATCGGTGTTACGCCGTTCGAGAAGAAATTGATCACCACGGTGGAGAGGTCGATCCGCGAAGCCGACCTCGGGCTCAACCCGAGCACCAGCGGCGACACGATCCGGCTGCCGATGCCGGCGCTCACCGAGGAGCGGCGCAAGGAGCTGATCAAGGTGGTGAAGCACGAGGCCGAGAACGCGCGCATCGCGGTGCGCAACCTGCGGCGCGACGCCAACCACCAGCTCAAGGAGGCGCTCAAGAACCACGAGGTGTCGGAGAACGACGAGCGCCGCGCGCAGGACGAAGTGCAGAAGATGACCGACCGGCACATCGCGGCCATCGAGAAGCTGCTGCAGGACAAGGAAAAGGAGCTGATGGCGGTATGAGCGCTCCGGCAAGCTCCACCCAGGAAATACCGCAGGCCGGCGACGTGCCGCGCCACGTCGCCATCATCATGGACGGCAACGGGCGCTGGGCGCAGCGCCGCCGGCTGCCGCGCATCGCCGGACACCGGCGCGGCGCGGAAGCGGTGCGCGCCACCGTGCGCGCCTGCGCCGAGCGCGGCATCCGCTATCTCACGCTGTTCGCGTTCAGCTCCGAGAACTGGCGCCGGCCGGCGGAGGAGGTGGCGCTCCTCATGAAGCTGTTCAAGGCCGCGCTGCAGAACGAGGTCGAAAAGCTGCACGCCAACGGGGTGCGCGTGAAGGTGGTGGGCGACACCAGCCGCTTCGACCCCAAGCTGCGCAAGCTGATCGAGCGCGGCGAGGAGCTGACCGCGCGCAACACCGCGCTCACGCTCACCATCGCGGCGAACTACGGCGGCCGCTGGGACCTGTTGCAGGCGATGACGCGCCTGCTGGCCGAGCAGCCGGGGTTGAAGCAAGTGACGGAGGATCATCTTTCCCCGTACCTCGCGATGAGCTACGCCCCGGAGCCCGACCTCTTCATCCGCACCGGCGGCGAGCAGCGCATCAGCAACTTCCTGCTGTGGCAGCTTGCGTACAGCGAGCTCTACTTCACCGACTCGCTGTGGCCCGATTTCGACGGCGCCGCGCTCGACCAGGCGATCGCCTCCTACCGCAGCCGCGAGCGCCGCTTCGGCCGCACCAGCGAGCAGCTGGAAGAAGCGAAGCGCCCCGAGGTCGCCTGACCGGTCCGTCCCACGCGCTGGCCGCGCGCATCGGTACCGCGGCGGTGCTCATCGTGCTGCTGCTCGCGGGCCTGTTCCTGCTCCCGCGCCTCGGCGTCGCGCTGATGATGGCGCTGTTCATCGCGCTCGGCGGCTTCGAATGGGCCCGGCTCTGCGCGCTCGGCGTAATGGAGTCGCGCCTGTACGCCGCGGTCATCGTCATCGGCTTCCTGGTGCTGTACAGCGTCCAGGTCTGGCAGCCGGCGTTCGTGCTGGCGGCGCTGTTCTGGGTGGTCGTGGCGCCCGCGTGGCTGTGGTTCGGACTGAACGCGCAACAGCGCAACGCGCTCATCCCGCTCGGCTTCCTGGTGCTGGTGCCGGCGGCGCTCGCCATGGTGGCGCTCGAGCCGCGCGATGCCCTGCTCGCGCTCGCGGTCGCGTGGATCGCCGACACCGGCGCCTACTTCGTCGGCCGGCGCTGGGGACGGCGCAAGCTCGCGCCCTCGATCAGCCCGGGCAAGACGTGGGAAGGCGCGCTCGGCGGCCTGTTGGGCGCAGCGGCCTACGCTATGATTCTCTCGATCCTTTTCGCAGGAGCTCAGGGGACCCGGATGGCGGCTTTTCTCGGCGCGGCTGCGCTGCTCACGGCGGTCAGCATCGTCGGCGACCTGTTCGAGTCCGCCGTCAAGCGCCAGGCCGGCGTGAAGGACAGCGGCACGCTGCTGCCGGGGCACGGCGGGATGCTCGATCGCATCGACAGCGCCACCGCGCTGCTGCCGCTGGGCGCGCTGCTCGTTCCCTGGCTGAAAAACACGGCATGAATCTCGCCATCTTCGGCGCCACCGGATCGGTCGGCGCCAGCACGCTCGACGTGGTCGCGCGCCACGCCGGGCGCTATCGCGTGTTCGCGCTGACCGCGCACCCCTCGGCCGACGCGCTGCTCGAGCTTTGCCAGCGCCATCG
>Ga0207701_10002862_pt1 | contig 17818 bp, 10 predicted proteins | sample KBSSwiSSwithPhiX_FD_184294 | JGI IMG/M metagenome (GOLD analysis project Ga0207701, IMG submission 184294) | Switchgrass rhizosphere bulk soil microbial communities from Kellogg Biological Station, Michigan, USA, with PhiX - S5 (SPAdes) (version 2) | ecosystem: Environmental > Terrestrial >... | reverse complement strand
CCGCCAATCAGCGCCGGCGAGCTGACGCGCACCACGGCATTGGGCAAAACGCCGCCCTGTGCGTCGGTGACCGTGCCAATCAACGCGCCGCTCATCGACTGGGCACCGAGTTGGCGAGACTGCACGGTGCAGACAACGGCAAGAACGACAACGAAAAATCTGCGATTCATAAGAACCCCCGCTCGTCTGAACACCCAAACCCGCCCACGGATTCGAACGCCCGTCACATCTGACGGGCGTTCAATGCTCGTTTCGTTACTGGTCGACGTTCAGCGGCTGCATCGCGTTCTGAATGATGTAATTCGCGACGTTCTCCCCCAACTGATTGCCGACCACGACAGTGCTCGGATAGTGCATCCCGCCCCAGACCCGCGCGTTGTTCCCGTCCGACCGGGCCTGCGAGATGCTCGTGTAGTCGCGGCTGAGCACGTCAGTCACCACCCCGGCAATCACAATCGTTGTCGTCAATGTAAATGTCTGCGCATCGTCAAAGCAGCTGAGGAGAACGGTTGCTGCCGCACCATTCAGCGATGGGTGTCCTGAAGGGTACTCGGGATGCGAAGGCGTCGTCATGAGAGGTGTCCAGTCCGGATCTGCAATCGTGTCGGGATTTCCGTCAAAGTCGGCCAAGGGGATCGAGGTCACCGGCCGCCACGTGACAACCGTCTCGATCGCGCCGAAATGTCGTTTCGCATTCCACGTGGTGAAAATCGTGTCGGCCATTGCCAGATTCAACAAGGCGAGCAGGCGAACGGTCTTTGACATCGACAGGTTGTTCGCGCTGGCAATCTGATTCGCCGCCTGGTTCCAATGCACGCTGGCGTTGCCTTCCCAGAACGGCGCGAGCCATGTCTGATCATCGGTTCGCGTCGAACCGGTTGCACGCCCAAGTGCTTTGACCGCGTTGAAGTCGTCGGTATAAGTCTGCGTGAGAAGACCCCGAGGTGTCGGAGGCAAAAAGACAAAGCGGTCCGGCAGAACAAATGGCAACGTGAACGCCAAGGACTGGGCAGACATTGCTCCGAACGCCGGTGGCGTTGGTCGCCACTGACCGACCGCGGTTCCGCCTCTGAACGGCGGATACGTCAAACCGAATCCGTCGTTCGCACGCCACGCGAGAACTGCATTTGCAACCTGGACACCCCAGGCGATCCCTCGTTCCAGCGCCAGGCCGCCATCCTCGCCATCATCGTCAGTCAGCGCTGCCAATGATGCGGCATAACTGGCCTCAAGGTGTGCCGCCTGCGACAACGGAAACAGGGCTCGAAGCGTCGTGTAAGCCGCGGCAATCACCGCAGCTCGACGGGACGCGCCGCGAGGCGCGCTGTTTTGAACGGAGATTGGCTTGTATCGCCGCTCGATGCCGTTGTAAGCATCAAACATAGCGGTGTGAACAATCGCGCCGAGCCGCGGGCTCGACGAGTTCGCGGTATTGGTGGCGATCAGCGTATCGATAAAGATCCTATTCCATTCGAGCACCTGCTCCGCACCATCGCTGGCTGCGTATACAGGTACCGAGGTCATGCTCACCGCTGCCGCGACCGCGATGCCGCCCAGTAACCGAATCCAATATTGTGGTTTCATCGATTGATTCCTCCGCGGCTCCTTGAATCGGTCCGCATCGAGGAATGCGCGAATTCTGGTTCGGAGGGTGAACTGGGTAGGGAATGAGCGATACTTCGGCCAGACAAGGCCTTGGGTACCCCTTCACACGGCGCGGTTACCGAGCTCCTGCGGGCGTGGAGCGACGGCGATGATGCGGCGCTCGAACAGCTCATTCCGCTCATGGAAGCGGAGTTGCGCCGGTTGGCGCGTGGCTACATGGGCCGGGAGCGCCAGGGGCACACGCTGCAGACGACGGCGCTCGTCAACGAGGCCTTTCTGCGTCTGACCGGTGCACGGCAGGTCCGATGGCAGGACCGCGGTCATTTTCTTGGGATCTCTGCGCGATTGATGCGTCGAGTGCTTGTCGACTATGCACGCCGGCGTGGATTTCACAAGCGGGGAGGAGACGCACAGCGAGTGACGCTGCACGAAGCGGTCGTGGCCGCGTCAGACCCGGCGCTCGACGTCGTCGCGCTGGATCGCGCATTAGAAGCATTGGAAAAGAGCGACGCGCGAAAAGGCCGGATCGTCGAGCTCCGGTTCTTTGGCGGACTGAGCGTCGAGGAAACCGCTGAGGTGCTGAACGTGTCGACCGACACCGTCAAACGCGACTGGCGGTTGGCAAAACTGTGGCTCCTTCGCGAGCTTGAAGGCACAGGCCATGGCCGATGACGAACGCCGTCGATTAATCGACGAGCTCTGCGATGCCGCGCTCGATTGCAGCACGGAAGAGCGCGCCGCGTTGATTGCAAATGCGTGTAAAGACGATCATTCGCTGCGGCACGAGATTGAAAGTCTACTCGCGCACGCGCCGCGGGTTGAGCGGTTTCTCACCACATCGGTCACCACCATTGCCGCGGAGATGTTCGCCGACGATCGCGCATCGCTCGTTGGCCGACGCGTCGGTCCGTACAACATCATTTCCCTTCTCGGCGCCGGCGGTATGGGCGAGGTGTATCGCGCTCAAGACACCAGGTTAGGGCGCGACGTCGCGATCAAAGTCTTACCGGATCCCTTCGTGGCAATGCCCGGACGACTGGCCCGCTTCGAGTTGGAAGCGCGCGTCCTGGCGACGCTGAATCATCCGCACATCGCCGCCATCTACGGCATCGAGGAAGCAGACGACGTTCGCGGGCTCGTGCTCGAACTGGTGGAAGGACCAACACTCGCCGAGCACATCGCTGCCGGAGCCCTGTCGGTCAATGAATGCCTCGAACTCGCGCGCCAGATCGCCGATGCCCTCGAGTCGGCGCACGAAAAGGGCATCATTCATCGCGATCTCAAGCCCGCCAATATCAAGATCACGCCAAACGGCACGATCAAAGTGCTCGACTTCGGATTGGCGAAAGTCTTTGCAACGGAAGACATGCCCGACGAAGTCGCGAGCGTATCGCCAATCGTGGCGGCGCATTCACGTGATGGCGTGATCGCGGGGACAGCCGCCTACATGAGTCCGGAACAGTCGCGGGGAAGACCAGTCGACAAGCGGACCGACATTTGGGCTTTTGGCTGTGTGCTGTATCAGATGTTGACTGGCCGTCCGGCATTCGCAGGCGAAACGTCTCCTGATACGGTGGCCGCCGTCCGCCAACACGAACCTGATTGGGCCCTACTGCCAGCGCACACACCAGCGGACATCACCCGACTGATCCGCCGATGTCTGGAAAAAGATGCGAAGCGACGCCTGCGTGACATCGGCGACGCGCGGCTGGAGATCGAGGAGGCGCTCAATCACCCGGAAGCTCATCGCCCGGAGTTCGCGACGCGTCGCGGGCACGCGGGCTGGTGGGCCGCGGTAGCCGCGGCCCTGGTGATCGTCGTTGCGGCCGCCACCTTGTGGGCACTCGATCGATCGGGCTATTTCTGGCGGAATCCGCTAGAGGGCGCGAAACCTGTGAATTTGACCGACTTTGGCGGTGCCGAGCAACACGCGGCGATCTCGCGCGACGGTAAGTTTGTCGCCTTTGTTTCAGACCGCGGAGGCGCCTGGGATGTTTGGGTGAGCCAGGTAGGAACCGGGAGAAGTCACAACCTGACTGAGGGCAGCATCCTGACCAAGGGCAGCATCCGTGAGTTGCGAAACCCGGCGACGCGAACATTGGGGTTCTCGCCAGACGGATCGTTAGTCGCGCTGTGGACTCGGAACCCCGCTGGCGCCGTCGATGCCGGCTGGTCCGTGCCGACGATGGGCGGTAGGCCGCAGCCGTACCTGACGGGAGTCTCGGAACTCGATTGGTCATCCGATGGCACACGCATCGTCTATCACCCGCCGGCGGAAGGCGATCCGCTTTTTGTCACGAGGCCAAACGAGAAGGTCGGGCGGCAGATTTACGTCGCCCGGCCTGGATTTCACAACCATTTTCCGGTGTGGTCGCGTGATGACGCCTACATCTATTTCGTTCAGGGTCTGCCGCTGGACGAAAGCGATCTCTGGCGCATTCCGGCAGCCGGAGGCGAACCTGAGCGGCTGACGTTTCACGCGGCACGCGTTTCCTTTCCGACGTTCCTGGACCGCCGAACGCTCCTCTATCTCGCGACGGATCACGATGGATCCGGACCGTGGATTCACGCGCTCGACGTCAAGCGCAAGAGCTCGCACCGCATCGTCACCGGCCTCGAGCGGTACACATCGTTGTCGGCGAGCGACGACGGGAGACGGCTGGTCGCAACGGCCTCGCGTTCGACGAGTCGTCTGTGGCGGGCCACGCGTACCACCGGCACGGCCGGCGAGTCGGACAGTGCATTGATCTCACTACCGACAGGCGGCGCAGTCTCGCCGCGAATCGGACCTGACTACGTCGTCTACCGCGCACCAATGGCGGGACGAGATGGTCTGTGGAGGATCGCAGCCGACGGCACCATCAGCGAGCTCTGGAACGGCATTAATGGACGCGCAGTCGCCGCCCCTGCGATCGCACGGGATGGTCAGCGCATCGCCTTCACCGTGCAGTCGGCTGACCGCACGCAGTTATACGTCATGAACGCTGATGGGACCGGCACGCGGCGAGTGGCGGAACAGCTCGATGTGCGGGGCGCACCCGCGTGGTCCCCTGATGGTCGAACCGTGGCCATCGGCGTCAACGAGCACGGCGAGCCGCATCTGTTCAAGATTCCGCTCGACGGCGGAACGCCGGTCCCACTAGTCAAGGAATACTCGACCGATCCGGCGTGGTCACCGAATGGAGAGTTTCTCGTTTACTCAGGCGCCGACGTCGGCACGACCTTTTCGGTGAAGGCGATCACCGCTGACGGCGCGCCGCGGCAGTTGCCGAAGATACTGCTCTCGAGAGGCGCCAGGCGGCTGATGTTTTTGACCGGAGAGATCCTCGTGTTCATGAAAGGGGATCTTTCACACAAGGATTTGTGGTCTCTCGATCTCAAAACCGGTCGCGAGCAGCAGATCACCGAGTTGCAGTCAGGGCTCGTCATGGGAGACTTCGACATCTCCCGGGACGGCGGAACGATCGTCTTCGACCGCACGCGCGAGGAGTCAGATATCGTGCTGTTCGATCTGCACGCGCCCTGAAGGCGATCTCACGCAGACACCCACTGGGCGACCACCTGCACCGGATCGTCGCTTGCCTGCAACGTGCGGACGGTGGTGTTTGGCGCACGCTTGTATCGATCCGCCGCCGCCGGGCCGGCCGGCTCTCCGCGGGCACTCACCGGGTTGATCAACAGCACCGGCCTCGGGGCGATCGCCCCGGCCACTTCAGGCAGATCGAATTCGCGAAGCAGGCCGTAGGCATAAATGCCAAAGGGCTGCGTATACCGTTCGGCAGTCGCCAGCGAACGATAGTCGATAATCGTCTGTCGCAGGGCGACCTTGAGGACGCCGGTGTCGAGTGCGGCCGCGTACAACGCGATCACCCCGTGTGCGCCATCGCCGACGAGCGATACACCACTCCCAACGTCCGGCCGCGAACGTAGATAGTCGAGCGCGCGCAGCGTGTCGTAGACCTGTCCGCCGAGCAGCGGCTTGCCGAGCATCAACGTGAACCAGGCGAGGTATGCCTCGTCTGCAATACGGCCTGGAAAGTAAAAGCGCCCTCGCTGCGGATATCCGATCGCACAGTCACCACGGCCGCGCACGTCAATGACGGCGACCCGGCAGCCTCCCTTCGCGCACACCCGCTCGGCGAAGGCATCCTCCGCGATCGCGCTCCACGCGGCTGATTCGCCAACATAGAGCAGAGTGGGAGTTCGAGCTCCTGCAGTGTCCGGCGTCAACACCCACCCGGGCGTCCTGATCTCGCGATCGCTGGCGATCTCGATCTGCTCGGCTCTATACCCCGGTTTCTTGATGGTCGCGATCACTCTTGCTGTGACTTTCCCTTCCCGGGCATCGTCGACGCCTAGTACGCGTCGAACGCGGAGGCGCAGTTGGTCGGCGCCAAGCGTTGACGGCGTATGGATCTCGTCAGCCATCTGACGCGTCAGCGAGAGCGCCGTCTCACCGCCGAGAGACGTGGTCACGAAACCGGTCGGCGTCACAAACAGCGTCGCATCCGACTCAACCGCCTGCGACGTTTCGTTGTCGTCGGCGTTCTTCATGTCGAACCAGCGATTGAACCACGCGTACGTCGCGCGGCGCATTTCGTAGACGTATCCGTGCGAGACAGTCGTCGCCTGAAGCGCTACTCGATCGGTGGCACCAAGAATCCCGTAGGCGCGTTTGTATTCGTCGAGAAGGTCCAGCGACGCGCTGACGTATTCCGGCGAGTAGGTGTGGCCGGCATCGTGGAGCGTAATCCCCATGAGCAGCGGCTTCGGCGCAAACGCATAGAGCAAGTCCGCCCGATCGATCTCTCGTGCAAGTGCCGGGACGATGTTCTGCTCGGCATCGTCTGCGGAGCCGGGCGGCTCGACGTCTACCTGGGCGAGGTTCTCGGTGTTGCCCATCGAGACGACGGCGGCGCGAATGCGATTATCGAGTGCGGCGAGAAACTGCGTCAGAGTGCCACCACCCGACTGACCGCAACAGCCAATACGTTCCGGATCGACCTCCGGGCGGGTGAGCAGGTAATCGATGCCCCGGATTCCATCCCACGCGCGGAAGAGACCGAAATTGGCACCGAGCAGGATCAGTCGGCGTCCCGCATATTCGTGCTCACTCGTTCCGCCGCCGCCAATCGCCGTCTGTCCCGGCCTGCTGCCGGGATATTCGATTCGTTCCCCCTGCCCGAACGGGTCATACGCAAGGACGACGTATCCCTTGCGCGCGAGGTTCGAGAACAGCTTCTGGTAGCTCGGCCACGCTTTGCCATTCACGGAGTGTCCCAAAGGACCAAGAATGCCTGGTTTGCGTCCGGCCCCTGCGGGGACGTAAAGGTTGGCCGTAACGTGAAGATGCGGACGGCTTTCGAAGGTGACTTTCTCGATTCGATATCCAGGACGGTCGACCGTGCCAACAACTCGCGGATTGAGTGGCGTTTTATCGAGCGGACCGCCGAGCATTTTCCAGAGCTCGGCCACGACAGACTTCTGCCGCTCGAGAACCTGCTCGCGCGTCGAGATGGCGTTGATGATCCGTTTCCGCCGATCGCGCGCTTCATTCGCCAGGCGGATCAGGTATTTCTCGAGATCACGCGAATAGTCGGGCAATGCGGCAACATCGACGTTCAGGTCCACGCCCGGTGCACCTCGCGGACCCGTTGACGACTGTTGCGCAAACCCGGCTGAGGACCGGAACCCGCTCGCGACGGCAAGAGCTCCGGCAGTTTCGAAAAACTGGCGACGCGTGTAAGCCATGGCGTGTGGTACTACTCCTTCATTGGTCGGAGCGCAACGAATGGGAGGGATCGATCCGAGTGGCGGCACGCGATGGCAACAAGGCGGCGAGCGCTGCGGAAAGCCCGACGATCGCAGTTCCCGCAGTAAACGCCGCGGGGTTCAGGATGGACACGTTCTGAAGCGGCACAATCGCGGCAAGCACTCCAAGCACTGAAAAGGACACGAGCAGGCCGACACCGGAGCCAATGGCGACAAGCCGGCCGGCTTGCATCATGACGAGACGGACAATCGCAGCCGGCGTCGCACCGAGTGCGATGCGGATGCCGATTTCTTTGACCCGCTGACTCACACCGTACGTCACCACGCCATACAGACCCGAGACGCTCAACGCGAGCGCGATGGCGCTGAGCAGAAGGCCGATCCACGATGCGATCATCATCGGATACCTTTGAAGCGCAAGTGCCTCATCGAGCGAGACAATGCTGAACGCAAGCGGGTTCGAGTCAACACTTTGAAGCATTGACTGCAGCACGTCCTGACGAATGTCTGCGACGGAGCGCCCGCGGACCAGAAGCGCCTTCGCGTGACGTGCGCCCGGGCTCGTCGGGAGATAAATGTGGGGGCGTCTTCCATCGTAGACGAGTCCATTCACCACATCCTTCGCGATACCGATGACGACCATGTCGTCACCTTCCTTGTCGATTTGAGTGGTCGACACAAGGCGATCGTGGGTAATCACGTCGGGTCGATCCTCTGGCGGCATCCACACCCGAACGGTCTTGCCCATCGGATCCGTATCCGGCCACAACGCGCGCGCAGCGGCCGCGCTGACGATTGCCACCTTGGACTCGCTGCGTGCTTCATCGGCGGCAAACGCGCGACCTCGCTCCAACGCAATCTGCAGCGTCAAAAAGTACTCGGGTGAGACGTACATGTATGACACCGGAACCATGCTTCTGCCGTCAGGCATGCGAATCGGTGACATCGGAAGTTCACCCGTCAGCGGATTGTGACTGGTCGCCGTGATCTGAGCGACGTGAGGGCTGGAGGCGAGCGTCTCGTAGGCACGCTTGAACGCATCGGGCTTCGCCGTTGCGCCGCGTGGTGTGATCGACACGAGTGAATGCGTTTCGAATCCCACGTCAGTGTCCTGGACCACGCGTCCATTCCGCACGAGTGTCGCCGCGACGATGATCAACACCAGGGACACGGCGACCTGACTGATGACGAGACCGTGGCGCAACATGGAGCCGCGGACGCCGGAGCTGAGCTCGCCGCGCAGCGCGCTCGTCAGCGTCAGCCGGGTCCCGTGCAGGGCTGGAAGAAGGGCAAAGATGATCGTGGCGAGGCCGGCAACAACCAGGGTGAACAGAAACACACGGTGATCGACGCTGAGCGGCAACACTCGCGCGATCGCCGCAAACGATGGAGGCAGGGACATGAAAAAGATCGCGAGACCGGCGCGAAGGACGAGGCTGGCCACACCCAGCGCCATCGCGCCTGCGATTGCAGCAATCAGGAGTCCCTCGATGAATAGCTGCCGCACCACTCGGCCTCGACCGGCACCGAGCGCGAGCCGGATCCCGATTTCGCGCTGACGCGTGTTCGCCCGCGCGAGCATCACGTTCGACACGTTGGCGCACGCCGCGATCAGGACGAGGGCAAACGCGGCGAACACCGGGGACAACCGGGCGAGTAGACCAGGCGTGAGCGGTGCGGGTGTCGCCTGCGGCAGGACTTCAGCTCGAACGGTCCCTTGCCTGTCCGAAAGGTTCACCATGTCTGGCGAGAGGGCAGCGACAACCTGGTCAGCAGTGACGCCGGTGCGAAGTCGTGCGATGACCGCGAGCTCCCGCGGCTGTTTCGAACCAAACAGATCCTGCTTCAACACCGCTCCATACATCGTCACGGGCACCCACATGTCGGGTGGGGTGTCGTTGAGTCCGAGAAACTCCTCCTGCATGACGCCGACGATCGTGACGACCTGAGTGTTCAGCCGAATCGTCCGGCCGACGATGGCGGGATCGCCGCCGTACACACGCGTCCACGCATTGTGGCTGAGGACGGCGACGGGATCCGCGCCATCGAGACGTGCGTCAAAATCCGCGAGCGCCCGTCCGGCAAGAACCCGACCGCCGAGCATGTGGAAATAGTTGCCGGTGACAAACGCAACCAGCACCGGCCGCGAATCCAGCAGCACAGACTGGTTTCTTTCACCAAGAACGTCATCAAAGAGATCCGTGCGTCCTTTCAGTTGCTGGTAATCGGCCCAGCGAAATGTCCGCCCCGCCGACCCGGCGCTTCCTTGCCTCGCACTCCATCGGATTTCGTAGAGGCTGTAGGGGTTTCGCACCGCATAGGGACGGAGCACGTACGCATTGAACACGGCAAAGACGACCGTGACCAGTGCCAGCCCAACCGTCAACGTCGCGACCGTGGTCGCAGTGAAGGAGCGCTCGCGCGCAAGTCCACGAGCGCTATAGATAAGATCCTTAGTTAGCTGATCGAGCATGCGGCGACTCCTCGGGACACGAGAGACGCAACGGTCATGATAGACGAAGCAACCGTGCGCGAACCATCTGCAGTTCGAAGCAACAGTCGGCGCATTGCTGGGGGTTCTACTTACTCATATTGCAACGCTCGAATCGGATCGATCCGTGATGCGCGCCGGGCGGGAATAAGACACGCCAGCGCGGACACCGTCAATAGAACAAACGAGGCGACAGCGACTGCTGGCAGATAGGCAGGCACGAAGTCGTAGAAAAGGCTCGTCATCAATCGTGCTGCCGCGGCGGATAGTGCCAGTCCAACCGCGAGACCAACGAGCGTCAGCAGCAGGCCGCGACGGCTAAACGACAGCAGAATGTTGCGTGAGGTCGCGCCCATCGCGATGCGGACTCCGATTTCATTGGTCCGCTGCGTGACTGAGTACGAAAGCACGCCGTAGAGCCCAATCGACGCGAGCAGCAGGGCGAGCAGTGCGAATGCCGTCAACAAGGCCGTGCTCTGTGAGGGCGTCGACAACTGGTGGGTGATGATGTCGTCAACGGTACGCACATCAGTAATCGTTTGCTTGTCGTCGATGGACCAGATCGCCTCCCGAACCGCTGAAACGATTGACGTCGGCGCGATTGCCGTGCGAACGACGATGCCGCTGGGCGCGTCGTTGGTTTGATCGGACTGGTCGTGGATACGGTAGACGGCGGGTTTCAATTCCTCCGCCACCCCCCGTTCACGCACTTCTTTCACGACCCCGACGATCGTGTACCAGTAGCCTCGATTGCCGGTGGCGCCGAACTTGAAGCGCTCTCCCAGGGCCGAGCGTCCTGGATAGTTTCGGTCGGCAAAGGACTCGTTCACAATGGCGACGGGCGCCTCCGAACGCCGGTCGGAGATGTCGAAGAAGCGACCTTCGCGGAGCCCGGCACCGACGGTTTCAAAGTAATCACGAGTAACCACCCTCGAGAGCGCGTCCTGACTACGCGTTCGGTCCGTCGGCTGTCCCGCCAGCAGATACTGCGTCGTTCCAGCGATCTCTGTCAGAGGGATCTTTGAGATTCCTCCAGCCCTGACCACGCCAGGGATCGCGCGAATGCGTTCCAGTTCGGCGTTGACAAACGCAACACGTCGATCGAATTCTCGATACCGGAAGAGAGGTGTCACGAAGGTCAGCAGCTGGTCGCTCTTGATGCCCAGATCTATCTGGCGCAGGTGCTGAAACGTCTGCAGCAACAACGCGCCACTGGTCAAGAGAACCACTGCGAGGCCGGTTTCGACGATGACGAGCGCATTCTGAAACCACAGACCGCGAACGCCGACGGTGCCCCGGCCACCGTCGCGCAGGCCCTGTTGCGGTGCGACGCGCGATGCGCCAAGTGCCGGTGCCAGGCCGAACGTCACCGCCGCAGCGACCGCTATCGTCGTGCAAAACGTCAGCACTCGCCAGTCGAGGGTCAGGCGCGCGGCGGCCATCGTATCGGGAACGAGCGTTTCCAGAAACCGCATGACCGGCAGTGCCAGACAGATTCCAACAATCGCTCCCAATCCGGCGAGCACCAGGCTCTCGATCATGAACTGCGCAATCAATCGGCCGCGCCCCGCACCGAGGGCCACTCTCACCGCCACTTCGCGACGACGCGCGGCGCCGCGCGACAGCAACAGATTCGCGAGATTCACGCAGGCAATCAACAGCACCGCCACGGATGCGGCGAGCAACACGATCAGAGAGGTTTGCGTCCTGCCGGCCAACTCTTCGCGGAGAGGAACGACTACTGCAGTGCGCGCCGGCGTGACGTGTCCTGTCGTGACGCGGAGACTCAGTGCCGCCATCGACTCCCTGGCTTGCGCCAACGTGACACCTGGCTTGAGACGGGCAACGATCTGCTCGTCGTGCCACCAGAACCGAGTCAAGTGATCCGGGGAAAAGGATGCAGGCATCCAGATGTCAACATCGCGCGCGGGCAGAAAGTAGAACTCCCGCGGCATCACGGCGATCACTGCATACGAGGTGTCATTCAAGGTGATGCGTCGGCCGATCACGTCTGCCGCGCTGCCGAAACGGCGTTGCCACAGCCCATGACTGATCACCACGACGCGCGCGCCATGCGTGTCCTCGTCCTCGGTAAAGACTCGGCCGAGGACCGGCTTCACACCAAGCACGGTCCAGAAATTTCCGGTGACCTTGCGGGACGGGATTTGCTCGGGCTCACCTTCACCCGAAAGCGCCGCCTCGCCTGACTCTGTCGCGGCAATATCGATGAAGACCCTGTTGTGCTGGCGCCAGGCTTGCCACTCGGCCGGCGTTGAATAGTGTTTCGGGAAACCGATGTGACTCATCTCGTCCCAGATCATCACGAGCCGTTCGGCATCGTGATAGGGCAGCGGACGAATCAGAATCGTGTCAACGGCGCTGAACATGGCGGTATTGACGCCAATGCCGAGCGCGAGCGTCGCGATTGCGATGAGGGAGAATCCCGGATTGCGGCGAACCTGGCGAAGTCCATGCCGCGCGTCACGCGCGAGTTGCTCCGCGCGCGACCATCCCCAGGCGGCGCGCACGTCTTCTTTGACCAGATTGCGTGCTCGATCGGCGCGCCGGCGGGTGAGGCGTCCCCAGAAGCTCATGTCATCTCTCCGCTCGAGGTTTTTACCACGGATGACTTCGCTTGTCGGGATCCATCGTCCGGGTTGCTCGCGGTCCACAAGGCGGCGTTCAATAGTGTGACGGTACGCCGCGTGGTACCGATGTTGTGCCAATACCCAACTCGGTCCGGACCGAGCCGACTATTGGTTGAAACCAGTTCCAGCGAGTCAAGCAAACGTGACTGATGTTGCCGTCTGATATGAACACGATTCCGGTCTCGTCGTTTTTGTTGCTCGTGTTGTCAGTCCCGGTCGCCGCATCTGCCCAGACCAGTGGAAGGGTCATCGATCCGTCCGGAATGCCCGTTCCTGGAGCGCGGGTGATGAGCCTCCCGTGGGAGGACACGCGCACCGACGCGGACGGCCGATTCAGCCTCGCGCGTCCAGCCGATGTCGTTCGATTTTCAAGAGATGGTTATCAGCCTCGAACAAAGCTGACGGCCGACGCAAACGGGACCATCACCCTCAGCCCGACACGAGAACGCGGATGCTGAGTCAGCCACACGTTGTCGCCGGGAGCCGTGCCCGTGCCGTTCGTTCTCTGCGGACTTTGCGGGCTCTGCGCGAAAGTCTCTGCGAGTCGTCGAAAAACGTGTCAACCTTTTTCTACAGGAAGTTCTCGCGCAGCGCGGCCAGTTCGCGCCTGTGCGCACGCGGGTTGTCCGCACCGTCGCGCCTGACGATAAGACCACTCGGCTGGATCCTTTGGCAGACACCCCCCGTTCGGCCCGAGCTGTCGAACAGAGCGATTAGGGTTAGACGTCTCGTTCGCAGCGACCTCGGACTCGCGTGACACGCGAAGCGGTAAAGCGCGCCCGCAGCGTGACTGCCGCGCTCCGACTGTCGAAAAAGCGCAGTCCATTCGACTATAGGGCAGGAGGGATCATGCAGCTTCACACCTATCTCAACTACGGCGGCAACTGCGAAGACGCCTTCAAGTTCTATGAAAAGCACCTCGGTGGAAAGATCACCATGCTGATGCGCCACGGCGACCAGCCGGGAGGACAGACCCCGCCGGGGTGGGCCGGCAAGGTCCTGCATGCTCGAATGAACCTCGGAGAAACGGAATTACTCGGCGCCGACATCCCAAGTTTCCAGCCGATCCGAAGCGCCTACCTGTCCTTGACGCTCGACAGCGATCGGGAAGCCGACCGCGTGTTTGGGTTGCTATCCGACGGCGGCGAGATCTTCATGCCGATGCAGGAGACATTCTTCGCCTCGCGGTTTGCGATGCTTCGCGACAAGTTCGGCACATCGTGGATGCTGCTGCACCCGAAGGCGCGCGGCTAGCGAACCGCCGGCCAGGTCACATTCCGAGCCGCAGTCCGAGCCGAAAGACACGCGGCGGTTGCACGAAGGTCGTTGCGCGAAAGTTGGGGCCGGTCAGGACGTCTTCTTCGACCTCGTTTTTCGTGTTCAGGAGGTTGAATGCCTCGAATACACCACCCACATCGAAGGCGCCGACGGTCACGTGCTTCTCGATGCGCGTATCCACAGTGAGGGCATAGGTGAAGCGCGTCCGGCCCTCGCGATAGGCCCGGATCGCTTCAGCGCCCTGGTTGAGTTGCGGCACGATCACCATTCGCGCAAACGGCTGTCCGTCCTGATATCGCGAGGTCACGCCAATGCGCACGTCATGCGGTCCGTGGTAGCTTCCTGAAACCTTGATCGAGTAGCCACGTTCGAAGAACTGACGGTTCTTGGCAAACGTCGTGGCGTTCGGATTCGTCAGCACCTCACCGGTCACGCCATGATCGTTTTCGAAGACGTGAAAGCCGCGATTGCCGCCGGGCGCATCCGAGCCGGTCATCGTCGCGCCGGCCAGCATCTGGAATCGTTTCGCAAACCGCCGCTCGACGATCGCCTCGAGACCATGAAACAGGTTGTACAGCTTCGGAGGGTTGGTGAGCAGCTCGCGATCCTGACCGAACGTCGCCGGGCTCCGATTGTAGTAGGGGAGCATCTGGTCATCCGACGGGTCCCCCTCGTCGCCGCCGACATCAGGCACATGGCCAACCGTATAGCTCTCGAAAGGCACGCCGGTGTTGACGCTGGCCATCAGACGATGATCCTCGCGGAAGGTCAGTGCGAGGCGCAGGAAGAAGAGATCGTTCGGACGACTCTCGATGCCAACAACGAACTCGTCGGTAAATGGACGGCGAAGGTGCGGATCGAGTGCCGTTTCGCCCTTTGGCGATCCCGGGCCGACCAGGGCAATCAATGGCCCACGCTCCGACGATTGAAAGATTCTGTCGTTGTTGGCGTCGAGCCAGCGGTACACCCGCCCTTGCGCCGCCGTCGGATCGCCGAAGGACAGGTTCTGCAGGGGCAGCTGCCACTGATACCGCGCGTAGCTCGCCACGACGGTCGCGCGGTCGCTGCCGCGAGGCTTCCATCGTAGCGACACGCGCGGCGAAAAATTGAGCCACGACACGCCGGTTGGTGCCGCCTCCGCGCGGCCATTCACGGTTTCGACGCGGACACCTCCTTCGACAGCGACGCGATCGAACGCGGTGAATCGATCGACGAGATACCCGGCGACAATCGTTTGCTGCCAACGCGAAACCGGCCCCGTGTAGTGGTAGTCCCACACGCGTGCGGGAATCCCTGCGACAAGCTCCGGCGCCAAGCCCGCCGGGTCGGGTCGCGACGACGCCGAGGCACCTGAGAGTGTGACCCCCAATCGCACATCGTGGCGCGGGCCGAGCCTCGCCAGATGTGGCTCGTACGTCGCGCTGGTCGTCCATCTCGCTCGATTACCGGCGGTGGTTGCGCTCAGTTCGGGGATGTAGCCGTCATACACCCGCTCGACCGCGGCCGGGCGCAGGTCACTGAGTTGCGGCGTCACCGAACTTCGCTGATAGGCAGCGGCGATCCGCCAATGGGTGTCGCTGCCAGGCCGCCCCTCCCACGTGCCCTGCACCTGCATCTGTCGATCGCGCTCCGCCGCATTCCCGTCGTCAAATCTCGCCCGGCCGAAGTACGGACGAATGATGCGTTGGCCGGCGACAATGAACCTGAACTCGTACGGGCGCGGCGGCGTCACAACCACGTGCGCGAATACCGAGTTCACGGCGCCAGGCAGGACGACCGAACGGTTGCGCTCCTCCCGGCCCGAACGAATCACTGAACCGGATACCAGCATCCCGACCCGATTCGCAACGAGCGGTCCACTGGCCAGAAATTGCCCTCTGTTCCATGAGGTCAGGTTTGCAATCGGCGGGATCTCGCCCGGATCGAGCGAGTATGGCCCGGCGCCCAGCGTCCAATCGCCGGCCATGCCGCCGGTCCAGGTATTCGTCGGCCGACGTGGCACGAGCGTCACCGCGGGACCTGCGGAACCGATTTCCAGCGGCATCACCGTCGAAGCGACGTTCACAGCACTGAACGCGTCGAGATGCGGATAGATGAATGGCGCGCCACCGCGAGTGAGATCCGTGACGTCGACGCCATCCATTTGATACGACGTCTGCGTCCATGAGCTCGAGTAGCCGCCGATCAGCGACGGGTCACCGGCCGACAGGCCACCAGTGTCCATGCGATCTGAAAACGTCAGCGGCTCGGCGGTTTCGATGAGCGTCCAGATACTGTCGCTGCTTGGGAGATCCCGTAATCGCGTGTCGTCGAAGAGCGTTTCGTTGGAGAATCGATTTCGGCTGATGACCATCTCAGGTCCACCTGCCTGAGGCCGATGACCGGGGGGTGTGAGGGTGATGAACAGTACTTCCCCCGCGGCGATCTCAACCGTCTGCTCTCTGATCGCGGCCAGGCCGGGGCGGTTGACGCTGAGGCGATACGATCCGGGCGGCACGTGCGAAAACGTGGCATCGCCGCTGGCATTGGTATGAGCAGGGTATTGCGCTGTGATGTTGTCGCCGATGCGATCGAGGGTGACATCGACCCGATCGACCGAGGTATTCCGATCTGCGATACGAACGTGAACTGTCGAATCCGCCAACTGGGCACGCACCGGCCGGTGACCCAGGAAAACGAGCGCAACCATGTAGAAGACGATCGATCGAACGCGCGCGCAACAGACCAATAGCACTTCCTCCGCCCGCATTGTGTGGATCTCGGCCGAGCCGGTCAAGGTTGCGCTTCTGATGGCGGCGGAAGTAGGCTAGGCGCTTCCGGAGAACATCGATGGCGCAAATATCGTTGACCGTGAACGGCAAGGCACGGAAAGCTCAGGTCGAGCCTCGCCTCCTGCTCGTCCACTACCTTCGCGAACAATTACGTCTCACCGGCACGCACGTGGGGTGCGATACCAGCCAGTGCGGTGCCTGCACGGTGCTGGTCGACGGCCGCAGCGTGAAGTCCTGCACGATGTTCGCGGTTCAGGCCGATGGCTCGACCATCACCACGATCGAAGGTCTTGCCACGGATGGCCAGCTCCATCCACTGCAGCGCGCATTCTGGGAAGAGCATGGACTCCAGTGTGGCTACTGCACACCCGGGATGATCATGGCAGCGGTAACGCTCCTCGAGCAAAAGCCAAAGCCGTCCGAACAGGAAATCCGCGAGGGCATCTCCGGCAATTTCTGCCGCTGCACCGGCTATCAGCACATCGTCAACGCGATTCAGCGCGCGGCCGGGGAGAAGAGGTAGCCATGCCGACAACTCCCGTGCTCCCCAAACTCGTCGGCCAGCGCGTCAAGCGGCGCGAGGATCCACGTCTGATTCAAGGCCGCGGCACCTACGTCGACGACATCGCACTCGTCGGCATGCAGCACCTCGCGTTCAAGCGAAGCGACGTTGCGCACGCACGGATCACCTCGGTTGATACGAGTGCGGCCGAAGCGATGGACGGCGTCGAAGCGGTGTTTACGGGGGCGCAGATTGCAAAGTTTCTCGCCCCGATGCCGATTGGGACACCATTCCCGTCTCCCGAACACCGTGCGGTTGCAGTCGACACCGTTCGCTACTCGGGCGAGGCGGTTGCTGTCGTCGTCGCGAGCGATCGCTATATCGCGCGCGACGCGGCCGACGCGATCGTCGTGTCATACGATCCGCTACCGGCAGTCGTCGACGTCGAGCAGGCGATGACCGGGAAGCCGACGGTCATTCATCCGGATTTCAAGAACAATCTGGCGGTGGCACTCGTGCCAAGTGGAACAGGCGTCTCCGCAGACGGATCCAAGGTCGACGACTCTGCTATCGATGCGGCGTTCAAGAATGCCGAGGTCGTCGTCTCACAGCGCATGGTCAATCAGCGGCTCGCGCCGAACACCATGGAGCCACGCGGTGTTGTCGCCCATTTCGAACCGGGCAAGGGGACGATGACGATCTGGTCGTCGACCCAGAATCCGCACATTTTGCGAACGTTCATCGCGGCGCT
>Ga0207701_10002860_pt1 | contig 17829 bp, 16 predicted proteins | sample KBSSwiSSwithPhiX_FD_184294 | JGI IMG/M metagenome (GOLD analysis project Ga0207701, IMG submission 184294) | Switchgrass rhizosphere bulk soil microbial communities from Kellogg Biological Station, Michigan, USA, with PhiX - S5 (SPAdes) (version 2) | ecosystem: Environmental > Terrestrial >... | reverse complement strand
TGGCAGCCTGTGCTCCCCAGATGCAGACATCAGCGCACTTCAACCGTGATCGGCAGAAGATGATTGATCATGTACGTCCCGCGATCAGGATCGCGCCTGATGGGCTGCGTTTGTCCGCGTGAGTCGGTGGCGCGCGCCATCAGTGTCGCCTTGCCTGGCGCCGGAGTTTTCCAATCAAATTCCCACAACCGCCATGCGTTCAGCTTTGCTTCACCGAGCAATTTCGCCTCGTTCCAGGTCGACCCTCCATCGCCGCTAACCTCAATTTTCGTAATTTCCGCATTGCTCGTCCACGCAGCGCCACGAATGCGAACATTGGAATTTGCCTGAACGATTTCGCCTTGAGCCGGCTGCGCGATTTCTGCTTTGATCTGCAATTCCGATAAGGGAGTCAATTCGGCGACGTCCCCCCGCCTTTTCCAAAACGCATAATCGAGCGTCTGATAATAACCGTTGAACGGTCGATCGGTAACGATAATGCGTTGCAACCATTTTACGGAGGCCATCGCGTACCAGCCAGGCACGATTGCGCGTAACGGAAAACCGTGCTCCGGTGGCAGGTCTTCGCCATTCATTTTATAAGCCAGCAGCACATCGCGACGCGCTTTCTCCAGAGGAATACTGCGCGCGAACTTCAATTCACCGGGCGGACTCTTTGGGTCCTCAAGCATGCCGCCGTCGGCTCCTTCCAGAACTACTTCGCACGCGTTTGGTTTGAGAGTCGCTCGATCGAGCAAGAGCGAGAGTGGCACACCGGTCCACTCTGCAGTACCGACTGCGCCCAGTCGCCATTGCACGCCCTTTACTTTCGGTTCAAGAAAATTCCGGTTGTTGCCGGCGCATTCCAAAGTCGCCGGGGTCGTGACCGATTCTAGCGCCATGAGCTCTTCGTAATTAATCGCGAACGGTTTTTCTACTTCGCCCTCTACATGTAACCACCACGCGTCGCGATCGATCGCCGGGATCGGAAAATGCGTTCGAACATAGAACGACTTCGTCGGTGTAAGAAAGCTGTCGACCGTCGAAAACGGCATCTCCAGATTCAGCGGGCTCTGGCTGCGCACGATTCTTCCGTCGGGAAGTTTTGTTTCTTCTTGCGGCATCGGTTCGGAGACGATTATTTCGCTGGACGGAGGAAGGAAGAAAGCTTTTCGTACAAGCTCATCTGAACGCGGCGATCGTCCTCAGTAATCTCGTTCACCTTGAGTTGGTCGCGAGACATCTTGCTAAGAGCATCGCGCAATGCTTCAACTCGCTGCAGCAACTCCTGGCGGCTGCCCTGAACGAGATATCCAGGCGGAATGTTGGCCTCGAACGAGTTGGCAAAAGCGATCACTGAAACTCCGGGTCGCAGTTGATATTGAGGACCGCCCTCCATCATCGGCGTTTTGTCATCGTAACTTGAATACTCGATAGTCGCCTGCTGAGGATTGCTTCCCGGAGTTCGCATCACCGCTTTGATGTCCACAACTGCCTTTGCCTTGATATCGAACTTTGTTCGTTCCAACGCGCGCACTTGCTTGACAGAGCCAACATAGACAACGGGTGCTTTCCGTCGAACCGATTCGATAAAGCTACGTATGTTCGCACCGAGCAGATGCGCAGCACCACCCGAGATCAGAACACACGCCAAAAGAAACGTGCAGCTTTTCGTTTTCATACGTCACCGTCTCGTTTTCGACTCATTCACTTGATGCAATGAACATGTCTTTGCGCGGGAATGTTTTTTCCAGCCAGTAACGGATCCGGGACGTTGTGTTGAAAACTGAGATCGCCCATGCCGTCATTCTCTTAAAGCGTTTCGCGTGTAGCGATCAAGCGAATCCTGAAGAGCTGGCCGGGAGGTGAGCCGCGTTTTTACGCGTCCACCAATCCTGGGTCGTTGCCCCAGGCTCATACTCAATATCGCGCCTTTGGCGCTAAACAGATGAGAGACTGCGCAGAGCGTGCAAAAGCCTTTTAGTACAATCCCAGCGCCTCGACTGTCGCTTCATCGATTGCTCCCGTAACCTCCAAGCCGTAATCACGCTGGAAGTTCGCAATAGCCGCGCGCGTATCGACGCTCAGAGAGCCGGTGATTGGACCGTAATAGTAGCCTGCGTCTTGCAAGGCGGTCTGGACGTTCGCGATCACTTCGTCGGGGAGCAAATTACTGTAGGTGTAGATCGGCCCATCGTAATCGTAATAGGTCTGCAATGGATCGTAACCATAGGCTGGATACCAGTAGCTCCCGTCCAGGAAATAATATCCGGTGGTAACGAAAACAATCGTGTCACAATGATTGTGCCACCAGTTCCGGTCATGCCACTCGTGCCAGTGACGGCGGAACGCTTTGTCAAAGGCGATGCGATCCTTTTTGTTGTGCAACTTTTTACCGTGGGTGTCTTTCGGTGATTCGAGCCTCTCCCGCTGAGGTCCCGCTTCTGGATCACGGTTTGTGACATGCCGTTGAGGATTTATCGCCGCTAGGGTCTGATTGTTAGCCCCGAGCGTGCTCCGTTCACGCATTGTCTCCGGCGTACGCAATTCAGTGTCACGCGTGCCCGGATCCAGAATGTTTCCTTCGCGGGTAACAACGCCGCGTCGTTGATGCATTGCCGCCAATGTGCGCAACTCAGTTTGGCGTGTCGCTGGATCAACTGTAATAGGTTGTTGCACTGGTCCACCGCGCTGCGCGTTTAACGTTGCAAGACCAAGATTGGAAGTCCGGACGGGCGGCGCATAAGTGCGCTGCTGATTGGCTGGCGGCTGCGCGATCGTGCGCGGCAGATTCGCGTTAAACCTTTGGGGGTTCAAACCGGTTGGCCGAGGAACGACCTGCGGGGCCACACGTGCGCTCGCAACTGGCTTTGCGGCGGTCGCTGGTGCGCGGCGGCTCGCCACCACTTGCGTCGAGGCAGTTTGCACGGTCGCATTGATTGCTTGTCCGGTCGCATTGTGAAGATTTCCCGCAAGCGCCGCGGCCACGAAAAATGCGGAAAATGCAGATCGATTCACTTTTAGCCTCCGCGCATTTAACATCATAAATACCTCGTAGTTGCAAACTTTGACTGCAACGCCCTCAAACTTGTTCAGACAATCATCAAAAATATTTTGCTCGCCAGCGAGGGGACGAATGAGTTTTGTCAGCGTTCAATTTTGAACCTTAAGATTAGCGGTATTCATACCTCTTTTCTGAATACGGCTCTTGGCATGGTGGCAATACACAATCGTCTCCATGCGGATGAGCACTCTGCTGTGGAAAAGAGCGGCGCGAGTGTGATTTCTGACCATCAGTTCAAATCCCGGCGCGGTTTCTTTTGAACGAGAATGGATCGCTAACGAGCGTTCCACTGTCACTTCGGCCGGGCTCGAGCACTGGAGTTGGATTGAAACCGATCTGACTCGGCACATTCTTTTGGTCTCCAGCGTGCATAATCTTCAGGAGTATTCAGGTCTTTAGAAACTGCACGATCTTCAACCGGCACCCGAAGGCGGAAAGCTTCGCGCGTCCGGATATAAGTGCGAAGGTCAGCAACGTCGCTTTGAGCCAGCTCTCGGAAATTACCGGCTGGCAGAATAATCGGGTGTGCGCCGCGTCCCTGCAGCATTGGCTGGCAAATGCGCGTGGGATTTTTCCTCGCAGCATCGAGCAACAGGCGCAGCGTCGAAGTTTGAATGTGCGGTTGGTCGCCAAGGGAAATAACCCAGTGCGTCAACGTTGGAAGCCAACCTGTCCAGCGACTGGCTTCCTGCAAAGAACTAAACATTCCCAGTCGTGGCGAGGGGTTTTCGATCCAGTCCGACGGCGAGAACCCTGCATCCGCCAGGGCCTCTCGTAACGCCTGGTTTGACGGATCAATAACAGGAGCAATTTGAGTCGCTCCGCTACTGCGCCATTGCTCGAGAAGGTGCGTCAGAATCATCCTTTCACCCCAAGGCAAAAGGAGTTTACATCTGCCCATGCGAGTGGAGGCGCCGGCCGCAGGAATTACGACTCCGAACGCGACAGGGGCTTCCTTCAAGGCGCAATTTTCTCTCGTTGTCGGTTTGTTGGTAGCGATTCGCACAACGGACGCCCATCAGCAGCGCGCAGAACCATGATTACCTCAGCCAGCACGCTGACCGCGATCTCCGCCGGAGAGTCAGCTCCGATATTCATTCCGATTGGAGCGCGAACACGGGCGAGCGCTTGCCGCGAAACACCACGTCTGGATAGCTCGTCGAAGACAGTCAGGACTTTTTTCTTGCTGCCAATCATTCCAAGATAACCCATGCCCCCCTCCTCAACAGCTGCAGCAAGAGCTTCGCGGTCGAGATGGTAATTGCGACTGACGAGAATGAGCGCATCGCGCTCAGACCATTTGCGGGAGCGGACAAATGCTTCTGGCGATGGCTCTGACAAACAGCGAATGGACGGATCGAAATGTGGCAATCCAAGCAGGTCTTCGCGGTCATCGAGCACCGTGACTGCAAAACCGCATTCCGAAGCGAATTTTGCGAGGGCGCGCGCGCAATGCCCGGCACCAATAAGGCAAAAAAGCGGCGGACGCGCTTGTGGCTCGATGAAAACGGTCACCTCTCCTCCACAGATTGCGCCGAACGATTCGTCGCTGGCTTCGTGCAGCGGGTAGGTTTTTAAGATGGGCTTCCCAGTAGTCATCGCCTTGCGCGCTTCTTCGATGACCAGCGATTCGAACTTTCCACCACCAATCGTTCCGGCGATCCGGCCGTCTTCGAAAATCACCATTTTCGTACCGGCTTCGCGAGGTGCGGACCCAGTCACCTTTGCAACTGTCGCGAGAGCGCAGGCTTCACCCGCGTGCGAAGCTTCCAGTAATAAACGATGAATGTCTTCGCTCGCTCTATTCTGTTTGCCGGAGTCTGAAAGCAATCGTGTCACTTTACTTCGGCTGGCTAGCTGGCCTCGGCATCGCGGAAGGCCGAGCGATTTGAGTTGCGGCCAGCCGCCATTGGCTGCCCTCATGTACCAGCACCCGTGTGAAAAACATTTGGATGGGGGCGTTATTCGGGCTGATCCTTTGCGAGGTGCCTTGGCTGACGATCACGTCCGCGGCGACCGCGTGGGAGACGAGTGGCGTATCCTCGAGTCTTGCACGAGCGGGGAGGTTAGCCATGAGCCGAGTAAGGGTGGATTCAATATTGGTCCGTCCCTTCACAACGTCGCCCCATTCGTTTTGGAGGGTGGCGTTCTCGGTAAGCAAGGCAGCCATCCCCTTCGCATCCCGACGGTCAAAGGTATCGGCGTAAGTCACCTGGAACCTGAGGACGATTGCGTCGGTTTCGCTCTGCGAGAGAAAAATGGTTTGGGCGTCAGTGGCTGCAGTTGAATCCGCCATGACGAGCGCTACGGCGAGAAAGAATGTTTGAGTTTTCATCAAGGCTTCAGCAAGCCTGCTTGATGCAGATCGGCGAAGGATGCCGGGCCGGTGCCGCTCTTTGGATCAATCTTCCACGGCCACTCCGTGCTGTTGAATGGAACGAGCGGGGGCAGAATCGGTTTCTTGCCGAGATTGGCCATCTCCTTCTCGATTGCAGCGCGACCGCCCCACCCAAGCAATTCGTAATCCATCAGCCGATCGTTATTGAAAAACATCTTGCCGAGCGCGCGGTCGGAGATGATGCGAGCAAAGGCCTGCATCATGAGTTCCGGTGTGGTTTGAAAATCAGTCGTTTCCAACAAGAGCAGACGGTCGTTAATGGCCTGTTCGCCGAAGAATTGGACCAGAACGCTGAAGAGGATGTTATTCTGGCGCGCAACGTAGATGGAGTTAGCCAGCGCGTATGTGTGATTCCAATCATCGCCGAGCTGTTTTTTCCAGTCGGTAAGAACCTGAAACCAATGGCCAACCTGGTTAGAGGACGCAACGGCAATGAGTTTTTCGAGGTTCGGTTCAACGCCGCGGGCATAGTTCTCCACGTCCTGGTAGGTGTAGCCGCCGTTCTTCAGACAGTTGTCCATGAAAGCGAGCACCTGGCGCAAGGTGTCCTGCAGGAGGGCCTGTTCTTCTGGTTTGATCGCGAGATCGACGATGGCATCCTTTGCCGTCTGGACCTCCACACGATAGTTCTTCATCAAAGGCATCCAGGAATGATCCTCCCTGGAATTTGCAATGTAGGGAGCGACGCAGGCATACGTGGCCATGGCGCAATGCCCGACCGACTTCGCTGCCTGATAGATCGGCGGCACGGACGGTGCCTCGACCGGCTCCTGCCCGGGGCGATAAAGGATGAAGCGCCCGCCCTTGCCGCTAAACAAAGCCATAATGAGCGGCACACGTGCGCGAATGTTTTTCTGATAAATCTCCAGCGAGTTATCGTAAATATTGAACATCGAATGGTTCAATTGGTAAACGGCGTCAAAGGCACGCTGTTCCTTGGCTGGCGGCGGAGCGGCTTTGATCACGACTTCCTTCAAAAAGTCGGGCACCGCTGGATCGGCGGCATGGGATGATGCGATGCAGACCAGCGAGAGCGCGGCTGCGGCGAGGATAGTGGATTGGGTTTTCATTATATTTTCCGTTGTGGGTTTCATAGGTTTCGGGAAGTGATCGAGATTTTTACCATGGCAGCAGTTGCCAAAGCGCGGCTACTTCGAGCGCAAAAAGAATGACGAGAATGGCCACGCCTTTCGACGTGACGCGCAAAGTCGACGCGTCGTCGGGGAAAAGCCACCAGCCGAACCAGCGCACGAACAGCGGCATGGTAATAAAGCTGGTGGCTGCGACGCTTAGGGAATTACCGACGAATGTCGCCAAGGACGCGTGGAGTCCGAACTGACTGAGCACCGGGTTGAGAAACCGCAACTCGAGCATCACGACTGGAAAAAGCCCAAGCAAAACGAGCATGGCAGTTTTCCAATTCGGCGGGCCTTTGCCCGTTACCGGATCGAGCGGCACCCATCCGGGAAATGCTGTCGCCAGACGTGTGAGTTGCTCGTGTTCGATAAAAGCCTTGGACTCCTGCAGGAGACTCTTGCGCTCCGGAGCGTTCATCCACGCCTCGAGCTGGGGCGCGCTTTTAAAGCGAATGATGGTGGTCCACAGGCCCCCCATTTCATCCGGAGGCTGGACAAACATGCCGCGATAGCCTGGATAACGGGCCTGCGCCGCTCCGATGCGTGTTGTCCACCCGCGGTACGCGTCCTCCATGCCGGGCTTGATTCTCGAAAAGATCACTTCCGTGACGTCGCCTGCCGGTTGCACGCCCGCTTCGCCGACCTGCGTGACTTCGCCGAAGTTACCGCCCTCGAAGAGAGGAACTCCTTCCGCAAGGATCTCCGCGTGTTCTTTAGATTGCTGCCAGGCGGTAAGATCATCCGCCGATCGGAAGTTGATCACGATCGTCCACTCGTTTGACCCGTTCGCTCCGGGCATCATATCGCTGCTGACATAGCCGGGAAATTTGCAGATCGCCGAGTCGTGGCGCGTCTTCCAAGCTACAAACTCCGCATCTTTTCCGGTACGAACGCGGGTAGTCGCAATAAGGACCACGGGGTTGCTCATTGGGCTTGATTGAGCTGCGCGAAAATGCGGTCAGCGCTGAACGGCAGGCTGTCGAACCGGATGCCGGTAGCGTCGGCAAGTGCGTTGCCGATAGCAGGTGCGACCGGGATGATCGGTGTCTCGCCGGCGGATTTCGCGCCGAGCGGGCCGTAGGCATCGTACGTGTCCGCGAAGAAAATCTCAGTTCTCGGAATGTCGGCGAAAGCGGAGATGCGGTAGTTGCGGAAAGTTGGATTGACCATTTTGCCTCGCCCATCGAAGACCATGCGCTCGAACAGCGCAGTGCCGATACCTTGCGCGACGGCGCCTTCGATCTGTCCGCGGCATTGCATGGGGTTGAGAATCGTTCCTGCGTCGGCTGCGTGGACGCTTTGCAGAATGCGAATTTCTCCAGTGATCCGATTCACCGCGATGCGGACGCCGTGCACATTGAAGCACGTCGTGCGCGGCGAGCCGTAGGCCTTGCGCATCACGCTCATCTTATGTCTTGCATCGGGCACCGATTCGAACAGCTCGGACAGCCCGACTCTTCGTGAACCGCATTCCACTGCGTCATCGACCAGGCGACACTGCTCGAGCGGAGTGGATGTGAAATCGCTGGCCATCTTGAGGAGATTGTCGCGCAGATCTTCCGCGGCGAGGCTTACGGACTTGCAGGAAACGCTTGTGCCAACGCTTGAGAAGGTACCCGTGTCGTAAGGTGCACGATCGGTATCAGCGTTGATGATATCAATGCGGGACGCAGTCGTGTTTAGGATCGCCGCCGCGATCTGGCGCATGGTTGTGATTGTTCCGTTGCCCATTTCCGTCGCTCCGTTGGCAAGGTGGTAGGTGCCATCGGCCCGCAGATTGAGGTGCGCCTCGGAACGCTGCTCGGTTGGCGGGATGCAATCGTGCATGTGGATGGCGTGGCCTTTGCCCTCCAGCCACTCGTCGCCTTCGGGCTTTGTGGTCCCGCGGCCGCTGGCCAGCGCTTGCTCGACGAAGTTCATGCATTGGTCGAGGCCGTAACTACCGATCTCTGCGTCGGACGGGCCTTCCCAAATGCTGTGCACAGCATCGCCCGGGACGACGACATTTTTCCGCTGCAATTCCATCAAGCTCATGCCGAGCTCGCGCGCCAGGTCGCCCATCGCGGATTCCACCGCGAAAACTGTTTGTGAGGATCCGTAACCGCGAAAAGCTCCGGAAGGCACGATGTTCGTGTAAACCGCGTAGCCTTTGCCCTTCATGTTGGGGCAGCGATAAATTTGCAGCGATTGGCTGAGCGATGCGGCCAGCGTTTCGCCGCCATGGTTGCCGTAGGCGCCGGTGTTCGACACCACGCGAATTTCCATCGCGGTGAGAGTGCCGTCGCGTTTCGCACCGACTTTCAAGCTCGTCTTCATCGGATGCCGCGAGACCCCTGCGATGAATTCCTCCTCGCGCGTAAACTCCCATTTCACCGGGCGTCCCGTTTTTAACGCGCCGAGCACACATAATTCCTCGCACAACATCTCTTGCTTGCCGCCGAATCCGCCGCCAACACGCTCGGTGTAAACGTGAACTTTCTCGGGATACATTCCGAAGAGGTACACGAGCTTCGCCTTAGTTTGGAACGGTGCCTGCGAGCTCGTGCGCACGTGCATCCGCCCGTCCTCGCTTTGGTAGGCGATGGCTTGGTGCGTCTCAAGATGCGCGTGCTGAATCTTGTTGGTGAAATAGGTGCGATCGATAATCACGTCCGCTTCCTCGAAACCTTTTTCGACGTCGCCATATTCGCTTTCGATCTCGACGAAAATATTCTGGCCCGGCCGCTGGATACGAGAGTCTGCATCCTTGTGATGCAACACTGGCGCGCCAGGCAGCATGGCCTTTTCAGGATCGAAAACCGCGGGAAGAACTTCGTAATCCACCTCGATAAGCCGGCAGGCTGCTTCGGTAATGCCTTCTGTATCGGCGACGACGGCGGCCACTCGCTGACCGACAAAACGCGCGACCTTGTCCAGAATGAATGTGTCGTCGGGATCGACACGGTAATCGTCGTGCAGCGCCGAGGTGTAAGGGCGCTGTGGAACATCCTCCCACGTGAAGACCGCATGAACACCCGGCAGGGCGCGAGCCTTTTCCGTGCGGATCGCGACAATGTTTGCGTGGGCGTGCGGCGAACGCAGGACCTTGAGATGGAGCATTCCGTCCATCTTCACGTCAGCGGTGTAGCGGGCCGTGCCGGTAACAATCGAATGGGCGAGCGGATTTTGCAGGCTGGTACCGCAGACGTGGCCGACGCGATCTTGTTCGACGTGGCCGACGCCTGCCAACGCATCCTCGATGGCGTGGTAGCCGGTGCACCGGCAGAGATTGCCCTTGAGACGGAATGGAAGGTCCTTCTTCTCCTCCTTGGAAAGACTCGCGGACGTCATGATCATGCCCGCGGCGCAGAACCCGCACTGGAATGCCTGCGCATTGAGGAACGCCTGCTGCATCGGGTGAAGCGCCCCGTCGGAGGCAAGACCTTCGATGGTTTTAACCTCACGTCCTTCCGCACGAAACGCCGGCACGAGGCAGCTGTGGACCGGTTTTCCGTCAAGCCAAACGGTGCACGCACCGCAGTCGCCTGCATCGCAGCCCTTTTTTACGCCGAACCATCCCAGATCACGCACGAAGGTGCGCAGGCATTGGCCGGGGCGCGGCTCGGCGTCGAAAGTCTGTCCATTGATTTTGTAGGTCATGGCGAATTTCTAAACCGACAACTCTTGGCGAATTTCTTCCGCGAAGTAGTAAGTGAGATGCTGGCGGTGCGCAGGCGAACCGTGCGTATCGTCGAGGTAAAGATCGAACGGCACAGCCTGGTCGATAGCATCCTTTACCTCGCTCGCGGACGGAACACTTTTGAACCGGAGCTGCACCGGCCGGAGTGTCGCGGCAGTGATGGTGAGCAGAAAGGTTTGTTGTTCCGGACAGCGCGTCCCGATCAGCAGCACTTCCGAGCGTCCGAGGTGCGTCAAAGTGAAACGTTGAAACGCAAAGCTTTTCTTAAGCGCGCTAGCTGGAAGATGAATGCTGCGCAGGAGCTCTCCCGGCGCGAGAACATTGGCGTGATTGCCGGTGACAAATTCAATCACAGGCACGTCGCGCGGCTTTCCGCTACGCGGCCAAAGTGTGCAAACGCCTTCCAGCGCCGTAGTAAGTGAAATCATCGGGCCGGCCGGCAGCGACATGCAGATGTTCCCGCCGACAGTCGCTTCATTCCAGATTTTGAAAGATGCAAGGAACGAGCGACAACATTCGCGGAAAAGCGGCGCCGCAATCCAATCGGGTGGCGCTTTCTCCACGAATCGATCGAGTTCGACAACTCTGCAAGTAGCGGCAATCTCTAATCCATCCTCCGACGCTTGAAGCGCGGGCCACTTGAGCGTCTCAAGATCGATGAGAGTGTGGGTGTTTACCTGCGGTTCCGAAAAAAGCCAGGTTCCGCCGGCGAGCCAGGCAAAACCATTTTCCCATTTTGTGACTGCATCCGCGCTCGCGGGACGCCGAACCTCAGTAATTGTATTTAGATCCACTTGTTCAGGGGGAGGAAAAGTCCGGTTTATGCAAAAACTCGGAAAAGATGTAAAGAATTTTCTTTGGCGCGGGGATTGGCCGACCCCGGTCGCGCACGTTCCTCGAGACTACAAAAGCGGCGACGCTACATTGGTCGCGTTCTAACTACTGCTTCTCGTCCGCAACCTTCAGTACCGCTTCAACGTCTGTGACCCAGACAAGCTTCTGATCTTTGAAATTTTCGAGAACGCGGCGCAACGCCGCCGTGCCACTGGGCGTCCCGATCACAAACGGATGGATGCCTATTGCGACGACCGTGGCCTCACGCTCGGGATGACTCTCAGCTTCGCGGGCCAGTTCGGTTACATAGTCGATCCACAAGCGCTCCATATCACCTGGCTCTTTGAAGCGCGACAGATATTGCCCCATATCAACTGTGACTGCCGGATAAGGAATCAAGACCAGCGGTCCTGACTTGGTGCTGAGGCGAGACAGGATATCTGAGTCCATGCCGTCGAGGGAATAGGCAATGCCTTTCGCGGCTGTGGCTGTAAATGTATCTGCATTGGGGTATACGCTTGGGCTTGTCCATCCACGGGACCTCACGCCCGTATCCTTCTCGATCAAATCCAGTGTGCGTTGAATGTAGGCTTCCTGCTCATCGATGCCACGTCCAAGCGGAAGGAGCTCGGTCGAGTTGTTCATACCGTGTGCGATGATAGGCGCCTTTGGCATCAAGGAACGAAATTGCTTCCAGACATCGGGATTCTTCTCAGGAAACAGCGCATTCAAGGCAATGCTCAACGGCATCCCTTGTTCATTAAAGAGCCTGCCGACCCGAGGAATACCCCATTCTATCGCGTATTGACGAAACGACTCATCAACAACATCCGGGTCCCGCGCCACCATATCGGGCCGAAAATTGGGGCCGTGCCCAAAACCCCACACCTCGATATAAAAAATGAAGCAGACCGCGACCTTTTTGCCGCCCGGCCACGCTCTCACATGAATGGATTCCCGCGACAAGCCGGTTACCCAGTCGCTTGTATTTTCACCGACTACTGGGCCCGCTGAAATGAGCAGGCCGATCACCCCCAAAATCATGTTGGCGGCTGAGCCGGGGAAACTTTTCCAATTGTAGTTCGGCACGTTGTCTCCTGCAGTCTTTGCTCACGATGCGGTACTCGCATTGTAAATCTCAAATGAGAGCTATTCGTGACGAATCATAGAAACGACAATGGTCGGTGCCAGAAAAAAAGTAGCAGGAGATTTTTTCCAACGCTAAAGAAACGATAGTGCATTAACGTGCCATTTTCTAATCTTGAAGATAATGAAAAGCGAGTTCAGAACAGAGGTGGGCAGCAAGTGAGATATGTCTTTACATCTTTCCCTCTCTCGATCCGCATGGAATATTCTACGGCCACATTGGAAAGGCGTGAGATCTCGCGAAAAATTTTGGAGCCTACGGGATTACGCTCCCGCTAGTGCATCCAATAGTGAATCCCTTTCTGTCGGATATCGGCTCCACGGCTGAAGCTTTGGAGCCTACGGGATTCGAACCCGTGACCTCCTCAATGCCATTGAGGCGCTCTACCAACTGAGCTAAGACCCCGAAACGGAATTTTAGACTGTAGATTTTCGACTACCGATTGCAACTACCGAGCGACGATCGAAATTCTCGCGCGTTCGGCAAGATCAACAATTTGATCGCGCTCGAGCAACAAGGTTCTTCCCGCCTCGGCCGCCACGACTCGCAACTTCGCTCCTCCCGCGATATGAATTGTTTCAACGCCGATTACCGGAACGTCGAATCGTATGTCTTGATTTGGCTTGGCGACCTTGACCATGACCGCACCTTTGTGCGCGAGTGCGCCACCACGCGTAATCGCGTTGTTGGTGCCTTCGAAAGCTTCGACCGCGAGAATCGTTCCGTCCTTCACGATTACAGTCTGGCCGATGTCGAGCCGGGCAATTTCCTTCGCCGTTTTCCAGCCAAGTTCGACATCTTCTTCCTCGCGACGCGATAACTTTGGTCCCGCAATCAATCCTGCCGGTGCGAGTTGATCTTCGAGGAACGTCGTGGCCGGCAGAAGGTCGACTTCTACTTTCATCAGTTCATCAGCGATGGCCGCAAAGATTGTTTCTGCATTTCGCTGCTTTAGTTTTCCCAGCAGAAGGAGCGCTTTCCAGTCCGGGTGCAGATCGAAAAGATTCCCCGGTGCGATTTGCCCGGCCATAATGGCATGATGAACTTTGTTTTGATCAAAAAACTTCAAGAGCCGATTCAATTGTCCGACGCGCATCCACTCGATGATATCGACATGTTGAGCAAGCGCCGGATCGGTCTCACCGGTAAATGCGGCGGCAATGATTTTTTTTACACCGGCTTTTCGTGCCGCATCAGCAAGCAGCCGAGGATACACGCCGTTTCCGGCGATGATTCCCAGAGTGTCGGGACTCGTCATTCTTAGCGGAGCGAAGCGAAGTCGAAGAATCCCGCGTTGAAGCCCAAAATATAGCTCCACGGGATTCCTCGACGTAGCTCGGAATGACGGGGCTTCATTTACCCGTGGCGGCGCCGTTTGACGTGCAACTGAGCAAGCGCTTTTTGCAGCGACGCTTGAATGGCAGCCACCTGTTCTGGGGTCTGATCTTCTTTCATCGCCGCTTTGGCGCGCTCGACAGCGGCCTCGGCCGCCGTAATGTCGATCTTCTCGGATTCAAGCGCCATGTCAGTTAAAACCGACACAGCGTCGGCCTTAATTTCGACAAAACCTTCGCCTATCGCCATCGCCGTTTCGCGGCCGTTTTTCAGGACACGCAGCTCACCTGGCACCAAGGTCGTTAGTAGCGGGACGTGTTTAGGGTAGACTCCCAGCTCTCCTTCCGAACCCGGCAACGTGACCATCTCCACGTCTTCGGAGTAAATTTTTTCCTCAGGTGTTACAATCTCGAGCTTCAGGGTGGCCATTGATTAAAGTTACAAGGTTACAAGAGTTACAAAATTAAAACGGGACCCGCCGCCGAACATTTTAACGATGCAACTTTTCAACATTTTAACTCTCTTTGATCATCTCGATTCCGCCCTTCATATAGAAATTTTGCTCGGGCACGTCGTCATGTTTGCCGTCCAGAATTTCCTTGAAACCGCGTACTGTTTCCACAACCGGAACATATTGGCCCTTATAGCCGGTGAAAACCTCTGCCACGTGGAAGGGCTGGCTAAGGAACCGCTGAATCTTGCGTGCGCGCTGAACAGTGACCTTGTCCTCCGGGCTTAATTCGTCCATTCCGAGAATCGCGATAATGTCCTGCAAATCCTTGTAACGCTGCAAAACACGCTGCACGCCGCTTGCAACGTCATAATGCTCCTCGCCGACAATCTCCGGCGCCAGCGCTTTCGATGTGGATGCCAGCGGATCGACCGCAGGATAAATTCCGAGCTCGGCGATGGACCGCTCAAGCACGATGGTCGAATCCAAGTGCGCGAAAGTGTTTGCCGGCGCGGGATCAGTGAGATCGTCTGCTGGGACATAGACTGCCTGGAACGAAGTGATCGATCCCTTCTTTGTCGATGTAATTCGCTCCTGTAAATCGCCCATCTCAGCAGCTAGCGTAGGTTGGTAACCAACCGCGCTTGGTGTTCGGCCCAGCAACGCTGAGACTTCCGAGCCCGCTTGCGAGAATCGAAAGATGTTGTCGATAAACAGCAGCACGTCTTGGTTGCGCTCGTCGCGAAAGTATTCGGTCATTGCGAGCGCAGATAGCGCAACGCGTAAACGCGCGCCCGGCGGTTCGTTCATCTGACCGAAAACCATCCCTACTTTCGACTTCGACAGGTCTTTTTGATCGATCACGCCCGCCTCGCTCATTTCCTTGTAAAGATCATTGCCTTCGCGGCTCCGTTCCCCTACCCCGGCAAAGATGGAAACGCCGCCATGTTTCATGGCGATGTTGTTGATTAACTCCTGGATCACAACAGTCTTGCCGACGCCTGCGCCGCCAAATGCGCCGACTTTGCCGCCTTTTGTGAATGGGCAAACAAGATCGATCACCTTGATCCCTGTTTCCAGGATCTTTGCCGTTGTGTCTTGCTCCATGAGCGTCGGCGCCGAGCGATGGATGGGGTAACGCTTGGTGTAGTTCACCGTGCCGCGGTTATCAATCGCGTCGCCGGTAACGTTAAAGAGACGGCCAAGCACCGCCTCGCCTACTGGTACGGTGATCGGGCCACCAGTATCGGTCACACTCATTCCGCGCTTCAACCCTTCCGTCGAAGACATTGCGATGGAGCGCACCCAGCTTTCGCCGAGATGTTGTTGCACTTCAAGGGTCAACTTCGTTGGGTTGCCATTCACTTCGTACTCAATTTCTAGGGCGTTGTAGATTTTCGGCAGCTTCTTTTCGTCCGGAAATTCCACATCCACTACGGGACCGATTACTTGAACTATGTTTCCGTTATTCATAAAGCTTTACTAGCCACCGAGCGCCATTTGCGCCGTGGCGATCTCGAGCAGCTCGGTTGTGATGCTAGCCTGACGCATCTTGTTGTATTCGAGCGTGAGATCCTTGATAAATTGATTCGCGTTATCGGTGGCGTTCTTCATCGCCACCATCCGCGCGCTGTGCTCGGACGCGCGCGCGTCGAGGATCATCTGAAAAACCTGGTAGGAAACATAATACGGCAGCATCGAATCGAGGACGACCTCGGCGTTAGGCTCGAATACGTAGCCTATCATCGGATCGACACCTTCATTTTCAGCTTGAGCGGCTTCGCTCTTCGGCAAATCAAAACTACTGATCGGCAGTAATGTCTCCACGACCGTGCGCTGATTGATTGTGTTGATAAAATGCGTGTAGAGCACGGAGACTTTGTCCACCTCGCGCCTCAGGAATTTTTCCATGCAAAACTTCGAGATCGGCTTTGCTTCAACGAAGCTGGGTGAGTCTTTCAATTCAAAATCAGCCAATAATTCGCGCTTTGTTCGAGCGATAAATTGTCGCGCTTTTTTCCCGGTCACCACAAAAGCTGTTTTCGCCTGGTCAAAGTTCGACGCTTCACGAAACAGATTTGTGTTCAGCGCTCCGCAGAGTCCCTTGTCTGTGCTGATGATTAAAACCAGCTCCTTTTCCAGTGGGCGAACGGCAAGAAGCGGATGGAATCTGGGATCCGTCCGTTTTTGCAACGAGACGAAAACCTTATTCATCGTTGCTGCGTAAGGGCGTCCGGCGAGGGCATGTTGCTGTGCTTTACGCATCTTGGACGCAGCCACCATTTGCATTGCTTTGGTGATTTGCGCGGTGTTGCGGATCGATTTGATTCGGCGCCGTATGTCCTGCGTGTTCGCCATCTAAACGCCTAGTTAGATTACCGCCAGGTGGTCTTAAATTCGTCGAGCGCCGCTTTCAATTGCGACTCGAGGTCTTTGTCGAGCTCCTTTTTCTCGCCGATCGCCCCTAGCAATGCTGCTTTCCGCGTTTGCAGCCAATCCTGAAGCTTAAGTTGGTATTCCTTGACGCGATCGACTGGAACAGCATCGAGGTACCCATTTTGCAACGCCCACATCACCGCCACCTGCTCTTCCACCGGAATCGGGTTGTACTGTTTTTGTTTAAAAAGCTCGACAATGCGTTGACCGCGATCGAGTCGCGCCCTCGTCGCGGCATCCAGATCGGAGCCAAACTGCGCGAATGCAGCCAACTCGCGGTATTGCGCCAGATCGAGTTTCACCTTGCCGGCGACCTGCTTGATCGCCTTGATCTGGGCGGCCGATCCGACACGGCTGACAGAGAGTCCTACTGAAATCGCCGGCCGCACACCTTGATAGAACAAATCAGTCTCGAGGTAGATTTGCCCGTCCGTAATCGAGATCACGTTTGTGGGAATGTAGGCAGAAACGTCGCCAGCCTGGGTCTCGATTATCGGTAACGCGGTTAATGAGCCGCCGCCGAATTCATCGCTCATGCGTGCGGCGCGTTCGAGTAATCGCGAGTGCAAGTAAAATACATCGCCCGGATAAGCCTCGCGACCCGACGGCCGCTTTAGCACTAGCGAAACCTGCCGATAAGCCACTGCGTGCTTCGACAAATCGTCGTAAATAATGAGCGCATCCATTCCATTGTCCATGAACCATTCGCCCATCGCGGCGCCAGCGAACGGCGCCAGATACTGATTAGTCGCCGTGTCGGATGCAGGCGCAGAGATGATTGTCGTGTAAGGTATGGCGCCTTCTTTCTCGAGAGTATTGAGCACTCGCGCCACGTTGGAATTTTTCTGGCCAACTGCGACGTAAATGCAGTAGAGCGGCCGATAATTGCTGTCCTTCGCGTCTTCCGCAGCTTTGTTCAATCGGGCCTGGCTGATGATGGTGTCGATTGCAATGGTTGTTTTACCAGTTGCGCGGTCACCGATAATCAACTCGCGCTGACCACGACCGATCGGAATCATGGCGTCGATCGGCATGATACCGGTTTGCACCGGCTGATTCACGCTGCGCCGTTTGATCACGCCCGGTGCAATTTTTTCAAGGGGATAAAACGTCTCGGTTTTGATCGGGCCTTTGTCGTCGAGAGGCTGCCCGAGCGTGTTCACCACGCGGCCCAACAGCGCCTTGCCCACGGGAACGGAAAGAAGTCGGCCTGTCGTTTTGGCTTCGTCGCCTTCTTCAACCAACGTGTTGTCGCCCATCAGAATTGCGCCGACTTCAGTTTCTTCGAGGTTCAACGCAAGACCGAATACTCCGTTTGGAAATTCGATCATCTCGTTGAGCATGACGTCACTCAGACCTTCGATGCGCGC
>Ga0207701_10002858_pt1 | contig 17840 bp, 15 predicted proteins | sample KBSSwiSSwithPhiX_FD_184294 | JGI IMG/M metagenome (GOLD analysis project Ga0207701, IMG submission 184294) | Switchgrass rhizosphere bulk soil microbial communities from Kellogg Biological Station, Michigan, USA, with PhiX - S5 (SPAdes) (version 2) | ecosystem: Environmental > Terrestrial >... | reverse complement strand
GCAATATCGAAAGGAGCCTAATATGCGCGTTGGCGTGGTCTTTCCCCAAACTGAGATCGGCAGCGACCCAGCAGTCATTAAGGATTATGCTCAGGCGGCCGAAGAGCTCGGCTATCACCATATTTTGGCCTACGATCACGTTATCGGCGCCAATCCGGCCAGCCGGCCAGGCTGGCACCCACCCTACAGTCATTTAGACACGTTCCACGAGCCCTTGGTTCTGTTCGCGTACTTCGCGGGACTAACGAAAAAGATCGAATTTGCCACCGGCATCATCATCTTACCGCAGCGCCAAACCGTGCTCGTCGCCAAGCAAGCCGCGGCGCTGGACGTCTTAAGCGGCGGCCGCCTGCGTTTCGGTGTCGGGATCGGCTGGAACCCGGTGGAATACGAAGCGTTGGGTGAAAACTTTCAAAACCGCGGCCGGCGCTCGGAAGAACAGGTCGAAGTGCTGCGCCTGCTCTGGACCCATGAGCTGGTCACTTTCAACGGCCGCTGGCACAAAATTACCGACGCCGGCATCTATCCTCTGCCGGTCCAGCGGCCAATCCCAATCTGGTTCGGCGGCACGGACGAGCGCGCGCTGCGCCGCTTGGCGAAGCTCGGCGACGGTTGGTTTCCGCTCATGAGTCCCGATGAAAAATGCCGGGCGGCGCTCGAAAAAATTCACGGCTATGCGCGGGAGGTCGGGCGCAATCCCAGTCAGATCGGTATCGAAGGGCGAATTTCTCACGGTCAAAGCTCCGAGGATGTTTGGCGCAAAGAGCTCGAAGCTTGGAAAAACCTCGGCGCGACGCACGCGAGCTTCAACACGATGAAGGCCGGCTTCACTTCGCCGGCGGCGCACATCGAAGCAATCCGGCGCTTTGCCAAAGTCGTCACAGGACTTTAAACGTGCTGGATGGTCTAGCAGCCGTTTTTGAACGTCACGGATTCGGTTACATGGGCGAGACGAAACCCTAGTGCGCCGCCACGGAGCTTTCCTGTTTGTGCTTAGCCATCCAGGTGCGCACGGCTTCGAAGGGCTCGCCGCCTTTAGCGACGGCCTGACGCAGCGCTTTGACGGTGCGCAACAAATCACGGCCGCACGATTCGTAGAGCGACTCGAACAGATCGAGATCCTTCAGGTAGACGATGTAGTGCATCAGCACCGCATTGTTGAGCGGGCGCTGGCTAAAGGCGCGAAACCGATGCTTCGGCCGGTCGGCGATGCGGCGCATCCATTCGGCCTTGCTGCGCGCAAACACTTCTTCACGCAAGCGCAACTTGTCGGCGTGCGGAATGTCGCGGCTGTAAAGATCGCCGAGCGTGCGCGCCATTTCCGCGATAAAGGCGCCGAATTCTCGCTCTTCCTGCCACGCCTGCACCGCGTCTAAATATTCGGCGCTGCCGTCGCCGTATTTGGCGCGAAAAAAATCGCTGGAGGCGACATGGCCGACAAAATTCGCCGAGCTTTCATTAAAGGCGCCGGCGCCTTTTACATAAAGCGTGTTATGAAATAACTCGTGAAAAACGATCTCACTGAGAATCGTGTTATCGTAACGCAGTAAGTGAGACAGCAGCGGATCGTCGAACCAACCGAGCGTGCTGAAGGCCGCCGAAGTGCGCATATTGGTGTCGTAGCCCTGAGCGTTCAGCCGATCGATTTCGGCCTGGGCCTCTTCTTTGGAGAAATAGCCCTTGTAGGGCACGTTGCCGACGATCAAAAACCACCAGGTATACGGCCGCAGCTCGGTTTGGGGCGCGGCTACCACGATATAGGTCAAGTCGGGCCGATCGACATACGAATAGCTGGAATAGCTGCCGCCGACGTTGAATTTGAGCACGTCGCGCGCGTACTCCCGCACGGCCAAAACCAGTTGCAGCTTTTCCTGCGTGTCCGGTTTTACTTGCGGATTGTTCAGAAAATCGACGATCGGCTCGCGTCGCCAAAGAATCTTCCCCTCCTCGTATGCGGCGCGTAGGACGTACAGCGGCGAGCAGCCCGAAAGAGAGGCGACGACGAGAATGCATAGCGAAGTTAGCCAGAGAAACGGTTTGAGAGTCACTTGAACGATGCCACGATAGCGAAAATCTCGTTGCGCGGAGCGGGCGCGCAACGAATTATGCGAGATGCTTAGCGGGTGTCTCATGGGAAACGAGCTTCAACTCCTCGCGCTCATACTGCAACTGGTACAAGCGGTAATAAATCCCCTGTTTTTCCATCAGATCGGCGTGAGATCCCACTTCGCGAACTTCGCCATGATGCAGCACGATAATGCGGTCGGCGTTGCGGATCGTCGACAGCCGGTGCGCGATTAAAAGACAGGTTCGGTCGCGCATGACTTTTTCCATCGCATCTTGAATCAGCGCTTCCGTCTCGGTATCGATGCTGGAAGTCGCCTCGTCCATGACGAGAATTTCCGGTTGGTAAACCAGAACCCGCGCCAATGACAACAGCTGGCGCTGGCCGCCGGAGAAGTTGCTGCCGCGTTCGCGCACGCGAGCATCGTAGCCCTCGGGCAGCCGGCGAATAAAGCTCTCTGCGTTGGCAACCCGGGCGGCCCGTTCGATGCGCTCCAACGGGATCGAAGGATCGCCCAATGCAAGATTAGCACGCACGTCGCCGGAGAATAGGAAAACGTCCTGCAAGACAACCCCGATATGGCGCCGGAGCGCGCGCAGATCCCACTCACGCACGTCGACGCCGCTGACTTGGATGGAGCCTTGTTGAATATCGTAAGAGCGGTTTAACAGCTTGATCGTCGTGGTCTTGCCCGAGCCCGTGGCGCCGACCACCGCGACTTTCTCTCCCGGTGCGATGCGGAAGGAGACTCCTTTGAGCACCGGATCGCCTGCTTTATAGTGAAACCAGACATGGTCAAAGACCACTTCGCCGCGAAACGGTTTCGGCACGACGGCGTTTTTCCGGTTCGTAACATCGAGAGGAGTGTCCAGCAATTGAAAGATGCGTTCCGCCGACGCCATCGCGGACTGCATCACCGTATATTTTTGACTGAAGTCGCGCAGCGGCACAAAGAAACGGTGGATATACTCCTTGAACGCCACCAGAGTGCCGATGCCGATCGCGCCGTGCAACACTTCGCCGCCGCCGTGCCACAGTAGTAGTCCAACGCTCACCGAACCGGCCGCTTCGACCATCGAGTAGAGTCCGGCTTCATATAAGTTCGATAGATGATAGGCGTCGCGATGATCGGCGTTAAGAGCCTCGAATTCGCGATAGGTTTTTTCCTCGCGGGCAAATAGTTGGATCACCGCCATGCCGGAAATGGCTTCGCCTAAATAGGCGTTGATGCGCGCGATCCGTACGCGGATTTGGCGGTAGGTGTGGCGCGCTTTGCCGCGAAAATAATTGATCGCCAGGGCCATCGGCGGGATCAACGCCAGCGATACCAGCGCCAACTTGACGTCGAGATACAACATGATACCGAAGATCCAGATCACCATGACGAAATCCGACGCGAGGGTAATAACACCGGAGGCGAACATCTCCTGCAGCACGTCGACGTCGGTGGTCATCCGCGTCACCAGGCGCCCCACCGGGTTACGGTCGAAGTAGCTCATCGGCAGTTTTTGTACGTGCGAAAAAATCGCCACGCGCAAATCCGCCAGACAGCGCTGCGCCACCAGCATGGAAAAATAATATTGGGCAAAGATGGTGACCGTTTCGCCGATCAGGGCGGCGAGAAAGCACAGCATGACGGTCTGCAAACCCAAGAGATTCTTGCCGGCGATGTATTGATCGATGCCGATTTTCATCAAATAGGGCTGCGCCAAACCGAAGGCCTGCTGCAGCGGCAGGAGCAGCAAACTCAAGTAAAAAAGCCGTTTGTATGGGATGATGAAATACCAGAGACGGCGGACCAGCCGGAGATCGTAAGCCTTGCCGAGGACTTCTTCTTGTTGCGTTTCTTCGGTCATCTAAATCTGTTCGAGCTCCTCGCTCAGGCGCTGCTGCTGATAAAGCTCGGCATAGACGCCGCCGTCGCGCACCAGTTCGTCGTGGTTGCCGCGCTCAATGATTTTGCCTTCGTCGAGCACGAGTATTTCGTCCGCCTCGCGCACGGCGGAAATCCGGTGCGAAATGATCAGGCAGGTTTTTTCTTTGAGAATGGCGCGCAGCCCGTGGAGAATCTCGGCTTCGGTCTGAGCATCGACGCTGGACAGACAATCGTCAAGAATCAGCACCGGCGGATCCATGATCAGGGCGCGCGCCAGCGTAGCGCGCTGCTTTTGCCCGCCGGAAAGCGTCACGCCGCGCTCGCCGACCAGGGTCTCAAGACCTAGCGGAAAAATTTCTACGTCACGGTCCAGCTTAGCGATCTCGACGGCGCGGGCGAGCTCTTCCGCGGAATAACTTTCCCGGCCCAGGGCGAGATTCGCCTTTAGCGAGGTGGAGAAAAGAAACGGCTCTTGGGGCACGTAGCCGATCAATCGGCGCAGCTCGCGCAACGCCAGCTTACGAGTATCTTGACCGTCCACAAGAATGGCGCCGGTCGAGACATCGAACATTCGCGGCACCAATTGCGCCAGAGTGCTTTTCCCTGAGCCGACGCGCCCAACCAATCCAACCGAGCGACCGACGGGAAGCGTGAAATTAATCCCTTCGAGCGCCGAGTGGCCGTTTTTCTGCCGCTCATAAGCGAAGGAGACGTCGCGGAATTCGATGCCTTCTTTGAGCGCATGGATTGCCGGGGACGCCGCTTCGTCGGTGATTTCGGGTTTAGTTTCGAGAATCTCTTCGAGACGGCGCATCGCCGCGCGGCCGCGCTCGACCAGAGAAAGCATCCAGCCAAACGCCGCGGTCGGCCAAGCGAGCACGTTCAGATAGGCGATGAACGCGACAATATCGGCGACCAGCAAGTCGCCGCGCATCACCCGAATACCGCCGTACCAGATCACGATCAGCACCGTCAGGCCGTTGATGCCCTGCATGATCGGATTAACGATGCCGCGCATCTTCGCCATCTCCATGCTTTTGACTTCGTAATCCTTATTCAAAGCGATAAACTGCTGGGCTTGGAAATCCTCCTGCGCGTAAGCTTTCACGACATGCATGCCGCTTAAATTTTCCTGCACATGGCTGCTGAGAGCCGACATCTGTTGCTGCACCTCGAGGGAGCTTTTCATGATCCGCCCGCGAAACTGGTGCGCGACGTAGATCAACAACGGGAACGGCGCGACCGCCGCCAACGTCATGCGCACGTCCATCGAAAGCATCAATGCCATGGCATAGACGTAGTAAAGCGGCGCGTTGACAAAATTGAGGACTCCCGGACCGAGCATCACGCGCACCGCGGAAATGTCATTGATCACCCGCGACATCAGATCGCCGGTTCTTTGCTTGTGATAATAAGACAGCGGCAGCTTTTCCAGGTGTGCAAACAGGTCGTTGCGCAAATCGTATTCCACATCGCGCCCGGCGTTGAAAATCAGCGCGCGCGAATAGGTGCGAACGAATCCCTGCACGACGGCCGCGGCGATGATCAAGACGGCGTAGTAGGTCACACCACTGAGGGAGCCGCCGTGTTCGATGATGCGGACGGCCTCGCGAATCCACCAGGGAATCCACATGACCAAGGTAGCCGTGCCGAGAAGACAAAGCCCGCCGAACAGGTAACGTCGCCAGTAGCGCCAGAGGTATTGGGATATGCGCCCCATGAAGTCCTACTAGGATACTCTACGAGGTTCACAGTCGCAAGAAACGACACGAAACCCTCTCGCAAATTGCCGCCGCAATCGAGCGCTCGCTTGACAACACCGCGGCGCTCCCCAATAACTAGTCTTCATGATTCAAACAAAACAACAGCGCCGCGAGGCGATCCGCAACATCGCGATCATCGCCCACGTCGATCATGGCAAGACCACCCTGGTCGACGCCATGCTGCGCCAAAGCGGTATTTTTCGCGCCAACGAGCAGGTCGCCGACCGCGTCATGGACTCGATGGAATTGGAACGCGAGCGCGGCATCACCATAATGGCTAAGAACACAACGATTCACTACGGTGAAGTGAAAATCAATATCGTCGACACGCCGGGTCATGCCGACTTCGGCGGCGAAGTAGAGCGCACGCTCGCCATGGTCGACGGCGTCATGTTGCTCGTCGATGCCTCGGAGGGACCACTGCCGCAAACCCGATTCGTGCTCAAGAAGGCCCTCGAAGCTAAACTACCGCCGATCGTGTGCATCAATAAAATCGACCGGCCCGATGCGCGAGTCGCCGCGGTGTTGGATGAGATCTACGATCTATTCATTGATCTCGACGCCACTGAGGACCAACTCGAATTTCCCGTGGTCTATACCAACGCTCGCGCCGGCACGGCGACGAGGGATTTAAAACAGCCCGGCGTAGATCTGAAACCGCTTTTCGACTTGATCGCGCAAACGCTGCCGGGTCCGGCCTTCGATCCCGACGCGCCGACGCAGTTCCAAGCCAATAACCTCGACTATAACGATTATGTCGGCCGCCTGGCGATCGGGCGTCTGAAAAACGGCAGGCTCGCCATCGGTAACTATACGCTGTGCCGCGTCGACGGTACGCGGCAAGCCGTCAAAGTCACTCAAGTCTTTGGCTGGCAGGGGTTGAAACGCAGCGAAGTCGCGTCCGCCGAAGCGGGCGATATCGTCGCGCTTGCCGGCATCGAGGACATCGGCATCGGCGATACCGTCGCCGACCGGGACGATCCCAAGCCGCTACCGGCGCTGCGCATCGACGAACCCACCATCGCGATGATTTTCAGCTCCAACAATTCACCGTGGGCCGGCCGGGAAGGTGATTTCGTCACCTCCCGCAAATTGCGCGAGCGGCTCTTCTTAGAGCAGAAGAAAAACGTCAGCCTGCGCATTATCGACACCGAACAGCCCGACGCCTTTCAAGTCACCGGCCGGGGCGAGTTTCAACTCGCGATTATTATCGAGACGATGCGCCGCGAAGGCTACGAGCTGATGGTATCGAAACCCACGGTGGTCACGCGCGAAATTGATGGCAAGCTGCACGAGCCCATCGAATTGCTCGTCATCGACATTCCAGAAGACTTTATCGGCGTGGTTTCTCAGCTCCTCGCCATGCGCAAGGGCAAGATGACCAAAATGACTCACGGGGGCTCGAGCCGGGTGCGCTTGGAATTCAACGTGCCGTCGCGCGGCTTGATCGGCTTTCGCTCGCGCTTTCTCACCGATACGCGCGGCACCGGCATCATGAACGCGCTGTTCGACGGCTGGTCGCCCTGGCACGGCGCGATTCAAAGCCGCAGCAACGGCGCCATGGTCGCGGACCGGGAAGGCCCCTCCACGCCCTACGCGATTTTTCATCTGCAGGAACGCGGCGTTATTTTTATTGCGCCGGGCGCGCGGGTTTACGAAGGCATGGTCGTCGGCGAATATTCCCGCGACGTGGATTTGAACGTCAATATTTGTCGTGAGAAAAAACTAACTAATATCCGCGCCGCAGGCCGCGACGAGAATATCATCATCACGCCACACCGCGAGATGGGCCTTGAAGAAGGGATCGAATGGATTGCCGATGAAGAATTGGTCGAAGTCACGCCGCAATCGATTCGCCTACGCAAAAAAGCCCTGAAGCAAGCGGACCGGCCACGGCGCCGCCAAGAAGAGGGTGAATAGTTCTATTTCGTAGTAGGAGGCGGCAGTTTGTCGCAAAACTCCTTTTTCACGAACATGACGTAAAGTCCCGCCGAAGGCGCCCGGACCTCGACGGAAGGGCGAGTGCCGGCTTTGAATTCCTTGATGTCCGCCTTGTGCCCCGCCGCGCGCAACCTTTCCACCAACTGAGCGGGACTTTGAATATCGCTGTACTCGGCCCCTTTCTTGCTCAGTATTGATATCGGCGCGCACTCGCCTTCACGGCCGGCCAAAAGCCACGGTCCCGGATCCTCCGTAACCGGCGGCGCTTTGGCAACTTTCGTCTTGTCAGCTTGCGCCGCCAGAACAGAGCATGGAGCCGCAGCGAGAAAAACCACTACCAGCATCGATGAAATGTTTTTACTTATCGTATCGATCATCGTCCCGTCTCCGAAGAGATCAAAAACTAATCCGAATGCAATGCAACTCGGTTGCCCTCGCTATCGATAATAACGGCGCGAAATCCGAACGGACCGATGGGATGTTTAGGCTTGATAACTTTGCCGCCGTTCGCTGTTACCGCCGCAACGGCATCATCCAATCGGCCGTTGGCGTTCAAGTAGATCAGCGCGCCCTTTTCCGACGGCTTTTCTTCCTCGCCGGTAAATAAACACGCGCCGACTTCGCCGTCATTGTGCGGCAGGAGACCGATCGTCATGCCGGAAAAATCCTGTTTCTTCACGGCTTGACCGAGCACCGCCGAATAGAATCTCACCGCCCGATCCAAATCTAAGACGGGAATGTCGCACCACACGATTTGATTAGCCATGGTCGAACTCCTTCACTTAGACGATAATTAAAAACCGGCATTCACTCAATCGTCGTCGTATTTTGGCTCCTTATTTCCTAAACTCCACACCAGGCTTTTGCAGTCTTTGCATAAGCGTCCACGCAAGTGATCTCTTCGCCCGCCGTGAAGATGAGCATCATCCCGGCTCTTCGATGCGAAATCTTCGCCAGCCGAAGCGCCATGACAGTCATCGCCGCCACGCCGCTTTTCATATCCGAAGTCCCGCGTCCGTAAAGTTTGTCGCCATGTGTCTCACCGGCAAAAGCATCCTGGCCCCGCGGTGAAACGCCCAACGGAACGGTATCGACATCTCCGGTAGAGCAGATCTGTAATTTTTCGTCGCCGCCCGCATTGTACCGAGATACTGCGCGCACGCGCGATCATTGCCCGACGGGTTGACTGTGTTAACTGAAAGGAGTTGCGCGTCAAGTTGGGCGATAAGTGTCGAACGTTATCCGACAACTCGTAGTAACGAACTTCGAATCCCACTTCCTCGAGCAGCGAAAGTGATTTCATCGTTATCTCGGATTGGTGCCGCCCCACAGCTTGTCGAAAAAGCCGCTTTTTTCTATCTCGTCCAGATAGCGCCGGTCATAAAGCTCTTGCGGCTTGAACTTCTTCGCTCGGGGATCGGTCGGCGCGATATCGTCGAGGATCGCCTGGACGGCTTCCAGTTTTAGCTCCATGCGCGGCTCCAATGCCTTTATCTCAGCGTTATAAGCCTGGTCCAAAACCTTTTTGTCGTCGATGCGCAGGTACTTGCTCAAGACTTTGAAAACGATCTCTTTGTCCGTGTGCAAGACCTTCGCGGCCTCCGCCATGGCGCGCATGAATCGGCCGATGAGCGGCGAGTTCTGCGCCATAAAGGAGCGGCGCGTAATCAACGACACCGCGACTTGCGGAATGCGCAGGTCGGGGCCGTAAACGACGTAACTGTACCCCTGCGAAATAGCGCGCGCATCCCAGGGTGCTGACATGGTACCGGCATCGATGGCGCCGGAGAGCAACGCGGCCAGCATTTCCGGCGCGCCGCCGGTTTGAATCATTGAATAATCCCGCCCGGCTTCCATATTACGCTGCTTAAAGGCCTGAACGGCGAAGTAGTGGGTGGTGGCGCCGATGCGTGTGACACCGATTTTTTTGCCGCGCAGATCCTCCAGCCTTTTTATTTCCGGCTTGGCGAGAATGCTCTGGGTTAGATGATTTTTTATGCCCGCGATGAATACGAGATCGTTATTGCCACCCAACACGGTGCGCACAAGTCCGACGCCGCCGTCGATCAAGATCTGCGCTTCACCGCCCAACATCGCCGCCGTAGCGAGCGGCGAAGTGCCGATGTAAACCAACGGAAATTCCAAATTGTACTTGCGAAAGATCCCCGTCTCTTGCGCGATCCACGGCATCGACTGCGACATTACGCGAGCGGACTGGACGCCGATAAGACGGTCCGCGCCGCCAATAGGAGCCGCACCAATCAACGAACTTACGAGACACAAGAGAAACAACTTTTGCATCATCATAGTTTCGCTCCTCTCCTGCCGACCCCCAACGATAAGAATCGCGCCCAGCCGTGCTTCTTCAATCGGTTGGCTAAGGCCTTTTCTGTTACCCGATACTTGAACGCCTTCCGTCCGTCGATGAAAAGCAGCGGCACTTCGTTGCCAAATTCATCTCGAAGCTCGGGCAAGCTGTCGACATCGATTTCATCAAGGTCGAGTGGAATTTTCCCCGACACCCGCCGCACCACTGCTTTCATCTCGTCGCAGAGACAACAATCTTTCCGCGTGTATAGCTTTAATTTAGCATTCATTTTGACGGCGCGCTCGCGGGCTCTTTGGGCGGTTCTTGCCTCTGCTCCCCTTCGCCGAAGCCGATGATGTTCTTTGGTATCCCCAGGACACCCCAAAACCATTCCGACAAGGTCCCCAGCGGCGCTGGCGTGATCGTTGGATCGTCGATCCGGCCCGTGATGTGGAAGCTCGCCACCAGAAAAGAATTCTTGATAGCGGCGATGCTCCGTCCAAGCACCGGTATGTAACTCATCGCCGAATCAATACCGGCAAACGGGCGCACGGCCACGATGAAATCGACTTCGTCCTTGGGCACGTCGATCTTGCCGATGCCGGTCATGCGTAGATCGCTGCTGTCGACGATGAAATTTTCCGTGGAATAGACGCCCTTGGTGACCTTGAAATCTCCGGTGATGCTGCGAAAGCGGATTCCTTGCTTCGTAAGATCCGGCAGCTGAAGCGTGAACCAGCGCGAGAGGTCTAGCAGGTTGAGTATTTGCACCAAGACGCGCATGCGGTGGATCGTGCCGTCGGCGATGCGAAGATTAAACGCGCCATTGAGATTTTGCTTGCGCTCCGTATCGTTTCGGCCGACGGTTTCGAGCTTGCCCGTGAGATGGACCTGACCGGTCATCTCGGCGGTGGTGACGCCGAACCAGTGCAGAAAAGATTGGATCGGCACTCCTTGGATCTGCGGATCGCTGACCACCCCCAGAGTATCCGGCTTATCGAAGATCGTTGTCACTCCTTGAATCGCGCCGCCCGCAGAGCTCGCGGTCAAATTCGTCAGCCGCCAGGCCCGGCGATCGATCGTCACGTTGGTTTTCACGTCGTTGAAATCGAAATTTTTGATCCGCCCTTTGTTCAGCGCGATCTTTCCTTCAGCCACCAAGTTTGCGTAGAAATCGCCCAACAACTCCGGATCGATCTGCGAGATCAAATAGGTGATGTCAAGATCGGGCGCGGCAAATTCGAAGAGCAGCTGCGGCTTGCCGCTGAAGCGCCAGCGCCCGCTGGCGCCGGCGGGAAAGCCGACCAGAGACGCGCGGATATTTTGAAAATCGATGCCGCTGTCGTCGATTTTGATTCTGCCATTGAGCTCGCGCAGCGGCTGAAGCAGGGGATGGATCATAAGCTGCACGTTAAACAAATCGAGGTTGCCGGTGAGCTTGCGCCGGCTTTTGTCGGCGAGCGAACCGGCGTAGCGCAGCGCGCCGCGCACGACCCCGGGATCGCGCAAGTCACCGGTTTCGAGCAATAAATGACTCACCACCCCGGCTCGCATGCCACCGGATTCGATGCCGAGATCGAAAGTGCCGGCGTCGCTGTCGTAATCTTTGAGCGCCAATTGAATCTGGATCGGCGAACCGTTCAATTGCGCGCGGATTTTTTCCGCCTTGATCTCTTTCGCCGTGACTGCGAGATCTCCTTGCAATTCGCTAAAAGCGTACTCGTCGTAGCGCAGCCGAGCATTGTCCAACGTCATTTTGCCGTCGAACTGCAGCGGCTCCTGCGGCGACCGCTCGAGGGCAAGATCGATCTTCGAGCGTCCGCTGAGCTGCTGAAGAGAGGCAATGAATTTGTCGGCTGGCGGCGCAATGCCGCCGGATCTCACTTGTTCTTTGAGCTCCGCCAAATTGACGTCGCCGCGCGCCTGCAGGGTCAATTTACCGGCGTTCGCCGCCGACAGATCATACGTTCCATTGATGTCGCTCCAGCGCGCATCGCCGTAAGCGGCTTGGATATTCTTGAAGGCGAGGACGCCATTGGCCAAACTGAGCCAACCACTGACGCCGCGAAGCAGGAGCGCGTTCTCCATCGGCGGCGCGGCTGCGAAATCGCGCAGCTCGGCGTCGAACCAAACTTGCTGGCCCAGTCCGGTCCGCGCCAACCGTCGAAGCTGGCTCAACGTCGCATCGATGCCGGCCTTCTTCACCTCCAATTGCCCGGCTTGGATCGAATCGAGCGTCTTTTCCAATGGCGCCGATTCGACGATTTTTATCGGCAGATATCTACGCAAGGCGGCAACCGGCGCCGACAACAACCCGAGATTCAGGCGCAAACGTGGATCGTTGCCGTCCAGCGCGCTGATGTTCCCTTGCAGGGAAAATTTGAGATCATTGGCGCGAAAATCGGCGTGGCGGATTTGTAAAAGGCGCTCGCTCCAATCGACGTCAAAGCTCACCCGCCCGTCCGCTCCCGCGAGAGGCGCAAGAAAAAGCTCTGGGGCATCGACGGCAAGCTGCCTGAACTCGATGTCGCCGTTGATGTGTAACTGCTCAGCCGGGCTTCCTTGCACACGCAAGTGCTGGGTGAGAAGACCGCTCATATGTTTGATCGGCACGCGCGCGTTGACGTAGTCCTTGACCAGCGTTGCCGGAAGATTCACCAGCTCGAGGTCGGCATTCCAGCGCGCCTCACGCAGGTCGAAGGTTGCACGCGGAAACACGAGATAACCCCGGGCGTTGAGATTCATCTTGGAGCCGTCTTTGATAACGGCGCTTTTGAGATCAAACTCCAGCCCTGCACCGGATTCCGCAGGCTGTTGCTTGAAAAGACTTTGAAAAAAATCCCGCAGACGTTGGCCGCGCACGTGATCGAGCTCCAGTTTGGCATCGACAAGCCGCCATTTTTTTTCACCGCCCGACGGCGCTTGATCGGTAACCTCGAAGTCGCCGCCGTCGACTTTCAGCGAGTGCAGGTCGAAACTGAATTCACTGTTCTGCTGTTTTATAAACGGCAGATTGAGCAGCTTGTCGAGCAGCGGAAAGCGCCCTGCCGAGTCGCGAACCAGACGCAGCGTCGGTCGCGTCAAGCGAATTTCATAGAAGATCACCTGCCGGCGCAGCAGCGGCCGCAGCGCGACGCGCGCCGTGACCCGCGCCGCGGTGATCGCCGGTTGCGTCGCGTCGGCTTCGGTCAGGGCAACGTTTTGAAAAACGACGCCGGTGATCCAGCCGATTTCGATATCGGCGCCGCCCACTTGCGCTTTTAACTCGGTTTGTTTTTCAATCTCGTCGACCAAGTAACGGCGCAATTCGCCGACCCGCGTCAAATAATAGAACGCTAAAATCGCCACGACGAAAAACAGACAGAGAATCGCGCTTAAGAAACCGAGAAGCTTGAAAATTTTTCGCATGTGGAGAATAGCACCAGTGGAATGAAATCGGCATCCTATCAATCGGCCGACGCGCGCCGGCGCGGCGATTTTTTCGGTCATGCTAGAGGAAGTTTTTCGGCGGCGCAAGGGATTGAGAATACAACGGATTCAGTCGCGCTGCGCGGGTTGGGCACGACCCGATTTCACAAACGCGGGGAATGTTGATAAGAGTGATCGGCAATTCCAGTGGCTAGCACGCGTCTCGCATCACTCAGGGAACTACTTTTCGGTAAGCCTAAAGATCCGCTCGATCCCAAGGTTTTTCACCAAATCTCCCTGGTCGCCTTCTTAGCCTGGGTCGGCCTGGGCGCCGACGGCCTCAGCTCATCGGCTTATGGGCCGGAGGAAGCCTACTTAGCGCTCGGGCAATACTTTTATCTTGCCCTGCCGCTCGCTTTGCTGACCGCCGTCACGGTCTTTGTCATCTCCGCGAGCTATTCGCAGATCATCGAGCTTTTCCCCACGGGCGGCGGCGGTTATTTGGTCGCAACCAAATTATTGGGGCCCAAGGCCGGCCTCGTTTCCGGATCGGCGCTCGTCGTCGACTACATGTTGACGATCACGATATCGATCGCGAGCAGCGCCGACGCGCTTTTCAGCTTTCTCCCGATCGCCTTCCAGCCAGTAAAAATCTTCGCCGAAATTCTGCTCATCTTCGGGCTGATCTTGTTGAATCTGCGCGGCGTCAAGGAATCGGTTTTGATCCTTTTGCCGATTTTTTTGTTATTCATCGTCATGCATTTTGTCGGAATCCTTCTCGGCGTCGGGCCGCATCTAAGCGCGATGCCGGCGCTCGTCGCCAACTCCTATAACGAGGTGGTGCGCGACACTCAAACCTTGGGACTGCTGGCGACGCTGGCGATCCTACTGCACGCTTACAGTCTCGGCGGCGGCACTTACACCGGCATCGAAGCAGTCAGCAACGGGTTGCAGATCCTGCGTGAGCCGCGCGTGGAAACCGGTAAAAAGACCATGCTTTACATGGCCACCTCGCTGGCTTTCACGGCGAGCGGCATCTTGCTCTGCTATCTATTGAATCAGGTCAAACACGAGCCCGGCAAGACGCTCAATGCCAGCCTTTTTTCCGGTGTTTTCGCCGGCTTCTTCGGCGCGGACGCGGCTCTCACGACCTCGCTGGTCATTTTGATCCTGCTTACCGAAGCCGCCTTGTTAATCGTTGCGGCCCAAGCGGGATTCCTCGATGGGCCGCGCGTGCTCGCCAACATGTCGCTCGACTCCTGGGCGCCGCATCGTCTTTCGCATTTGAGCGACCAGCTCGTGACCCGCAACGGCGTCTGGTTCATGGGCTTGGCCTCGCTGGGTTTTCTTATTTATACGCGCGGCGACGTGAGGCTTCTCGTCGTCATGTACAGCATCAACGTATTTCTGACTTTTACCCTTTCGCAGCTCGGCATGTGCCGCCACTGGTGGGAGGTGCGAGGTGCGGAATCCCGGTGGCTGCGCAAGCTCTCGGTCAATGGCTTGGGCCTTTTACTCACAGGCCTGATCCTGTGCGTGACGGTCACGACCAAATTCGCCGAAGGCGGCTGGGTCACCCTGGTCGTCACGCTCGCCTTCATCCTGTTCTGCCAAGTCGTGCGCTCGCACTATGGCCGCGTGCAAGGCGCACTCAAAAGTCTCGACGACACCCTGCTCACTCTGCCGTTTCAACCGAACTTGAGGGAGCCCGTGCCGTCTAAAGATCCCAAGGCGCCGACGGCCGTCATCATCGTGCGCGACTTCGACGGCATCTCGGTTCACACGTTGCTCAATATTCAGCGTCTCTTCCCCAACCATTTTAAGAATATCGTGTTTATTTCGGTCGGCGTCATCGACATCGGTCAGTTTAAAGGCCACCAGGAAATCGACAATCTACGCCGGAAAGTCGAGGAAAATCTTCAAAGCTTCGTCGAGTACGCGAACTGCCTGGGCTGGTACGCCGAGTCGCGCTATGGCTTGGCCGTCGATCTGATCGCCGAGCTGGAAGAGCTCTGCGAAGCGGTCGCGAAAGAATTTCCTCGCGCCATGTTTTTCAGCGGTACGCTGGTTTTTCAACAAGAAAACTTCTTCACTCGTTGGCTGCACAATCACACGCCGCTAACCTTGCAACAGCGCCTGCAGTTCGCCGGCCACGATATGATGATTTTGCCGATCCGGGTTTTTGCCAGCCCCTAACTGCGGCGCACACGACATTGTTTTTTGTATCGATTCATGCGTTATAAGATCTCTGGCCGCTTAATCTCGCGCAGTGTGGTTGCATTGCGCTTGGACCATGTTAGAGTTATTTGTTGACAGCCTAGACTTAACTTGTTAGATAGAAAAAAAAATTTTCACCACGTTGATGCTTGAGGGGAAAACCATGTTGGAGAGAGAAGAGGAGTTGCTCAACAGCAAGCAAGTCGCCGCGATCTTGGACATGAGCCCGGACACGGTCAATGAGTTCGCCCGCAAAAATATCTTGCCTGCGTTCAAAAAAGGTAAACAGTGGCGTTTCCGCCGCCGTGATATTTCCATTTTTTACAAGAAGCAGCCGAGGGACATCCGCGACGCTTGAGTCTGGAGGAGCTTGGGGGTGGGGAAAATGGACGACATCGAAGCGCACGAGAGCAAGCTTTACTCGGAATTGGCCCCGCTCTACGACAAAGTTTTCGGCAAAATTTTCTATAGCCGCTTAGAACGTGTTATCGAGGATCTCGACATTCCGGCCGGTGCGAAAATTTTAGAAGTCGGCGCCGGCACCGGCACCTCTTTTCCCGCCTATCCGACTCACTGCGAAATTACCGGCGTCGACTTGGCGCCCGACATGCTAGCGCGCGCCCGGCGGAAAATTCAGGAAAACGCCTGGTCGCATTTAAAAGTAATGGAGATGGATGCGCTCGACCTGAAATTTCCAGACAACAGCTTCGATTATGTCATGGCGTTTCACGTCGTGACCGTCGTGCCCGATCCTTTGCGCATGATCGCCGAGGCCGATCGGGTAACTAAACCCGGCGGCAGAATCGTCATCGTCAATCACTTCACCACCGACGTGCCGGTTCTCGGCTCGCTGACCCAGGCTCTCGATCCGATGACGCGCTGGCTCGGTTGGCGCACCGATCTCAAACTCAAGCCGTTTATCGAAACCAGCCATCTCAAAGTCGAAAAGGTCTATAAACTCAATAAAGCCTCCCTGTACACGGTGCTGATCTTCAAAAAAGAGAGAAAGCCACTGCGCCCGCTTCGCGAACTTTAGCGCCCCGCCAAAGCTACGCGCCACGATTGCCTCTTTTAAGTCTCGCTTTTTGAATCTGCAGAGCAACCTGCGAGGTCGATTTTTGCACAAGCAGACCGAGCGCGCCGGCGCCTTGCAGGCGATTCAGCGCGCAGCAAATTTTTCAACAGGAATGGGGCGGAAAGCTTCGAACGTTACGCGAAATACTTGAATCGCGAGCCGGTTCCGGAATTGCCGGGATGGATGGGAATAGTCAGCAAGATCTTCGGCTGCTAGTGGGGCAAATCTTTGGCTTTCTCCTTCTTCGTGTCTTTGTTCTCGGCGTCATCGTCTTCACTGCCGGTCACGCCTTTTTTGAAATCGCGGATCGCTTTGCCGAGTCCGCTACCGATCTGCGGCAGCTTGCTCGGACCGAAAATAACCAGCGCGATCACCAATATCACCATGAGTTCCGGCACACCGAGTCCAAACATGTTTCCTCCTAACTCTTACGCTTTACAGCAAAGAATACCGCGTTCTCGCCCCGCTGCACAAGCAGCAGGATGCGATCGCCGCGCCGCCCCTGACGAGTCGCGCGCTCAAACTCTTTCACGTTGGTCACCGGCCGTTGATTCACTTCTCGAATCACATCCGCCGGTTCGATACCGACTTGATCCGCCGGACTCCCCGGCTGCACTTCCATCACCAGCACGCCCCTCGACGAGCTCAATCCAAGGCGGCGCGCCGCTTCGGGCGTAATGCGCTGAACTCGCAAGCCCAGTTCCGGATCGCGCGCTTCCAGTTGCTGGTTCGGATCGTTATCATCGGCGAGCTCGCCGATTTTGACCGCAACCGTCTGTTCTTTTTTTTCTCGCACGATTTTCAGTGTGATGCGCTGGCCCGGCGCCGTATCGGCGATCACGCCGGGAAAGTCGTGACTGCGCGGCACCGGCTTGCCATTGAACTCAACGATGATATCGCCGGTCTTGATGCCAGCTTCCGCGGCCGGGCTGCCTTCGGTGACCTCCGTGACCACCGCCATCTCGGCTGGACTGCGGGTTAAACCGAGCGACTGCGCCATCGCCGCGGTCACATCTTGGGCGCGCACACCCAGCCAGCCGCGTACCACGCGGCCATTTTTGCGCAGTTGTTCGGCGACTTTCTTGGCGAGGTCGATCGGAATCGCAAAGCCGATACCGACGTTTCCACCGGACTGACTGAAGATGGCGCTATTGACGCCGATCACCTCGCCAACGGCGTTGATCAGC
>Ga0207701_10002857_pt1 | contig 17845 bp, 10 predicted proteins | sample KBSSwiSSwithPhiX_FD_184294 | JGI IMG/M metagenome (GOLD analysis project Ga0207701, IMG submission 184294) | Switchgrass rhizosphere bulk soil microbial communities from Kellogg Biological Station, Michigan, USA, with PhiX - S5 (SPAdes) (version 2) | ecosystem: Environmental > Terrestrial >... | reverse complement strand
AGCGGAATATACCGCCGCAAAAAAATGCCTTGAAAGAATTCCCGACAGTGTTTACAGTTTTAAGCCCCATCCCAAATCAATGGAAATGGGTTACCTGGCCTTGCTGGTAGCTGAAATTCCTCAATGGATTAACAATATTGTCAGGGATGGCCTAATTGATTTCGCTACCTATAAGCGTTACCAACTTTCCACGAGTGCAGCGTTGCTGCAGCATTTTGAAGAATGTTTTAAAAATGCCCTGGCCACCCTGCAGCAGGTCACCGATGACAAATTGGAAGGAAATTTTGTTTTGCAAAATGGCGATCAGGTGTTGATGTCAACCTCTAAAAAAGATTCAATCGGTTCGTCTATTAATCACTGGGTGCATCACCGTGGACAGCTTACTGTTTACATGCGCCTGAATGATATTTCGGTGCCTTCAATCTATGGACCTTCGGCAGACGACCGGACGTTCTGACCCCTGTATTTGGGCCCCCCATTCAATAGTTGCGTTGTGGTCAAATCTCTGAGCCACATTGGATAACAGGGCGCTTAACGACATCAATATCTGTAAGAATCCAATTGTCCTAAATTCGATAGATGTCTTTCCTTTTCGACTTTCGGATATTATATTTGACCGATGCCACCAACCAAAGCTTTTCTGTACCTGGCAACCAGGCTACTCCTTTGTTGCTCCATATTGTATGATCAATCGCTTTTTGCGCAACAACCGGCGGCTAATCTTTCAGGCACTTCTCAAACACTAAATTCCCATCCCCGTAATCCCGCTGCAATAGATTCTTTACTGTCACTGAACGCCAGCTGGCGACTAAACAGAAAGTTCAATGCACGTCAAACTCTTTCAAATAAAACGTTTTTGAATAAAGATATTCCTTTGGATCGTTTTGCTGAAAGGGGTTTAAAAGTCAATTCTGCTGATAGGAGATCAATTAATCCGGCGGAACGGCCAGCCGCTGTTTGTTACACCATTTCAGGACGAAACTTTCTGAATCATGATTCGCTGTTACTATATACAAACGAGCCGACGCTATTGGCAGACGGCAACGTGATCATGTCTGGTGAGTTTGTCGATGCTGCTACAAACCCAATGGAACTCGGCGGATTTTGTTTGAAGTCTGATATCCAGGGAAATATAATATGGGCCAAATTATATGACAGCACGGCTGAAGAGTCTTTTGATTACGTCAATTATTTTCGAACCATTGAGCTGAAGGATGGAACCATTTTAATGGCTGGCCGCACTACTAATAACGTATCAAAGAACGATGATTTTATTCTGACCAGGCTTGATAACAATGGTAATCAAATCTGGACAAAAACTTATGAAAGCAGGTTTTGGCAAGGGTTTAATGGAAGCGGCGATTTTTTTAATTTACGAGAAATGGAAGAAGACATGATAACTGGCGAAATTTATTTTGTCGGTTCACTTTGGGGTGGTATTAGTACGATCACCAAAGTTGATCCGGCAGACGGACATGTCATCTGGAGTAATGGATATGACAGCTGGGGCTCCGATCAACCTTTCGGAATTGTAATTGAGCCGGGTCAATTGCTCTTATTTCAGCTTGAGTATGGTCATTATGACGAGTATATTGGCGTTAGAAAAATCAGCAAAGTAAACGGTGATACATTATCGGGTAAGCATCTGGTGCGGGTTGGAACATGGGATGATCCGCATATGTTTAATACGTTCTCAGTTGTAAAGTTGAATAATGGTCATTATCGCATGAGCGGGCCCACAACCCTGTATTATGAATTTCCGACCTATACAGGCACTATTGACCTTTACCATGCTATGGTGGTTGAATTAGATAATAATTTTGACTTTGTCAATGCTTTCGTATTCAAAAATCGTTTCGAAAGCAATGGCTATAACACAAAAATCAGTCTCTATCCCGATGGAACTGGTGTTTTTACGATGTTTGATTACAACAGCCCGTATACCGGGGAAGCCCATATTTCAATATTTAAAGATGACCTGATCTATCATCAACGAAAACGAATTCACATTAATGAAGGGATGCCTTATGAGCCATTCACTCTGCAACTACCTGGTGGAGGGATGCTGAATATAAAACTGATGGGCGACAGCACGGCCCTTGCGATTGATGGCTCGAAGATTGACTATTACCAGATGCACACTTCTGATACGGCATCTCTTTGCCTCGGTGTGAAGGATTCCGCTACCTCGATCATGCTTCTGAACTACGAACCTATTATTCGTGGAATGGATTCCCTGACTAAAAATGTATTTCGGGAGAGCCGCGTCAAAAGATATGACAGCTGGAATTTCCGCACAACGCAAGAGCCTTCCTGCGTTGTCATTTCACATTGTGATTCATTAGATATCAAAGTCAGTGCATCAACCATTTGTCCCGGTAATAATGTGATCGTCACCATAGGAAAAAATAAAGAATGCGGTGGCCTCGTGCCACTGGTTTATGATACAAGTTTTGTTGACCATGTAACTAAACTTACTGATTCCACTTATTCCTTTCATTTCGAAAAACCCGGTGCAGGATACATTTACGGAAGTTTAATGGGCTGTGTTCTCCACAGTGATTCCGTTTATATACAGGTACTGCCTGCCCGTTATTCACTCGATCTTGGCGCGGACACGGTGATCTGCCCGGGAAACCAGATAAAACTAAATGCCCGCGAGGGTTTTCTTTCTTACTTATGGCAGGATGGATCCATTGATTCAACATACAATGTATTAAAGGCAGGTACTTATTATGTGACGGCAATTAACGGTTGCGGCAGCGCCTATAAGGACACTATTGAAGTTAGGGATCATCCGACCATTCCCATTAGTATCGGGCCAGATCGTAATAAATGCAATGCCGATACGCTGAGATTGCAGGCCAACGCAGGATTCATGAATTATAAATGGACTCCTGATTACAATATCAGCACCGTATCCGGGCAAAGTGTTATCATTAATCCGCAGGTAGATACTTTGTATATGGTTGCTGCAGAATTGAAGCCAGGATGTTTTGCCTATGACACAGTGCGAATAAAAGTAACTCATTCTCCAAAAATTAATTTAGGAGCAGATACATCTATTTGTCGCAAGGAAACTTTAGCCTTGGATGGGGGGGCTGGGTTTTCAACTTATCTCTGGAATACCGGCAATACCGACCGCAATGTTTACGTTGATCAGCCGGGAGTGTATTTTGTCAAGGCAACGACGTCAAACGGATGTTCTTCCTTTGATACTTTGGCGCTACTAAGTTTATATGATCTACCCCAACCCAACCTGGGTCCGGATTCACTTGTGTGTATTGGACAACCACGAATCTTAAATGGGGGGAATCAATATACAAGTTATCTATGGAACACCGGTTCAGTTAATAATAGTATTGTCGTTAATCAAACAGGACAATTTTGGTTAACCGTTACTGATGTCAATGGGTGTAAAGGCTCTGACACGACGTTTGTGCCCGCGCTAAAATCACCTCCCGGCGGGTTTTTGGGGCGGGATACCTCCATTTGCTCTTACGGAATTGTGCAACTTGAACCATCTATGCATTTTGGTTTGCAATTATGGAGTAATGGGGCTACGTCAAGTGGGATTACAATTCATCAGCCCGGTATCTATTGGTTGGAAGTGACCGACGACAACGGATGTAAAGGGCGAGACACTATTATCATAGGGCAGAAAGATTGTATGGAGGGGTTGTTTGTACCCTCTGCATTTACACCCAATAATGATGGACTGAATGATTTGTTTACACCTATGGCTTTTGGGGACATCCGGACATTCAGATTCAGGGTGTATAATCGCTGGGGAGAGGTAGTGTTTGAAACCGCAACTCCGGGAACAGGATGGAATGGGAACTATAATGGAAAGAAGCAGGATTCAAATGTATTTGTGTGGAGTTGTACTTATCAATTAAATGGGCAAAAAGTGGAGCAAAGAAGTGGAAAGGTCGTCCTTATCAGGTAACCAAAGATTAAATCCTTTCAGTCCATTCCCGGCTATTACTGTTACTTGTAAAAACCTCGGTACTACAAATGAGGTAATCGTGCCCAAATACAAATTCATTAGCTTTTCGATCGGTCAGCGGCTCACTTCGGGGTCAGTTGATCAATTAAATGCACGCGAATGATATTCTTATGTCGTCAATTTATGGACCATCCGCAGATGAGCGGTCGTCCTGAACGGATTAACTCCAATATGAAAAGAAATAAAGTATATTCATCCAGATATTTCTTTCTTCATTCAATACAGTGAGTACAATTATGCGAAGTCTCACCCCTCTTGCCAGCCTATTGCTTGGAATGGCAACACTTAGTTCCAATTTTATTGCAAATGATATGGGTACGCTACGAACTCATCTGTCAAAGGCATCCTCCCGGTGGGTAAATCCTCTTTTGGAAGAGTGGACCGGGCCTTATAACGGAGTGCCGCCGTTTGATCACGTAGTGGTTGCGGATTTTAAACCAGCAATTGAAGCGGCTATCCAGGAAGGCCTCTCAGAGGTCAACAAGATTGCCGATGATCTTTCTGTTCCAGGTTTTGAAAATACGATTACCGCATTGGAGCGGTCGGGAAAAACGCTTACACGGGTTCAAACAATTTATAGTATATGGAGTAGTAGTATGAACACGCCGGAGTTTAATGGCGTACAGAGGGAAATGGCTCCAAAACTTGCGGCTTATAGCGACCAGGTGACACAAAATGAAAAACTATTTCGTCGCATAGAAGCTATCTATCAATCTCCGGATAGGAACAAGCTTACGGCAGAACAGCAACGGTTGGTGTGGCGCTACTATATCAATTTCACACTTGCCGGTGCCAAACTGGATTCTGCGGCAAAAACATCCGTATCGACGATCAATCAACAACTGGCAAAATTATTCACCCGCTTTAATCAGAATCTTTTAGCAGATGAATCCCATGAGGTATTGGTTTTAGAAAATGAAGCTGACCTGGCCGGTCTCCCGACATCTTTCAGGGAGGCTGCAGCTGATGCAACTGACAAAAAATACCCGGGCAAATGGGTTGTCACCAATACTCGTTCATCAATTGATCCCTTTCTCAGCTCTTCGGATCGTCGTGACCTGCGCGAAAAGGCGTGGCGCATGTTTATTAACCGGGGTGATAATGGAAATGCAAATGACAACAACGCAATCATTACAGAAATACTTCAATTGCGTGCACAAAGAGCAAAACTGTTAGGCTACCCAACGCATGCACACTGGCGCCTTGTCAATTCAATGGCAAAAACGCCGGAAAACGCTATGGCTCTGATGGAGAAAGTGTGGAAACCGGCTTTAGCAAGTGTCCGGCAGGAGGTAAAGGATATGCAGGAAATAGCAAACAAAGAAGGGAAAAATATTACAATTGAACCCTGGGATTATAAATACTATGCTGATAAAGTCCGAAAACTAAAATATTCCATCGACCAGGATGAGGTGAAGAAATATTTGCAGCTCGATAAGCTCCGCGATGGAATGTTTTGGGTGGCCGGGGAACTTTTTAATTTCAGTTTTACGCCGATTACCAATGTTCCGGTTTATCATCCTGACATAAAGGTCTGGGAAGTAAAAGATAAAGCAAGTGGCAGACATATTGGGTTATGGTATTTTGATCCTTACGCAAGGAAAGGAAAACGTTCAGGTGCATGGATGAATTCCTATCGCGTACAACAGAAATTAGAAGATGTTACCACCATTGTTTCCAACAATTCGAATTTTGTGAAGGGAAAACCCGGTGCACCCGTCCTGATCTCATGGGATGATGCCACTACTTTATTTCATGAGTTTGGTCATGCCTTACACGGCCTCTCTTCTGATGTAACGTATCCGTCATTGTCGGGAACGGCAGTATTCCGTGATTATGTTGAGTTCCCTTCTCAATTGCTTGAAAGGTGGCTAATTACGCCGGAGGTATTAAAAAAGTTTGCAGTCCATTACCAGACCGGTCAACCCATTCCCGATAATTTGGTTGAAAAGATTAAACGTTCGGATAAATTCAACCAGGGATTTGCTACAACCGAATACCTGGCAAGTGCCCTTGTGGATATGAAATTGCATTTGACCGGTGATCAAAAAATTGACCCGGACGAATTTGAACGCAAGGCGCTTGTTGAGCTTGGAATGCCAAAGGAGATCGTCATGCGTCATCGCCTGCCTCAGTTCGGTCATTTATTCAGCAGCGATTCATATTCGGCCGGCTATTATAGTTATCTCTGGTCAGATGTTTTAACGGCAGATGCGTTCGAGGCTTTTCTGGAAGGAAAGGGCGCTTATGATAAAACGATAGCAAACCGTCTTAGCAAGTATGTATTCTCTGTTGGCAACACCGTTGATCCTGCCGAGGGCTACCGAAATTTTCGAGGCCACGACCCAAACCCTGATGCGCTTATGAAAAAACGTGGTTTTAAGAAATAGGTTTGATGTTTGATGTTTGATGTTGGTCACTGCGAGTGCGGAGCGCGAAGCAGGAGGTTGGTCACTGCGACTGCGAGCAAAGCGAAGCAGGAAGCGCGAAGCAGGAGGTTGCAATATCTATTATCCAATATCCAATATCAATTTCATAAGGTCAATTAAACCAAACAGCGTACCCTTGTCTTCGCAAGTCCCACGCAAGTTTTTCTTCCATGGCAAGGGCTTCATTTCTTGTCATTGGTTTTAAATTAATTTGATCATAAAGACTGGGACGCAAATAAGCCCCGTATTTCTGAACGATATAAGCTGATATCTTGTAACCTTTTTTGCTCACATAACCGGTCTTGTGTTGTTTAAATCGCTCTGCCGGAGTTTTGGAGGTCATACCTACATAAAGACACTCAAGTACGCCGTTAAATTGCGGGTTAGCATCCCGGAATTTGTAGTTTTCCGTAAATACTTTTTTCCTCAGCTCTACGACATAAACCCGGTACGTCAACCTTGGCAATGGAGTTTTTTTACAAAACTAAGTGTCAACGTTCTTATTACTCCGGATTCTTCAAATTATTGTATGTAGGTTGTGCGTTGCGCAAAATTCATTTCAACACTATCCCATCCATGTCTTCAAACTTTGCTTTCACGCCCCAACCGCCAAAATTTTCTGACACTACGAACCATAATTCATTTAAACCTTTTTTCAGGGGAAGAAATAGTTTATCGAAATATCCTATGGTACCAAGGAACCGGTAGTCTCTCGACATAAAATTATCACTGCCCGAATACAGTGCTTTGTCATTGAGGTATACGGTCACGAAATCACTGAATCCAAAAGACAATTCTTTCATTTGTTCTTTGGATGATTCGATGGTGAGCTTTGCGACCACTGCGTTTGTGGTGTCCGACAACTTTACAAACCTGCTCAGGTTAATGGTGCCCGAAGCTTCGCTGGTCTGCGTGCTCCAGGTAAATTTTTTCTTTGTCCCGGATGTCAGTTGTGGTAGTTGTTCAAACATTTTGCGATTGGCAACGTTCGAAACCTGCCATTGCGTAACGACGCCGCCGGTTCCATTGGCAGGCACGGGAATCGAAGCGGGCGCAGAACCTTGCTTGACGGTATATTGAACATTGGCAATTCTTAGGGGCAAACCTTCGGAAACAAATCCGAATTTTCCAGTTTTCCATCCATTCAATAGTTCGGCAACCCTGATCAGGGGCGTTTGCAAATCATCGAGATAAATTTCTGCTTGCAATCCGTGGATATCAATTTTTAGATGATGCCACTGATCAAATTTAAAAGCGATCGCCTTTGAAAAACCTTCTCCGTGATACAATTGCCAACCTGCATTACCATTGAATACCGGGGTGTATTGGGTCGCATCGGGATTACCCGATTGGTGAGGTCGTACATAAAAATATTCCGAGTTAGCCCGATCCACCATCCTGAAAACAATTCCCGGAAAACCGCGCTGCTGCGGGAAACTGATATCGGTTTCAATGATACCGTCCCGTAATTCAGAATCTTTGAAAATTATGACTCCTTTTTGGAGCAAAAGGCACTCCTTACCCAGGTATGATTCTTTAACTGGTTGTCCGCCGAGGGTGTCCCACTTTTCTGGATCCGGAGGGATGTTTACTGTTTGTGCGGCTGCCGGACAAAGAATTGTCAAAAAAAATCCTGTTATTAATAAATAAGCTTTTTGCATATAATTCTGATTTATTCCTCTTTGCAATAAACAACATGGAGCCGCAAAAGCGTGTTCTTTTACCGTTCATTTTGGATTCATTTATGGGTCATCCCGAATTTTCTTAAATTTCTGCTGTGAACCACCGGGAAAAAGAATATATCGAAGAGTGTAAGAGGCTGATCGAAGAAAAATTTCATTTTATTCAAGGCCCTGCTCCGGATAAAAATGGAAACGGCTCCCTGCGTCAACGGGACCTGGAATACCTGGCCGATAGCATTGAAGAACATTCTGGCATCAAGCTCAGCCTGTCCACGCTGAAGCGACTTTGGAAAAAGGATTATGACCAAACTCCTCATCCTTCCACTCTTGATGCTCTCGTCTCTATCCTTGGATATAAAAGCTGGCAGGACTTTAAACTGAGCCACGATCCATCACATGAAATTGCTGTGGCTCCTCAAATAAGAAAGACCAGGCGAATTTTTTCTCCCTGGGCAATTCTGCCGATTTTACTCGCCTCCGCTGCAATAATGTGGCTAATCGCATTCCGGTCCGGCAAAGGTGACAAGATAAAACCCATCATCAGGGGACCTATTGAGTTCACCGGAAATAAAACTGTTTCGCAGGGTGTGCCCAACACCGTGATTTTTAATTATGACCTGAGCCATGTGGAAGCCGACAGTTTCTTTTTCCAGCAATCATGGAATAACATGGAAAAAGTCAGGATTGATCCTAAGGGACACAGTTATTCGAATATTTATTATTACCCGGGTTTTCACAAGGCTAAACTAATCGCCAACGATTCGATCCTCAAACGATTCAGGGTACATATCACAACAGATGGATGGTTACCGGTGATCGGCTACCGGTCAGATGGGGATAACAGGCCGGTTTATGTAAAAAAGAACAAGGCTCCGGGCGATAGCACCTTTCATATCAACACCGATGATCTTATTGTTTCGAAGGTGGACATTAGCAAAGACTTCAGGCTAAGCTATTTTAACATCCGGGAATTTGAAAATACCCGCAGTGATAACTTTTCTATTGATACAAGGGTTAAATGCGACAGCAGTAATAACACGCCGTGCCCTGGTTTTGAAATGGTGATCATGTGCGAAGAGCATATATTTTTTGTGCGCATGATGCAGAAAGGTTGTGAGCGGGACATTGCTTTGAAAATGGGCGAAGTGGTCCTTGCCGGGATATCAACGGATTTATCTGCATTTGGCCGCAACATATATGAATGGCAGAACCTGAAAGTGGACGTCGTAAATAAAAAAGCAACTATTTCTATCGATGGAAAGAGTGTCTATACGGTCGATTTTAAAAATGATCTTGGTAAGATCGTAGGACTTGCATACCATTTTACCGGTACGGCAGCAGTTGACTATGTGCGATTGAAAAATGGAGACGGAAAATTGGTATATGGTGAAGAGTTTGAATAAAAGATGCCATCAAAATAAATGGACTTCAGATTGGTGATTCCTTCGGTTCGCCATGGACGCTCTCCGAGCTGATAATGAAGTTTCCCCTTTTGCTTTACTTAACCTGTTTTTTGCCTGGTTTGTACACTTCCAGGCGCTTTTACGTGAGAGTCAATGATGAAACGCTGAAATTATAATTCATATCAAAGTCGCGAATGCCGGCAATCATTAAACAGTTCAATTTGGATTACTATATTTATGATCGGGATTTTTGCCTGCAAATTTCTTCCCCTAACGAAATTATTTCTATATGCCCAAATTGAAACTTCTGTTCGTCCTTATGATTAGTATTCCAGGGATGCTGCAAGCCCAGGTCAAAACTATAACTGGTCCTGTCGGAAGCGGTGATTTTGGTTATTCTGTTACCGCGTTGGCGAATGGAAATTATGTGATCACAGACCCATATTTCATCGATGGCCTCGTTCAAAACGCCGGCGCAGTTTATTTATATAATGGCAAAACGCACTCACTCATCAGCACCTTAAAAGGAAAATACAATAACGATTTCTTTGGGAGGGATGGAATCATTGCATTAACGAATGGCAACTTTGTGGTATTAAGTTATGCCGCAGACAACGGCGCTCTCGTGGATTGCGGAGCCGTTACCTGGGTAGATGGTGTATCTGGGTTATCCGGCGTCATAACCCCGTCCAACTCACTATTTGGAACAGCCACAAATGACAGCTTAGGTTCAGGGGGGCCATATAGCCAGGGAGTAGTCGTTTTTGATAATGGCAATTACGCATTAGTTAGCCCGGGATGGGATAATGGGTCGATAATCGATGCCGGGGCTGTGACACTCTTAAATGGTGCTGGCCCGATGCCGGGTGCTATTAGCGCAGGTAACTCATTGATTGGCGGTAGTACAGATGACAAGGTAGGTGCCGATGGAATTTTTGTCCTCGACAATAACAATTTCCTGGTGCGCAGTTTTAACTGGGACAATGGGGCGGTGGTCAATGCCGGCGCGGTCACGTGGTGTAATGGCCTGTCGCCAACAACAGGAGTGATTAGCAGTGCTAATTCACTTGTTGGATCATCCACAGACGATTTCGTTGGAACGCAGTCGGTCGGCTTCTATGAAAACACTGTCATTAAGCTTACCAACGGGAATTTTGTTATTATCAATCCCGGGTGGGACAACGCCGGGATTGTCGATGCAGGAGCAGTAACCTGGGGAAGTAATAGTCTTGGTGTAAAAGGAGTAATTGGCAGCACCAATTCGCTCGTCGGCACCACCGACTATGAACAGGTGGGTGGCGGCCAGGAATCGGATATTCGTGGCGTAGTAGCCCTGGCAAATGGTAACTATGTTGTGGCTACGCCCGGTTGGGATAAGGCAGACAGTATTCATAATGCAGGGGCGGTTACCTGGGGAAATGGAATGAGCGGAATCGCAGGCACCATTGATATCACGAATTCATTGGTGGGCAGTTCAGTTGAGGATGAGGTAGGCCGCGCGGCGAGTGGCTGGTGTGGAGTCATTGCGCTTACTAACGGTAACTATGTGGTCGGCACTGCTTACTGGGACAATGGTCCCAACGAAGCGGTTGGAGCGGTAACCTGGGGGAATGGTGTCACCGGCACGACGGGCGAAGTAAGCCCTGCCAATTCGTTGGTTGGCACTACAAGTTTTGATTTTACCCCCACAGCTTACGCTTTTAAATTGGTCACACCGCTCAGTAACGGCAACTACGTAGTGAGCGCACCCAATTGGGATAATGGACTAATCGTTGACGTGGGGTCTGCCACCTGGGCAAATGGAAACTCCGGGATAGCAGGTGAAATTGACAGCAGCCGATCTCTGATTGGAAGTGCAACTAATGAAAGACTTGGCTACGTAACTCCTCTCAGCAACGGCAATTATGTAGTGACCAGCGCGTATTGGGACAATGGATCGATCATTGATGCCGGCGCGGTTACCTGGGGCAACGGCGATGCAGGAAGAACGGGTTTTATAGATTCCACTAACTCTCTTGTCGGCTCGCATGACAACGATAATCTTGGTGCATCTGGCGTAGCCGTTTTAAACAATGGCAATTATGTGGTCTCCAGCCCATCGTGGGACAATGGCGCGCTGAATGATGCCGGGGCTGCTACCTGGGGCAACGGAAATACTGGAATTACGGGAACAGTGAGCAGCAGCAATTCGCTTGTCGGAAGTACTGCTGGTGACCGGGTTTCTCGTTCCATAGCACCGCTGTCCAATGGCAATTATGTAGTAGGAAGTGCATGGAGCGATGGGTCTTATCACGTAGGGGCTCAAACCTGGGGTAATGGAAATTCCGGCATAACAGGATCCGTTAACAGCACCAATTCATTGGTGGGTAGCCATAATCTCGATTATGTATCTGGTGTATTTCCATTTCACAACGGAAATTACCTTGTGCTTACACAGGGTAACCAGGTTAATATCGGGACTGGAAAGGGAGCCGTTACATGGGCAAATGGATTGACCGGTATAGCCGGTGTGATTAGCAGTAGTAATTCACTGGTTGGAACGTCACCGCTTGATTTTATAGGCGAACATTTTATGATCAGTGATGATCATTACGTTGTTATTAGTCCGCATTATAATAACGGCACGATCACCGATGCCGGAGCAGCCACGTTGGGTAGCACAGTTAGTGGTGTCGCTGGAGAGATCACAAATTGCAATAGCATACTGGGTGAATCAGCTAACGAAGGGTGGCGACTTATCCTTGCTCAGTCCGATGTATATGGCTATTTGCTAGCCGGCCAGGCAAAACACAATTCGGTCCTTCTTCTCCAACCCGTGTCGGCAACTCTTTCCAGTACCTCTGACAGCGCATCTGTGAGCATTAATGGAAACGCACCGGTTAATTTATTAACCAGTGACGGTTGCCATCTTATCGCAAGCATCACGGCGCATGGAGCGGCACCCGTCCAGGGGTCCTTAAAAGCGAAAATGTGGCGTGAGGCGAACGTCCTTGTGCACGACGGCCATCCATATGTTGCCCGCCACTATGAGATCACACCGACTCTGAACGCTTCAACCGCGACTGCCAGGATAACTCTTTATTTTACACAGCAGGAATTCGATGATTTCAACTCCCATTCCGGTAGCACGACAGACTTGCCGGCTTCCGCGGCTGACACGGCAGGCATTGCGAAACTTCGAATAATAAAATTCCCGGGAATCAGCAATGATAATTCGGGTTTGCCTGGGTCGTATACGGGAACGCCGGTAGTAATCGATCCGGTTGACCAGGATATTGCCTGGAACAACACCCTTAGTCGATGGGAGGTTAGTTTTGATGTAACGGGTTTCAGCGGCTTTATCGTACAAACGGTTAATGTGGTAACCGGGGTAAATGACATAACAAACAATTCTTACCTGCTGCACCTGTTTCCCAACCCGGTGCGCGAAAATTTATCCTATGAACTGAAGAGTAATGCGGCAGGCAATTATACCATCAAAATCTTTGATCTCAACGGAAGATTAATGTATAGTGAATCAGGTCGTGGTAGCGGTATCGGTAATTCTATACGTGGAACGATAAATACGGATGTTCTAAGCCGCGGTACTTACATAGTGGAGATAACAACAAGGAAAACGACAGCACGGAAAAAGCTGGTGAAAATGTAGGGCATCAATTTTTTGACGACTGACCGACGTATGTGGCTGCCGCATAAAAGTCGGTCAGTCGTTTTATGATCCAGGCTTTACCGGCGGCTGCGGTTCCATTACATAAAGTTTTCGCCTGGTGCAGGTAATCCTTTGACCAGTACCACTGCTCATGCGATATGGCACAAACTAATTATTTTGGTGCTTCGATTTTTTTCAGCAAACATTGACCTGTTATGAAAAGAAAGGAATTTCTCCAGCGTTCGGCTTTTGCTGCGGCAGCTATTACTCTTCCCTTGCTCCATTCCTGTAAATCCCCTGTTTCTGACGATGAGATGGTCGATCCGCAATTTTTATCGCGCTTATTTGATGAGCAGACAATAAGAAAAACCGGTGCAGCTTATTTGCAAAAGATGCCTGGCGAGAAAGATCACAATAAACTTGTTGGCTTGCTTGCAGGTAATAGTTCAATAGCTGGCTCGTCAGATGAAAACGAAATACATCAATATTTGGAAGAAAAGATAAAAAGGGATTTTGATGAAGGTAAAACGGTCATGTTAAATGGATGGGTGCTTTCTGTTACCGAAGCACGCCAGTGTGCGCTATACTCATTGATAAAACCCTAGTTGTTCGGCCCGGCGACGTAAGTAAAAAAACTATCAATGCATATAGACGCAAGAAAACTTGAAGATGGGTCACTTATCGAAGGTGACATTTGTATTGTTGGCGCCGGTGCTGCAGGCATCAGCATGGCCCTTGAATGGAATAATACGCCGCATAAAGTCATATTGTTGGAAGGAGGTGGATTCGAATATGATGAACAGGTACAGGAATTGTATGCAGGCAAAACCACCGGGCAAAAGTATTTTCCTTTAAAATCAATAAGACTTCACTACTTCGGAGGTACAACCGGGCATTGGGCGGGCTGGTGTGCCGAGTTTGATGAAATTGATTTTAAAAAAAGAGATTGGATCCCGTTGAGTGGCTGGCCCATTACTTTAAAAGATGTTAGTTTATTTTATCCGAGAGCACAGAAATATGTAGAACTCGGTAATGATGATTACAGCGTAGCCCACTGGCAACAAAAAGATCCAACGCTTGTTCCCTTGCCACTCGATGAAAACAAAGTATGGAGTAAAATGTGGCAATTTAGCCCGCCCACCCGCTTCGGTACGGCGTACAAGGGCGCCATTGTAAATTCACGGAATATTCAACTTTATACGTATGCCAATCTTGTTGACATAGTTGCCAGCGAAAATGTCTCCTCTATTAAGGAGATAACAGTCAGAAATCACGCGGGTAAGCAACACAAAGTAAGAGCTAAGTATTTTATACTTGCCTGTTGTTCGATACAAAATGCCAGGATACTGTTGGCTGCAAATAATCAGGCAAAGAAAGGATTGGGCAATGATTACGATCATGTGGGCCGTTACTTTATGGAACACCTGGAAATTAAAACATCGAGTCTCTGGCTGGCGGATCCCGGTGACGTCAGGTTGTATATGATGAATTTCGGTACGACCAAAGCAAGGGCTGAACTTGCAATTAGTGCAAAAATGCAGGAGGATTACAAAACTCTCAATGGCACCTCGTCGCTTTCGCCCCTGGAACTGGCCACCAATCAGCGCGCATTCATCGAAGTATGGCAGGATGAAAAAGACGCCATGGACAAGAGCCTAGAAAAACTCTATGAAAACAGGAAGCCGGCAAATCTGAATATTCCAAAAGGATTTAAAGCCTACCAGCTTTTCACGAGGATGGAACAGGCGCCTAACCCAAATTCGCGTGTTACACTGGATTCAGAAAAAGATGCGCTCGGTATGGCAAGAGCAAATCTTCATTGGGAACTTACACCAATGGAGAAAAACAGTCTTCGCAACATTAACACTGTCATCGGGCAGGAGGTGGGCCGCGTTTCGATGGGACGGGTAAAAATGTATGATTATTTGCAAAATGAAAATGATCAAACCTGGCCGTCGTTTACGGGAGGCGGCTGGCATCATATGGGGACGACCCGCATGAGCGATGATCCTAAACTCGGTGTTGTGGATCCCAATTGCAAGGTCCATGGCATCGGTAATTTGTTTGTTGCGGGATCATCTTGCTTTGTAACAGCGAGTGCTGTAAATCCGACGTTGACATTAATTGCGTTAACGATACGGTTAAGTGATCATTTGAAACAAAAGGTAAGCAATAAGATATTTTGAAATTATTACCAATGGGTATTGGTGAAAACACAAGCCGCGGCTAAACACAAGCTATACAACATCCGCCCGTGAAAGTGGGCGAACACCTTCGGTAAAATGGAGCAAAAAAACCCGCGAGATTTAAAACCCCGCAGGTTATGTAACTGGCGCAATCGTCACCCGTCATTACAAAATGAAATTGCTTTGCCGTTTTTAGACTACAGTTTTCTTTTCAGTCTTAAATTTTCAAGGTGAACAGCCTGTTTTATTGTATTCTTTTGCTCATCCTTTTGATTGTCCCGGTTTATGGACAGTTCATCCTGATATTTTGTTATCTTGTCCATGAGACCCGTTTCATCCTGCTGGAGTGCCGTTAACTTTTTTTGTGATTGTTGTACTGTATTTTCCTGCGATTTAATCTCCTCTTCAAGGCTGAATGCACCCGTTCTTTCAACAAAGCCGTTGAGAAACATTTTTGAACTTTCCCAAAGCGCCGAGTCACCATCAGGTGCAACGAAATTCTCATTTCCATTGCTTATGAGCATATACAATGTACTATTGGTGATTTCTTCCTTGTTTTTGGGTACTACTTTAAAATACATGTCCAGTTTTTGATCACTCACCTGTGGAAGCGTCACATTCGTAAAGACATAAAAACCGTCTGTTTTGTTCTTTTTCCAAAAAAGATGTCCCTGGGTTTCCGGGTTATATCCTATTTGCTCTAGCTTTTTTAAAATAGTTCCCTCAACATCATTTGTACTATTGGGTAACTCAAGCACGAGCGCCGGTGTCATCTTTTGATTATATTGAATAGTTGTAAACGAGGATTGCGCTCGGGCTGCCATCACACCTATAACAAGTGCAATTAGTAGCATATATTGCTTTTTCATTTATTGTTTGATTCGACGGTAAAGGAGGGGATGATCGAAGAAGGGAAAGAATAATGCCGTCAATACAAGTAAGGTAAGCTTATTATTCCGTATGCCGGTTTATATTTTCTATGGGTCCAAACTGAAATGCGTATGAAACTCATTGGCTATATTATACCTTACCTTAATACATAGTATCATTCAGGAATGTAATCATTACACACAAAACCTATTGGTTGCTGACACATCTCTTATTTAGTTTGTGAAGAAGTATTAAATGGTGTCTTTTAGTTTTTGGAAGACCAATAAGGCAGAAAGACTTTATATATCCTGTACCCACTTTGTTGGTGATGACCATGTATGATAAAGCCGCACAAACACGAACAAAGACGAAACACTCAATGTAGCGTGCAAGTTTTAAATTTGACCAACGAAAAAAATCAAATATGAAACCACCTGCATACAACCGCAGAAAATTTATCCGCTCGGCTACTGCCGCTACATCCGCAGCAGGATTGCTTTCGGTATTTCCTAAAGAACTTTTAGGAAACAATAATGCCGACAAAAAAAATACCGATAAAATTCCGGCTGTTGTAGAAAAAAATTGGGAGCCTAAAATCAAGTTTTCCGTTATTGGCATTAACCATGGCCATATCTATGGCCAGGCAGATGCCGTTGTGCGCGGCGGCGGAGAATTGATCTCATTTCATGCCAAAGAAGATGAGTTGGCAACAGACTTCTCAAAAAAATATCCACAGGCAAAAAGAGTGATGGATGAAAAAGAGATCCTCGAAGACAAATCTATTCCCCTCGTATTAAGTTCCATCATTCCTAATGAAAGGGCACCATTGGGCATAAGAGTGATGCAGCATGGAAAGGATTATATGTCGGACAAACCGGGTATCACTTCTTTGGAGCAATTGGCTGAAGTGCGACGGGTACAAAAACAAACCGGCCGTATCTATTCCATCATGTACAGTGAACGTTTTGAGAACAAAGCAACACTAAAGGCAGGAGAGTTGGTTAAAGCAGGTGCTATTGGAAAAGTTATTCAAACTATAGGTCTTGGGCCTCATCGCACCAGTTTGTCAACCAGACCTTCCTGGTTCTTTGATAAAAAATATTTCGGCGGCATCATTACTGATATCGCTTCTCACCAGTTTGATCAGTTCTTATACTTCACCGGTTCCACCAATGCTGAGATTGCTTTTTCGCAAACAGGTAATGTGGCGCATCCGCAATATCCGCAGTTCGAGGATTTTGGTGATGCGACCATTCATGGTGATAGGGGCACCGGTTATATACGGGTGGATTGGTTTACGCCCGATGGCTTGCAAACGTGGGGCGATGGAAGATTGACCATCTTAGGCACGGAAGGGTTTATGGAAATACGTAAGAATGTTGATATAGCCGGAAGACCGGGCGCCAATCACCTCTTTCTCGTTACGAACAAAGACACGCAATATATAGATTGCAACGATGTACCGCTACCTTATGGTGAACAATTGGTAAATGATGTATTGAACAGAACGGAAACCGCTATGACACAGAAGCATTGTTTTTTGGCAACCGAGCTTGCATTGAAAGCACAAAAACAGGCAAAGAAACTGGTGCTTGATAAAGCATAGGGTAAGGATGT